>Ga0255334_1000042_pt1 | contig 178153 bp, 176 predicted proteins | sample EtOH5_35cm_T3_12_FD_202080 | JGI IMG/M metagenome (GOLD analysis project Ga0255334, IMG submission 202080) | Sandy soil microbial communities from University of British Columbia, Vancouver, Canada - EtOH5_35cm_T3_129 | ecosystem: Engineered > Artificial ecosystem > Sand microcosm >...
TGCGCAAGTGCCACCTGAACACCTGCCCCGTGGGCGTGGCCACGCAAGACCCCGAGCTGCGCAAGAAGTTCTCGGGCAAGCCCGAGCATGTGGTGAACTACTTCTTCTTCATTGCCGAAGAAGTGCGCCAGATCATGGCCCAGCTGGGCATCAGGAAGTTCGACGACCTCATTGGCCGCACCGACCTGCTCGACATGCGCCAGGGCCTCTCGCACTGGAAGGCACGTGGCCTTGATTTCGGCCGCCTGTTTGCCCAGCCCAACGTGCCAGCCGATGTGCCGCGCTTCCACGTGGATGTGCAGGACCACAACATCGAGCACACGCTGGACCGCAAGCTCATCGAGCGCAGCAGGCCCGCCATTGAAAAGGGCGAGCGCGTGCAGTTCATCGAGGTGGCGCGCAACGTGAACCGTTCCGTGGGCGCCATGCTCTCGGGCGCGGTGACCCGCGTGCACCCTGAAGGTCTGCCCGACGATACCATCCGCATCCAGCTCGAAGGCACGGGCGGCCAGTCGTTCGGCGCCTTCCTGACCCGTGGCATCACGCTGTACCTGATCGGCGATGCCAACGACTACACGGGCAAGGGCCTGTCGGGTGGCCGCGTGATCGTGCGCCCCAGCATCGACTTCCGGGGCGATGCGGTGCGCAACACCATCGTGGGCAATACCGTGATGTACGGCGCTACCACGGGCGAGGCCTTCTTCAGCGGCGTGGCCGGTGAGCGGTTCGCCGTGCGCCTGTCGGGTGCCACGGCGGTCGTCGAAGGCACGGGCGACCATGGTTGTGAATACATGACCGGCGGCACCGTGCTGGTGCTGGGCAAGACCGGCCGCAATTTCGCGGCGGGCATGAGCGGTGGCGTGGCCTACGTGTACGACGAAGACGGCCAGTTCGACACCCGCTGCAACATGGCCATGGTCACGCTGGAGCGCATCCTGCCCGCCACGGAGCAGGAAGCCACGGTGCCACGCTCCATCTGGCACCACGGCCAGACGGACGAAGCCCAGCTCAAGAAGCTGCTGGAAGACCACAACCGCTGGACGGGCAGCAAGCGTGCGCGCGAACTGCTCGACAACTGGGCCGCATCGCGCAGCAAGTTCGTCAAGGTGTTCCCGACCGAGTACAAGCGTGCCTTGTCTGAAATTTATGAACGAAAAGTGCTGGAGGAGTCCGCTACGCCAGCGGTAGCTGCTACCAAAAAAGAAGTGGTTCCCGCCAAGTAAGGCGACGCCGCAGACCTTCGCACAGCATTCATAAACAAGGACATCGTCATGGGAAAAACTACCGGCTTCATGGAATACGAGCGCATCGAAGAGGGCTACAAGCCCGTTCCCGAGCGCCTGAAGCACTACAAGGAATTCGTCATCGGCCTCGACGAGAGCCAGGCCAAGGTGCAGGGCGCGCGCTGCATGGATTGCGGCACGCCGTTCTGCAACAACGGCTGCCCCGTCAACAACATCATTCCGGACTTCAACGATCTGGTGTACCACGCGGACTGGAAGAGCGCGATCGAGGTGCTGCACAGCACCAACAACTTCCCCGAGTTCACCGGCCGCATCTGCCCCGCGCCCTGCGAGGCGGCGTGCGTGCTCAACGTGAACGACGATGCCGTGGGCATCAAGTCCATCGAGCACGCGATCATCGACCGCGCCTGGGCCGAGGGTTGGGTCAAGCCGCGCCCGGCCAAGCACCAGACCGGCAAGAAGGTGGCCGTGGTGGGCTCGGGCCCCGCTGGCATGGCGGCGGCCCAGCAACTGGCGCGTGCCGGCCACAGTGTCACGCTGTTCGAGAAGAACGACCGCGTGGGTGGCCTGCTGCGCTACGGCATTCCCGACTTCAAGATGGAGAAGTCGCACATCGACCGCCGCGTCAAGCAGATGGAAGCCGAAGGCGTGGTCTTTCGCACCAGCGTGTTCGTGGGCGCGGCCAAGGACGGTCTGGGCAAGGATTCCAAGGTCACCAACTGGGCCAAGGAAACCGTCACGCCCGAGCAACTGCACAAGGAGTTCGATGCCGTGTTGCTGACCGGCGGCGCCGAGCAGTCGCGCGACCTGCCCGTGCCGGGCCGTGACCTCGACGGCATCCACTTCGCCATGGAGTTCCTGCCCCAGCAAAACAAGGTCAACGCCGGCGACAAGCTCAAGGGCCAGATCCTTGCCACGGGCAAGCATGTCATCGTGATCGGCGGCGGCGACACCGGTAGCGATTGCGTGGGCACCAGCAACCGCCACGGCGCGGCCAGCGTGACCCAGTTCGAAGTCATGCCCCAGCCGCCAAACCAGGAAAACCGGCCTCTCACCTGGCCCTACTGGCCGCTCAAGCTGCGCACCAGTTCCAGCCACGACGAAGGCTGTGTGCGCGAGTTCGCCATCTCCACCAAGGAGTTCACGGGCGAAAAGGGCAAGGTCAAGAGCCTGACGACCGTGCAGGTCGAGTTCAAGGATGGCAAGCTGGTGGAGGTTCCCGGCACCGAAAAACACTACCAGGCCGATCTGGTGCTGCTGGCCATGGGCTTTGTGAGCCCCGTGGCGCCGGTGCTCGATGCCTTTGGTGTGGACAAGGATGCGCGCGGCAATGCCCGCGCCACCACCGAGTTCGACGGTGGCTACGCCACCAACGTGCCCAAGGTGTTCGCCGCCGGCGACATCCGCCGTGGCCAGTCGCTGGTGGTCTGGGCCATCCGCGAAGGCCGCCAGGCGGCACGTGCCGTGGACGAGTTCCTGATGGGCTACTCCGATCTGCCACGCTGACCGGCCTGCGGCCATGGCGGATGACTGAAGCGGTGATTGCGCTGCTGCGACCCTACAAAGGCCTGTGCCAGACGATTACGTTTGACAACGGCAAGGAGTTTGCGCAGCACGCATTCATCGCCGCCAGCCTGGGGGCGAATGTGTACTTCGCGCACCCTTATCACTCGTGGGAGCGCGCACTCAATGAGAACACCAACGGCCTGCTGCGCCAGTACTTTCCAAAGTCCAAGAACCTGCGAAAAGTCTCACAGCACGAGGTTGCCGATGCGCTCTACCGGCTCAATCACCGACCCCGCAAGTGCCTGAACTACCGCACTCCCCACGAGGTGTTCATGGGCTTGGAGATGCGTCCGTTACACTGAAATTCGGTGCACTTTGTAGTTGAATCTGCGGGTGAAATCGGTGCCCTGCGCATGTGGGGTAAGCGGTAACAGCTATTTATTTGGTAGCTATGCCGGCCTGTGTGCCGGGGTTGAGGCGACAAGCTGCCAGGCACACCCAACCAAGTCCCCGGTCCATGCAAGGCTGGCAGCACCCCATCGGCAAGGCGCGTATGTGCCACGAATTTTTTATAACCGTCAAGCATGGGCAATCGTCGTATGCCGACCACAGGTTTTAACGGTGGACTCTGCGAAACGGAGGGGTTTCCCCTATGATGCTGGACCTGCCGTCAAGGTCTCAGCCTTCGTCGGCGTTTTTTGTTCTGCACCCCCCATGCCATCCAACGATTCATCGCCTGCCAGCGCGCTGGCGGAACTGCGCAACGTCACCTTCGGTTACGGTGAGCGCGTGATCCTGCGCGACCTGTCGCTGAAGATCCCGCGCGGCAAGGTCACGGCGCTCATGGGCGCGTCGGGCGGGGGCAAGACCACGGTGCTGCGCCTGATTGGCGGTCAATACCGGGCGCAGCAGGGAGAGGTCCTGTTCGACCACAAGGACGTGGGGCGCATGGATGCGGCGGGCCTGTATGCGGCGCGCCGGCGCATGGGCATGCTGTTCCAGTTTGGCGCCCTGTTCACCGATCTGAATGTGTTCGAAAACGTGGCGTTTCCGCTGCGCGAGCACACCGATCTGTCCGACGCGCTGGTGCGTGACATCGTGCTCATGAAGCTCCATGCCGTGGGCCTGCGCGGTGCGCGCGACCTCATGCCCAGCCAGGTTTCGGGCGGCATGGCGCGGCGCGTGGCCCTGGCGCGGGCGATTGCACTCGACCCCGAACTCGTCATGTACGACGAGCCCTTTGCCGGGCTCGATCCGATTTCGCTGGGAACGTCCGCGCAACTCATCCGGCAGCTCAATGACGCGATGGGGCTGACCACCATCCTCGTGTCGCACGACCTGGATGCCACTTTTGCGCTCGCGGACCATGTGATCATCCTGGGCGCCGGCGTGGTGGCGGCGCAGGGCACCCCCGAGGAAGTGCGCGCCAGCACCGATCCGCTGGTGCACCAGTTTGTCAATGCGCTGCCCACGGGCCCGGTGCCCTTTCATTACCCCGGGCCCACGGCGGCCAGTGATTTCGGTCCGCTGGACGGGAGGTCTGCATGAGCTGGTGGCGTCCTTCGGATGTGGGCCTGGCCGTGCGCAGCCAGCTGGCCGATGTCGGCCAGGCCGCGCGCCTGTTCTGGCGGTTGGTACGGCTGTTTCCGGCGGCCGTGCAGCGCCCCGGGCTGGTGCGCGACCAGGTGCATTTTCTGGGCAACTACTCGCTGGCCATCATTGCCGTATCGGGCCTTTTCGTGGGCTTTGTGCTGGCGCTGCAGGGGTTCTACACGCTGCAGGATTTTGGCTCCACCGAGGCTTTGGGCCAGGTGCTGGCGCTGAGCTTGCTGCGCGAGCTGGGTCCGGTCATCGCCGCCTTGCTGTTTGCTGGGCGCGCGGGCACCTCGCTCACCGCCGAGATCGGGCTGATGCGCGCCGGCGAGCAGTTGAGCGCCATGGAGATGATGGCCGTGGACCCCGTGCGCCGCATTCTCGTGCCCCGTTTCTGGGCCGGTGTCATCGCCATGCCTTTGCTGACGCTGGTATTCAACGCAGTGGGCGTTGTGGGCGGCTGGGCGGTGGCGGTGCCCATGATTGGGCTGGACGGCGGGGCCTTCTGGAGCCAGATGCAGGGCGGTGTGGATGTTTTCAGTGACCTGGGCAACAGCGTCATCAAGAGCGTGGTGTTTGGTTTCACGGTGACCTTCGTGGCGCTGCTGCAGGGCTACGCGGCCAAGCCGACGCCGGAAGGGGTTTCGCGCGCCACCACGCGCACCGTGGTGATGGCCTCGCTGGCGGTGCTGGCGCTGGACTTCGTCCTCACGGCCATGATGTTCAGTATTTGACGCTGGCGATGCCGGCGTTACAAGGAAAGCACGATGCAACAATCCAAAAACGATCTCTGGGTAGGCCTGTTTGTCATGCTCGCAGCCGCCGCGCTGGTGTTTCTGGCGCTGCAGTCGGCCAACCTGCTGCAACTGAATTTTCAGACCGGTTACCGCGTGACCGCGCGTTTCGACAACATTGGCGGCCTCAAGCCCAAGGCGGCGGTGCGCAGCGCGGGGGTGGTGATCGGGCGTGTCGAGTCGATCGCGTTTGACGACAAGACCTTCCAGGCGCGCGTGACGCTGGAACTGGACAAGCAGTATGCTTTCCCCAAGGATAGTTCCCTGAAGATACTGACCAGCGGTTTGTTGGGCGAGCAATACATCGGCATCGAGGCCGGGGCCGACGAAAAAAACCTGGTCGGGGGCGACAACCTCACTGCCACACAATCTGCCGTGGTTCTGGAAAACCTGATTGGGCAGTTTCTTTACAGCAAGGCGGAAGAAGGCGGCAAGCCATCGGACGCAGATAGAAAAAAATGATGACATGGATGACTGCGGGCTTCGCCCGCCATGATGGACAGCCGGGTTTTGCCGTCGCGCGCATGCGCTGGTGCGCCCTGGCGCTGGGGGTTGTGTTGCTGGCCGGCTGCGCCAGCGGTCCTGGGGCCAATCCCAGCGATCCCCTGGAGCCCTACAACCGCAGCATGACCCGGTTCAACGACGGCGTGGATAAGGCGGTGCTCAAGCCCGTGGCCACGGCCTACAAGGACGCCGTGCCCTCCATGGTGCGCACGGGGGTGAACAACTTTTTTGGCAACCTGGGAGACGTCTGGTCGTTTGTGAACAGCGTCCTGCAGCTGCGGCCCGAAGAGGCGCTCTCCAGCCTGGTGCGCTTCAACGTCAATACGGTGTTTGGCTTGGGCGGGCTGCTCGACATTGCCTCGGAGATGGGGGTGGACCGCAACCGGCAGGACTTCGGCCTCACGCTGGGGCGCTGGGGCGTGCCCACGGGGCCTTATCTGGTGCTGCCCCTGCTGGGGCCGTCCACGGTGCGCGACACAGCGGCATTGTCCGTGGACATGCAGGCAAACCTCGTAGGCCAGTTCGATTCGACTTCCGTGCGCAATTCGCTGTATGCATTGAGTGCGGTGGACGCCCGGGCCAGCCTGCTGGGGGCCGGGGACGTGCTGGAAGGCGCCGCGCTGGATAAATACAGTTTCACGCGGGACGTGTTCCTGCAGTTGCGCGCCCAGCGGGCAGAACGCCCCGGTCCCGCCGATGCCAATGGTGGCGACGACAACGGCGGTGTGCTGCCGCAAGAATCCGACTACTGAGCACCTGGGGATGTTGCATGTGCTTGCAATTGCTTGCGTTGGCGCAACACACCGATGCATGGCGTACACCCCGCCCCGCCACAATGAATTGACAGGCGGCGCAGCCGCCCGATGGAAAGTACTCACATGATGATGAATCGACGCACCCTGGGCCGCATGGCGGCAACACTGGCGCTGGCCTGCTCCGTGGCGGTGCCATGGGCCGCCCGGGCTGCCGACGAGGCGCCGGACGCGCTGATCAAGCGCCTGTCTACCGAGGTGATCGAAACTGTTCGTGGCGACAAGGCCGTCAAGGCGGGCGACATCACCAAGGTGATCGCCGTGGTGGACAGGATCATCATGCCCAACGTGAATTTCCGGCGCATGACGGCGGCTGCCGTGGGCCCGGGCTGGCGCCAGGCCAGCCCCGAGCAGCAAAAGCGCCTGCAGGAAGAGTTCAAGATCCTGCTGGTGCGCACCTATGCCGGGGCTCTGGCCCAGGTGACCGACCAGACCATCGCCATGAAGCCCCTGCGTGCCGCGGCCGATGACAAGGATGTACTGGTGCGCACCGAGGTCACGGGCAGTGGTGAACCGATCCAGCTCGACTACCGGCTGGAAAAAACCCCCGGTCAAGGCGCCGGCTGGAAGATCTACAACCTGAACGTGCTGGGTGTGTGGCTGGTCGAAACCTACCGCGGCCAGTTCGCCACCGAGATCAATGCGCGCGGCGTGGACGGCCTCATTGAAGCGCTTGTGACCCGCAACAAGACGAATGCCGCCAAGGGCTGACAGCGAGATCCCGCGCATGTTGGTACTTCCTTCCGAACTCACCCACCGCCAGGCCAGCGCCTGCCTGCGCATGCTGGTCCAGGGGCTGAAGGTCCTCAAGGGGCCCGAGGTGGTGGTGGATGCCAGCGCGCTGGCCGTGTTCGACAGCTCCGCGCTGGCGGTGCTGCTGGAATGCCGGCGTGAAGTGCTGGCCGATCGCAAGGCCTTTGTCCTGAAGGGCCTGCCCGCAGCGCTGGTCGGCATGGCCGGCCTGTATGGCGTGGATGCCTTGCTGCAGGTGTCCGACTGAACTTTTGCGCCGGTCGGCCGGGCCAGCTTCAAGAACGTCAACACGTTCCAATGCCTTCGGGCGCCGGGGTGTCGTTGGCCCCGGGGTGCGGTACGCACGCCAAGGCCTTAAAATCAAAGGCTTCATGCCCGCAGTCTCCTTCCAAGCCATCTCCAAGACCTTTGTCACCTCCAAGGGCCCCTTCCAGGCACTGAACCAGGTCAGCCTGGACATCGAGGAGGGCGAGTTCTTCGGGCTCCTCGGCCCCAACGGTGCCGGCAAAACCACCCTCATCAGCATCCTGGCCGGCCTGGCGCGTGCAACCAGTGGGCGTGTGCTGGTGCAGGGCAGCGATGTGCAGCGCAACTATGCCGAGGCCCGGCGCAAGCTGGGCGTGGTGCCGCAAGAGCTGGTGTTCGATCCGTTCTTCAACGTGCGCGAGGCGTTGCGCTTCCAGTCGGGCTATTTCGGCGTCAAGAACAACGATGCCTGGATTGACGAGCTGCTGGCGAACCTGGGCCTGTCGGACAAGGCCAACGCCAACATGCGCCAGCTCTCGGGCGGCATGAAGCGCCGCGTGCTGGTGGCGCAGGCCCTGGTGCACAAGCCGCCCATCATCGTGCTCGACGAGCCCACGGCGGGCGTGGACGTGGAACTGCGCCAGACGCTGTGGCATTTCATCGCCCGCCTGAACAAGGAAGGGCACACCGTGCTGCTCACCACGCATTACCTCGAAGAGGCCGAGGCCCTGTGCGGCCGCATCGCCATGCTCAAGGCCGGGCAGGTGGTGGCGCTCAACCGCACGTCGGAGCTGCTCAAGGCGGCCTCTGGCAGCGTGCTGCAGTTCAAGACCGACGCGGTGTTGCCGCCGGCGCTGGCCCACCTGGCGCGGGTGACGGGGCGCATCGTGCAGCTGCCCGCGCACGATGCGGCCGAAATCGAAAACCATCTGGCCACCCTGCGCGTGGCGGGCGTGGAGGCGCAGGACCTGGAGATCCGCCGGCCGGACCTGGAAGACGTGTTTTTGCAGGTCATGTCGGGCACATCGGCGTCGAACATTCCGCTGTCGGAGGTGGCACCCGCCGCAGCGCGGGGCCGCCCCAAGCAAGGCGCGGCCCCCTCGGGGGGCAGAGAGGACACGCCAGTGCCGAGCGTGGGGGTGCAGCAATGACCGGCTGGCAAACCCTTTTCTACAAGGAAATACTGCGCTTCTGGAAGGTCAGCTTCCAGACCGTGGCGGCCCCGGTGCTCACCGCCGTGCTCTACCTGCTGATCTTCGGCCATGTGCTCGAAGACCATGTGAAGGTGTACGACCGCATCAGCTACACCGCGTTCCTGGTGCCGGGCCTGGTGATGATGAGCGTGCTGCAGAACGCCTTTGCCAACAGCTCGTCGAGCCTGGTCCAGAGCAAGATCATGGGCAGCCTGGTGTTTGTGCAGCTGACGCCGCTGTCGCACTGGGCCTGGTTCGTGGCCTATGTGGGCTCGTCCGTGGTGCGCGGTCTGGTGGTGGGGCTGGGGGTGTTCATCGTCACGCTGGCGTTTGCGCGGCCTGAGTTTGCGGCGCCGCTGTGGATTGTGGTGTTTGCCTTGCTGGGCGCGGCGCTGCTGGCCACGCTGGGGCTGATTGCCGGCCTGTGGGCCGACAAGTTCGACCAGATGGCCGCGTTCCAGAACTTTGTCATCGTGCCCATGACGTTTCTCTCGGGCGTCTTCTATTCGATCCAGTCGCTGCCGCCTTTCTGGCAGACCGTGAGCCACCTGAATCCGTTTTTCTACATGATCGACGGCTTTCGCTATGGCTTCTTCGGCCAGAGCGACACCTCTCCCTGGCTCAGCCTGGGCATTGTGGGCATCGCCTGGCTGGCCGTGAGTGCACTGGCTGTGCACCTGCTGCGCACGGGCTACAAAATCAGGAATTGAAATGACTGCTGACCAACTCAAAGACATCATCGCTGCAGGCCTGGCCTGCGACCACATCACGCTCGAAGGCGATGGCCGCCACTGGTATGCCACCATCGTTTCGGCAGAATTCGAGGGCAAGCGCGCCATCCAGCGCCACCAGCGCGTGTACGCCACGCTGGGCGCCAAGTTGGCCACCGACGAAGTGCATGCACTGTCGATGAAGACCTTCACCCCCGCAGAATGGGCGGCGCAGGCGCACTGACGCGCCAACCTGTTTGCTCAGTTATTGATAGCTGCTAACGCTTTATGAATAAGCGCTAGAGGCTATTTTCATTCATATTCCTGGTTTTTCGAGATGGACAAACTCCTGATCCGCGGCGGACGCCCCCTGAATGGCGAGGTGCTGGTCTCCGGCGCCAAGAACGCCGCCTTGCCGGAGTTGTGCGCTGCCCTGCTCACGGCCGAGCCCGTCACGCTGCTCAACGTGCCCCAGCTGCAGGACGTGAGCACCATGCTCAAGCTCATCCGCAACATGGGCGTGGCGGCAGAGCGCTCCGACGACGGCACGGTGCGCATCGACGCCAGCGGCCTGAACACCCCTGAGGCCCCGTACGAGCTGGTCAAGACCATGCGCGCCTCGGTCCTGGCCCTGGGCCCGCTGCTGGCCCGCTTTGGCGAGGCCACGGTGTCGCTGCCGGGCGGCTGCGCCATCGGCTCGCGCCCGGTGGACCAGCACATCAAGGGCATGGCCGCCATGGGCGCCGAGATCGTGGTCGAACACGGCTACATGATCGCCAAGCTGCCCGCAGGCTGGACGCGCCTGAAGGGCGCCCGCATCACCACCGACATGGTCACGGTGACGGGCACCGAAAACTTCCTCATGGCCGCTGCCCTGGCCGAGGGCGAGACGGTGCTCGAAAACGCCGCGCAAGAGCCCGAGATTTCCGACCTGGCCGAGATGCTGATCGCCATGGGCGCCCAGATCGAAGGCCATGGCACCAGCCGCATCCGCATCCGGGGCGTGGAGCGGCTGCACGGCTGCACGCACCGCGTGGTGGCCGACCGCATCGAGGCGGGCACCTTTTTGTGCGCCGTGGCGGCCACGGGCGGCGATGTGCTGCTGCGCCATGGGCGCGCCGACCACCTCGACGCCGTCATCGAAAAACTGCGCGAGGCCGGTGCCACCGTGCAGGCGGTCGAAGGCGGCATCCGCGTGCGCGCCGCCGGCGGCGCCACGCTCAAGGCGCAGGGCTTTCGCACCACCGAATACCCGGGCTTTCCCACCGACATGCAGGCCCAGTTCATGGCGCTCAACTGCATTGCGCAGGGCACGGCCACGGTGACCGAAACGATTTTTGAAAACCGCTTCATGCACGTCAACGAGCTGGTGCGCCTGGGCTCCAGGATCCAGGTGGACGGCAAGGTGGCGGTGGTCGAAGGCGTGCCACGCCTGTCGGGCGCCACCGTGATGGCCACCGACCTGCGCGCCTCGGCCAGCCTGGTCATCGCGGGCCTGGTGGCCGATGGCGAAACCGTGGTGGACCGCATCTACCACCTCGACCGCGGCTACGACTGCATGGAAGCCAAACTGCGCGGCATCGGCGCCGACATCGAGCGAGTAAAAGCATGAGCAGCAACATGATCACCCTGGCACTTTCCAAGGGCCGCATCTTTGACGAAACCCTGCCGCTGCTGGCGGCGGCCGGCATCGAGGTGCTGGAAGACCCCGAAAAGTCGCGCAAGCTCATCCTGCCCACCAACCTGCCCAACGTGCGCGTGGTGCTGGTGCGTGCCACCGATGTGCCCACCTACGTGGAATACGGCGGCGCCGACATTGGCGTGACCGGCAAGGACACGCTCATCGAGCATGGCGGCCAGGGCCTGTACCAGCCGCTCGACCTGCGCATTGCCAAGTGCCGTGTCAGCGTCGCCGTGCGCAACGATTTCGACTATGCCCAGGCCGTCAAGAAGGGCTCGCGCCTGAAGGTGGCCACCAAGTACACCAGCATCGCCCGCGACTTCTTCGCGACCAAGGGCGTGCATGTGGACATGGTCAAGCTCTATGGCAGCATGGAGCTGGCGCCCCTCACGGGCCTGGCCGATGCCATCGTCGATCTGGTGTCCACCGGCAACACGCTCAAGGCCAACCACCTCGTCGAGGTGGAGCGCATCATGGACATCAGCTCGCACCTGGTGGTCAACCAGGCAGCGCTCAAGCTCAAGCAGGCGCCGCTGCGCCGCATCATCGATGCGTTTGCCTCGGCTATTCCCTCGGAAAAGAACTGAAACCCCCCACCGAATCAAACTATGACTTTGGTAGCTGCTCCCGCCCGTCTGTCAACCGCTGCGGCCACTTTTGAGGCTGATTTTGCAGCCCGCCTGCATTGGTCTGCCGACACCGACGCGGCCATCGAGCAGCGCGTGGCCGACATCCTGGCCGACGTGCAGCAGCGCGGCGATGCGGCCGTGCTGGAATACACCGAGCGTTTTGACGGTCTGCAGGCCGCCTCCATGGCCACCCTGGAGCTGACCCAGGCCGAATTGAAGGCCGCGTTCGACGCCATTCCCGCCATGCAGCGCGACGCCTTGCAGGCCGCCGCCGCCCGCGTGCGCCGCTACCACGAGGCGCAGAAGAAGGCCTCGGGCGAGAGCTGGAGCTACCGCGATGAAGACGGCACGCTGCTGGGCCAGAAGGTCACGCCGCTCGACCGCGTGGGCATCTACGTGCCCGGCGGCAAGGCCGCCTACCCGAGCAGCGTGCTCATGAACGCCATCCCCGCGCATGTGGCCGGGGTGGGCGAGATCATCATGGTGGTGCCCACGCCCCAAGGCGCCAAGAACCTATTGGTGCTGGCCGCCGCCCACGTGGCGGGCGTCACGCGCGCCTTCACCATCGGCGGCGCGCAGGCCGTGGCCGCGCTGGCCTGCGGCACGGCCACCGTGCCCAAGGTGGACAAGATCACCGGCCCCGGCAACGCCTACGTGGCCAGCGCCAAGAAGCGCGTGTTCGGCACCGTGGGCATCGACATGATTGCGGGCCCCTCTGAAATCCTGGTGCTGGCCGACGGCAGCACGCCGCCCGACTGGGTGGCCATGGACCTTTTTTCGCAGGCCGAGCACGACGAGCTGGCCCAGAGCATCCTGCTGTGCCCCGACGCTGCGTACATCGATGCTGTGCAAGCGGCCATCGACCACCTGTTGCCCGAGATGCCGCGCGCCGAGATCATCGCCAAGAGCCTCACGGGCCGGGGCGCGCTGATCCTCACGAAGGACATGGAAGAGGCCTGCGCCATCAGCAACCGCATCGCGCCCGAACACCTGGAGGTCAGCAGCAGCGAGCCGCACCGCTGGGAGCCTTTGCTGCGCCACGCCGGGGCGATCTTCCTGGGCGCCTACACCTCTGAGAGCCTGGGCGACTACTGCGCCGGCCCCAACCATGTGTTGCCCACCAGCGGCACGGCGCGTTTCAGCTCGCCGCTGGGCGTGTACGACTTTCAAAAGCGCAGCAGCCTCATCGAGGTGAGCGAAGCCGGTGCCCAGACGCTGGGCCAGATCGCCAGCGTGCTGGCCCGTGGCGAGGGCCTGCAGGCCCATGCGCGGGCGGCGGAGATGCGACTCAAGCCGTCGCCAAAGTAAGCGCAACGCTGACCGAGGCCTTTTGCACGATGCCCGGATGGATGCCGTGCCCATGATCAACCCCTTTCTTGCCGCCCCCAACGCACTGGACACTGCCCAATGACCTCCGCTGCTTCATCCGCACCCCTCAACGCCCTGGCCCGCATCCGCCCCGATGTGCGCGCCATGCACGCCTACAGCGTGCAGCCCTCCACCGGCATGCTCAAGATGGATGCGATGGAAAATCCGTTTCGCCTGCCCGCCCATCTGCAGGCCGCGCTGGGCCAGCGCCTGGGTGCGCTGGCGCTCAACCGCTACCCGGGTGAGCGCGTGGCCGAGTTGCAGGCCGCGCTGGCGCGCCATGCCGGCATGCCCGAGGGCTGCGCCATCGTGCTGGGCAATGGCTCGGACGAGCTCATCAGCCTGCTCTCGCTGGCCTGCGCGCTGCCGCCCGGGGCCGATGCGGGCAGCAGGCGCCCCGTAGCGCTGGCGCCCGTGCCTGGCTTCGTGATGTATGCCATGAGCGCCAAGCTGCAGGGGCTGGATTTCGTGGGCGTGCCGCTCACGCCCGATTTCGAGCTGGACGAGCCGGCCATGCTCGCCGCCATCGCCCAGCACCAGCCCGCCATCACCTACATCGCCTACCCCAACAATCCCACGGCCACGCTGTGGGACGAGGGCGCGGTGCAGCGCATCATCGACGCCGCGGGCGCCCAGGGCGGCATCGTGGTGATGGACGAGGCCTACCAGCCTTTTGCCAGCCGCACCTTTATCGACCGCATGCGTGCCGAGCCCGCGCGCAACGCCCATGTGCTGCTGATGCGCACGCTCAGCAAGTTTGGCCTGGCGGGGGTGCGCCTGGGTTACCTGATCGGCGCGGCCGCGCTGGTGGCCGAGATCGACAAGGTGCGCCCGCCCTACAACGTGAGCGTGCTCAATGGCGAGGCGGCGCTCTTTGCGCTGGAACATGCCGAGGTTTTTGCCGCGCAGGCGGCCGACCTGCGTGCCCAGCGCACGGTGCTGGTCAACGCGCTGCGCCAGATGCCCGGCATCGAAAAGTGCTGGGACAGCGAGGCCAACATGGTGCTGGTGCGCGTGGCCGATGCCGCCCGGGCCTATGAGGGAATGAAGCAGCGCAAGGTGCTGATCAAGAACGTTTCTACAATGCACCCATTGCTGGCCAACTGCCTGCGCCTCACGGTGGGCAATGCCGAAGACAATGCACAGATGCTGGCCGCACTCCAGGCTTCCTTATGACTTCCTCCGCACTCGTCACCTCCACGTCCCCCGACCCCCTGGCCGACCGCATCGCCGAGGTCAGCCGCAACACCGCCGAGACCCGCATCAGCGTGCGCGTGAACCTCGACGGCACCGGCCAGGCCAAACTGCACACGGGCATCGGGTTTTTTGACCACATGCTCGAGCAGATCGCGCGCCACGGACTGATCGACCTCGATATCGACTGCGCGGGCGACCTGCACATCGACGGCCACCACACGGTGGAAGACGTGGGCATCACCCTGGGCCAGGCGTTTGCGCGGGCCGTGGGCGACAAGAAGGGCATCACCCGCTATGGCCATGCCTATGTGCCGCTCGATGAAGCACTCTCGCGCGTGGTGGTCGATTTCTCGGGCCGCCCGGGCCTGCACCTGCACATCCCGTTCACGGCGGGCAGCATCGGCGGCTTTGACACCCAGCTCACCTATGAATTTTTCCAGGGCTTCGTGAACCACGCGGGCGTGACGCTGCACATCGACAACCTCAAGGGCATCAACGCGCACCACCAGTGCGAGACGGTGTTCAAGGCCTTTGCCCGCGCGCTGCGGGCCGCCTTGGCGCGTGACCCGCGCGCTGCGGGCACCATTCCGTCCACCAAGGGCTCTCTGTGAAGTTTTTGAGTCAAATCGGGCGCTAGCGCTTGATGCATAAGCGCTAGAAGCTATGAAAATAGAAGCAAAAACCGTTGCGGTCGTTGATTACGGCATGGGCAACCTGCGCTCGGTGTCGCAGGCCGTGCAGGCCGCCGCCGAGGGCACGGGCTGGACCGTGGTGGTCACCCAGCGCCCCGAAGACGTGCGCGCGGCCCAGCGCATCGTGCTACCAGGGCAGGGCGCCATGCCCGACTGCATGCGCGAGCTGCGCGAATCCGGCCTGCAGGAATCGGTGCTCGAAGCCGCCGCCACCAAGCCGATGTTTGGCGTGTGTGTGGGCATGCAGATGCTGCTGGACCACAGTGCCGAGGGGCCCCATGGAGGAACGCCGGGACTTGGCCTGATCCCTGGCGACGTGCTCAAGTTCGATCTGACGGGCAAGACCCAGCCCGACGGCAGCCGTTACAAGGTGCCCCAGATGGGCTGGAACCAGGTGCGGCAGGTGCTCCATGCCGGCAAGGTGCACCCGGTGTGGGCCGGCGTGCCCGACGACAGTTACTTTTACTTTGTGCACAGTTTCTATGCGGTGCCGCAAAATCCAGCCCATTGCGCGGGGCAAACGGACTACGGCGGTTTGTTCGCAGCCGCCATTGCACGCGATAATATTTTTGCCACGCAGTTTCACCCGGAGAAGAGCGCGGAGCATGGCTTGGCCCTGTACCGCAATTTTCTGCACTGGAACCCCTGATATCTTTCACCCCGTTCGGGCCGAGCCGTGACTCGCCCTTCTTCTCCCGAACTTCACCACCATGCTGCTCATCCCCGCCATCGACCTCAAGGACGGCCACTGTGTACGCCTCAAACAAGGCGACATGGACCAATCCACCACCTTCGGTGAAGACCCCTCCGCCATGGCGCGCAAGTGGGTGGATGCCGGTGCGCGCCGCCTGCACCTGGTGGACCTGAACGGCGCCTTCGCGGGCGTGCCCAAGAACTATGCCGCCATCAAGTCCATCCTCAAGGAGGTGGGCGAGGAGATACCCGTGCAGTTGGGCGGCGGCATCCGCGACCTGGACACCATCGAGAAATACATCGACGGCGGCCTGCGCTACGTGATCATCGGCACGGCGGCGGTCAAGAACCCCGGTTTCCTCAAGGACGCCTGCAGTGCCTTTGGCGGCCACATCATCGTGGGCCTGGATGCCAAGGACGGCAAGGTGGCCACCGATGGCTGGAGCAAGCTCACCGGCCACGAGGTGGTGGACCTGGCCAAGAAGTTCGAGGACTGGGGTGTCGAATCCATCATCTACACCGACATCGGCCGCGACGGCATGCTCTCGGGCATCAACATCGACGCCACCGTGAAGCTGGCGCAGGCCCTCTCCATCCCCGTCATCGCCTCGGGCGGACTGGGCAGCATGGCCGACATCGAGCAGCTGTGCGCCGTCGAGAGCGAAGGCGTCGAAGGCGTGATCTGCGGCCGGGCCATCTACAGCGGCGACCTCGATTTTGCCGCCGCCCAGGCACGGGCCGACGTGCTGGGCAATGGCGCCTGACCCTGGGGTTGCCGAGGGCAGCCTGGAGGCATTGCAGGGGCAACCCTGTATCCGTTTGACGGCCGCCCAGGGCGACACGGCGCTCGTCGCCTTGCATGGCGCCCAGGTGCTGTCATGGGTGACGGGCGGGCGCGAGCGCCTGTACCTGAGCCCGCGGGCGGTGTTCGATGGCCAGTCGGCCATCCGTGGCGGCATACCGCTGTGTTTTCCCCAGTTCAACCAGCGCGGGCCCCTGCCCAAGCATGGCTTTGGGCGCAATCTGGGCTGGCGGGCCGTCCTTGCAAGCAAGGATGGCGATGCGCAGTCAGCCGTGCGCCTGGAGCTGACCGACAGCGATGCCACGCGCGCCTGGTGGTCCGGGCGCTTTGCCGCGCAGCTGACGGTGACGCTGGGCGCGGGCAGCCTGCGCGTGCAGCTGGCGGTGCGCAACACCGGCAACAACACGGACGCCAGGGCCTGGGATTTCACCACCGCGTTGCACACCTATCTGCGCGTGGATGATGTCGAGCGCACCCACCTCAGCGGGCTTGACGGTTGCGCGCGCTGGGATGCCCTGGCCGATGCGCGTGGCGTTCAGCAAGGCCCTGTCACCTTTTCGGGCGAATACGACCGCGTGTTCAGTGCGCCCGCCGGGGCCATCCACCTGCACGATGGCGCCCACGGCCTGCAGATCAGCCAGAGCGCCAGCCTCTCTAACACCGTGGTGTGGAACCCTGGTGCCGCCCTGTGCGCCCGGCTGGCAGACCTGCCGCCCGGCGGCTACCGCTCCATGCTGTGCGTGGAAGCGGCCCAGATCGATCAGCCCGTCACCCTGGCGCCGGGGCAGCAGTGGCAGGGCTGGCAGGAGCTCAGGGTGCTGCCGAGCCTATAGGGGGAGCGTCTGCCGGGGAACATGTCTGCGGCACATTGGGCGCGCCGATGGGTGCAGTGGCGCAGTGGCGCAGACAGGGGGCGTGAACGCGGGATGACAATGGTCAGTCCGGGTCCGGGTCCGGTGCACCACGGCGTGGGAAGATGGCCGTTCTTGTCGCCTGCAGTGGCGGGGTATTGCTATCGTCAGGCCAGGTGCGCTGTCTCTTGTGCCGTTTCTGAAAGGGTTGTCTGTGATTCTTGTAACTGGCGGTGCCGGGTTCATCGGTTCGCATACCTGCGTGGCGCTGGCCCAGGCGGGCATTCCGTACCTGATTCTTGACAGCTTCGGCAACAGCCGCCGCTCGGTGCTGGAGCGCCTGGGACGCATCACGGGCGCGCAGCCGCTGTGCATCGAGGGCGACGTGCGCGATGCCGATGTGCTGGCGCGCGTGTTCGCGCAGCACCCCATTGACGGCGTGATCCACTTTGCCGCGCTCAAGGCGGTGGGCGAGTCGGTGCGCGAGCCGTTGCGTTATTACGATAACAACGTTTCTGGCACCGTGACACTGCTGCGCGCCATGCAGGCGGCGGGCGTGCGCACGCTGGTGTTCTCATCGTCGGCCACGGTGTATGGCGAGCCTGCGTCGGTGCCGATCCGCGAGGATTTCCCCCTGTCCGCCACCAACCCCTACGGCTGGAGCAAGCTCATGATGGAGCAGGTGCTGGCGGATGTGGACCGTGCCGAGCCCGGGCAGTGGCGCATTGCGCGGCTGCGCTATTTCAACCCCGTGGGCGCGCACGAGAGCGGGCTCATCGGCGAAGACCCGCAGGGCGAGCCGGGCAACCTGATGCCGTATGTGGCGCAGGTGGCGGCGGGGCGGCGCGCCGCCTTGAGCGTGTATGGCAACGACTACCCCACACCCGATGGCACCGGCGTGCGCGACTACATCCATGTGTGCGACCTGGCCGATGGCCATGTGGCCGCCCTGCGCTATCTGCGCGAGCACGCCGGGCTGCTCACCGTGAACCTGGGCACCGGGCAGCCGGTGTCGGTGCTGGAGATGGTGCGCGGCTTCGAGCAGGCCAGCGGCCGGCCTGTGCCCTACCAGGTGGTGGCGCGGCGGGCGGGCGACGTGGCGCAGTGCTGGGCAGACCCGGCGCTGGCCGAGCGGCTGCTGGGCTGGCGCGCCCGCCACGGGGTGGACCGCATGTGCGCGGATGTCTGGCGCTGGCAAAACGGCGTGGCGCGCACGCTGGCGTGACGCGGCGCGGCAATGGCGGTATTGCGCTGGCGTGGTATCTTGTCGCCCCCAACCAGCCTTGCCGACAGAGCTTTCCTTCCATGCTTGCCAAACGCATCATTCCCTGCCTTGACGTGACCGGCGGTCGTGTCGTCAAGGGCGTCAATTTTGTCGAACTGCGCGATGCGGGCGACCCGGTCGAGATCGCCGCGCGCTACAACGCCCAGGGCGCCGACGAACTCACCTTTCTCGACATCACCGCCACCAGCGACGGGCGCGACTTGATCCTGCACATCATCGAGGCCGTGGCCAGCCAGGTGTTCATTCCGCTCACCGTGGGGGGCGGTGTGCGCACGGTCGAAGATGTGCGCCGCCTGCTCAACGCGGGGGCGGACAAGACCAGCTTCAATTCGGCCGCCATCGCCAACCCCGACGTGATCAGTGCCGCGTCCGCCAAATACGGCGCGCAGTGCATCGTGGTGGCCATCGACGCTAAGCGCCGCTCCGAAGAGGATGCACGGCGCACGGGACCCGATGGCCGGGCCGTGGGCCCCGGCTGGGATGTGTACAGCCATGGCGGGCGCAAGAACACCGGCCTCGATGCCGTGGCCTGGGCGACCGAGATGGCGCGGCGTGGCGCGGGCGAAATCCTGCTGACCAGCATGGACCGCGACGGCACCAAGGCGGGCTTTGATCTGGCCCTCACGCGCGCCGTGAGCGACGCCGTGGGCGTGCCCGTGATCGCCTCGGGGGGCGTGGGCAACCTCGATCATCTGGCCGACGGCATCCAGATCGGCGGCGCCGACGCCGTGCTGGCGGCCAGCATCTTCCATTACGGTGAATTCACGGTCGGGCAGGCCAAGCAGCACATGGCCGACCGCGGGATTCCGGTGCGGCTGTGATTCTCGGTTGCTCATTATTTAATAGCGCACTACGCTTGATATATAGGCGCTAGAGCCTAAAAATACCTCAAGATTGGGGTGGGTGCCCTGCGCCGGCACCCAAATCACCGACAATCCGCCCATGAACTGGCTCAACGACGTGAAATGGGATGCGCAGGGCCTGGTGCCCGTGATTGCGCAAGAGCGGGGCACGGGCGACGTGCTGATGTTCGCCTGGATGAACCGCGAAGCCCTGGCAAAGACGGCCGAACTCGGCCGCGCCGTGTACTTCAGCCGCTCGCGCAAGAAGCTGTGGTTCAAGGGCGAGGAATCGGGCCATGTGCAGACGGTGCACGAGATCCGCCTCGATTGCGACAACGACGTGGTGCTGCTCAAGGTCACGCAGCTCGGCCACGAGCCCGGCATTGCCTGCCACACCGGGCGCCACAGCTGTTTTTTCAGCGTGCTCAAGGACGGCGCCTGGCAGGCGGTCGAGCCGGTCTTGAAAGACCCCGAATCCATCTACAAATAAACGTATGAGTTCCAACGATTCCCTGGCACCGCCCTCGCAGGACGCACTGGCGCGCCTTGCCGCTGTCATCGAAAGCCGCAAGCCCGCCAACGGCGGCGACCCTTCGACGAGCTACGTCTCGCGCCTGCTGCACAAGGGGCCCGATGCGTTCTTGAAGAAGATCGGCGAAGAGGCCACCGAGGTGGTCATGGCCGCCAAGGATGTGGACCACGGTGCCGACAAGGCCAAAATCGTCTATGAGGTGGCTGACCTGTGGTTCCACACCATGATCGCGCTGGCCCACTATGGCCTCGCGCCCGCCGATGTGCTGACCGAACTGGAGCGCCGTGAGGGCACCAGTGGCATCGAGGAAAAAGCCTTGCGCAAGGCCGTTGCGCGTGCTGGTGAGGAAGAATCTCCATGAACGACATCATCGACGTGCAGACCAACGACGAAAAGGCCGAGGGCCTGAAGGCCTGGGGCTGGGTCAGCTATGTGCTGCACCTGGTCGTGGCCGTGGGGGCGGTCATTCCGGGCGCGCAGCCGGGTGCTGCGCTGCTCATCATCGCGCTGATCATCGACCTGGTGAAGCAGGGCGAGGGCGCGGGCACCTGGCAGGCCAGCCACTTTGCGTGGCGCATCCGCACCGTGCTGTGGGCGGGGGTGCTGTACATCGTCACGGCGCCGCTGTGGCTGCTGTTCTTCTTCCCCGGCTGGGTGGCCTGGGGGCTGGTGTCGATCTGGTTCCTGTACCGCATCGTGCGCGGTATGGTGACCATGAACAAGAGCGAGGCCATCGATGCCTGAGGGCGACACGCTGGCCGCCCCCATCAACCTGGCGCTGCAGGGCGGCGGATCGCATGGCGCGCTGACCTGGGGCGTGCTGGATGTGCTGCTGGAAGACGGGCGCCTGTTGCTCGATGGCATCAGCGGCACCAGCGCCGGCGCGATGAATGCGGTGGCTGTTGCGCACGGCTTTGCCCAGGCGGCGCAGCAGCACAAAGACCCGAAAGAAGCCCACGCAGCCGGCTGCGAACTGGCGCGTGCCGCGCTGGCGCGGCTGTGGGAAGGTGTGGGAACGCTGGGCAGCCTGATGGGGGGCGGGCCGCTGGCGGCCGCCAATCCGATGCTGGGCATGATGAACCGGTGGTTCTCGCCCTACCAGACCAATCCGCTGGATATCAATCCGCTGCGCCGGCTGCTGGAGCGGGAGGTGGATTTCGACCTGCTGTGTGCCGCCAAAGGCGCCTCGGGCCCCAAGGTTTTTGTGTGCGCCACCAATGTGCGCACCGGGCGCGGCGAAATCTTTTCGGGGGCACGGCTCAGTGCCGATGCGGTGATGGCGTCGGCCTGCCTGCCGCTGCTGTTCAAGGCCGTGGAGATCGATGGGGAGCGGTATTGGGATGGCGGCTATTCCGGCAACCCCGCGCTGCACCCGCTGATCTACCAGACCGACACCTCCGACATCCTGCTGGTGCAGATCAATCCGACCCAGCACCATGATCTGCCCGACACGGCCCCCGAAATCATCGAGCGCATGAACGAGGTCACCTTCAATGCCAGCCTGCTGGCCGAATTGCGCGCCATCGAATTCGTGCGGCGCCTGCTGGCCGAGGGCAAGCTGGATGCGCGCCGCTACAAGAATGTGCGCATGCACCGCATCGATGGCGGGGCGGTTCTGGCCCCCTTTGGCGCGGACAGCAAGGGGCGCGCGGACATGGCGTTTGTGCGCAAGCTGTTCGAGCTGGGGCGCGCGGCGGGCAAGGACTGGCTGAAGGCACACCACCGGGACGTGGGCGTGCGCCCCTCCCTCAACATCGCCGACAATGTGTAACTGCCAGTGCGCCCGCGGGCACTGAGCCAGCCTTCTTTTTCACCATGCACGATCCGAACTGCCTTTTCTGCAAGATCATCGCAGGCCAGATTCCTTCGAAGAAGGTATATGAAGACGACGAAATCTTCGCCTTCCATGACATCCACCCCTGGGCGCCCGTGCACTTTCTGATGGTGCCCAAGCTGCACATTCCCTCCATGGCCCAGGTGGCGCCCGAGCACGCAGGCTTGCTGGGCCGCATGTTGGCCCTGGCACCGCGCCTGGCGCTGGAGCAGGGCTGCAACCCCTATCCCGATGGCGGCTATCGCATGGTGGTGAACACGGGGCTTGAAGGCGGGCAGGAAATCCACCATCTGCATATGCATGTGATCGGCGGTCCCCGTCCCTGGCTCAAGGGCTGAACGCGCTTGTCCCCGGCGGCTGTGAAGGGGCTTTGAACTCCTGTCACGGCCCCCGTCTAAAATGATTCCAATTCGTTAGGAGATATTCCATGGGCTCTTTTTCCATCTGGCACTGGCTGATCGTGCTGCTGATCGTCGTGATGGTGTTCGGCACCAAGAAACTCAAGAACATGGGCTCCGACCTGGGGGGCGCTGTCAAGGGCTTCAAGGACGGCATGAAGGACGGCTCCTCGCCCGACACCAACGCTGCGACGCCTCCCGCCGGTCAGGTGGCCAACCAGGCCGCCGCCGACAAGACCACCATCGATGTTGAAGCCAAGCAAAAGAACTGAGCTCGGGCGCTGGCGCTTCCATGATTGATATTGGCCTGTCCAAGATGGCGCTGATCGGCGTGGTGGCACTCATTGTCATCGGGCCGGAAAAGCTGCCCCGCGTTGCCCGCACGGTGGGCACCTTGCTGGGCAAGGCGCAGCGCTATGTGGCGGACGTGAAGTCCGAGGTGAGCCGGTCCATGGAGCTTGACGAGCTCAAGAAGATGAAGGACACGGTCGAAAACGCGGCGCGGGATGTGGAGCAATCCATCCAGACCAGCGCCAGCGAATTCGAAAAGGACCTGGCGCAGGCCGCCGGAACGGCCGGTGGCGAATTGCAGGATCCGTTTGCCGTGGTGCCGGCCTACAGGCATCCGGGCAAGAACTGGCGCCTGAAAAAGGGCGCCATGCCCCAGTGGTACAAGGCGCGCAGCGGCGTGCGTACCAAGGCCCTGTCGGGCGCGGCGCGCGTTGCGCGCTATCGGCCACAGAAATTCCATTGATGCTGCGCCCTGCCGCGCAGCAGGGGCGTCGCTGACGCCCGCGAAACTCCAACATGTCCGAAACCCCCTCCAAAGACGACGAACTGGCCGGCACCGAGCAGCCGTTTGTGCAGCACCTCATGGAGCTGCGCGACCGCCTGGTCAAGGCCATGATCGCCATCGGTGTGGCGGCTGCGCTGCTGTTTTTCTTTCCTGGTCCTGGCGCGCTCTACGACTTTCTGGCGGCGCCGCTGGTGGCGCATCTGCCCAAGGGCGCCACGCTGATCGCGACCTCGGTCATCTCGCCTTTCATGGTGCCGCTCAAGATTCTGTTGATGTCGGCATTTCTGCTGGCCTTGCCTGTCGTGCTGTGGCAGGTCTGGGCCTTTGTCGCGCCGGGGCTCTATTCGCACGAGAAGAAGCTGGTGCTGCCCCTGGTGGTGTCGAGCACGGTGCTGTTCTTCATCGGGGTGGCTTTTTGCTACTTTTTTGTGTTTGGGCAGGTATTCAGCTTCATTCAGGGCTTTGCGCCCAAGAGCATCACGGCGGCGCCAGACATCGAGGCCTACCTCAGCTTCGTGCTGACCATGTTCCTGGCGTTCGGCATGGCATTTGAGGTGCCGATCGCGGTGGTTGTACTGGCCCGCATGGGCATCGTGAGCGTGGAAAAGCTCAAGGCTTTTCGGGGTTATTTCATCGTGAGCGCGTTCATCATCGCGGCCGTGGTCACGCCCCCGGACGTGGTGTCCCAACTGGCACTGGCCATTCCGATGTGCCTGCTGTATGAAGTGGGTATCTGGGCGGCACAGATTTTCATCAAGCACACCAAGGCGCCCGACGACACCGAAGGAGCGGCTTCCTCATCGTCCTGAGTTCCACAGGGTCCCTGCAGGCCCTGGTCTGAGAGAAAATGGCTTCCAGCGCTTGTCCATCATGCGCTGGAAGCTATTTTTTTAGGAGCATCAGAGGGTGCGCAGCAGCGCAAGTGCACGGATGATCACCGGTACGTCAGCGCTTCACGTCACGCTGCGGCCTGGGGCGCACGCCCGGGGTGACCTTCAGGTCCACCATGGTGTCGCCGCGCTGCACGGCAAAGGGCGTGGCCGTGCCGGGCTTGAGCGCCGCCACCGCCGTGAGCAATTCGGAGACGTTGCCCACGGCCTTGCCATCGACGCGCACGATCACGTCGCCGGGGCGCAGGCCGGCCTGGGCGGCCGGGCCATCCTGCAGCACACCGGTGATGATCACGCCCTCCGTGGCTTTCACGCCAAAGGTTTCGGCCAGCTCGGGCGAGAGTTCGTTGGGCTCCACGCCAATCCAGCCGCGGGTGACCTGGCCGTCCTTGACGATGCCGTCGAGCACCAGCCGGGCGGTGGAAACAGGAATGGCAAAGCCGATGCCCATGCTGCCGCCCGAGCGCGAATAGATGGCCGTGTTGATCCCCAGCAGGTTGCCGTTCACGTCCACAAGCGCCCCCCCCGAGTTGCCGGGGTTGATGGCCGCGTCGGTCTGGATGAAATTCTCGAAGGTGTTGATGCCCAGCTGGCTGCGGCCCAGCGCGCTGATGATGCCGCTGGTCACTGTCTGGCCCACGCCAAAGGGGTTGCCGATGGCCAGCACCCGGTCGCCCACGGCGACCTGGTCGGAGTTGCCCAGCACGATCACGGGGAGCTTGTCGAGTTCGACCTTGAGGATGGCCAGATCGGTGTCGGGGTCGGTGCCGATCACCGTGGCGCGGGCGCGGCGGCTGTCGGTGAGCGTGACCTCGATCTCGTCGGCACCTTCCACCACATGGTTGTTGGTCAGGATGTAGCCGTCGGGGCTGATGATCACACCGCTGCCCAGACCCGCCTGGGCCTGGCTGCCCTGGTCGCCAAAGAAGAACTGGAACCAGGGATCGTTGCTGCGCGGGTGCCGCACTTCCTTGCTGGTGTTGATACTGACCACGGCAGGTGCGGCCTTGCGGGCGGCGCTGCTCAGGCTTCCCGGTTCTGGCTGCGCCGTGGCCGTGGCGGGCGCCTCGATCAACGCAATGCCCGCGCCGGAGCGCATGGCGCCATGCCGGATCCAGCCGGGCTGCAGCGTGGCAACAACGAAATAGGCCGCAACGAATACGGTGACGGTCTGGGAAAAAAGCAGCCAGAAGCGTTTCATGGAATGGGAAGGGTTGGCTAATAAAAAAGCAGCACGCCGCGCTTGGCATGGCGCAATTGCAAGCTGGCGCAATTGTCCCCCAAGCCCGCCAAAGATGGGGTCGCGGCCGCGCGCGACAATAGGCACATGCGCATTTCCCGCCAACAACTGCAGCAGGCTTTTGATGCACTGCTCCAACCCGAGCGTTTCAAGGACTACGGCCCCAACGGCCTGCAGGTCGAAGGCAAGCCCGATATCGCCTGCATCGTGAGCGGCGTGACGGCCAGCCGGGCGCTGATCGAAGCCGCCATCGCCCGCCGGGCCGACGCCATCTTCGTGCACCACGGCCTGTTCTGGCGTGGCCAGGATGGCCGCATTACCGGCTGGATGCGCGAGCGCCTGCGCCTGCTGCTGGCGCATGACATCAACCTGTTTGCCTACCATCTGCCGCTTGATGCGCACCCCGACGTGGGCAACAACGCGCAGCTGGGCCGGGTGCTGGGCTGGACAGCCGACCAGCGCTTTGGCGAGCAGGACCTGGGTTTTGCCGGGCCGGCCGCTTTTGACGGGGCGCAGGCACTGGCCGACCATGTGGCCCAGCGCCTGGGGCGCCCCGTGACGCTGGTGCAGCCGACAGCGCGGCGCATCCAGCGCGTGGCCTGGTGCACGGGCGGAGCGCAGGGCTATTTCGAATCGGCCATTGCCGCCGGGGCCGATGCCTTCATCACCGGCGAAATTTCCGAGCCCCAGGCCCACCTGGCACGGGAAATGGGCGTGGCCTTCATTGCCGCAGGGCACCATGCCACCGAGCGCTATGGCGCCCCCGCCGCTGCCGCGCTGGTTGCGCAGCAATTGGGTGTGGAGCACCATTTCATCGAGATTGACAATCCGGCGTGAGCGGCGCGGCGTGTCCCGTGTATCTTTTGCTATTTATTTAATAGCTTGTGGCGCTTTATGCATAAGCGCTAGAGGCTGATTTGACCCAAAATTCACCATGCAAACCATCGCCATCACACAAGGTGACCCCGCCGGTATCGGCCCCGAGATTGTTGCCAAGGCCTTTCGTGATGCGCCCGAGGTGCTGCGCGGCTGCTTTGCGGTGGGCGATCTGGCAACCCTGCGCCGTGCCGCGCAGTGCATCGTGCGTCCCGGCGTGCCGCCATTGCCGGTGGCGTTGATCGCATCGCCCGATGATGCATGGCAGGTGCCGCCGCGCTGCATGCCCGTTCTGCAACTGCCGGACTTGCCCGGCCCCGTGCCGTGGGGCCAGGTGAGTGCAGCGGCCGGCCGTGCGGCAGCCGACTGCGTGGTGTGGGCTGCGCGTGCCGCCCTGCAGGGCCGCATTGCCGCCCTGGTGACCGCGCCGCTGCACAAGGAGGCGCTGTCTGCCGCCGGGGTGGCCTTTCCCGGTCACACCGAACTGCTGCAGGCCGAGGCGGCGGCCCATCAGGGCGTGCCGCTGTCTGCCATGCCGGTGCGCATGATGCTGGCCAGTGACGAACTGCGCACGGTGCTGGTCAGCATCCACCTTTCGCTGCGCGACGCCATTGCCGCAGTGACGCGGGACAACGTGTTGCAGACGCTGCAGATCACCCACGCCGCGCTGCTGCGAAGCCTGGGGCGCGTGCCCCGCATGGCGGTGGCAGGCCTCAATCCGCACGCCGGCGAAGGGGGCTTGTTCGGCCGCGAGGAAATCGACAGCATCGCGCCCGCCGTGGCCGACGCGCGCGCGCTGGGCATGGATGTGCACGGTCCGTTTGCGCCCGACACGGTGTTCATGCGCGCTCGCCATGCAGCGCAGCGTGCCGGGGAGTTCGATGTGGTGCTGGCCATGTACCACGACCAGGGGCTGATCCCCGTGAAATACCTGGGGGTGGACAAAGGCGTGAACGTGACGCTGGGCCTGCCGCTGGTGCGCACCAGCCCCGACCACGGCACCGCTTTTGACATTGCCGGTCAGGGGATTGCCGATGCGTCGAGCCTGGTGGAAGCCGTGCGCATGGCGCGCCAGATGTCCCAATAAAAACGCCCTCTGCAAATGCTGAGGGCGCAGGCAGTGGTGAAGCGGCAGTGGCGCCGCGCACCTGCCAGGGATGAGCTGCATAACCCTCGCGCGTCGGTGGCAGTGCGGATCGGGATGGGCCGCAAGGCGTCTTTTTGCTGCCAATAGCCGGGCTATTGGCAGGAAAAGCAACGCAGCGGATCACCCGAGGCCGCGCTGCCACGGACCGCAGGGAGTTATGCAGGTCATCCCTAGCGCTTGAGGCTGTCGCGGATCTCGCGCAGCAGCACGATGTCTTCGGCGGGTGCGGCGGGGGCTTCTGGCGCTGCGGGCGCTTCGCGCTTGAGGCGGTTGATCTGCTTGACCATGATGAAGATGATGAACGCAAGGATCAGGAAATTCACCGCCACGGTGATGAAGTTACCGTAGGCGAACACAGGCACGCCGGCCTTTTTGATCGCATCCAGCGTCTGCGCCGTTCCCGCCGGCACCTCGCCCAGCGCGACGAACATGTTGGAAAAATCGAGCTTGCCGAACACCAGGCCCACCACGGGCAAGATCAGGTCGGAAACCACCGAGTCGACAATCTTGCCGAAAGCGCCACCGATGATCACGCCGACGGCCAGGTCGATCACGTTGCCCTTGATCGCGAACTCGCGGAACTCTTGCATCATGCTCATGGTTATTTCCCGATTGGTTGCGGATGCGCAAGTATTGCCGAGTTCGCAGACCTGTCAAGGCGGGCCTGTGCATTGAATTACCCATTTTCACTCCGCTACAATTCGTGGTTGACCCCAATCTAGCGATGTTCATCGAGGATCCCCATGAGTGACACTCCAATCGACTCCAGCAAGCGGACGTGGATCATCACGTCTGCCTGCGCTGGTGCGGTGGGCGGCGTGGCAGCTGCTGTACCTTTCGTGAGTTCTTTTCAGCCCTCAGAGCGAGCCAAGGCTGCAGGTGCCGCCGTCGAGGTGGATATCTCCGCGCTCAAGCCCGGAGAAAAAATCACTGTGGAGTGGCGCGGCAAACCGGTGTGGATCCTGAAGCGCACGCCCGCGCAGCTGGAATCCCTGGCACAGACCGAGCCCCAGGTGGCCGATCCCAAGTCGGATCGCAAGGCCTACACCACCCCCGAGTACGCCAAGAACCAGCACCGCTCGATCAAGCCCGAAGTATTTGTCGGTGTGGGCATTTGCACCCACCTCGGTTGTTCGCCCGGGGACAGGTTCCAGACCGGTCCTCAGCCGTCCCTGCCGGATGACTGGCACGGTGGCTTCCTGTGTGCCTGCCATGGCTCCACGTTTGACGTGGCCGGCCGGGTCTTCAAGAACAAGCCCGCGCCCGACAACCTCGAAGTGCCTCCGCACATGTATCTTTCCGATACACGTCTGATCATCGGCGAAGACAAGAAGGCCTGAAGGAGCACTACATGGCCCACGAATTCAAAGAAATCTCTCCCAACGCCTCGGCCGGTGCCAAGGTCACCAACTGGTTCGAAAACCGTTTCCCCACGGCGTTCGATGCCTACCGCGTGCACATGTCGGAGTATTACGCTCCGAAGAACTTCAACTTCTGGTACGTCTTTGGCTCGCTGGCACTGGTGGTGCTGGTGATCCAGATCGTCACCGGCATTTTCCTGGTGATGCACTACAAGCCGGATGCGGCGCTGGCGTTTGCGTCGGTCGAGTACATCATGCGTGATGTGCCCTGGGGCTGGCTGATCCGTTACATGCACTCCACGGGCGCTTCCGCCTTTTTTATCGTGGTGTATCTGCACATGTTCCGTGGCCTCATCTACGGCAGCTACCGCAAGCCGCGCGAACTGGTGTGGATCTTCGGCTGTGCAATCTTCCTGGCGCTCATGGCCGAGGCCTTCATGGGCTACCTGCTGCCCTGGGGCCAGATGTCCTACTGGGGCGCCCAGGTGATCGTGAACCTGTTTGCCGCCATTCCTTTCGTCGGCCCCGATCTGGCGCTGCTGATTCGTGGCGACTTCGTGGTGGGCGATGCCACGCTGAACCGCTTCTTCAGCTTCCACGTGATTGCTGTGCCGCTGGTGCTGCTGGGTCTGGTGGTAGCCCACTTGTTGGCGCTGCATGACGTGGGTTCCAATAACCCCGATGGTGTGGAAATCAAGGCGCCCAATGCGCCCAAGGATGCCAATGGCAAGCCGCTCGATGGTGTGCCATTCCACCCTTACTACACGGTGCATGACATCTTTGCGCTGAGCATGTTCCTCATGGCGTTTACTGCGGTGGTGTTTTTCGCACCGGAGTTCGGAGGCTACTTCCTGGAATACAACAACTTCATCCCGGCCGACCCGCTGGTGACGCCGCTGCACATTGCCCCGGTCTGGTACTTCACGCCGTTTTACTCCATGCTGCGTGCCATCACCAGCGAGATGATGTATGCACTGATCGCCTGCGTGCTGCTGGGCGCTATCCTCGGCGTGGTCAAGGCCCGTCTGCCAGGTTTCCTCAAGGGTGGCATTGTCATTGCTGCAGCGGTGGTGGTCTTGCTCATGCTGTCGATCGACGCCAAGTTCTGGGGCGTGGTGGTGATGGGTGGTGCCGTGATCATCCTGTTCTTCCTGCCATGGCTTGACAACAGTGCCGTGAAGTCCATCCGCTATCGTCCGAGCTGGCACAAGTACCTGTATGGCATCTTCGTGATCAACTTCCTGATTCTGGGTTACCTGGGTGTACAGCCGCCGTCCCCTGTGGGTGAGCGCGTTTCGCAGGTTGGCACCTTGTTCTATTTCGGGTTCTTCCTGCTGATGCCATGGTGGAGCCGTATCGGCGCAACCAAGCCAGTGCCTGACCGTGTCAACTTCACTGCGCATTGAGCCCTGGAGATAACAACAATGAAGAAACTCATCCTCACGCTGGTAGCCGCGCTGGGCCTGGCGGCAGGTGCGGTGCATGCCGCTGGTGCCAACACCATTGCCTGGGACAAGGCTCCCAACAAGACCAACGACCTGGCCTCACTGCAAAACGGCGCCAAGGTGTTTGTCAACTATTGCCTGAGCTGCCACTCCGCCGCGTTCATGCGTTTCAACCGGCTGCGCGACATCGGCCTGACCGAGCAGCAGATCAAGGACAACCTCTTGTTCACCACTGAGAAGGTGGGCGAAACCATGAAGGCCTCCATTGATCCCAGGCAGGCCAAGGAGTGGTTCGGTGCCAATCCGCCCGACCTGACCGTGATCGCCCGCTCCCGCGCAGGCCACGGTGGCACGGGTGCTGACTACCTGTACACGTTCCTGCGTACGTTCTACCGTGATGAAGCCAAGGCCACTGGCTGGAACAACCTGCTTTTCCAGAACGTGGGCATGCCCCATGTACTGTGGGAACTGCAAGGCGATCGTCGTCCGATTTTCGAAGCGCATGAAAGCCACGGTCAAACGACCCAGGTTTTCAAGGGCTGGCAGCAAGTAGCCCCTGGTACCATGACGCCCCTGCAGTTCGATCAAACCATTGGCGACCTCGTGAATTACCTGCAGTGGATGGGTGAACCGGCACAGAACACGCGCGTGCGGGTGGGTGTGTGGGTGCTGATTTTCCTGGGCATCTTCACGGTCATCGCCTGGAGGCTCAATGCGGCCTTCTGGAAAGACGTCAAGTAAGCCTTTGATCCGCTGACCGCGCGCCAGCCTGGCGTGGCGGGACTTTACAGAGTGGGCGCTTTTCAGCGTCCCACTCTTTTGATTTTTAGGAGCCTCTCACCATGATGGTGCTTTACTCGGGTACGACCTGTCCCTTCTCCCACCGCTGCCGCTTTGTCCTGTTTGAAAAGGGCATGGACTTTGAAATCCGCGATGTGGACCTGTACAACAAGCCCGAAGACATCAGCGTGATGAATCCCTACGGTCAGGTGCCCATCCTGGTGGAGCGGGACCTGATTTTGTATGAGTCGAACATCATCAACGAATACATCGACGAGCGCTTCCCGCATCCACAGCTGATGCCCGGCGACCCGGTGGACCGTGCCCGTGTGCGCCTGTTCCTGCTCAACTTCGAGAAGGAACTGTTCGTGCACGTGAACATTCTGGAGTCGCGCGCGACCAAGGGCAACGAAAAAGCGCTGGAAAAGGCCCGCGCCCACATCCGTGACCGCCTGACGCAACTGGCTCCTGTGTTCCTCAAGAACAAATACATGCTGGGCGACAACTTTTCCATGTTGGACGTGGCCATCGCCCCACTGCTGTGGCGCCTGGATTACTACGGCATCGATCTCAGCAAGAACGCAGCGCCATTGCTCAAATACGCGGAACGCATCTTCTCGCGTCCTGCCTATATTGAAGCACTCACGCCATCAGAGAAAGTGATGCGCAAGTAAGCTTGCCCATCCGGCTGTACAGACCCTCGCACCGTAGTCACACCATGAATGCCCAGGACTCCACCTCCACACGCCCTTACCTGATCAGGGCACTCTACGAGTGGTGCACCGACAACGGGTTCACGCCTTACGTGGCGGTGCGTGTGGACGGGTCCGTCCAGGTGCCACGGGAGTATGTGAAGGACGGCGAAATCGTCCTGAACATCAGCTACGACGCCACCAGTTCCTTGCAGCTGGGCAATGATTTCATCGAGTTCAAGGCGCGCTTCGGTGGCCAGTCGCGCGAGATTCTGGTCCCCGTGGGCCGGGTGATTGCCATCTATGCCCGTGAAAACGGACAGGGAATGGCATTTCCTCCCCCTGTGGATATGGATGCTGCCACGATCGATGGCGGGCTGGTTTCAGTGACACCGCCCATGGACGAGCCTGCAGCGACGCCAACCGACGACCGCGTGGTGCAGCTGGTGCCCAGTGACGGGGGGGCGTCTACCGAGGGCGGTGGCGATGCGCCGCGTCCTCCTCCCGCCTCGGGCAGTGCGCGTCCCTCTCTCAAGCGCATCAAATAGCACGCCACGCGCTCCAAAATTCGCTGTATTTGCAGGATAAAATGCAGCCTTCGCCGATTTAGCTCAGTTGGTAGAGCAACCGCCTTGTAAGCGGTAGGTCGTCAGTTCGATTCCGACAATCGGCACCATTTATTCCCCCAATCGTCTTGCGACTTGCCCCTCTTTCGGCGGCGGTTCAGGTCTGGATCTTGAGGCGAATGGAGTTCACCTCCCACCCCCGGCTTCGCAAATGTGCCTGCAACGCAGGCAGCAATTGGCGTATTTTTGCCGCCGCTGCATTGCTCTTGACCAGCAGGCACCAGCTCGTCCCATCGATCGGGCCGGCTTGCACCGTGGAGCGCAGCGCTGCCGGGATCAGCAATTCAATGGCTTGAAGCCGTTCGCTGGAATCCCGTGTGAGCGCCGCCAGCTTTGCCAGCGTTGGAGAATCCTCGCTGGCTTGCTGCAGGGTGATTGCGTAGTGGCGGCGGTTCATGGGTTTTGTTTTACGGGGCGTGGTGAAGTCAGAGTGCATGGGATTATCACGGACGCCCGGTTCGCGGGCCGTCGTTCACCGCACCGGCCCCCGGATGGCAAAACATCCACGCATCGCTCGGGCGCATTGATGGGCCATTGGAGCTTGCCGCATTGCTCGCGTGATGGTGGAGCCAGGGCTTTCTGAATCCGCATGAGCTTCCAGGCGCAGCCAAAGTGCCTTGCCACGCCATGCCTGTGTGGACCCAGGCAAGATCCATCACCCGCTTTGCCCGGGGCCTTGGCAGCAGGCGGGTAAAATCCCCGGTCCGGAGTCTGTTGCCTGGTGTTGCAGTGCTTGCAATCACGGGCGGTGGGCCCACCTGAAATCAATTCATCTTAGGGGTTTCGGTCGCTTGACCTGTTCTTTGGAGCATGTGAAGCGGTCCTGTTTCGCATGGCCACCAACTTCCTTACCAAACTATTCGGTAGCCGCAATGACCGGCTCCTCAAGCAATATCGCAAGACGGTTACACGCATCAATGCGATGGAGCCCGACTATGAGAAGCTGACCGATGACGCGCTGCGAGCCAAGACGCTGGAGTTCAAGGAGCGCGCTGCCAAGGGTGAGGCGCTTGACGACCTGTTGCCAGAGGCATTTGCCGTGGTGCGCGAAGGCTCCAAGCGCATCATGAAGATGCGCCATTTTGACGTGCAACTGCTCGGCGGAATGGCATTGCACTACGGAAAGATCGCCGAAATGCGCACCGGCGAGGGCAAGACCCTCACCGCAACCCTGCCCGTCTATCTGAATGCACTTTCGGGCAAGGGTGTTCACGTGGTCACCGTGAACGATTACCTGGCCAACCGGGATGCCATGTGGATGGGGCGCCTGTACAACTTCCTGGGTCTGACGGTCGGCATCAACCTGCCCAACATGCCGCGCGAGGAAAAACAGGCCGCCTATGCCGCAGACATTACCTACGGCACCAACAATGAATATGGCTTCGACTATCTGCGCGACAACATGGTCTATGAAGCGCGGGACCGCGTTCAGCATGGCCTCAATTTCGCCATCGTTGACGAAGTGGACTCCATCCTGATTGACGAGGCGCGCACGCCGCTCATCATCAGTGGCCAGGCCGAAGACCACACGGCGATGTACATCGCCATGAACAAGGTGGTGCCGCTGCTGGTGCGCCAGGAGGGTGAGGCCGACCCCCGCACGGGTGAAGGCGTGACCAAGCCCGGCGACTTCACGCTGGACGAAAAAACCCACCAGGTCTTCCTGACCGAACAGGGGCACGAGTCGGCCGAGCGTATCCTGGCGAGCCAGGGCCTGATCGCCGAAGGCGCATCGGTGTACGACCCCGCCAACATCACGCTCATGCACCACCTGTATGCGGCGCTGCGGGCCAACCACCTGTACCACCGCGACCAGCACTATGTAGTGCAAAACGGCGAGATCGTGATCGTGGACGAGTTCACCGGCCGCCTGATGTCGGGCCGCCGCTGGAGCGAAGGCCTGCACCAGGCCGTGGAAGCCAAGGAAGGCGTGACCATCCAGGCCGAGAACCAGACGCTGGCGTCCATCACGTTCCAGAACTATTTCCGCCTGTACAACAAGCTGGCCGGCATGACCGGCACGGCCGACACCGAGGCGTATGAGTTCCAGGAAATCTACGGCCTGGAAACCGTGGTCATTCCACCCAATCGTCCCAGTCGGCGCGATGACCAGCTCGACCGGGTGTACAAGACCACGCGCGAAAAATACGAAGCGGCCATCAAGGACATCCGCGAATGCCATGAGCGCGGCCAGCCCGTGCTGGTGGGCACCACGTCGATCGAGAACTCCGAAATCATCGACCAGCTCCTGAACAAGGAAGGCCTGCCGCACCAGGTGCTCAACGCCAAGCAGCATGCCCGCGAGGCGGACATCGTGGCCCAGGCCGGGCGCGCCGGCATGATCACCATTGCCACCAACATGGCCGGGCGCGGTACCGACATCGTGCTGGGCGGCAATGTTGAAAAGCTGGTGGCGGCCGTGGAGACGGATGAGTCACTGGACGAAGCCACCAAGCAGGTCCGCATCGCCGAAGTGCGCGCCGAATGGGCGCGCGACCATGAAAAGGTCAAGGAACTGGGCGGTCTGCGCATCATTGCCACCGAGCGCCATGAGTCGCGCCGCATCGACAACCAGTTGCGCGGCCGCTCGGGCCGCCAGGGCGACCCGGGCTCCTCGCGCTTTTACCTGAGCCTCGATGATTCGCTAATGCGCATCTTCGCGGGTGATCGTGTCAAGGCCATCATGGACCGCCTGAAGATGCCCGATGGCGAGGCCATCGAAGCGGGCATCGTCACGCGCAGCATCGAGTCGGCTCAGCGAAAGGTGGAGGCCCGCAATTTCGACATCCGCAAGCAATTGCTGGAATACGACGACGTGTCCAACGACCAGCGCAAGGTCATCTACCAGCAGCGCAACGACATACTGGACGCGGCCGAGCTGTCCGACGTGATTGCCGCCATGCGCGAGGACTGCATGACCGATCTGGTGCGCTTGCATGTCCCTGCGCAATCGGTGGAGGAACAGTGGAATCTGCCGGCCCTCGAAAAGGCGCTGGCCGACGAATGGCAGGTTCCGATTGCGCTGCAGCAGGAGGTGGAGGGCGCGCACAGCATCACCGACGACGAAATTCTGGAGAAGGTGCTGCAGGCGGCCCATGCGGCGTTTGATTCCAAGATCGAGCAGGTCGGCCGCGACAACTTCACCCAGTTCGAGCGCGTGGTGCTGCTGCAGAGCTTTGACTCCAACTGGCGCGACCACCTGAGCGCGCTGGACTATCTGCGCCAGGGTATCCACCTGCGCGGCTATGCCCAGAAGCAGCCCAAGCAGGAATACAAGCGCGAAGCGTTCGAGCTGTTCCGCCAGCTCATCGACCAGGTTAAGAACGAAGTCACCAAGATCCTCATGACCGTGCAGGTGCAGTCGCCAGCGCAGCTGGACCAGGCCGCGCAGGACATGGAAAGCCGTGCCGAAAGCATTGCCAACGTGACCTACACGGCGCCCACCGAAACGGGCGAGGTGGAGACCACGGTGGATGCCCACACGGTGGCCCAGGCCTTGCCAGACGGCGTGCGTGTGGGGCGCAATGATCCTTGCCCTTGCGGTAGCGGCAAGAAATACAAGCAGTGCCATGGCAAGCTGGCCTGATTGACCAGAACCAAACGACACGGGCCGCGGCCCGTGTCTTCATTTGCGCGCCACGGTTTTCCGGATAATCGTCCGCAGTTTTTCAGAAAGACCCCCCATGTCCGTCAATCTACTTGCTCCCGTTGCCGCCAATCTGCATCCGATTGCCGGCGTCCGTATCGGTGTTGCCGAAGCCGGTGTCCGCAAAGCCAACCGCAAGGACCTCACCGTGTTCCTGCTGGACGAGGGCGCCAGTGTGGCGGGTGTCTTCACCCAGAACCGTTTTTGCGCGGCCCCGGTGCAGATCAGCCGCGAACACCTGGCCAGCGGCCAGCCTATCCGCGCCATGGTGATCAACACCGGCAACGCCAATGCGGGCACGGGCGCCGATGGTCTGGTGCGTGCGCGGGCCACCTGCGTTGCGCTGGCGCGCCAACTCAATGTGGCGCCCGAGCAGATCCTGCCGTTCTCGACCGGCGTGATCATGGAATCGCTGCCCCACGACCGCATCGAAGCCGGTCTGCCCGCGGCCATTGCCGACGCGCAGCCCGGCCACTGGGCGCGTGGGGCCGAAGGCATCATGACCACCGATACCCTGCCCAAGGCCTTCTCGGCCCAGGTGCAGATTGCCGGGGCCACGGTGTCCATCACCGGCATCAGCAAGGGCGCGGGCATGATCCGCCCCAACATGGCCACCATGCTGGGCTTCATGGCCACCGATGCCTGCGTGCATCCCCTGGTGATGCAGCAACTGGCGCGGGAGCTGGCCGATGGCTCGTTCAACCGCGTCACGATCGACGGCGACACCTCCACCAACGACTCGTTCGTGGTGGTGGCCACCAACAAGGCGGCGCACGCACCCATCACCGCGCTCAGCAGCGCCGAAGGCCAGGCCCTCAAGGCCGCCATGCTGGGCGTGGCGCAAAAGCTGGCCCAGGCCATCGTGCGCGATGGCGAAGGCGCCACCAAGTTCATCACCGTGCGGGTGGAGGGCGGCAAGACCGGCGAAGAATGCCGCCAGGTGGCCTATGCCATCGCCCACTCGCCCCTGGTCAAGACCGCGTTCTACGCCAGCGACCCGAACCTGGGCCGCATCCTGGCGGCCGTGGGGTATGCGGGCATTGCCGACCTCGACCAGACCGGCATCGACCTCTACCTCGACGACGTGCATGTGGCCGTGAAAGGTGGGCGCAACCCCGCCTACCGCGAGGAAGACGGCCAGCGCGTCATGAAGCAAAGCGAGATCACCGTGCGGGTGGTGCTGGGCCGGGGTGACGCCGTGGATACGGTGTGGACCTGCGATTTCAGCCACGAATACGTCACCATCAATGCGGACTACCGCTCGTAAAATTGCTCCTGAAATAATAGCTGTTAGCGCTTTACCAATAAGCGCTACAGGCCAAAATGAACGAAAAATTTGAACATCTGATCGAGCGCGCCGAGCAGCTCATTGCGCGCATCGAATCCGTGCTGCCCCAGCCCCTGGGCGCGCCGGACTGGTCGGCGTCCATTGCCTGGCGCTACCGCAAGCGCAGCAGCGGGCACGGCACCCTGGAGCCCGTGCGCCATGTGGCGGCCATGCAACTGGCCGACCTCAAGGAAATCGACGGGCAAAAAGAAAAGATCGAGCGCAACACCCAGCAGTTCGTGCAGGGCCAGCCCGCCAACAACGTGCTGCTGACCGGTGCGCGGGGCACGGGCAAGTCCTCGCTCATCAAGGCCTGCCTGAATGCCCATGCGGCGCAGGGCCTGCGGCTGATCGAAGTGGACAAGGCCGACCTGACGGATCTGCCCGACATCGTGGATGTGGTGTCCGCCCGGCCCGAGAAATTCATCGTCTTCTGTGACGACCTGAGCTTTGAAGACGGCGAGCCGGGCTACAAGGCGCTCAAGTCCATCCTCGACGGCTCGGTGGCTGCGGCCACGCCCAATGTGCTGATCTACGCCACCAGCAACCGGCGCCATCTGCTGCCCGAGTACATGGCGGAAAACCTCACCTACACCCATACCGACGATGGCGAAGTCCATCCCGGCGAGGCGGTGGAAGAGAAGATTTCGCTATCGGAGCGTTTTGGCCTGTGGGTCAGTTTCTACCCCTTCAGTCAGGAAGAATATCTGACCATCGTGGCCCAGTGGCTGTCCTCGCTCGGCGTGCCGGCATCCGCCATCGCGGCGGCACGCCCCGAGGCGTTGGTCTGGGCACTCGAGCGTGGCTCGCGCAGCGGGCGCGTGGCCTACCAGTTCGCGCGCGACTACGCAGGGCGGCACAGTGGCTGAACGCAAGCACACCGAGGTGGCGGTGGGCATCCTTTTGCGGCCGGACGGCGCGATGCTTTTGTCCACGCGCCCGCCTGGAAAGCCCTATGCGGGCTACTGGGAGTTTCCGGGCGGCAAGCTGGAGGCGGGCGAAACGGTGGAGCAGGCGCTGCGCCGTGAGTTGATCGAGGAACTGGGGGTGACCATCGGGCCCGCCAGCGTCTGGAAGGTGACGGAGCACGACTATCCCCATGCCCTGGTGCGCCTGCACTGGTGCAAGGTGTGGGCATGGACCGGAGAGTTCGAGATGCGTGAGGGCCAGACGATGGCCTGGCAGCAGATGCCTTTGAGCGTTGCGCCGGTGTTACCCGGTGCTTACCCCGTGCTGCAATGGCTGGCCGAGGAGCGTGGCCAGCAGTTTTCCCTTGAATAGCTACTGAATTAATAGCTAGAAGCGCTTATTGAATAAGCGCTTGAGCTGGATTTGACTCATATTCCTGGGTTGCCCGCAACCGAACCGCCGTCAGTGCTGTTGGCGGGGATCGCCATACTGTGCGTCGTCGGGTGGCGCCTCGGCGGGCATGCGAAAGTCCTCGCTGGCCCAGGCGCCCAGGTCCATCTGCTTGCAGCGCTCGCTGCAAAAGGGCCGATAGCGGTTCTGGGGGCTGTAGATGCTGTCGCCGCCGCACTGCGGGCAGGTGACAAGGCGGGTGAGTTCACCCGGTGGGGTTTCGGTTGCCATCCGTGGGCCTCCTTCAGGCGCAGAGCGTGAGCTCGAAAGCGGCGTCTTCGGTGGACGACTGCAGGCGTCCATCGGGTTCCTGGCGCATCAGGCGCACCGACACGATCAGGCGGTTGCCGCTGATCTCCGGAATCAGGTCCAGTGCGGGGTCGATGCGCAGGCGCAGCAACTGGAAGGTGCGGCCTTGCGGCAGGTTCTGCTGGAACTGGCCGCGCTCGGCCGCCACCTTCTGCGGCACGCCCGAGTCCCGCAGCAGCTTGAGCAGCACGTAAATGGATTCCGCCAGGGGAGCGAGGGTGGACGCCCATTGCTCGAGCGCGTGCTGGCGCACCGCCACGTCCTTGTGCTGCCAGGCGTAGTAGGCCGGCAGATCAAAGCCGCAAGTGCCGCCGGGGATGCCCACGCGGCTGCGGATGCTCATCAGCCAGTCGTTTTCGGTCAGGGCATGGCCCGACTTGCCCGTCTGGTGGTTGAGTGATGTAAAGCAGTGGTCCAGCTGTGCGACCACGGCATCGAGTGCCGCCTCGGAGATGGAGGGGTTGCCCCGGTAGCTGTCGAGCTGGTGCTTGTGTTTCTCGATATCTTTGAGAACGTCGGACTTCAGGTCGGCACGCGCCGCCACGTCCATGATCTCAAAAATGGTGACGAGGGCAAAGTGATGGTCCAGCGGATGCTGGCGAGGAATCAGTTCTCCCAGCCGGCGAAACAACTGCTCGAGCCGCAGATACGTCCTGAGGCGTTCGTTAAAGGGGTATTCGTAAAGGATCACGCTGGCGGATTCCTGGGGGCTCAGTGGATGTTCTGACGCCGGTGGCGCACGGCATGGAAAGGCGGCACAAATTGGCTGGATCGCATCATAGCCCGAACAGGCGGGCCAGCTCGATTGCATGGCTTCGCAGGGTATCCAGCGCAATGCCATCGTTCAAAATCACGGCGTCTGCGGCGGCTCGCCGGGCGTGGCGGGGTGCCTGTGTGTCCAATATGGCTTGCACCGCAGCGCGCTGCAGTCCGTTGCGCGCCATGACGCGGTGGATCTGTGTTTCGGTGCTGCAATCCACCACCACCACGGCATCGAGCTTGCGCACCCAGCGGCCCGATTCCACCAGCAAGGGAATATCGAAGACGATGGCACGATGCCCTGCGGCCGTTGCATCCCTTGCTTGCTGGTCGCCCAGGCGTGTGACCCAGGGATGGACGATGGCTTCGAGCTGTGCGCGTACCTGGGGGGTGGTAAAGGCCAGAGCGCGCATGCGCGCGCGGTCCATGGCGCCCGTGGCATCGATGGCGTCCGGTCCGAAGGCGGCCCGGATGTCGGCTATGGCGGCACCTCCGGGGGCAGTGACGCCGCGGGCAATCGCGTCCGCATCGATCAGCGCTGCGCCGCAGGACTGGAGCATCTGCCCCAGCGTGCTCTTGCCGCTGCCAATGCCCCCGGTCAGGCCCACATGCAATGGCCGTTGCATGATTACAAACCGAACAGGTTCAACACCGTTTGCAAAATGGCATTGGGCCCGAACACCATGGCCGTCAGGCCAGCACCCACAAGAAACGGCCCGAAAGGAACGTAGCCGCCTTCACGCAGGTTGTTGAACACCTTGAGGCCGATCCCGACCAGAGCGCCGATCACGGAAGACATCAAGATGATGGGAACCAGGGCTTGCCATCCAAACCAGGCGCCCAGAGCGGCAAACAGTTTGAAGTCGCCGTATCCCATGCCTTCTTTGCCCGTGGCCAGCTTGAAGCCCCAATACACCAGCCACAGGGAAAGATACCCGGCTGCGGCGCCCGCCACAGAAGCCAGCAGAGGAACGTCAATCCACCGCCCGGCCGATGCCAGCAACCCCGCCCAAAGCAAGGGCAGTGTGATGTCGTCGGGCAGCAAGGTGGTGTCCCAGTCGATGAACGCCAGGGCCACCAGGGCAGCCGAGAAACCGCACCAGGCAAGCCCCGTGGGTGTCAAGCCCCATTGGTGGGCACAGAATGCAAAAAGCGCCGCGGTAAGAATTTCTACCAGCGGGTAGCGCGCGCTGATGCGCACATGGCACGCCGAGCAGCGCCCGCGCAGAAACAAATAGCTCAACACCGGTATGTTTTCATACCACTGCACCGCATGCCCACAAGAGGGACAGCGGGAACGCGGTGTCCACAGATTGAAAGTCGCTTCGGTGCTTGCCGCCGGCGGGGCATGGGTGCTGGCCGCGAACGCTGCATGCTCCTGCGCCCATTGGTGCTCCATCATTTTGGGCAAACGGTGAATCACGACATTGAGAAAGCTGCCAAGCAGCAGGCCTAGAATGCCCGCAATGGCGGGTTCTGCCCAGATATCCACGCCCATCAAACGACCTGACCGAGCTTGAAAATTGGCAGGTACATCGATACCACGATGCCACCAATGAGGGTGCCCAAAAATACGATGATGATGGGTTCCATCAGGCTCGACAACCCGGCAACCATGTCGTCCACTTCCGCTTCATAGAAGTCGGCCGCCTTGCCCAGCATGTGGTCGATAGAGCCCGACTCCTCTCCAATGGCGCACATCTGCAGCACCATGGACGGGAAAATATTGGCATTGCCCATAGCCGCAGTCAGGCTGGTTCCGGTAGAAACCTCTTGCTGAATCTTGTCGGTCGCCATGGAATAGACCGAATTCCCTGCGGCGCCCCCCACGGAGTCCAGTGCTTCCACCAAGGGCACGCCTGCGGCAAACATGGTCGAGAGCGTCCGGGTCCAGCGGGCGACGCAGGACTTTTCCACCAGTGCGCCAAAAATGGGCATGCGCAGCATCAGTCGGTCCATGAACATCTGGACTTTTTCATTGCGTTGCCAGGCCTGCATGAAGAAATAGAAGCCACCGCCCAGCACGCCGAAAATCAACCACCACCACTTCACGAATATTTCGCTGATGGCCATGACGAAAAGGGTGGGTGCGGGCAAATCCGCCCCAAACGAGGTGAAAACTTCCTTGAAGGCCGGAATCACAAAAATCATGATCACGGTAACCACCACAAAAGCCACGATCACCACGGAAATCGGGTACATGAGTGCCGATTTGATCTTGGACTTGATGGCCTCGGTCTTTTCCATGTAAAGCGCCAGGCGATCGAGAAGCGCTTCCAGAATACCCGCGGCTTCCCCTGCCTCGACCAGGTTGCAGTACAGGCTGTCGAAATACAGGGGGTATTTGCGAAACGCGCCATTCAGCGAGGTGCCGGTCTCGACATCCGACCGCACATCGTTCAGCAATTTTGTCACGCTGGCATTGGTATTGCCGCGTCCCACGATGTCAAATGCTTGTAGCAGCGGCACCCCTGCCTTCATCATGGTGGCCAACTGGCGGGTGAACAAGGCAATATCTTTCGGTTTGATCTTTTTGCCAGAGCGCATTCGGCGCTTCTTGATCTTGGTGGGAAAGACCCCTTGGCGCCGCAACATGGCCTGCACCTGATTGTCCCCGCCGGCACGAGTTTCCCCCCGGACAATCTTTCCGTTGCGGTCTTTGCCTTCCCATTCAAAGACGAAGTCTTTGATGTCGCGTTTGGATGCTGCGGTTGCCATGATGCTCCCTCGCTTTTGATTTATACGTTGGTCACTGCCAGCACTTCTTCCAATGAAGTGAGGCCCAGTTTCGCCTTGTGCAGACCTGCGTCACGCAGGGAACGTACACCTTCCTGCTTGGCTTGTTCAGCAATTTCGAGCGCACTGCCGTCGCGCAGGATGATGCGCTGAATCTCTTCGGTGATCGGCATGACCTGATAAATACCCAGTCGGCCCTTGTATCCGTTGTTGCAGGCAGAGCAGCCAACAGGGCGGTAGGTTACCCAGGAGCCATCGAGCTCATGCTCGGGAAAGCCTGCCTCCACCAGTGCTTCGTGGGGAATATCGGCAGGTGTCTTGCAAACAGGGCAAAGCCGGCGGGCCAGGCGCTGGGCCGTAATTAATATGACGCTGGACGCAATATTGAAGGGAGCAATTCCCATATTGCGCATGCGAGTCAATGTGGTGGGGGCGTCATTGGTATGTAAAGTCGACAGTACCAGGTGCCCCGTCTGGGCCGCCTTGATGGAAATGTCGGCGGTCTCCAGATCGCGAATTTCACCCACCATGATGATGTCTGGATCCTGACGCAGAAAAGACTTGAGGGCCACCGCAAAGGTGAGCCCCGCCTTTTCGTTGACGTTGACCTGGTTGACCCCTGGAAGGTTGATTTCAGAGGGGTCTTCGGCCGTGGCGATATTGACCCCAGGCTTGTTGAGCAAATTCAGACAGGTATAGAGCGAAACCGTCTTGCCCGACCCGGTGGGGCCGGTGACCAAAACCATTCCATAAGGACGCCCGATAGCTGCCAGGAGGCGCTCTTTCTCCACCGCTTCATAACCGAGGGCATCGATGCCGAGTTTCGCACTACTGGGATCCATAATACGGATCACGATTTTTTCACCAAACAGCGTGGGCAAGGTGCTCACACGAAAGTCGATGACCCGATCCGGCCCGACTTTCAATTTCATCCGCCCGTCCTGGGGTACCCGTTTCTCGGAAATGTCGAGGCGCGAGATAACCTTGATGCGAGAGGCTAATTTGTCCTTGATGGCAATGGGAGGGGACGCAATCTCGCGCAATTCGCCATCGATCCGAAACCGCACCCGATACTGGTGCTCATAAGGTTCAAAATGCAGATCCGAGGCCCGCATATTGAAGGCGTCGAGCAGCATTTTGTGCAGAAACTTGACGATGGGAGCGTCTTCAACCTCACTCCCAGTGTCGGCGCTCTCTGTGGCTTCTTCAACAGTGACGTCATCGAATTCGAAGTCACCGCCGCCGCTGATCAGCGTATCCATGGATTCGCTGGTGGATTTTGTGCTGCTTTCTACCAGGCGGCTTAATTTGTCATATTCGGCAATAATCCAGTCCACTCCCATTTGGGTGGTGAACTTTATTTTCTCGGCGGCCTCCTGATCTGTTGGATCCGCCGTCGCTACGATAAGCCGATTGTTTCGCTTGCTGAGAACAACCACCCGGTAGGCACTGCAGATTTTTGCGTCCAGCAGATCCTTGGGAAGACGCAATGGATCTATGGCATCCAGATCCAGCAATGGTGCACCAAAGACAGCCGAAACGGTGTGCGCCAAATCCGAGGCGGAAACGGCGCCGGAGCCAGTCAACTCAGCGATAAAGCTCGTGCGGCCGATTTGTGATTTTTTGTAAATGTCCTCGGCTGATTTTTGTGTCAGCTTTCCTGCTGACATCAGCGCGCGGCCCAATCCCGGAAGGGCTACTGAGGAGGCTTCTTTCTGGACAGTATCGACAGCGGCCATGTAACCCGGGCAATTAGTGGTGGAAGAAAACCATCCTATCATCGCCGAACACTCGCGCCCTGTACAGCGCTGCCATATGGCAGTATTGCCACAGTGTGGGGAATGTGTTTGATTTGTGCGGAGAGTGGTCGGGGTGAGAGGATTCGAACCTCCGGCCTCTACGTCCCGAACGTAGCGCTCTACCAGGCTAAGCTACACCCCGTGCATTGACACCGCTGATTACAATTTCTGGTGGATCCAGCAGAAATTCAGGCGCGGCGCTCAAGCAATTGCGCTGCTAATTGTAGCAAGCTCGTCGCGTAGTTTCCCGCTGGCAATTGCTCCGCAGCGGTCATTGCGCGGCGGGCTTCCGCGTAGGCGGCTGTGCGCGCTGCTTCCAGTGCTCCGGTGGCTCGGACAATGGCCACTACCTCGTCCAGGCGGTCTGTGGAGCCTTCTTCAATGGCGTGCCGCACGATGGCCGCTTGCTCGGAAGAGCCTCGCTGCATGGCCACGATGAGGGGCAAGGTGGATTTTCCTTCGCGCAGGTCATCGCCCAGGTTTTTCCCCATTTCCAAGGTGTCCCCGTCGTAGTCGAGTACATCGTCAATGATCTGGAACGCTGTGCCCAGTGCTTGTCCGTACGTTGCGCAGGCTTCTTCGATAGCTGGGGGGGATTCAGCAAGAATGGCGCCCAACCGTGCGCTGGCTTCAAAGAGCTTGGCGGTCTTGGAGCGGATGACTTGCAGATACCCTGATTCATCCAGAGACGCATCGTGCATGTTCATCAGTTGCAATACTTCTCCTTCGGCGATGATGTTGGTGGCCTCGGACAACACATCCATGACGCGCATGTTTCCGGTCTCCACCATCATCTGAAACGAGCGCGAGTGCAGAAAATCGCCCACCAGCACGCTCGCGGGATTGCCGAAAGTCTGATTGGCGGTGGCGCGTCCCCTGCGGAGGGTGGAGGCATCAACGACGTCGTCGTGCAGCAAGGTGGCTGTATGGATCAACTCGACGACTGCCGCCAGGCTGAACCGGTGTTGCCCCCGATAACCCAGGGCGCCACATATCAGCAGCAGCAGGGCCGGGCGCAGCCGCTTGCCACCGGCTGCAATGATGTATTGGGAGATTTGCGCCACGAGGGGCACGCTGGACGTCAGGCGCAGGGCAATGACACGGTCCACTTCGCGCATGTCGTCGGTGATGATCGTCAATGGCGACGTGGCGGCAGGGATGAGGGGGGAGGTCAAGATAGAGTGGCACGCAGAAAGTGCTGGGAATTATAGGAAGGCCTGCGCACAGGCTGGCCTTTGCCGATGTGATTGCGGCACAGTGCACGCAGTGGTTGGCTACTTTTCAGTACGGTGGTATAATTTTTGGCTCTGCGGAAATCCGTCTGCAGAACTCATATCAAGAGGTCAACATGTACGCGGTCATAAAAACCGGCGGCAAGCAGTATCGCGTTGCTTCCGGCGAAAAAATTAAAGTAGAACAGATTGCTGCGGACGTAGGCCAGGAAATTGTGATCGACCAGGTTCTGGCTGTCGGCAACGGCGCTGAACTGAAGGTGGGTACTCCCCTGGTGTCCGGCGCAACCGTGAAAGCCACCGTTGTGGCGCACGGCAAGCACGACAAAGTGCACATCTTCAAGATGCGCCGTCGCAAGCACTATCAAAAACGCCAAGGCCATCGCCAGCAGTTCACCGAACTGCAAATCGGTGCGATTGCTGCTTAAGAAGGAGCTCATGTCATGGCACAGAAAAAAGGCGGCGGCTCTACGCGAAACGGACGTGACTCCAAGCCAAAGATGCTGGGTGTCAAGGCGTTCGGTGGTGAACTGATCAGTGCTGGCTCGATCATCGTGCGCCAGCGCGGTACGCGCTTCCACCCCGGCAGCAATGTCGGCGTTGGCAAGGATCACACCTTGTTCGCCCTGGTGGACGGCCACGTGTCGTTTGGCACCAAGGGTGCATTGTCCAAGTCCACGGTCAATGTGACTCCCGCCTGAGGTTGATTCCTCTGGCAGCAATCGAAGCCCCGCCCTGTCGGGGCTTTGTTGTTTAAGGCGTGTGCTGGTGCTATGGTGCTGGCCCGCGTGCCCCGCATGGACGGGGCTTTGTGCTTTCAGGAGGGTTCGCCCGCCTGGGATGCGCTCTTTTGTAGACTGGATACCCCCATGAAGTTCGTCGATGAAGCCTATATTGACATTGCTGCCGGTGATGGCGGCAATGGCTGCGTGTCGTTCCGGCACGAAAAATACAAGGAGTTCGGCGGTCCCAACGGGGGTGACGGGGGGCGCGGAGGGCATGTGTTTGCCGTGGCTGACCCCAATCTCAATACGCTGGTCGATTTCCGCTATTCGCGCCGCCATGAAGCCAAGCGCGGCGAGCATGGCATGGGTTCTGACATGTTTGGTGCGGCAGGCACCGACATCACGCTCAAGATGCCCGTGGGCACCATCATTACCGACGCCGAAACGGGTGAAGTCCTGTATGAGTTGCTCACCCCCGGGGAGGTGATCACCATCGCCAAGGGCGGGGATGGGGGCTTTGGCAACATGCGCTTCAAAAGCGCCATCAACCGGGCGCCGCGCCAGAAGACGCCAGGCTGGCCGGGTGAGAAAAAGAACCTGAAACTCGAATTGAAGGTGCTCGCCGACGTGGGGCTGCTGGGCATGCCCAACGCGGGCAAATCCACGTTCATCACGGCGGTTTCCAACGCCCGCCCCAAGATTGCCGACTATCCCTTCACCACGCTGCACCCGAATCTGGGGGTGGTGCGCGTGGGGCCGGAGCAGAGCTTTGTGGTGGCCGATATTCCTGGCCTGATTGAAGGTGCTTCCGAAGGCGCGGGGCTGGGTCACCAGTTCCTGCGCCACCTGCAGCGCACCCGTTTGCTGCTGCACATTGTGGATCTGGCGCCCTTCGACGATGCGGTGGATCCGGTGGCCCAGGCCAAGGCCATCGTGAACGAACTGAAGAAATACGACCAGCAGCTCTATAGCAAGCCGCGCTGGCTGGTGCTCAACAAGCTCGACACGGTGCCAGCCGACGAACGAGAGGCGCGCGTCAAAGACTTCGTCAAGCGCTTCAAGTGGAAGGGCCCGGTGTTCGAGATCTCTGCGCTGACGCGCGAGGGTTGCGAGCCGCTGATCCATGCGATCTTCCGCCATGTGCAGTCTGAGCAACGTATCGAAAACGAGCCGGTGGAAATCGATCCACGGTTTGCTGGAGATGCAGCCGTCTGACGGCCTTGGTTGTTCGTGCGGTCTGTTTTGCTATATATTTAATAGCTAATAGCGCTTTATTCATAAGCGCTAGTGGCCAAAATGAATCAGAAAATGGTTTCCTGCGTATTGCGAGATGCCCGTCGCATTGTGGTCAAGGTGGGCTCCAGCCTTGTGACCAACGAAGGCCGTGGCCTGGATGAAACCGCCATCGGCGAATGGAGCCGTCAGCTGGCAGTACTGGTGCGCGGCGAGGGCGGCGGCCCACCCCGTGAGGTGGTGATGGTGTCCAGCGGCGCGATCGCCGAAGGCATGAAGCGCCTGGGCTGGACGGCGCGCCCCCAGGAAATCCACGAACTGCAGGCCGCTGCAGCAGTGGGGCAGATGGGGCTGGCGCAGATGTACGAGACCAAGCTGCGCGAGCAGGGCATGGGCAGCGCGCAGGTATTGCTCACCCACGCCGATCTGGCGGACCGTGAGCGCTATCTCAATGCGCGCTCGACCCTGCTGACCCTGCTGCGCCTTGGCGTGGTGCCTGTGATCAACGAAAACGATACCGTGGTCACGGATGAAATCAAGTTCGGTGACAACGACACCCTCGGTGCGCTGGTGGCCAACCTGGTCGAGGCGGATGCGCTGGTCATCCTGACGGACCAGAAAGGCCTGTACACCGCAGACCCCCGCAAAGACCCTGCCGCGCAGTTCGTGCACGAAGCCCAGGCGGGTGACCCGGCCCTGGAAGCCATGGCCGGCGGGGCGGGCTCCAGCATTGGCAAGGGTGGAATGATCACCAAAATTTTGGCCGCCAAGCGGGCGGCGGGGTCGGGGGCCTCTACCGTGATCGCCTGGGGGCGGGAGAAGAATGTGCTGGTGCGCCTGGTGCAAGGCGAGGCGCTGGGAACCTTGCTGGTGGCCCAGACAGCCAAAACACAGGCCCGCAAGCAGTGGATGGCAGACCACCTGCAGATGCGGGGCGCTGTCGTGGTCGATGCCGGTGCCGCGGCCAAGCTGCGCGACGAGGGCAAGAGCCTGTTGCCTATCGGCATGACGGCGGTGGAGGGCGATTTTTCGCGGGGCGAAGTGATTGCGGTGCGCGATCCGTCGGGGCGGGAAATTGCACGCGGGCTGGCCAACTATGCGAGCGCGGAAGCCCGGCTCTTGTGTCGCAAGCCGTCCTCCGAGTTTGAAAAGCTGCTCGGCTATGTTGCGGAGTCGGAAATGGTGCACCGCGACAACCTGGTGCTCACGGCGGGCTGATGCCCCTTGTTAGCCCATGGGATGCAGGCCAACCTGCCGCCGCAGGGGAGGTCGTCATCTGGCCACCCAGTGTCGAGCGCACACCGTCTCCGGCGTGCTCTGCATACCAGGCTTTATGTCGAGCGCGGCGCCATACTGGGGAACGGCAGGGCTTCAAGTTCCGCCGGCACGCTGTTCTGCGGATCGGGGTCGAAACTTGCGCCGGGAGGCAGTTCCACCCCCGGGTTCAACAACAGAGAGCCCGCCCGATGCATGGGGCCGCCTTGCGGCTCCACGTCGCGTGCACGCATGCCGCTACGCAGGTAGCGATTGCGCTGCTCATGGCGCGGAAGATAGCGAGCCAGTTCGGTCAGGGCCATCTCATAGACGCCCCGTTTGAACTCGACCACCACATCCAGCGGAACCCAATAGTCGTGCCAGCGCCAGGCGTCGAACTCGGGATGGTCGGTGGCCCGAAGGTTCAGATCCCAATCGTGGCCAATGAGCTGAAGCAGATACCAGATTTGTTTCTGGCCCTTGTAATGTCCGCGCGCGTCGCGGCGGATGTACCGGTCAGGCACCTCATAGCGCAACCAGTCCCGTGTACGGGCGACCAAGCGCACATGGTTGGGATGCAGTCCCACCTCCTCATGCAGTTCGCGGAACATGGCCTGCTCGGGGGTTTCGCCCCGGTCGATGCCACCTTGCGGAAACTGCCAGCTGTGGGTGCGAATGCGTTTGCCCCAGAACACCTGGTTCTTCTGGTTGAGCAGGATGATGCCGACGTTCGGCCGAAAGCCGTCCCGGTCAAGCATAATCAAACCCCAATTTTTTAAACTGTGTCCATTATGCACGGCGCCTAGTGCGCGGCAAGTGGACCGTTCCGTTCTGCCTGAAATCGATTCCGATGAAAGCCTCCCAATTCTTTATCTCCACCCTCAAGGAAGCTCCGGCAGACGCCGAAGTGGTCAGCCACAAACTCATGATGCGGGCGGGTCTGATCAAGAAACTGGGCGCAGGCATATACAACTACATGCCCATGGGGCTGCGGGTGATTCGCAAGGTCGAGGCCATCGTGCGCGAGGAAATGAACCGCGCTGGCGCGGTGGAGCTGACCATGCCGGTGGTGCAGCCCGCAGAGCTGTGGCAGGAAACGGGGCGGTTCGAGAAGATGGGCCCCGAGCTGCTGCGCATCCAGGACCGCCATGGCCGCGACTTCGTGGTGCAGCCAACCAGCGAAGAAGTGATCACTGACATCGCGCGCCAGGAACTGCGCAGCTACAAGCAGTTGCCCAAGAACTTCTACCAGATCCAGACCAAGTTCCGCGACGAGCGCCGGCCCCGTTTTGGCCTGATGCGCGGACGTGAATTCACCATGAAGGACGCCTATTCCTTCGACCGTGATCCCTCCGCAGCCAAGGCCAGCTACCAGGTCATGGCCCAGGCCTACCGGCGCATCTTTGATCGTTTCGGCCTCACCTACCGCGCAGTCGCTGCAGACAGCGGCGCCATTGGCGGCGACCTGAGCGAGGAATTCCAGGTGATTGCCGCCACCGGCGAGGACGCCATCGTTTATTGCCCCCAGAGCGATTACGCCGCCAACATGGAAAAGGCCGAGGCGCTGGCCCCCTCGGGCCCGCGTGGCGCCGCGACGCAGGCGCTGGCGAGGACCGCCACCCCGGGCAAGAGCACCTGCGCCGACGTGGCGGAACTGCTGGGCGTGCCTTTGAGCACCACGGTGAAGTCGCTGGTGCTGGCCACCGACGAGACCAACGAACTCGGCGAGATCGTCAAGACCCAGGTCTGGCTGCTTTTGCTGCGCGGCGACCATGACATGAACGAGATCAAGGTGGCCAAGGTGCCGGGTCTGGAGGGTTTCCGTTTCGCCACCTTGGGCGAGATTGACGAGCACTTCGGCTGCAAGCCCGGATATCTGGGGCCGATCGGGTTGAAGAAGCCGCTCAAGATCGTGGCGGATCGTGAGGTGGCGCTGATGGCCGACTGGATCTGTGGGGCCAACGAACCCGACTTCCACACCACCGGCGTGAACTGGGGGCGCGATTTGCCCGAACCCGACGCCGTGGCCGACCTGCGCAACGTGGTGGCGGGGGACCGCTCGCCCGACGGGAAGGGCGAACTTGCCATCGAGCGCGGCATCGAAGTGGGCCATGTCTTCTATCTGGGCAACAAATACAGCCGCGCGATGAACGCCACCTTCCTGGACGAAAACGGCAAACCGCAGCCGCTGGAGATGGGTTGCTACGGCATCGGCATCACCCGCCTGCCTGCGGCGGCGATCGAGCAGAACCATGACGAGCGCGGCATCATCTGGCCCGACGCGATTGCACCGTTCACCGTGGTGGTCTGCCCGGTGGGCATGGACCGCAGCGAAGCCGTCAAGGCCACGGCCGAGTCGCTCTATGCCGACCTGCTGGCCGCTGGCGTGGATGTGATCCTGGACGACCGGGGCGAGCGCCCCGGTGCCATGTTTGCCGACTGGGAACTGATCGGCGTGCCGCACCGCGTGACCATTGGCGACAAGAGCCTCAAGGACGGCGTGGTCGAATACCAGCACCGCCGCGATACCGCTGCCACCAAGGTGGCGGTCAACGACATTCTGGCCCATGTGAAGGAGCGCATGGCCGTATGACGAGCGGGCGCGATATGGCTTCAAACGGCCCAGCCCTGACCGAAGTGGCCGGGCTGGCCGGGGTATCCCGGCGTGCATGTCTGGTGTCGCTGGCCGCGCCGGCCGCATGGCTGGCGGCGCCTGTGCAGGCCCACGCGGGCGGGCAACTGGAAGAGCCTTTGATGGATTCGGTGCGCACGGCGCTGACCTCGGCCGTGGGCAACTTCGCGCCGCCCGAGCCGGAATTCTTCAGCACCGAGTCCCGGCTGCACTACCTGCGCTGGCTGGGCACCATGAGTGACCGTTTGCGCCGGCGCAAGCCTGAATGGGAAGTGCGCCGCGACTTTCTGCAGACCGTCTGGTACGAGTCCAAACGCGCGGGTCTGGATGTATCGCTCGTCATGGGGCTCATCCAGGTGGAGAGCGCCTTTCGCAAGTTCGCCGTGTCCAGCGTGGGTGCGCGCGGCTACATGCAGGTGATGCCGTTCTGGACGCGCGTGATCGGCGATGGCGACCCAGGCAAGCTGTTTCACATGCAGACCAACCTGCGTTTTGGCTGCGTGATCCTGCGCCACTACATCGACCGCGAACGGGGCGACCTGTTCATGGCGCTGGGCCGCTACAACGGGAGCCGGGGGCGTTCGCCCTATCCCGACGCCGTCTTTGGCGCGCAGCGCAACTGGCAGTTCAGCGAAAAACCCGCTGCGGCCTGATGGGCGAGGGCGGCGCGGTCAGGCGCCGGCGCAAAAAAGGGGGTTAGTGCGCAGCCGGCGCCACAGGGTCTGCCGAGTTGCTGTTGTTCACCGGCACGGGCTTCAGGCGCGACACCATCACCTGGTCGATGCGGAAGCTGTCCACGTCCAGCACCTCGAACTTGTAGCCGCCCCAGCTCACGCTGTCGGTGCGCCGGGGCACGCGGCGCAGCATCACCATCAGGAAGCCGGCCAGGGTTTCGTATTCGTCGCTGTGCGGCAGTTCGTCGAGATTCAGCGCATGCAGCACATCCTCCACCGGGGTGACGCCATCGATGAGCCACGAGTTTTCGTCGCGCCGCACGATCTGCTCCTCATCGGCCGGGCCTACCAGATCGCCCATCACCGTGCTCATCACATCGTTCAGCGTGACCACGCCCACCACCAGGCTGTATTCGTTCACGATGACGGCAAAGTCCTCGTGCACCTGGCGGAACTGCTCCAGCACCTCGGACAAGGTGAGCCGGTCGGGCACGATGAGCACCTTGCGCACCAGGCTGTCGTCGGCCAGCGAGATGGGCTGGTCGTTCAGCACGCGCTGGAACAGGTCCTTGGCGTCCACGTAGCCCACCACATGGTCGATGTCGCCCTCGCACACGGGGTAGGTCGAGAAGGGCTCGGCCGCGATGCGCAGGCGGACCACGGCGTCCGGCTCGTCGCGCAGAAAGAAGGCAATGCGATCGCGTGGCGACATGGCGCTCGACACCATGCGGGTATCGAGCTCGAACACATTGGTGATGACCTGCTGCTCGCGCGCAGCCAGCACGCCCGCGCGGGCACCGGCCTCCATCATGGCCAGGATGTCGTCGGAGGTAATGCGCTCATCGCGCAGGGACGACAGGCCCAGCAGGCGGAACAGGGCATCTGCGCCCTTGCTGTAGAACCACACGAGCGGGCGCAGCACGGTCATCAAGAACACCATGGGTTGCGCCAGCCGCACCACCAGGTTTTCTGGCTCGGCCATGCCCAGGCGCTTGGGAAACAGGTCGGAAAACAGGATGAACAGCGAGGTGATGACCAGGAACGACGCCAGAAAGCCGATGTTCTGCGCGCTGCCGTCCGCCAGCCACAGGCCGAACAATGCCGTGAAGTGCGGGCTCAGCGCGCCTTCGCCAACGATGCCCCCCAGGATGGCCACCGCGTTCTGGCCGACCTGCACCACGGTGAAATAGTCCCCCGGCTGCTCCTGCAGGCGCAGCACCCGGTCGGCGCGGGCATCGCCCTCGTCCGCCATCTGGCGCAGGCGCAGGCGGCGCGCGGCAGCCAGCGAGATCTCGGCCACTGAAAAGAAGGCACTGGCTGCGATGAGCAGGCCAATGACGAGCAGGCTTTGGGTCAGGGTCATGGTGAGGAAAACCGGGCAAGCCCGGGCGGCGCAGCCGCCGGGCCCTGTGAGTGTAGCGGCGCGCATGCCCGGCGCAGCCCCGGGTGCGGCAACCGCAATGGCCCGGCCCGCGCCTGCGCCCGCGCGGTTACTGCACGAAACCGATGCGGCCCTTGCCCGCAGCGGTGCGCGGCAGATCGGCGACTTCCACGGTCGAGCGATGATCCAGCCGCGCATTGCCGAAGCCGGTCATGAGTGCGCGGCGCATCTCGCGTGGCGCCATCTGCGCAAGCTGGTCGAGCACGTCGCCGGTGGGCTCGGGGTCCAGCAGGCGCCCCCAGTCGTGCCCGGCGCGCAGGCCCTGGTAGAGGTTGCGGGCAATGGCGCGGGCCTGCTCGGGCGTGGGGGCTTCCACCGCAAACACGTTCATGCGGTTCAGGATGGGCTCGGGAATGCCGCGTTCGTCGTTGGCGGTGGTGATCCAGATGACCTGGCTGGCATCGATGGCCACTTCGGCGAATTCGTCGGTGAAGCATTGCGCGGTGTCGTGCTCCAGCAGCCCATACAAGGCGCCCAGCGGGTCGTACTGTGCATCGCAGGCCGCCTTGTCGATCTCGTCCACCACGATCACCGGGTTGGCGTATTCGCCATCCACCAGGGCTTCAAACACCTTGCCGGGACGAGCGCCCTTCCACTGGGAGGATGAACCCGAGAGCAGCCACCCCGCCGTCATGGAGCTCATGGACACCAGGTTCATGCCCGTGCCCAGCAGCTCGGCCAGGTGCCGGGCAAAGTGCGTCTTGCCGATGCCCGGCGGCCCCAGCAGCAGCATGGGCGTGACCTCCAGGCCATCGCGGCTGTCCTGCGCCAGCGCCACATGGCGCTTCACGTCGTCCAGCACCTCGGTGAAATTGGGCAGCTGGTCATACAGGCCGGCCATGTCGGGCACGCCCGAGGGCTTGACCTGAAAGCGCTCGGGGCCGCGCTCCAGCATGCGCTCGTACACGGTGCGCAGGGCCTCATATTCGCGCTGGTTGCCCGCCTCCTGCAGCCGCGCCAGCTTGCGCTCGACATCGGCGGGCTGGAACACCTGGCGTATCTGCGCCACCGGAAGGCGCAGGGCCGGGGCCTGGGGAACAAGGCTATGGTGGGTCATTGCATGCTCCTGTGATGGATGGGTCACGCAAGCATTCAAGCACACAACGTGCCTGCCTTCACGCAGGAAAAGCCCTGTATTGGGGCCATTGTTGCCGCCATGCAAAAAAACAAAAAAGGCCGCCCGAAGGCAGCCTGGCGGTGCGGGGTGCCCGGGCGCGTGGCCCGGGGGGCGTTCAGCCCTCGGTGCCCAGCACCTGCTTGAGTTCGCCCGACTCGTACATCTCCATCATGATGTCCGAGCCGCCGATGAACTCGCCCTTCACATACAGCTGCGGAATGGTGGGCCAGTTGCTGTATTCCTTGATGCCCTGGCGGATTTCCTCGTCTTCCAGCACGTTGACCGTGGTCAGGGCCTTGGTGTCCACGCCGCAGGCCTTGAGGATCTGGATGGCACGGCCCGAGAAGCCGCACATCGGAAAACTGGCATTGCCTTTCATGAACAGCAGGATGTCGCTGGATTTCACGAGGGCGTCGATGCGTTGTTGGGTGTCGCTCATGGGGTTCTCCTTGAAGGGGCTGACGGGCAAACGGCCCGCAATGGGGAGATTATTTCACTGTCGGCCACTGTCCGCCGGTGCAACGCGCAATGCTGGCGAGGTCATTGCGGCTTTGCACCTGCGCAAAGCCCTGCGCCCGCAGCAGCGCGCTGACGGCTCCGGCCTGGTCGTGGCCATGCTCCAGCAGCAGCCAGCCGCCGGGCGTGAGGTGCGCCGGTGCCTGGGCCACGATGGCGCGGAGATCGTCCAGCCCGTCGGCACCGCTGGCCAGCGCCTGCAGGGGCTCGTGGGTCAGCGCGGCCAGGTGCGGGTCGGCGGCGGCAATGTAGGGCGGGTTGGAGACGATGGCGTCGAAGCGGCCCTCCACACCGTTCAGCCAGTGGCCCAGTGCAAACCGCACGGGCAGCGCCAGGCGCTGTGCATTGGCCTGCGCCACGGCCAGCGCATCGGCGCTGGCATCCACGGCCAGCACCTGGGCCGTGGGGCGCTGGTGCTGCAGGGCCAGCGCGATGGCGCCGCTGCCGGTGCCCAGGTCCACCACGCTCGGGGCGGGCAGGGGGGCGATCACTTCCAGGGCCCAGTCCACCAGCGTTTCGGTGTCGGGGCGCGGATCGAGCACGCGGGCGTCAATGGCCAGTTGCAGGCCGTAAAACTCCTTGCTGCCCGTGAGGTAGGCCACGGGCTCGCCGGCTGCGCGGCGCTGGCACAGGGCCATGAACGCTTCGTGCACCGCGGGTTCCAGCGCATCGGTGTCGTGCGCCAGCAGCCAGGCGCGACCGGCCTGGGGGCGGGCGAGGGCATGCAGCAGCAGCAACTGGGCGTCGATGCGTTCCAGGCCCAGGGTGCGGGCCTGGGCCAGCGCCTGGGCCAGGGTGGGGGTTGTGGTGTTCACTCTTGTTTTGATAGCTGCAAGCGCTTGTCAATAAAGCGCCAGAGGCCTATTTGATTCAAAATTTTTGGGGCTCAGACGGTGGCGCCCATCTCCAGCTCTTCGAGCTGTTCGGCTTCGCGCGCGTGGGCCAGCGCCTGCAGCACTTCGGCCAGGTCGCCATCGATCACGTATTGCAGCTTGTACAGCGTGAGGTTGATGCGGTGGTCGGTCAGGCGCCCCTGCGGGAAGTTGTAGGTGCGGATGCGGTCGCTGCGGTCGCCGCTGCCGATCAGGCCCTTGCGCAGCGCGGCCTCTTTGGCGGCGCGCTCGCTGCGCTCTTTCTCCTGGATGCGCGCCTGCAGCACCTGCAGCGCCTTGGCCTTGTTGCTGTGCTGGCTGCGGCCGTCCTGGCACTCGGCCACGATGCCGGTGGGCAAGTGCACCACGCGCACGGCCGAGTCGGTCTTGTTGATGTGCTGGCCGCCCGCGCCACTGGCGCGAAAGGTGTCGATGCGCAGATCGGCCGGGTTGAGCTTGATGGCCTCGGTCTCGTCGGGCTCGGGCATCACGGCCACGGTGCAGGCGCTGGTGTGGATGCGGCCCTGTGTTTCGGTGGCGGGCACGCGCTGCACGCGGTGGCCGCCGGATTCGAACTTCAGTGCGCCATACACATGGTCGCCTTCGATGCGCAGCACGATTTCCTTGTAGCCACCCAGCTCGGCCGCGTTTTCGCTGACCACCTCGACCTTCCAGCCCACGCGGTCGGCGTAGCGCATGTACATGCGCGTGAGGTCGCCCGCGAACAGCGCCGATTCGTCGCCGCCCGTGCCCGCGCGGATTTCGACAAAGGCGTTGCGCGTGTCGTCGGAGTCTTTGGGCAGCAGCAGGCGCTGCAATTCGTCTTCGAGCTGCAGCAGCTCGGCCTCGGCCGTGGTGATTTCTTCCTGCGCCATTTCCGCCATATCGGGGTCGGCCAGCATCTCGCGCGCGCCGGCCAAGTCGGCCTCGCGCTGCACAAAGCGCGCATAGCGGCCGGCCACCTGGGTGACCTCGGCATGCTCGCGCGAGAGCACGCGGTATTGCGCCATGTCGGCCATGATGTCTTCGCGCGAGAGCAGGAAGTCCAGTTCGCCCAGACGCTGCGCGTAGCGTTCCAGCTGGCTTCGGAGAAAAGGTTTCATTCGGAATCGTGATATTGCTACTAAAAGCGTAGCTTCTAGCGCTTATGCGACAAGCGCTACATGCCAAAATGGCTTGAAAAAATAGGGCAAAGGCTCAGTGGGCTCCGTCCAGAATCCAGCGTGCCAGCGCCCTGGCGCTTTCTTCGCTCAGGTGTTCGTGGGCGCCAATGCGGCCTACCAGGCGCGGCTTGCGCAATTCGCTCATCAGGTGGTCTTCGGCGCCGGTTTCTCCGCGGCGCCTGGCCGAGTTGTCCGCCAGCTCCTTGAAGCTGGGCGCGTTGGGGTGGAACGCGTTGCTGTGACAGTTGACGCACCCCTTTTCCACGGCCAGCGCGGAACCGGCCTGGGCCAGCGGGCTGGCCGACAGGGTGAAAGCCAAGACGATGGAAAGGGCGGTGTGGTGTGCGTGGGCCATGGGCTGGACTTTCGGACAAAGGGAAACAGCGGGCAGCCGGGGCTGCCGAAGCGGTGTTGCCCCGAACCCGCCCGTTGGTGGGCGGACCAAGGCGGCAGAGCGGCGCTACAGGCCGGTCTTGCCTTGCGAGCGCAGGAACAGGCGCGAGACGGTCTGCGCGGTCTGGGCGCGCAGGTCGGCGTCGCCCGCCCGCAACTCGGCCATGGTGCCGTGCAGCATCTTTTGCGTCAGACCGCGCGAGAGGGCCTCCAGCACGGCATCGACATCTTCACCCTTGGCCAGCAGCTTTTTGGCGCGCGCGATCTCCAGGGCGCGCCATTCGTCGGTCTGGGCGTTGAGTTGCTGGATCAGGGGCACGACCGCGCCTACTGCGCCAATGGGGCTGCGCAGCTCCATCCAGTGCATGAAGCTCTGCACGCCGGCGTCGATGATGGCTTCGGCCTGCGCTACGGCCGCCTGGCGGTTGGCCTGGGCGGTCTGCACCACGCTGGCCAGGTCGTCCACGGTGTAGAGGTACACATCGCCCAGGGCCTTGACCTCGGGCTCGATGTCGCGCGGCACGGCCAGGTCGACCATGAACATGGGGCGGTGGCGGCGCTTCCTGAGGGCGCGCTCGACAGCCCCCAGGCCGATGATGGGCAGGGTGCTGGCGGTGCAGCTGATGACGGCGTCGAACTCGTGCAGGCGCTCGGGCAGGTCGGACAGGCGCATCACCTCGCCACCAAAACGGGTGGCCAGCTTCTCGCCGCGCTCCAGCGTGCGGTTGGCGATGGCAATCGACTGGGGGTTGCGGGCCGCGAAGTGCGTCGCCGCCAGCTCGATCATTTCGCCCGCGCCGACAAACAGCACGCGGATCTTGGAGAGGTCTTCAAACAGCTGGCCCGCCAGGCGCACGGCGGCGGCGGCCATGCTGATGCTGTGCGCGCCGATTTCGGTGCTGGTGCGCACCTCTTTGGCCACCGCAAAGCTGCGCTGGAAAAGCTGGTTGAGCGTGGTGCCCAGGGCGCCAGCGGTTTCGGCGGCGCGCACGGCGTTTTTCATCTGGCCCAGGATCTGGGCCTCGCCCAGCACCATCGAGTCAAGCCCGCTGGCCACGCGAAAGGCGTGGCGTGCCACCAGGCTGTCTTCCAGGGTGTAGGAGTGCGAGCGCAGCAGTGCGGGGCTCACGCCGCCGCTTTGCGCCAGCCAGCCCAGCGTGTGGTCCATGGCGGCCTGCTCGCCGGCGCAGTAGATTTCGGTGCGGTTGCAGGTGGAAATGATGGCGGTTTCGACGCCGGTGTAGCGGCTGCTCTGGCCCAGCGACTGGCGCAGGCCCTGCAGCGTGGGCGTGATCTGGTCGAGCGCAAACGCAAACCGGCCACGCAGATCAAGCGGCGCGGTGGTGTGGTTGATGCCGAGGGCCCAGACTGCCATAGACCGCGATTATAAAATTGTTCGCAGCATCGGGCACCGTGTTTGCTCAAGCCTTGATCTGGGTCACGTTTTATGGGTCCTCTGGACGTTCTCCTCCACGCTGTGAATTTCATGGCCCCCGCCGCGGCGCTGGCCGCGCTGCTGGTGCTGGGCGGGCGATTTTTCCGATCAAAAGGGGCGCTGGCGCTTTCCTGGAAAGCGCAATTAGCTATCAATTTCGTAGTTGGTTGCGCCGTGCTGGCGGCCGGGCTGGTGGTGTTGGGCCGCGACGGCAAGATGCTGACCTATGCGGCGCTGGTGCTGGCCTGCGCCAGTTGCCAGTGGGTGCTGGTGCGCGGCTGGCGGCCGTAAGAGCTTGTTTGCGATCCCGCAGGGGCTGCAGCCCCGGCTGAGCCGGGCCTGGCTGCGCCAGCGCCAGCAGCCACTGCGTGAAGTCCTGCCGCGCGGCCGTGGTGCACACCAGCGTGCCCGCCAAGGGCATGAAGGAATTCATCGCCCTGGCCAAGGCCAACTCTGGCAAGTACACCTTTGCCACGCCCGGCACCGGCTCGCTGGGCCATGCCAACATCGAGAACTTCATGGATCTGGCGGACATCAGCCTGCTGCACATCCCCTGCAAAGGCGCGGGCCAGGCCATCAGCGATGCGCTGGCGGGCCAGGTCGATTCCATGACCGACAACCTGCCTTCGACCCTGCCGCACATCAAGTCCGGCAAGCTGCGCCCGCTGGCGGTGCTGGCCTTGAAGCGCAGCCTGGTGCTGCCCGATGTGCCCACCTATACCGAGCTGGATTACCCCGGCATGGGCGACGGCGGCTGGTTTGGCCTGGTGGCGCCCGCCGGTACGCCCAAGGCAGTCATCCAGAAGCTCAACGACGCGGCGCACAAGGTCATGGCCAGCGCCGACTGCATCGAGCGCATGAACGCGATCTCGGGCGAGTCAATGGCCAACATGCCGGCGCAGTTTGCCAAGCAGATCGATGCCGCGATTGCGCGCTACCAGGGCGGGCGTGGCCAAGAAGGCCAATATCCGCATCGATTGATGGACTTGCCCGACTTCCTGCAGCCCCGGCCGGACACCCCGGTCGAGGTGCGCGCGCCCACCGCGCCGGCCCTGCCGCTGTGCGACTCGCCGCACAGCGGCACGGCCTACCCGGCCGACTTTGGCCATGTGGTACCCCTGTCCTTGCCGCGCTGAGCCTGCCGAAGGGCTCAGCCCGAACGGATGGGGCGGGACATCCGGGACAAGTCGCTAATCAGGTCGCGATAACGCCATGAAGCGCAGCAGGCAAGAGCGCTAACTGCTCTCTTTTTGATAGTCTTCAGGCGGCTGGGCTGAACAGATCGACGCGGTCGGTGATGATGCCGTCGGTTCCCAGATCGATCAGGCGTTGGGCCGCCCATTCGTCGTTCACCGTGTAGCTCAGGGCGCGCAGACCGAGTGCGTGGACTTGTTGCACCAGGGCGGCATTCCACAGCGCGTGGTTGCACACCAGCGCCTGGCAGCCCAGTTGCTGCGCCAGGTCGAGGCTGCCTTGCTGCAGCGTGTCGATCAGCAGGCCGCGCGGCAACTGCGGCGCAGCGGCCTGGGCCGCCGCCAGTGCGTCCGGCTTGAATGAGGTCAGCAAGGGCGGCACGGCCGTGGCGGGCCAGATGCGTGCCAGCAACTCGCCCACGGCGCGGCCGGTGGCGGCTTCGGTGCCGGGCGTGGGCTTGATTTCCACATTCAGGCAGAAATGGTTGGCCAGGCACCAGCGCGCCAGCGCCTCCAGCGTGGGCAGGCTCTCGCCCGCATAGGCGCGGGAATGCCAACTGCCAGCGTCCAGTTGCGACAAGGCGTGCCAGGGCAGGTCGCCGCCCGTGCCGTGGCCATTGGTGGTGCGCTGCAATGTGGCATCGTGCAGCAGGAACAGCACGCCATCGGCGCTGAGCTTGGCGTCGCATTCGAACATGCGGTAGCCATGGTGCGCCCCCAGGCGGAAGGCCGCCATCGTGTTCTCGGGCGCCAGCTTGCCGGCGCCACGGTGGGCGATCCAGCGGGGATAAGGCCAGGCGGAAAGGGTCATTGCGATCTCGTGAAAGGGGCGTGCAGGCCGCGAGTATCGCGCGGGCGGCGGCCCGTTGCAGCGCGCCCCGGGATGCCGGGCGCGCCCGCACCGCCCGCTGGCGCGCCCATGGCCGCATGTGGTTATGCAAAAAGCTTCGTTCGCGTGCCGCAGTGCCGTTCCTATGATGGCCTAGCCACGAACCCTTTCCCGAAAGCCGCACATGCCCACGACACCGAGCAACCTCGACACTTCGTTCGACGGACTGACGATCCGCCGCCTTTCCGGCCGCATCGGCGGCGAGGTGCAAGGCCTGGCCCTGACCGCCGACATCGATCCCGCGCGCTTCGCCAGCCTGCGGCAGGCGCTGCTGCGCTACAAGGTGCTGTTCCTGCGCGGCCAGCACCAGCTGGACGATGCCGGCCACCAGGCGCTGGGCGAGCGCTTCGGCCGCATCGAGGCGCACCCCACGGTGCCCGCGCCGCAGGGCACGACGTTCTTCGAGCTGGACGCCTCCACCGGCGGCGGCCGCGCCGATTCGTGGCACACCGACGTGACCTTCGTGGCCGAGTTCCCCAAGATCTGCCTGCTGCGCGGCGTCACCATTCCGCCCTATGGCGGCGACACCGTCTGGGCCGACACCGTGGCCGCCTACGCCAGCCTGCCGCAGCCGCTCAAGGACCTGGCCGACGCGCTGTGGGCCGTGCACACCAACGACTACGACTACGGCGCCACGCGCACCAGCCTCACGCAAGAGCGCTGGCGCCACCACCTGGGCGTGTTCGCCTCGTCCATCTACGAGACCGAGCACCCGGTGGTGCACGTGCACCCGGAAACGGGCGAGCGCGCGCTGCTGCTCGGGCACTTCATCAAGCGCTTCGTGGGCCTGCCCAACACCGAGTCGCGCCAGCTGCTGGAGCTGCTGCAGGCGCGCATCACGCGGCTGGAGAACAGCGTGCGCTGGTCGTGGCAGCAGGGCGACCTGGCGATCTGGGACAACCGGCAGACGCTGCACTTCGCCGTCAACGACTACGGCGACCAGCCGCGCCTGGTGCGCCGCGTGACGGTGCATGGCGAGTCGGCCGTGTCCGTCACCGGCGAACGCAGCCGCGTGCGCCGCGTGCCCACGCCGGCGGCGGCCACCGACGCGCCCGCCACGCCGCAGTCCGCCCCCCAACCCACCCTCGTCGCCGCCTGAGAAGGTGTGTAAGAACCCGCCATGCCCGCTCGGGCATGCCGGATTCATTCACACCTTGTGAGCGCAGGCGCACAACCCCCCTGCACCGGAGAACCTATGCATCCCACCGATCCTTCCAAACGCAGCACGGGGGCCCGCCTGGCGGCCCTGGCCGGCGCCGCGGCGCTGGCGCCGTTGAGCCTGGCCGCGCGCGCAGCGCCCGTGCCCGCCACATTCCGCATCGGCTACCAGAAGGGCGGGGCCACGCTGGTGCTGGCCAAGCGCCGCGGCAACATCGAGGCGCGCCTGAAGCGCCTGGGCATCGACAAGGTGGAGTGGGTGGAGTTCCAGTTCGGCCCGCCGATGCTGGAGGCCATCGGCGCGGGCGCGGTGGACATCGGCTCGGTCGGCGACACGCCGCCCATCTTCGCCCAGGCCGGTGGCGCCAACCTGGTCTACGCCGCGGCCACGCCGTCCACCGAGCACGCCATCCTGGTGCCCAAGAACTCGACCATCCGCAGCCTCGCGGAGCTGCGCGGCAAACGCGTGGCCTTCGGCAAGGGGTCGAGCGCGCACAACGTCACGCTGCGGGCGCTGGCGATCGGGGGCTTGAGCTACGGCGACATCCAGCCCGCATTCCTGGCGCCGGCCGATGCCTCGGCCGCTTTCGTGGGCGGCAACATCGACGCCTGGACGATCTGGGACCCCTTCTTCGCCGTGGCCGAGAGCGCCTACCAGGCGCGCGTGCTGATCGACACCACGCGCGAGCCGCGGCTGGCCAGCCATTCGTTCTACATCGCCAACCGCACGTTCGCCGACAAGTACCCGGACACGTTGTCCGCCGTGCTGGACGAGATCGGTGAGCTGGTGCGCTACTCGGCCGCCAACCGCGACGAGGTGGCGGCGCTGGCGGCGCAGGTCACGGGCATCGACGTGGCGGTGCAGAGGAATGCCTTCCGCCGCGCGCAGCTGCAGTTCGGCCCGGTGACGGAGCAGGTGCTGGCGGAGCAGCAGCAGATCGCCGACACCTTCTACCAGCAGAAGCTGATCCCGAAGCCCATCCAGGTGCGCGACATCTGGTGGCGCTATTCGGCAGGCTAGAGGCCGAAGAATCAGGGCGAAAATCGACTGTGGCGCTTGTAAATAAAGCGCAGGCAGCTATTGTTTTTGATGTGGTGGCGGCATTGGGCTGCCGCCTGCGGTCCTCCGGCGCGGTGCGCCGCAAGGGCACCCGCCGTCAGGAACCCATCCGCCGATTCGCCGAACTGGAGCAGGTTGCCGTGCGGGTCGATGGCGTACAGCGCGCGCATGCCGCACGGCCGCTCCTGCTGCGGCGCGCGAAGTCGGCATGCAGCGCGTGCTGCGTGTCGCCACGCGCGTAGCACGAGATGTCCTCGGCGATGTGGCGCTCGTTGCAGGCCCACAGGTGCAGCGCGCAGCCGTCACGCTGCACGATCAGGTAGTCCGGCGCGCGCAGGCGCGCCGCGAAGCCCAGGCGGTCCTGGTGGAAGGCGGCGCTCTCGTCCAGGTCCAGCGAGACCGGCACCGGGACGGTGGAGCGGATCAGCGCGCCCATGCATCGCGCCCGCTAAGATCGTGAACAGGCTCTTACAGGCGCTTGCCGGTGGCGGCGTCGAACCAGTGCAGCCGGTCTTCGCGCGGCGTGACGTGGATGGTGTCGCCCGCCTTGGGCGAGGCGCTGCCCTCATCGATGCGCACGATCAGTCTGTCGCCGCCCATGGTGGCGTACACCAGGCGCTCGGCGCCCAGCAGTTCGACCGTGTCCACGCGCACCTCCCAGCCGGTGGAGGTGATGTCCAGGTGCTCGGGGCGAATGCCCAGGATGGTGCCGGGCTTGCTGTTGGGCGCATGGTGCAGCAGGTTCATGGGCGGCGAGCCGATGAAGCTGGCCACAAAAATCGATGCCGGCGTGTGATAGACCTCTTCGGGGGTGCCGAACTGCTCCATCACGCCCGCGTTCATGACGATCATGCGCTGCGCCAGCGTCATGGCCTCGACCTGGTCGTGCGTGACGAACAGGCTTGTGATGCCCAGTTCGTTGTGCAGCTTCTGGATTTCGATGCGGGTCTGGGCGCGCAGCTTGGCGTCGAGGTTGGACAGGGGCTCGTCAAACAAAAACACCTGGGGCTGGCGCACGATGGCGCGGCCCATGGCCACGCGCTGGCGCTGGCCGCCCGAGAGCTCGCGCGGCTTGCGCTCAAGCAGGTGGCCCAGTTCCAGGATCTTGGCGGCCTTGTCCACGCGCACCTTGATCTCGGCGATGGGCACCTTCTTGATCTTGAGGCCATAGGCCATGTTGTCGAACACGGTCATGTGCGGGTACAGCGCATAGTTCTGGAACACCATGGCGATGTCGCGCTCGGCGGGCTCCAGGTTGTTGACCACGCGCCCGCCGATGGCAATGTCGCCGCCGGAGATTTCCTCCAGGCCGGCCACCATGCGCAGCAGCGTGGACTTGCCACAGCCCGAAGGGCCCACGATCACGATGAATTCGCGGTCGTTGATTTCTGCATTGATGCCATGGAGCACGGGCACGGCGGCCTTGCCGCTGCCGTAGCGTTTGACGACGTTCTTCAGAGAGATGGATGCCATAAGCGGTTTGGGTTCAGCGATTCAAAAAAGCGGTGGGGGCGGGGCCTATTTCTCGGTGTCCACCAGGCCCTTGACGAACCACTTTTGCATCAGGATCACCACGGCAGCCGGCGGCAGCATGGCCAGGATGGCCGTGGCCATGGCGATGTTCCAGTCGATGGAGGCTTCGCCCCCGCCGCCGACCATGCGCTTGATGCCGATCACCACGGGGTACATGTCTTCGGTGGTGGTCATCAGCAGCGGCCACAGATACTGGTTCCAGCCATAGATGAACTGGATCACGAACAGCGCGGCGATCGAGGTCTTGGACAGCGGCACCAGCACGTCCTTGAAAAAGCGCATGGGGCCGGCACCGTCCATGCGGGCGGCTTCGACCAGCTCGTCCGGCACCGTCAGGAAGAACTGGCGGAACAGGAAGGTGGCGGTGGCCGAGGCGATCAGTGGCAGGGTCAACCCGCCGTAGGTGTTGAGCAGCCCCAGGTCGGCAACCACCTTGTAGGTGGGCAGGATGCGCACTTCCACGGGCAGCATCAGTGTCAGGAAGATGGCCCAGAAGCACAGCATCTTGAACGGAAAGCGGAAATACACGATGGCAAAGGCCGACAGCAGCGAGATCGCGATCTTGCCCACGGTGATGACCATGGCTGTCACGAAGCTCACCCACATCATGTGGACCACATTGGTGTTGGAGCCGAGCTTGCCCGAGCCAAACAGCGCGGCCTGGTAGTTGGCCCACATTTCGCGGCCGGGCAGCAGTGGCATGGGGGCCTGCACGATGGCTGCAGCCGTGTGCGTGGAGGCCACCAGCGCCAGGTAAAGGGGGAAGGCCACCACCATCACGCCGAGAATCATCACGGCGTGCGACAGCATGGTGAGCCAGGGACTGCGGTCAACCATGGAAGGCCTCCAGCGTGTCGGAAGGGCAGTGGGGAGTCAGCGGCATGGCGGGCATCAGTACTGCACTTTCTTTTCGACATAGCGGAACTGGACCACGGTCAAGGCCACCACGATGATCATGAGGATGACGGACTGTGCAGCCGATCCGCCCAGATCGAGCGCCTTGAAGCCGTCCAGGAACACCTTGTAGACCAGGATGGTGGTGGACTGGCCGGGGCCGCCACTGGTCATCGCATCGATGATGCCGAAGGTGTCGAAGAACGCATAGACGATGTTGATCACCAGCAGGAAAAATGTGGTGGGCGACAGCAGGGGCAGCTGGATGTTCCAGAACCGGCGCCAGGGGCCGGCGCCGTCGATGGATGCGGCTTCAATGAGCGATTTGGGGATGGACTGCAGGCCGGCCAGAAAGAACAGGAAGTTGTAGGAAATCTGTTTCCACACCGAGGCCGCAACGATCAGGCCCATGGCCTGGTTCTCGTTCATCAGGTGGTTCCAGCCGTAGCCCAGCTTGCCCAGAAAATGTGACACCACGCCGATCGAAGGCGAAAACATGAAGATCCACAACACCCCGGCGATCACCGGCGCGACCGCATAGGGAACGATCAGCAGGGTTTTGTAAACCATGGCACCGCGCACGATGCGGTCGGCAAAAATCGCCAGTACCAGCGACACCACGATGCCAACGGCCGCCACCAGCACGGAGAAGAAGGCGGTGCGCTGGAACGAGTTCAGGTAGGTCGGGTCGTCCAGCAGGTTGCGGAAGTTCTCCAGACCCACCCACTCCGTTGACATGCCAAAGGCGTCCTGCACCTGCAGCGACTGCAGCACCGCCTGGCTGGCGGGCCAGAAGAAAAAGACGCCAATGATGACGAGCTGGGGCAAGAGCAACACCCAGGGCAGCCATCGGGAGCGGAAAAGTACACGTTTTTCCATAGGTACTCACAATAAACCTAGAAACGGCAGTTGACGGCTTTGCATTCCTTGCCAGGCCGCATGAAATCAAGCGGTGATGGCTGCGATGGGGTTCACCGCATGGGTGAGAGCGCTGTGCACCCGCCAGCACCGCGCTCAACGCGCCTTGCCTGGCTCGCCGATCACGGCACCGGCGGGCGCATCCAACGGCCGTTTCTAGGATAAAACATCCGCCGGACCCCTTGCGGGGTGCGGCGGATGGGACAGGGCTTGCGCACAAGCGCGGCCCTGGACACGAACAAGAAAGGGGGCCGGGGCTCCATCGGGTGGCGCCATATTGCCCTGTACCAAGCAACCGCTGCCGGCGTGGGACTGGGCAGTCGGCAACCCGCGCCCGGCGGGTCTGCCAGCCGTTTACTTGCCCTTGTTGGCGCGCTCGAAGCGGGCCAGCAGCTCGTCCCCACGCTTCACGATCGAGTCCAGGGCAGTCTTGGCCGACTGCTTGCCCGACCACACCTGTTCGAGTTCTTCGTCCTCGATGGTGCGGATCTGCACATAGTTGCCCAGGCGGATGCCGCGCGAGTTGTTGGTCACCTTGCGCACCATCTGCTGCACGGCCACGTCGGTGCCGGGGTTCTTCTGGTAGAAGCCCGACTTGTCGGTCAGGTCATAGGCGGCCAGGGTGATGGGCAGGTAGCCCGTGCGCTGGTGGCTGGCCGCTTGCACCTTGGTTTGCGACAGGAAGTCGAAGAAGGTGGCCACGCCCTTGTATTCGGCGGGCTTCTTGCCGGCCATCACCCACAGCGAGGCGCCACCGATCACGGTGTTTTGCGGCGCACCCTTGGCATCGGCGTAGTAGGGCAGGGGGGCCAGGCCGTAGGCGAACTTGGCGTTCTTGGCCACGTCGCCATAGAAGCCCGACGAGGTCTGGATCATGGCGCACTCACCGGCGGTGAAAGAGGCCTGGGCGGTGGAGCCGCGGCCCTTGTAAACGAATTCGCCCGCAGCCGCGGCCTTGGCGAGGTTGTCGATGTGGCGCACATGCAGGGGCGAGTTGATCTTCAGGCGCGCATCCATGCCGGCCAGGCCGTTTTGCTTGGTGGCGAACTCCACGTTGTGCCAGGTCGAGAAGCTTTCGAGTTGCGTCCAGCCCATCCAGGCCAGCGTCATGGGGCAGCTGTGGCCGCTTTCCTTGAGCTTCTTGGCGGCGGCAAACACTTCAGGCCAGGTGGCGGGGGCCTTGTCGGCGTTCAGGCCGGCCTTCTTGAAGGCGTCCTTGTTGTAATAGAAGATGGTGGTCGAGCTGTTGAACGGAAAGCTCAGCATCTGGCCGTTGGGGGCCGTGTAATAGCCGGCCACGGCGGGGATGTAGGCCTTGGGGTCGAACGCCATGCCGGCATCGCCCATCACCTTGCCCACGGGCACGGTGGCGCCCTTGCTGGCCATCATGGTGGCGGTGCCCACTTCAAACACCTGCAGGATGTGCGGCGCATTGCCCGAGCGGAAGGCCGCGATGGCGGCTGTCATGTTTTCGTCATACGAGCCCTTGAAGGTGGGCACGACCTTGTATTCCTTCTGGCTCTCGTTGAACTGCTTGGCCAGGTCGTTGACCCATTCATTGTTCACGGCCGTCATCGAATGCCACCACTGGATTTCGGTTTGGGCCTGCGCAGAAACGCACACGGTGGCGGCAAGGGCGGCGGTCAGGGCCAGGTGCTTGAATTGCATGAATACTCCTCCAGAATGACGATGACACAAAAGGGGCGATGCTAGGCGGCCTTTGTGTCGATGGTGTGTCGTTGTCGCACAGGCCTTTTTCCCCAACAATCGGGGAAACCCGCTGCACAGTGTGGGCACTGCGAAAGTGTGACGTTCATAAAGCAACTGCCGTCAATTCACGGACGGCATCAAGGCCATTGCGGAGAATGTGGCGATTTTTGGTGCAATGCATCATGCTGTGGCCTTGACGGTTCGCACTGCCTTGTGCATGTTCAAGCCAGTGTCCTGGGTTGGAAGTTCGTTGAAGAAGTAAAGAGGTCGAAATCGTCGTCAGGCAAGGCGCAAACCACAGCGATAGCCGTAGCTACCGCGCGGATTTGCAACGCAGCAGGGTGGCGATTTTCGGCATCTTCATGAAACGAATTTGCAACCCAGGACACCAGGTCTTTTTCCAATTTCCCACCCGCCATGGCCACCACTTCTCTGGACAAAAGCAAGATCAAGTTCCTGTTGCTCGAGGGCATACATCCTTCTGCGCTGGATGTCATCCGCGCAGCCGGCTATTCGCAAATCGAGGCCGTCGCAGGGGCGCTGCCCGATGACGAACTCAAGCGCAAAATCGCGGACGCCCATTTCGTGGGCATCCGCTCGCGCACGCAGCTGACCGAAGAGGTTTTTGCCCACGCATCCAAGCTGGTGGCCGTGGGGTGTTTTTGCATCGGCACCAACCAGGTGGACCTGAACGCGGCGCGCGAGCGCGGCATAGCCGTCTTCAACGCGCCCTATTCGAACACCCGCTCGGTGGCCGAGCTGGTGCTGGCCGAGGCCATCCTGCTGCTGCGCGGCATCCCTGAAAAGAATGCGGTGGCGCACCGGGGCGGCTGGCTCAAGTCGGCCGACAACGCCTATGAAATCCGGGGCAAGACGCTGGGCATCGTGGGCTATGGCTCCATCGGCACGCAGCTGTCGGTGCTGGCCGAGGCGCTGGGCATGCACGTGGCGTTTTTTGATGTGGTCAACAAGCTGCCGCTGGGCAATGCGCGCCAGGTGCAACACCTGCACGACCTGCTGGGCCAGAGCGACATCGTGAGCCTGCATGTGCCCGAGCTGCCATCCACGCAATGGATGATCGGCGCGGCTGAAATTGCGGCCATGAAGCCCGGCGGCATCCTCATCAACGCGGCGCGTGGCACGGTGGTGCAGATCGAGCCGCTGGCCGAGGCGCTGAAGGCCAAAAAGCTGCTGGGCGCCGCCATCGATGTGTTCCCGGTCGAGCCACGCACGAACAAGGACGAGTTCCAGTCCCCCCTGCGCGGCCTGGACAACGTCATCCTCACCCCCCACATCGGCGGCTCCACCATGGAGGCGCAAGCCAACATCGGCCTGGAAGTGGCTGAAAAGCTCGTGAAATACAGCGACAACGGCACCAGCACCTCGTCGGTCAACTTCCCTGAGGTGGCGCTGCCCGCCCACCCGGGCAAGCACCGCCTGCTGCACATCCACCGCAATGTGCCGGGCGTGCTGACCGAGATCAACCGCATCTTCTCGGACAACCAGATCAACATCGCAGCCCAGTACCTGCAGACCAACGAGAAGATCGGCTATGTGGTGATCGATATCGACGCGGCGTCGTCCGACCTGGCGCTCGACAAGCTGGCCCATGTGCCTGGAACGCTGCGCAGCCGCGTGTTGTTCTAGGCGGGCCCCGGGGTGCGCGGGCGCCCCGTGGCATAAAATCCTCCCCCCGATGCTCATGGGCGCGTGGCGCCCACCCAGGTAGATTTCATGAATGTTCCGATTGCGTTGGCTGCCTTGCAGGCGCAGGCTGCCGAGCCTGTGCGTCTGCGCGAAATTCCCTACAACTACACCTCGTTCTCCGACCGGGAGATCGTGATCCGCCTGCTGGGCGCGCCCGCCTGGGAGGTGCTTGACCAACTGCGCAATGAGCGCCGCACCGGCCGCTCCGCCCGCATGCTGTATGAGGTGCTGGGCGATATCTGGGTGGTGCAGCGCAACCCCTATCTGCAGGACGACCTGCTCGACAACCCGGCCCGCCGCAAGCTGCTGGTCGATGCGCTGCAGCACCGCCTGGGCGAAATTGAAAAACGCCGCACGCCGGCCGATGACGCCGAACGCGACCGCCTGGTGGGCGAGCTGGCGCAGGCCGCGCGCCGCGCGGTGGCTGAGTTTGATGCCAAGTTCGAACAGGCCGCCACGCTGCGCCGCCAGATCCAGCGCACGCTGGGGCGCCTGACGGCCAAGGACAACATCAAGTTCGACGGCCTCTCGCGCGTGAGCCACGTGACCGATGCGACCGACTGGCGTGTGGAATACCCGTTTGTGGTGCTGACGCCCGACACCGAGGCGGAGATGGCGCGCCTGGTCAAGGGCTGCATCGAGCTGGGCCTGACCATCATCCCGCGCGGGGGCGGCACGGGCTACACCGGCGGCGCCATTCCGCTGACGTGGAAGAGCGTGGTCATCAACACCGAAAAGCTCGAAGCCATGACCGAGGTGGAAATGCGCCGCCTGCCGGGCATGGACCGCGAGGTGGGCACGGTGTGGACCGAGGCCGGCGTGGTCACCCAGCGCGTGGCCGACGCCGCCGAGCGCGCAGGCTTTGTGTTTGCCGTGGACCCGACCAGTGCCGAGGCCAGTTGCATCGGCGGCAACATCGCCATGAACGCGGGCGGCAAGAAGGCCGTGCTGTGGGGCACTGCGCTCGACAACCTGGCCAGCTGGCGCATGGTGACGCCCGAGGCGCAGTGGCTCGAAGTCACGCGCCTGGACCACAACATGGGCAAGATCCACGATGCCGAGATGGCCTGCTTCGAACTGCAGTATTTCGAGGCCGACGGCAAGACGCCCATCCGCACCGAGCGCCTGGACATTCCGGGCAAGACCTTCCGCAAGGAAGGCCTGGGCAAGGACGTGACGGACAAGTTCCTCTCGGGCCTGCCCGGCATCCAGAAGGAAGGTTGCGACGGCCTCATCACCAGCGCGCGCTGGGTGGTGCACCGCATGCCCGAGCACACGCGCACGGTGTGCCTGGAGTTCTTTGGCAACGCCAAGGATGCCGTGCCCAGCATCGTGGAAATCAAGGACTTCATGTTCGCCGAGCAAAAGCGCAGCGGCGTTTTGCTGGCCGGACTGGAGCATCTGGATGACCGCTACCTGAAAGCCGTGGGCTACGCCACCAAGAGCAAGAAGCATGGCGGCGGGTTACCGAAGATGGTGCTGTTCGGCGACATCGCGGGCGACAACGCCGACGACGTGGCGCGTGTCACCAGCGAGGTCGTGCGCATTGCCAACTCGCGCAGCGGCGAAGGCTTCATCGCCATCAGCCCCGAGGCACGCAAGAAATTCTGGCTCGACCGCAAGCGCACGGCTGCCATCAGCCGCCACACCAACGCCTTCAAGATCAACGAAGACGTGGTGATCCCGCTGCCGCGCATGGCCGAGTACACCGATGGCATCGAGCGCATCAACATCGAGCTCTCCCTGCGCAACAAGATCAAGTTGTGCGACGCGCTCACCGACTTTTTCGAGCGTGGCAACCTGCCCCTGGGCAAGCACGACGACGCCAGCGAGATCCCGTCGGCCGAGCTGCTCGAAGACCGCGTGGCGCAGGCCATTGCGCTGGTGGCCGAGGTGCGTGCGCTGTGGTCGGGCTGGTTGCAGGGTGTTGAAACCCTGTTCCCGCAACTGCAGGACCACACGCTGCGCGCGAGCTGGAAGACCCAGTTGCGCGCGCCGTTGCAGGGCATCTTCTCGGGCGCGGCTTTCCAGCCCATCCTGGATGAGGCCACCGCCATCCACAAGCGCGTGCTCAAGGGCCGCGTGTGGGTGGCGCTGCACATGCACGCGGGCGACGGCAACGTGCACACCAACCTGCCCGTCAACAGCGACGACTACGAAATGCTGCAGACCGCGCATGAGGCGGTCGAACGCATCATGGTGCTGGCGCGCAACCTGGACGGCGTGATCTCGGGCGAGCACGGCATCGGCATCACCAAGCTGGAGTTTTTGACCGATGCGGAACTGCAGCCCTTTGCGGACTACAAGCGCAAGGTCGATCCGGAAGGTCGCTTCAACAAGGGTAAGTTGCTCCGAAATCAGGAGCTGTCAGCGCTTGATGGACAAGCGTCAGAGGCCAATTTGGCTTCAAAACCGGTGCTGCATGCCGACCTGACCAACGCGTACACGCCCAGCTTCGGCCTGATGGGCCACGAGTCGCTGATCATGCAGCAGAGCGACATCGGCGCCATTGCCGATTCGGTCAAGGACTGCCTGCGCTGCGGCAAGTGCAAGCCCGTGTGCTCCACGCATGTACCGCGCGCCAATTTGCTCTACAGCCCGCGCAACAAGATCCTGGCGACCTCGCTGCTGGTCGAGGCCTTCCTGTACGAAGAGCAGACGCGCCGCGGCGTCAGCATCAAGCACTGGCAAGAGTTCGAGGACGTGGCCGACCACTGCACCGTGTGCCACAAGTGCGAGAGCCCCTGCCCGGTGAAGATCGACTTTGGCGATGTCACCATGAACATGCGCAACCTGCTGCGCAAGATGGGCAAGAAGACGTTCCGCCCGGGCAATGCGCTGGCCATGACCATGCTCAACGCCACCAACCCCGACACCATCAAGCTGCTGCGCACGGCCATGGTGGGCGTGGGCTTCAAGGCCCAGCGCATGGCCGTGGACTTGCTGCGCAAGGTGGGCCGCAAGCAGACGGCCAGGCCGCCGGCCACGGTGGGCACCGCGCCCATCAAGGAACAGGTGATCCACTTCATCAACAAGAAGCTGCCCGGCGGCCTGCCCAAACGCACAGCGCGCGCGTTGCTGGATATCGAGGACAAGGATTACGTCCCGATCATCCGCAACCCGCAGGCCACCACGGCCGAGACGGAGGCGGTGTTCTACTTTCCCGGCTGCGGCTCGGAGCGCCTGTTCAGCCAGGTGGGCCTGGCCACGCAGGCCATGCTGTGGCACGCGGGCGTGCAGACGGTGCTGCCGCCGGGTTACCTGTGCTGTGGCTACCCGCAGCGCGGCAGCGGCCAGTTCGACAAGGCCGAGAAGATGATCACCGACAACCGGGTGCTCTTTCACCGCGTGGCCAACACGCTCAACTACCTCGACATCAAGACCGTGGTGGTGAGCTGCGGCACCTGCTACGACCAGTTGCAGGGTTACGAGTTCGACAAGATATTCCCCGGCAGCCGCATCATCGACATCCACGAGTACCTGCTGGAAAAGGGCATCACGCTGCAGGGCAAGGGCGCCGCTTCGACAGGCTCAGGACAGGCCTACCTGTACCACGAGCCCTGCCACAACCCCATGAAGCTGCAGGACTCGATGAAGACCGTGAAGGCACTGGTGGGCGAGCAGGTGCTGAAAAGCGAGCGCTGCTGCGGCGAGTCGGGCACGCTGGGCGTGACGCGGCCGGATGTGTCCACGCAGGTGCGTTTCCGCAAGGAAGAAGAGATCAAGAAGGGCGAGGCGCAGTTGCGCGCCAGTGGCGCCGTGGGCGCGCAGGACAACGTCAAGATCCTGACCAGTTGCCCCAGCTGCCTGCAGGGCCTGAACCGCTACGAAGGCGATCTGCAGAACGGTTTGCTCGAAGCCGACTACATCGTGATCGAGATGGCCAAGCAGATATTGGGTGAAAACTGGCTGCCCGACTACGTGCAGCGTGCCAACAACGGCGGCATCGAGCGGGTGCTCGTTTGACCATGGGCAGCACCTGCCCCCTGTGCGATGCCGATGGCGGCCAGATCATCTGGCGCTGCGACAAGCTGCGTGTGGTTCGCGCCGATGAGGCGGGCTTCCCGGCGTTTTACCGCGTCGTCTGGAATGCCCATGTAGCCGAGTTTTCTGACCTGGCCGCAGCCGACCGCGCGCACTGCATGGATGTGGTGGTGCAGGTAGAGCAGGCCCTGCGCCAGCATCTGTCCCCTACCAAGATCAACATTGCGGCGCTCGGCAACATGGTGCCGCACCTGCACTGGCATGTGATTGCGCGGTTTGACTGGGACAGCCACTTTCCGGCGCCCGTGTGGGCAGCAGCGCAGCGGCCCAGCCCTGCGGCGCAGGAGGCGGCCCTGCAGGCCAGGCTATCAGCGCTGGAAAGCGGGCTGCGTTTGCAGTTGGCCGCTTTGGCTGCTGCATGACCGCAGCGCGGCCTGGCGCTACCCACGCTGCCGGTGTATGGCCTGCCGGGTGGGACAATGCCGGCAGTCTTCGACAACAGTTTTCTCACAGGTGAATCCATGGCAGGTTTGAAAGCGGGCGCGCCCACTCCGCAGGCGCTGACGGTGCATGAGCAGTCGCGCGTGCTGGAGGTGGGTTTTTCGGATGGCGCCACGTTCCGCATTCCGTTCGAGTTGATGCGTGTGTACTCGCCGTCTGCAGAAGTGCAGGGCCACGGCCCGGGCCAGGAGGTGTTGCAGACGGGCAAGCGCAATGTGGCGCTGGTCAGCCTGGAGCCCGTGGGCAACTATGCCGTCAAGCCCACGTTCTCGGACGGCCACGACAGCGGCATCTTCACCTGGGACTACCTCTACGAACTGGGTCAGCAGCAGGACGCGCTCTGGGCCCGGTACACCGAGCGGCTGGCCGCCGCCGGTGCCGACCGTGATGCGCCGATGGCGCCCAAAGGTGGTGCAGGGGGCCATGCCTGCGGCAGCCACTGAGGCTGCTGGCGGGGCACATTCCGGGCGAAGTGCAGATTTCGCCGGAAGTCCCTGTGATTCAATGTGCTATTGAATATATAGCTTTTGGCGCAATATCCATAAGCACCAACAGCTGTTTTCATTCTGATAGCGTCGTCCAAATTGCGACAGATGCCCCAAGTCAGTGCGGGGTTGTCGCTGTACCTCTGGCGCCCAGGCGCCTAGCATGATTCCCATGAGCACCACGCATTTCGGTTTTCAGTCAGTTGACGAGCAGGAAAAGGCGCGCCGCGTGCGCGGTGTGTTTGACTCCGTGGCCTCCAAATACGACGTGATGAACGACCTCATGTCGGCGGGCCTGCACCGCGCCTGGAAGGCCTACACCGTGATGGTGGCCAACCTCGGCGAAGGCAGCCAGGTGCTCGACATTGCGGGTGGCACGGGCGATCTGGCGCTGGCATTTTCCAGGAAGGTGGGCGCATCGGGCCGCGTGGTGCACACCGACATCAACGAAGCCATGCTGCGCGTGGGTCGTGACCGGCTCATCGACGCCGGCGTGGTGCTGCCCACGGTGGTCTGCGATGCGGAGAAGCTGCCGTTCCCGGACGCGCACTTTGACGTGGTGAGCGTGGCCTTCGGCCTGCGCAACATGACGCACAAGGACCAGGCCATTGCCGAAATGTGCCGGGTGCTCAAGCCCGGCGGCAAGTTGCTGGTGCTGGAGTTCTCGAAGGTGGCCAAGCCGCTTTCGAAGGTGTACGACTGGTATTCGTTCAAGGTGCTGCCCCAGCTGGGCAAGCTGGTGGCGGGCGACGATGCCAGCTACCGCTATCTGGCCGAGTCCATCCGCATGCACCCGGGGCAGGAAGAACTCAAAAGCCTCATGCAGAAAAATGGCTTTGGGCATGTGGACTATCACAACATGACGGGGGGCATTGTGGCCTTGCATGTTGGAATCAAGTGCTGAGTAGTTTGCTTTGAGTGGATTAACGGAGACGGAGAAATCATGATGAAACTGTGGTCTGTGGTGTTGGTGGCGATGCTGGTGTTTGCGCATGCCGATGCGGATGCCCGGCGCATGGGTGGTGGCAAGTCGGTGGGCAAGCAGTCCAGCAACGTGACCCAGCGTGACGCGGCCACGCCGCCCGCAACGCCGGGCGCCCCGGCGCAAAACGCGACCAATGCGGCTGCGGCCAAGCCGGCTGCGGCCGCAGCGCCTGCCGCGGCGGCCAAGAAGCCCTGGGGCGCCATGCTGGGCGGTCTCGCAGCCGGCTTGGGGCTTGCGTGGCTTGCCAGTTCGCTGGGCCTGGGGGCCGGGTTTGGTCAGTTTCTGATGATCGCGCTGCTGGCGCTGGCCGCGGTGGTGGTGATCGGCATGGTGATGCGCGCCCGCAAGGGTGCCGGTGCGGTGCAGCAGGGCATTGGCAATCCGCCGTTCGCATTCCAGGGCGCAGGGGCCGCTTCGCCGGCCGCCGCCCAGGTGCCACGCGAGTACAGCCCCGACAAGGTGGGCAACGATGCTTCGGCCCGCCCGTGGGAGCGCAGCGGCATGGCGTTTGATGCCTCGCGGCAGCAACAGGGTGCGGGTACGATGATTGGCTCGGCCCTTTCGGGCTCGCAGAACTGGGGCATTCCAGAAGGGTTCGACGCGGAAGGCTTCCTCACGGCAGCCAAGCGCAATTTCGTCACGCTGCAGGCCGCATGGGACCGCTCCGACATCGCCACGCTGCGCTCGATGATGACCGACAGCATGCTCGAAGAAATTCGCACGCAGCTGACCGAGCGCGAATCGCACCGGGGCGATCAGCCCAACCACACCGATGTGGTCATGATCGAGGCGCAGTTGCTGGGCATCGAAGAACTGGACGACAGCTACATGGCCAGCGTGGAGTTCTCGGGCATGATCCGCGAAGAGCTTTCGGCCGGGCCAAGCCCCTTCCGCGAGGTCTGGAACATGACCAAGGCCAAGACGGGCGCCAGCGGCTGGCTGGTGGCGGGCGTGCAAGCCCTGCAGTAAAGCGGCGGGGCTTCCCGGTTCAGGGAATAATCGGGGACTATGGCAACACAGTCCCCTTTTTCATTTCTGGATGGTCTTCTTGAACGCGTGGCCGCCGGGCCGCAGCCGCCGCAGTGGCTGGTGCATGAGGTGCAGCAGCGCCTGGTCCTGTTTCTCAACCACGTGTTGATGCAGGAGAAAGAGGCCATGGACCGCCTGGTGCGCCAGCGGGGCCGCGTGGCGCGCGTGCAGTGGCGGTCCTTCTCGATGGCCTTGCTGGTCACGCCGGCGGGCTTGTTCAACCTGGCGCCAGAAGGCGCGGCGCCGGATCTGCAGCTGGACGTCACCGAAACCTCTCCCCTGGCACTGGTGGGCGTTGCGCTGCGGGGCGACAAGCCGGCTATCCGCATCGAGGGCGATGTGCAACTGGCGGCCGAGATCAACTGGCTGGTGGACCATGTCCGCTGGGACCTCGAGGAAGACGTTGCCCGCCTGATTGGCGACGCGCCCGCGCACACGCTGGGCCAGGTGGTTCGCAAGGCAGCGCAGGCGTTGCGCCAGTTCGTGGGCACGCGCATGGCATCGGCTGCTGCCACCCCGGCTCCGGCTGCTGCCTCGCCGGCGGCCCCTGCTGCGCCAGGATCACCGTCGGGCACCGCTGACCGGGCCGCTCCATGAAGCGTTTTTTGCGGGGTGCCACCATCGTCTGGGTGGTGTTCCGGTATGGGCTCGATGGCCTGGTGCTGGACAGCTTCCAGAAACCCTGGCTGCGCCCGCTGTCGCGCGTTCTTTCGCTAGGCCGCAATCTGGATGCGCCGCGCGGCCAGCGCCTGCGCGAGGCGCTGGAGCGGCTGGGGCCCATCTTCGTCAAGTTTGGCCAGGTGCTCTCGACCCGGCGCGACCTGCTGCCGGCCGACATGGCCGACGAGTTGGCGCGGCTGCAAGACCGCGTGCCGCCGTTTGATCCCGACATCGCCATTGCCACCATCGAGCGCGCGTTCCGCCGCCCCGTGGGCGAGGTGTTCGTTGCGTTCGACCGCGTGCCGGTGGCCAGCGCCTCGATCGCGCAGGTGCATTTCGCCACCTTGCGCGACCGGAACGGCGTGGAGCGCGAGGTGGCCGTCAAGGTGCTGCGCCCGGGCATGCTGCCGGTGATCGAAAAAGACCTGAGCCTCATGCGCATGATGGCCGGCTGGGTGGAGGGGCTGTCGGCCGATGGCAAGCGCCTCAAGCCGCGCGAGGTGGTGGCGGAGTTCGACAACTACCTGCACGACGAGCTGGATCTGGTGCGCGAGGCGGCCAATGCCGCGCAACTGCGCCGCAACATGCAGGGGCTGGACCTGGTGCTGATCCCGGAAATCTTCTGGGATTTCTGCCACCCCGAGGTCATGGTGATGCAGCGCATGAACGGCGTGCCCATCAGCCAGGTCGAGCGTTTGCGCGATGCGGGGGTGGACATCCCCAAATTGGCGCGCGATGGCGTCACGATCTTCTTCACCCAGGTGTTCCGCGACGGCTTCTTTCATGCCGACATGCACCCGGGCAACATCCAGGTGAGCCTGGAGCCGGCCACCTTCGGGCGCTATATCTCGCTGGATTTCGGCATCGTGGGCACGCTCACCGAGTCGGACAAGGAATACCTGGCGCAAAATTTCGTCGCGTTTTTTCGCCGCGACTACAAGCGCGTGGCCGAGTTGCACATCGAAAGCGGCTGGGTGCCCCCGGAAACCCGCGTCAATGACCTCGAATCGGCGATCCGCGCCGTGTGTGAACCCTATTTCGACCGTCCGCTCAAGGAAATATCGCTGGGCCTGGTGCTGATGCGCCTGTTCCAGACGTCGCGGCGCTTTCAGGTCGAGATCCAGCCGCAACTGGTGCTGCTGCAAAAGACCCTGCTCAACATCGAGGGCCTGGGCCGCCAGCTCGACCCCGAGCTGGACCTCTGGAGCACCGCCAAGCCCTTTCTTGAGAAGTGGATGCTGGAGCAGATGGGCCCGCAACGCCTGTGGCGCGAGCTGCGGGCCGAGGCGCCGCACTATGCCAAGCTCGTGCCCGAGCTGCCGCGCCTGCTGTATGACTATCTGAGCCGGCGGCCTGCCGAATCGCAAAGTGCCTTGCGCGAGCTGCTGGAGGCGCAAAAGCGCACCAATCGCCTGCTGCAAAGCATCATTTACGGCGGCCTGGGTTTTGTGCTGGGCCTGCTCGTGATGCAGTTGATGGTCCGGGTGCGGCTCTTCTGACGCTGGCTGGTTCAGGTTTTGCTTTCTCTTTTCTCTCTTTTCTTTTTGTTCGCGACATCGAGGAGCATGCCGTGCTGTTGACCCTGGTTATCGTCTATCTATTGATCACTATCGCCATTGGCCTGGTTGCCGCCAAGCGGGTCAAGAATGCCGCCGATTTTGCGATTGCCGGGCGGCACCTTCCGCTGTACATGATCGTCACCACCACGTTCGCCACGTGGTTTGGTTCGGAGACGGTGCTGGGGATTCCGGCCAAGTTCATCGAAGGCGGTCTGGGCAATGTGGTGGAAGACCCTTTCGGTGCGGGTATCTGCCTGATTCTGGTGGGCCTGTTCTTTGCGGGCAAGCTCTACCGCATGACGCTGCTGACCATCAGTGACTACTACCGCGAGCGCTATGGCCGTGTGGTGGAGATCGTGTGTTCGCTGATCATTATGCTGAGCTACCTGGGGTGGGTCTCGGCCCAGGTCACCGCATTGGGGCTGGTGTTCAACCTGCTGTCCGGCGGGGCCATCAGCGTCCCCATGGGCATGACGATCGGGGTGGTGTCGATCCTGGCGTACACGCTGTTTGGCGGCATGTGGTCGGTGGCCGTCACGGATTTCATCCAGATGATCATCCTGGTGGTGGGGCTGACGGTGATCGCCGTGTTTGCGGGCAACATGGCCGGTGGGGCAGACAAGGTCATCGAGCTGGCCTCCAGCCGTGAATTGTTCCGCTTTCTGCCGGAGCCGAAATTCCACGACGTCGTGTTCTTCATTGCGGCCGGCCTCACGATGATGTTTGGCTCGATTCCCCAGCAGGATGTCTTTCAGCGCGTCATGTCGGCCAACAGCATCCAGGCCGCCACGCGCGGGCCGGTGATTGGCGGTATCTGCTACATCCTGTTTGCCTTTGTACCGATGTTCCTGGTGGCGAGCGCGCTCATCATCATGCCGGCGGAAACGGCAGCGCTGCTGAAGGACGATCCGCAAAAAGTGCTGCCCACGCTGGTGCTGGAGAAGATGCCCTTTGTCATGCAGGTGCTCTTTTTTGGTGCACTGCTGTCGGCACTCAAGTCCACGGCTTCGGCCACCCTGCTGGCACCCAGCGTGACATTCACCGAGAACATCTGGCGCCAGTTCCGTCCGCATGCCTCCGACCGGCAGCATTTGCGCACCATGCGCATCACCACGCTGGTGTTCAGCGGCCTGGTGCTGGCCTATGCGATTCGCATGGAAGGCACCTCCATCTATGAACTGGTCTCGGGCGCCTACCAGGTGCCGTTGGTCGGCGCCTTTGTGCCTCTGGTGTCTGGCCTGTACTGGAAGCGGGCCACCACCCAGGGGGCGGTGTTTGCCATCGTGCTGGGTTTGCTGACCTGGCTGTTGTTTCTGGCAACCCCGGCGGGCCAGGTGTTTCCGGCGCAACTGGCCGGCTTGCTGGCGGCGCTGGTGGGCATGCTGGCCGGCTCGCTGGGCCCCCAGGCAATCCGCAACAGCCATGCCGGGCACCATCGGATGGTGGGCGTGGAATGAGGCCAGGGTGTTGAAGACGGGGTGGCCGCCTATAATTGAGGGTTTTGCACTTTCCCCCAACACTCTCGTCATGCCTATTTACGCCTACAAATGCGGCTCCTGCGGCCATGCCAAGGATGTGCTGCAAAAAATCTCGGACCCTCAGCTCACGGTGTGCCCCGCGTGCGGCGCCGCAGCCTTTACCAAGCAGGTGACTGCCGCAGGGTTTCAGCTCAAGGGCTCTGGCTGGTATGTGACGGACTTTCGGGGTGGCAACGGCGGCAGCTCCGCCCCCGCTCCTGACGCCAAGAGCGACGGCCAGGGAGCCGCCAGCACACAGGCTGGCGCGCCCGCCGCAGCCGATACCGGTACCGCCACGAAGGTGGCTGCAGCCCCCGCCAGCACTGGCGCCAGCGCCACTGCTTCAGACTGAGCCGATCCATGTCCGCCTTGCGCAAATGGTTGTTCACCGGCTTGCTGGTGATTGTTCCGGGGGTGATCACCATCGCGGTGCTCAACTGGATCGTGGGCACGCTCGACCAGACCCTGCAGATCCTGCCGCTGGCCTGGCACCCCGACAAGCTGCTCGGATTCCACATCCCCGGCTTTGGCGTGCTGCTGACCCTGCTGATCCTGCTGGTGGTGGGCGCCACGGCCAGCAACTTCGCCGGCCGCAAACTGGTGCAGCTCGGCGACAGCCTGGTCAGCCGCATTCCGGTGGTGCGTTCGATCTATTCGAGCGTCAAGCAGGTGTCCGATACGCTGTTTTCCGAAAGCGGCAACGCCTTCCGCACCGCCGTGCTGGTGCAGTGGCCGCGCGAGGGCGTCTGGACCGTGGCCTTCATCACGGGCACGCCCAACGGCGAAGTGGCAGCGTATCTGCGCGACGAGTTTGTCAGCGTGTACGTGCCCACCACCCCCAATCCCACCGGCGGGTATTTTGTGATGGTGCGAAAGAGCGACTGCGTCGAGCTCGACATGAGCGTGGACGCAGCGCTCAAATACATCATTTCGATGGGTGTGGTCGCTCCGTCCGACCCCGCCCTTGCCCCTGCCTCCACCAAGTGAATCCCCTTTAATGCGCCACAGCGGCGCCGGAAGTTTTGCCATGGCCATGCGTTCCCACTATTGCGGTCTTGTGACCGAAGCCCTGCTGGGCCAAACCGTCACCCTGTCCGGCTGGGTGAACCGCCGCCGCGACCATGGCGGCGTGATTTTCATCGACCTGCGTGACCGCGAAGGCTCGGTGCAGGTGGTCTGCGACCCGGACCGCGCCGAGATGTTCAAGACCGCCGAAGGCGTGCGCAACGAGTTCTGCGTGCAGGTCAAGGGCCTGGTGCGGGCGCGCCCCGAAGGCACCACCAACGACAACCTCCAAAGCGGCAAGATCGAAGTGCTGTGCCACGAACTGAACGTGCTCAACCCCTCGGTCACGCCCCCGTTCCAGATCGACGAAGAAAACCTGTCGGAAACCACGCGCCTCACGCACCGGGTGCTCGACCTGCGCCGCCCCTACATGCAGAACAACCTGATGCTGCGCTACCGCGTATCGATGGAAGTGCGCAAGTTCCTCGACGCCAACGGGTTCATCGACATCGAAACCCCCATGCTCACCAAGAGCACGCCCGAAGGCGCCCGCGACTACCTCGTGCCCAGCCGCGTGCATGACGGCCATTTCTTTGCGCTGCCGCAATCGCCTCAGCTGTTCAAGCAGTTGCTGATGGTGGCGGGGTTCGACCGCTACTACCAGATCACCAAGTGCTTCCGCGACGAAGACCTGCGCGCTGACCGCCAGCCCGAGTTCACCCAGATCGATATCGAAACCTCGTTCATGGACGAGCAGGAAATCCGCGACATGTTCCAGGGCATGATCAAGACGGTGTTCCAGAACACGCTGGGTGTGGACCTGGGCGAGTTCCCCGTCATGACCTACCAGGACGCCGCCCACCGCTTCGGCTCCGACAAGCCCGACCTGCGCGTGAAGCTCGAATTCACCGAGCTCACCGACGTGATGAAGGACGTGGATTTCAAGGTGTTCTCGGGTGCCGCCAACATGAAGAACGGCCGCGTGGTGGCCTTGCGCGTGCCCGGTGGCTCCAAGGAAAACGGTGGCATCAGCCGCGGCGAGATCGACGCCTACACCGAATTCGTCAAGATCTACGGGGCCAAGGGCCTGGCCTACATCCGTGTCAACGAAGCAGCCAAGGGCCCTGGACCCGAAGGGGCCACCCGGTGGCCGGGCCTGCAATCGCCCATCGTGAAAAACATCCACGACGTGGCCTTGGCTGAAGTCCTCAAGCGCACCGGCGCGCAGGACGGCGATTTGCTGTTCTTCGGCGCCGACAAGGAAAAGATCGTCAACGACGCCATTGGCGCGCTGCGCATCAAGATCGGCCACAGCGAGTTCGGCAAGAAGAACGGCCTGTTCGAGGACCGCTGGGCGCCGCTGTGGGTGGTGGACTTCCCCATGTTCGAGCACGACGAGGAAAACGACCGTTGGGTTGCCGTGCACCACCCCTTCACCGCGCCCAAGGACGGCCACGAGGACTACATGGTCACGGCGCCCGAGAAGTGCATCTCCAAAGGCTATGACATGGTCTTGAACGGCTGGGAAATGGGCGGCGGCTCGGTCCGTATCCACCGCGCCGACGTGCAGCAAAAAGTGTTCGACGCCCTCAAGATCACGCCCGAAGAGGCGCAGCAGAAGTTCGGCTTCCTGCTCGACGCCCTGCAATACGGCGCGCCCCCGCACGGCGGCCTGGCCTTCGGCCTCGATCGCATCGTCACGCTGATGACGGGCGCCGAGTCCATCCGCGACGTGATCGCCTTCCCCAAGACCCAGCGCGCCCAGTGCCTGCTGACCCAGGCGCCGTCCATCGTCGACGAAAAGCAGCTGCGCGAGTTGCACATCCGACTGCGCAACCCGGATGCGGTGAAGGCGGACTGATTTGCCGGGCTTCGTGCAAAATTCGGGGGCGCCTTCAGGGCGCCCTTTTTTATGGGGAAATCAGATGGCCATTGCCCACGCCCCTTCACACGCGCCCCACGCCCTGGGTCGCCATGGCAGCTTCTTCGATGCATGAGCCGGCCTTGCCGGAACCGGCGTTCAAGATCCCGCAGTCGGTGCTGGTGGTGATCCACACGCCCGAGCTGCAGGTGTTGCTGATCCGCCGCACGGCCGATGCCCCCGATGGCCAGGCGTTCTGGCAATCGGTCACCGGCAGCAAGGACAGCCTGCAGGAAGACTGGCACGAAACCGCCGTGCGCGAGGTGCTGGAGGAAACCGGGCTCCGTGCGGACGCACCGGGTTGCACGCTGCGCGACTGGGGCCTGGAAAATCGGTACGACATCTACCCGCAATGGCTGCACCGCTACGCGCCTGGGGTGCGGCGCAATACCGAGCGCCTGTTTGGCCTGCAGGTACCCGCCGCCGTGCCGGTGGTGCTGAGCCCGCGCGAGCACACCGCATGGGCCTGGTGGCCCTGGCGCGAGGCGGCAGACCGCTGCTTCTCGCCCTCCAATGCCGAGGCCATCCTGTTGCTGCCACAATTTGCCTTGCCATGAACCCATCCCACCACGTGTCCGACATTCTGCGCATTGCCACCTACAACATCCACAAGGGTGTTCAGGGCCTGGGCCCGGCGCGCCGGCTGGAGATACACAACCTGGGGCTGGCCGTGGAGCAGCTCGATGCCGACATCGTCTGCCTGCAGGAAGTGCGCAAGCTGCACCGCCGTGAAGCCGCCTATTTCCAGCGCTGGCCCGATGTGCCGCAGGCCGAATACCTGGCGCCCGAGGGCTATGAGGCGGTGTACCGCACCAATGCGTTCACGCGCCATGGCGAGCATGGCAATGCGCTGCTGTCGCGCTGGCCGGTGATCGGGCACCAGCATGAGGACATTTCCGACCACCGCTTCGAGCAGCGCGGCCTGCTGCATGTGGAAGTGGATGCGCATGGCCGCCGCGTGCATGTGATCGTGGTGCACCTGGGGCTGGTTCCCGGCAGCCGGGTGCGGCAGGTCGAGCGCTTGCAGCAGTTCATCGAGCGCGAGGTGCCTGCGGGGTCGCCGGTGGTGGTGGCCGGCGATTTCAACGACTGGGGGGCGCAGGTCAAGCGCATGCTGTCGGGCTTCGGCCTGTATGAGTTTGATGCGCCGCGCGCCTTTACCTACCCCGCCCGGCTGCCCCTGGTGCAGCTCGACCATGTCTATGTGCGCGGGCTGGAGCCGCTCGGGCTGCACGTGCCGCGGGGGCGCATCTGGTGGCGCATGTCCGACCATCTTCCGCTGATTGCCGAGTTCAAACTCTGAGCCTGAAAACGGCAGTTGACCGCTTGGTTTCCACTTCAAACACCGATGAATACGAACTTACCTGCCTTCGATGGTGTCCACCCCGGTCTCCTTGCGGGCAAACAGGGCAATGGCCCGCTGCGTCGTCGCCCTTGCAGGGTGAAGGCCCGTCGGAGACGGGCCTTCTTCGCGCTGTCCAACAGCACGCGGGTGCTGCTGGAGCCGCAGCGTTCAGTCTTGCCTGGCATGCCCATCACGGCACCTTCGGGCGCATCCACCTGCCGTTTCTAGGCTGACCGGCCGATGAAACGGGTGGCCGATTTCGCCAAAGACCATCGCGTGCGCCTGCTGCAGGGCGCGCAGGAGTTGTTTCCCGCCATGATCGAGGCGATGGATGCGGCGCTCTCCGACATCCAGTTCGAAACCTACATCTTTGATTTCACCGGGGCGGGGGCGCAGGTGGCCGAGGCGCTCATCCGGGCCGCGCAGCGCGGCGTGCGCACCCATCTGGTGGTGGACGGCGTGGGCACCGGGCCGCTGCCCAAGACCTGGCGGCAACGCCTGAAGGCGGCTGGGGTGCAGGTTCGGGTGTATTCGCCGCTGGGGCCACTGGGGCTGCTGCTGCCCCACCGCTGGCGCCGCCTGCACCGCAAGCTGTGCGTGGTCGATGGCCTGCTGGTGTTTTGCGGTGGCATCAATGTTCTGGACGATCTCTACGACCCCCACTACGGCACGCTCGATGCGCCGCGGTTTGATTTTGCCGTGCAGGCGACGGGCTCGCTGGCGGCGCAGGCGAGCCAGACCATGGAGCGCCTGTGGTGGCGCATGCAGGCGGTGCGCGACGTGCGCCTGCACCGCCTGCCGCAAGCCGTGCGCGACCTGCGCGCCGCCAGCGCCACGCGGCACGCCAGTCAGCAGGATCGGGACGCGCGCGGCATGCGGGCTGCGCTGGTGCTGCGCGACAACGTGCGCAACCGCAGCCGCATCGAAAAGGCCTATCGGCGCGCCATTGGCGCGGCGCGCCACGACATCATCATCGCCAACGCGTATTTCATGCCCGGCGGCAAGCTGCGCCGCGCGCTGATTCTGGCGGCAAACCGGGGCGTGCGCGTGCAGTTGCTTTTGCAGGGGCGCTACGAATATTTCATGCAGTACCACGCGGCGCGACCCGTGTATGGCGCGCTGCTGGCCGCCGGCGTGGAGATCCACGAATACGAGCCCAGCTTCTTGCACGCCAAGGTGGCCGTCATCGACGCCCACGGCGACAAGCCCTGGGCCACGGTGGGATCGTCCAACCTCGACCCTTTGAGCCTGCTGCTGGCGCGCGAGGCCAATGTGGTGGTCGAAGATGCCGCCTTTGCCATCGACCTGCGCCAGCGCCTCGTGCATGCCATGCAGCATGCCGGGCGGCGCATGGACCCGGCCCGCTATGCCGGCCGCCCGCTGCGCGAGCGCGTGCTCGATCGCGTGGCCTTTGGCCTGATGCGCCTGGCCTTGTGGGTCACGGGAAAACGATACTGAGAACGGGTGCATGGGTTTGCTATTGAATAAATAGCTATTGGCGCTTGTGCCATAAGCGCTTGTGCCCTAAAACCCTTGGAATCATCGTGCGGGAATTCACTGGTAGGATGCAGCCATGTCCAGTCAACCAGTCGCCGATATGACGCCCATTCCGCCGGATGAAGGCACGCCTGTTTCCGTAAAGATCCGCGAGCGCATCGCCGCCGCACGCAAGCGCTTCAACGCCAACGACAACATTGCCGACTTCATTGAACCCGGCGAGCTTGAGCGGCTGCTCGACGAGGTCGCGGTCAAGATGCAGGGCGTGCTCGACAGCCTGGTCATCAACACCCAGGACGACCACAACACCAACAACACCGCGCGCCGCGTGGCCAAGATGTACGTCAACGAGGTGTTCAAGGGCCGCTATGTGCAGGCGCCACCGATCACCGAGTTTCCCAACGCCGAGCACCTCAACGAACTGATGATCGTGGGCCCGCTCACGGTGCGCAGTGCCTGCAGCCACCATTTCTGCCCGGTGCTGGGCAAGATATGGATCGGCATCATGCCCAATGAGCACACCAACGTGATCGGCCTGTCCAAATACGCCCGCATCGTCGACTGGATCATGGGCCGCCCGCAGATACAGGAAGAGGCCGTGGTGCAACTGGCCGACCTGATCATGGAAAAAACCCAGCCCGACGGCCTGGCCATCGTGATGGAGGCCAGCCACTTCTGCATGTCCTGGCGCGGCGTGCGCGACATGGACAGCAAGATGATCAACTCCGTCATGCGCGGCGTGTTCCTGAAGGACAGCGCCTTGCGCCGCGAATTCCTCTCGCTCATTCCAGGAAGGAACTGACCATGTTGGTACGCCTGCTTTATGCCAGCCGCGCGGTGGACACGTCGCCTGCCGCCATCGAAGCCATCCTCACCCAGTCGCGCCAGCACAACCCGGGCAGCGGCATCACGGGCATCCTGTGCTATGGCGGCGGGGTCTTCCTGCAGGCCATCGAGGGCGGGCGCTCTGCGGTCAACGAGCTGTATGGCCACATCCAGCGCGACCCGCGCCACCAGAACGTGGAGCTGCTGCACTACGAGGAAATCGCCGAGCGGCGCTTTGGCGGCTGGACCATGGGGCAGGTGAACCTGTCCAAGATCAACCACTCCATCCTGCTCAAGTATTCCGAGAAGCCCGAGCTCGATCCGTATGCGGTGTCGGGCAAGGTGTCGTTTGCGCTGCTCGAAGAACTGATGGCGACGGCCTCCATCATCGGCCGCGCCTGAAAGGCGGAGCGCTTTGCTACTGCGCGGCCTGATCTTGCGCCTGCGGTACTCGCCGCACGGGAGTGCGGCTGCGTTCCTCGACGCAAGCTGAGGCCGCTCGCTACGCAAATCGCCCCACCTTTCTGCTTCGGTGAATTTTCTCTGGGTCGCAGGCCGGCATTGCCGGCGCTGCGGCTTTTTGCATTCGAGCTTCGCTGATTTGTGACCACAGCCCATGACGACCGATTTGGCCGAACCATCATTGCTGCTGGGCTGCGACTTCTCCAGCAGCCCCAGCCGGCGCAAGCCCATCGTGCTGGCGTTGGGGCAGCGCGTGGCGGCGCGGGTGCAGTTGCGGGGCCTGGAAACCTTTGACACGCTCGATGGCTTCGCGCGCTGGCTGGCCGCGCCGCGTGCCTGGGTGGGCGGCTTTGACATGCCCTTTGGCCTGCCGCGCGAGCTGGTGCAGGCGCTGGGCTGGCCGCTGCAGTGGCATGCGTGCATGCAGCATTACCGCGCGCTCTCGCGGGCGCAGATCCGCGACAGCTTTGCCGCCTTCTGCGCCGCGCGGCCCGTGGGCGGCAAGTTCGCCCACCGGGCCACCGACGGGCCCGCGGGCTCCAGCCCCTCCATGAAATGGGTCAACCCGCCCGTGGCCTACATGCTGCACGCCGGCGTGCCGCTGCTGCTGGATGCGGGGGCGCACCTGCCCGGCCTGCATCCGGGCGACCCGCAGCGGGTGGCGCTGGAGGCCTATCCCGGCCTGCTGGCCCGCGAAATCCTGGCGCGCCGCAGCTACAAAAGCGACGACCGCGCCAAACAGACGCCCGAGCGGCTGATTGCCCGCAAGGATCTGGTGCACGCGCTGGAGATGGGCCAGACCCGCCTGGGCCTGCGGCTCAAGCTCAGCCATGCCCAGCGCGATGCCCTGGTGGATGACGCCAGCGGCGACCGTCTGGACGCCGTGCTGTGCCTGCTGCAGTCCGCCTGGGCGCAGCAGCGCCACGAGGAGGGCGACGCGCTCTATGGCTTGCCGCCGGGTCTCGATGGTCTGGAGGGCTGGATTGTCACGGCCTGATGGGCACCCTCACAGGCAGCACCTTCACAGGCACCCTCGGCATGCCCTGGATGGAGCCTCCCATCCATCCATCGTGCGCGTCTTTCACCCACACCTTGTGCCCGCTTCAATGCCATCCATTCGCCTGATCATGCGTTCCTCCGCCTCGGTGGCCATGGGGCTGGCCTGCGTTGCCGCCCTGGCTGCGCCCGCGCCCTGGTATTACTGGCGCAGCCAGATCGACGGCAAACGCCTGTGCGCGCAGACCTCGCCCGGTGCCGGCTGGACGCGCGACAGCGCAGCGTTCGAAGGCCCCGGCTGCCAGCCACGCCGCCGCGTGATCGTGGTGCCCATGCGCTGAACCTGGAGCGCTGGCCGGCGCGGTGCATTGGCCCGCCAGCCGTTGCTGACTTTGCTGTTGTTGACGTTGGCACAATGGACGGCCCAGCCCTCGCAAAATTTTCCAGCCATGCCTGCTTTCGAAACCCTGCTCACATTTTTTGGCGTGTCCGTGCTGCTGGGGCTGACGCCCGGCCCCGACAACCTGTTCGTCCTGCTGCAATCGGCCCAGCGCGGCTGGCGCGCCGGCATGGCGGTGGTGGTGGGCCTGTGCGCCGGCCTGGTGGTGCACACCGCGGCGGTGGCCCTGGGGCTGGCGGCCGTGTTTGCCGCATCGGCCATGGCGTTCACCGTGCTCAAGGTTTGCGGCGCGGCCTATCTGGCCTATCTGGCATGGCAGGCCCTGCGGGCGCCCGCCGCCACGGCCCAGGAGCCCGCCACGGCCCAGGGCAACCAGGGCGGCCCAAGCCTGGGGCGCATGGCGGGGCGCGGCATGGTCATGAACCTCACCAACCCCAAGGTGCTGGTGTTCTTCCTGGCCTTTTTGCCGCAGTTCGCCGACCCGGCGCGCGGCAGCGTGGCGCTGCAGCTCATGGCGCTGGGGGTGGTGTTCATGCTGGCCACGCTGCTGGTGTTTGGCGCCATCGCCTGTTTTTCGGGGGGCTTCGGGGCGCTGCTGCAACGCTCGGCGCGCGCCCAGACGGTGCTCAACCGGGTGGCGGGCCTGGTGTTTCTGGGGTTGGCGCTGCGGCTGGCCACGGCCGAGCGCTGAGGTCCGCTGTGTCGTGACCGGGCTGGCCCAAAGCGCGGGGAGGCCTCTCCAGGCTGCGATGGAACTATCAAAAACATAGCTGTAAGCGCTTGATACATAAGCGCTACAGCCCAAAAAGACTTGAATTGTCATGCGCAGGTTTGATAATGGGCGCATGACTGAACTCATTCTCATCCGCCATGGCGAAACCGACTGGAACCGCGAACTGCGCTTCCAGGGCCAGGTGGATGTGCCCCTCAACGCCACCGGGCACGAGCAGGCCCGCCGCCTGGCGCAGCGCCTGATGGCGGAGAAGCTGGCGGTCGATCACCTGGTGTGCAGCGACCTCATCCGCACCCGGCAGACGGCGCAGCCCGCGCTGGCCGCGTTGCTGCCGCAACTGTCGCTTGATGCCCTGACCGACCCGCGCCTGCGCGAGCGGCATTTTGGTGTGGCCGATGGCCTGCGCGTGGACGACATCAAGGCCCGGCATGCGGCGGCCTGGGCGCAGTGGCAGCGCTTTGATGCCGATGGCGGCATGCCCGGCGGCGAGACAGCGCGGCAGTTTCACGCGCGGGTCATGGAGGCATTGCGGGGCCTGGCCCACCAGCATGCGGGGCGGACCGTCGTCGTGGTCACGCACGGCGGTGTGCTCGACATGGTGTGGCGCACGGCACGCGGCCTGGGGCTGGGCGGCCCGCGCCAGAGCGAAATCCCCAACGCGGGCCTGAACCGCGTGCGCCTGCAGGGCGATGCCATCGAGATCGTGCACTGGGCCGACACGCAGCACCTGGCGGGCCTGCCAGCGCAGCCGGTGTATGACCAGACCAGGCTGCAGCGCGCAGAAGGCGTCACGCGCCCCTGATGCCCTTGTCGTCCTTGTCTCCCCTGACCAGGGCCAGATAGGCGCCGCGGGTCTGTGGCGACACGGAATCCACCAGTTGCTCGTAAGGCGTCTTGTGCCGCGCCAGCATGCGCGCCGTGGCGATGGTCTTCGATTTGCAGAACCAGTGGCAGGTGTGCTGCATCAGGAACAGCTCGGCCGACATGGTGAAGGCCTTGTCGCGCGGGGCCAGGTGCGCCGCGTTGCGGGCCAGGTTCTCGATGCCCCGGGCGTGGACCGCCAGGGCCTTGCGCATGTCGAAGGTGGTGCCGGGAAAAAGCTGGCTGGCAAAGGGAATCGCCATGGCAAAGCGGCTGACGCGGGCATCGGCATCGCTCACCTGGGCGAACTCGGCGGCGAAGCGGTTGAACTGCTCGCTCAGCTGGGATTCGGTGGTGGTCAGCAGGCTCCAGATCTGGTCGCGCCGCTCGGGCGTGCTTTCACCCAGCGCGCGCAGATAACCCTCGGTGAGCGCCTCCATGAGCTTTTCGATCTGGTAATGGCCCAGGTGGCTGGCCAGCAGGGCAATGCGTTTGCGCTGCTGCTGGTGGTTGGCGATGTAGCTGCCGATGGCGATCAGGAGGGCGAGGGTGAGAATGTCCATGGCCTGTTTATATCCCCGGCGGCTGGGGCCAGGCGCGTTGCGGGGGGCGTATCTGTTCAAACGCATGTGCTACCTGCAACACACCCAGGTCGTCAAAGCGCGGCCCGGCGATCTGCAGGCCGATCGGCAGGCCGCTGGCCGTGTAGCCGCAGTTCACCGAAGCGGCGGGCTGCTCGGACATGTTGAAGGGCACGGTGAAGCCAATGTGTTCCAGCGGCCGCAGCGGGTCGTTGGTGGGCGAGGGCAGCTCGGCCGCAAACGCCGGCATGGGCGCCACGGGCGAGATCACGTAGTCGAACGCGCTGCAGGCGCGCACGGTGGCCACGCGGGTCAGGTGGAACTGCTGGCTGGCGTGGAACACCTCGGGGCCGCTCAGGCCCGCGGCGCTGTCGGCCCAGGCGCGGATGTAGGGCAGCACCTGGTCGCGCTGCCGGGCTGGCAGCGCCTGCAGATCGGTGTGCGAGCGCATGCGCCAGAAATGGTCCATGCCGTCGAGCATGGCCTGCGTCATGAACGGTGGCATGGGCACGACGTGGGCGCCGGCCTGCTCCAGCCAGCGGGCGGCCTGCTCGACCGCGGCGCGCACCTCGGGCTCCACGGCCAGCCCGCAGCCGGCCTCCAGCAGCAGGCCAATTCGCAATCCCTGCAGGCGCTCGGCCCCTTGATTGAACTGGCTCCAGGCAATGTCCTGCGCGGGCAGGGCCATGCTGTCGCGCGTGTCGCCCTGGCTCAGCAACTGCATCATCAGCGCGGCGTCTGCCACGGTGCGCGTCATGGGGCCGGCGGCGCGGCCGGTGTAGGGCGGGTCGATGGGGATGCGGCCCAGGCTGGGTTTGAGGCTGAAGATGCCGCACCAGCTGGCCGGCAGGCGCAGCGAGCCGCCGATGTCGGTGCCGATGTGCAGCGGGCCGTAGCCGGCGGCGGTGGCCGCGCCAGCACCGGCGCTGGAGCCACCGGGGCCTTTGGACAAATCCCAGGGGTTGCGCGCCAGCGGGTGAAAGCTCGACAGGCCCGACGACAGCATGCCGTAGTCGGGCATGGTGGTCTTGGCCACGATCACCGCGCCGGCTTCGCGCAGGCGCGCGGCGGGCGGGGCGTCGGCTGCCGCGGGCACCAGCGCGGTGGCGGCTGTGCCCAGCGGCATGGGGTCGCCGCGCGTGGCGATGTTTTCCTTGATGGTGGCGGGAACGCCGTCGAGCGCGCCCAGGGGCTCGCCGCGCAGCCAGCGGGCCTCCGACGCCGCTGCCTGCGCCAGGGCGGCTTCGGGGCGCAGCAGGTAGGTGGCGTTGATGTGGGGTTCCCAGCGCGCGATGTGGGCCAGCACGTCAGCCACCACCTCGACCGGGGACAGGGTGCGCTGGCGGTAGGCCGCGAGCAGGGCGTGGGCGGGCAGATCGTGCAATGCGCTCATGGTGCGGGCTCGTCGGTTTCAGGACCAGGAAAGGGCCGAGAGGTCGTTCACGAAGATGGGCATGTCTTTCCACAGCCCCTTGAGGTTCTTGTTCGCCACGGTCACCCATTGCGGTTGGTAGAGAAAGCCATGCACGGCCTCTTCGGCCAGCAGGCGCTGCGCATCGCCCAGCAGGCGGGCGCGGTCGGCCGGGCGCGGGGTGTTCTTGATTTTCTCGAACAGCGTGTTGAACTGGGGCGAGTGGTAACCCCAGTAGTAGTCGGGCTTGGCAAAGTTGCCCAGGTCGAAGGGCTCGACGTGCGAGATCAGGGTCAGGTCGTAGTTCTTGTTGCCATAGGTGCCGCTGAGCCACTGGGCCCATTCCACGTTCTGGATCTTGCACACGATGCCGATCTTGGCCAGCTGCGCCGCGATCACCTCGCCCCCCTGGCGGGCATAGGGCGGCGGGGGCAGCGTGAGGGTGAGTTCCAGCGGGGTCTTGACGCCCGCCTCGGCCAGCAGTTTTTTGGCCTTGTCGATATCGAACGGGTTGATGCCCGTGGTGTCCACATAGCCGAACGCGCCCGGCACATAGTGGCTGCCAATGGGCACGCCAAAGCCGTCGCCCGCGCCTTCGATGACGGCCTTGCGGTCGATGACGGCGGCGATGGCACGGCGCACGCGCACGTCGTTCAGGGGCTTTCGGCCGTTGTTGATGGCCAGGATGGTCTTGGCGCGCGAGCCGCTCACCACCACCTGAAAGCGCGGGCTGGCCTTGAACTGGCCCACGCTGCGCGGCGTGACGCGGGCAAACAGGTCCACGTCGCCGGCCAGCAGCGCCGCCACCTGCGCGGCAGGGTCGGAGATGAAGCGGAACGTGGCCCGGCGCATCTTGATGGCGGCGGGGGCGCGAAAGCCCGGCCAGGCGGTCAGCGTGACGGATGCGCCCTTGTTCCACGCGCCCAGCAGGTAGGGGCCGGTGCCCACGGGTCGGGTGGCGTTGGTGGCGGCGCTTTGGGGCTCGACGATGATGGAGGTGGCCTGGCCCAGCACGAACAGGAAATCGGGATCGATGTCCTTGTGGATCAGCACCACGGTGTGGTCGTCCACCACCTGCGTGGTGAGGTTGGCAAAGGTGCGCTTGTCCTTGTTGGTGCTCTTGTCGCTGCCCGCGCGGTCGAACGAGAACTTCACCGCGTTGGCTGTGAAGGGCACGCCGTTGCTGAACTTCACCCCCCGGCGCAGGCGCAGGGTGTAGGTCCTGAGGTCGGGCGACACCTCCCAGCTTTCGGCCAGCAGCGGCGACACGCTGCCGTCGGCGTTGATCTTGGTGAGCGTCTCGAAAATGTTGTAGTGCACGATCTCGGCAATGGCCGAGGCGGCCCCGGCCGTGGGGTCCAGACCCGGTGGCTCCAGCGTCATGGCCAGCACCACCGTGTCCTTGCGGCTTTGGGCCAAAGCGCTCCAGGGCGCTGCGGCGATGGCGCCAGTGGCAAGGAGGGAGCGGCGGTTCAGCATGTTCGAATTCTCCGGACGGAAACCTGTGGATCGGGCCCAAACCGGCGGGCATATGGCCGGTGGGTCAGAAGGCTTTTTACACCATGGGGCGCGGCGCTTTGCCGGCCATCAGCGTCCGGCGTGCACGGGCGCGCCCGGGCTCGATGCGCGGCACGGCGTTGACCAGGGCGCGCGTGTAGGGGTGCTGCGCGTGGTGGAACAGTTCCTGCGGGGTGCCGCGCTCGACGATGCGCCCCTGGTACAGCACCAGCACCTCGCCGCACAGGTGGTTCACCACGGCCAGGTCGTGGCTGATGAGCAGGTAGGTGATGCCGAATTGTTGCTGCAAATCCAGCATCAGGTTGAGCACCTGGGCCTGCACCGACACATCGAGTGCGCTCACGGGCTCGTCGGCCACGATGAGGCGGGGGCGGGTGATGAGCGCGCGCGCAATCGCAATGCGCTGGCGCTGGCCGCCCGAAAACTCGTGCGGGTATTTGCCCAGGTCGGTGCTGCGCAGGCCCACCTGCGCCAGCGCCTGCGCGGCCTGCTCGCGCTGCTCGGCGCGGCTGGTGGCACCCTGGGCCTGCAGCGGCTCGGTGACGATGCGTTCCACCGGGTGGTGCGGGTCCAGCGAGCCATAGGGGTCCTGGAACACCATCTGGAAGTCGCGCCGCGCGTGGCGCAGTTCGGCGGCGGGCAGGCGGTGCAGGTTGCGGCCCAGCAGGTGCACCGCACCGGCGGTGGGCGTGTCGAGCGCCATCACCAGCCGGGCCAGCGTGGATTTGCCCGAGCCCGATTCGCCCACGATGCCCAGGCTGTGGCCCGCCGCCACGGTGAAGTCCACGCCCTGCAGGGCCTTCACCTGCTGCGGCGGCTGAAAGAGCTGCGTGCGCGGCAGCGGGTAGTGGCGCGCCAGCTGCGTTACCTGCAGCAGCGGCGGAGGTGAATCGGTGGGGGGGTTTGAGTCAAATTGGCCTGTAGCGCTTATGGGATATGCGCTATCAGCTATCAAATCAGTAGTTGTCGTGGAGTTCATGCGCTGTCCTCCGGCGTGGCGGGCATGGCATCGAGCCGGATGCAGCGCGCCATGTGCCCTGCACCCAAAGTGCCCAGTTGCACGGGCGGTGGCGGGGTGGTGTGGCAGGCGGCCACCGTGAACCCGCAGCGCCCCGCAAACGGGCAGCCGGCGGGTAGGTCGGCCAGTTCGGGCACGGTGCCTGCAATGGTGGACAGGCGCGTGCGCTCGCCGGGGCGGCGCGGCGCCAGTTGCGGGCGCGCCGCAAAAAGGCCGCGCGTATAGGGGTGGGCCATGGTCGAAAAAACGGCCTGCGTGGGCCCGCTTTCTACCACGCTGCCGCCATACATCACCAGCATGCGGTCGGCGTTCTGCGAGATCACGCCCAGGTCGTGCGAGATCAGGATGAGCGCCATCGCGCGCTCTGCCACCAGGTCGTTGATGAGGTTGAGGATCTGCTGCTGCACGGTCACGTCGAGCGCCGTGGTGGGCTCGTCGGCAATCAGCAGGTCAGGGCCGCAGGCCAGCGCCATGGCGATGGTGATGCGCTGGCGCTGCCCGCCCGAGAACTGGTGCGGGTAGGCATCCAGGCGCCGCGCGGCATCGGCAATGCCCACGCGGTCGAGCAGGGCCAGGGCCTCGCGGCGTGCCGCGGCGCGGTCCATGCCGCGGTGCAGCCGCAGCGGCTCGGCCACCTGGTCACCGATGGGGTGCACGGGGTTCAGCGCCGTCATGGGCTCCTGGAACACCATGCCGATGCGGTTGCCGCGCAGGCGGCACAGCGCGGCGTCGTCCAGCCCCAGCAGCTCCTGCCCATCCAGAAGAATGCTGCCGCTGGCCTGCGCGGCCTCGGGCAGCAGGCCCATGAGCGCCAGGGCGGTGAGCGATTTGCCGCAGCCCGATTCGCCCACCAGGCCCAGCGTTTCGCCGCGCTGGAGCGTGAAATCGATGCCGCGCACCGCATCCGCGGCGCCGTGGTGCGTCTGCAGCCGGATGCGCAGGTCGGAGACTTCAAGCAATGGCATGGCAGAAAATCTTCATCGTTCGCAGTAATTTCATCTGAGTAACCCCGGTCCATGAAACTGGTGCGGCCCAAGCCAGTGCCCCCGTGCAAGGGCCGCCCCGCCGCACCGGGGGCGTCCCCCTCCCGCATTGCGCAGCAATGCGAGAGAGGGGGAAGGCGCGTAGCGACTCAGGGGGTGTCATCTCTTTCGCGCCAGGCGCGGGTCGAGCAGATCGCGCAGGCCATCGCCCAGCAGGTTCAGGCCCAGCACGGCCAGCGCAATCGCTACGCCGGGCCACACGGCCAGCAGCGGTGCCTGGAACATGAGGGTCTGGGCGTCGCTGAGCATGCGGCCCCACGAGGGCTGCGGTGGCTGCGTGCCCAGGCCCAGGTACGACAGCGCCGCCTCGGCCAGGATGGCAATGGCGAACTGCACCGTGGCCTGCACGATCAGCACCGAAGCGATGTTGGGCAGCACATGTTCGAGCGTGATGCGCCCGCTGCCCTTGCCGCAGGCCCGCGCCGCCAGGATGAAGTCGCGCGACCACACCGCGTTGGCCGAGGCGCGCGTCACCCGTGCAAAGGTGGGAATGTTGAAGATGCCGATGGCGATGACCGCGTTGACGATGCCCGCGCCAAACACCGCCGTCATCATGATGGCCGACAAGATGGCCGGAAAGGCAAACGTGAAGTCAGCGAGCCGCATGATGGTTTCTTCCACCCAGCCGCGCCGCGCAGCCGCCAGCAGCCCCAGCGCCACACCCAGGCCCATGCCAATGCCCACCGCGATCACGCCCACCAGCAGCGAGTTGCGCGCGCCCACCAGCAGCAGCGATGCCACGTCGCGGCCAAAGGCGTCGGTGCCCAGCCAGTGCTGGCCGCTGGGCGGCTGCAGCTTGGCCGGCAGGTCCATTTCGTAGGGCGACCAGGGCGTCCAGACCAGCGACAGGGCCGCAGCGGCCAGCAGCAGCAATACCAGCACGGCGCCCCCGACAAAGCTGCGGTGGCCCAGGGCGCGGTGCAGCCAGTGGGGGCGTGACGACGGAACGGATGATGAAATCGCTGCGCTCATGGGTTTGTTGACATCTTTCCGTGGAGCCCCCGGCGCTGGAAACCGGCGCGCCCGAAGGCCAGCGCTACCGTGGATCTGGCTCTGCCAGGCCACGGGTGGCGTCCCCCTGGGGGGAAGGCGCGAAGCGACTCAGGGGGGCACCACCTCATATGTCGCTGGCCTTCACCCGCGGGTCGATCACCGCGTACAGCAGGTCCACGAAGAAGTTGACCAGGACCACCATGGCCGCCAGCAGCATCACGCAGTTGCGCACCACGATCAGATCGCGGTTGGCAATTGACTGGAAGATCAGCCGGCCCAGGCCGGGCAGATAAAACACGTTTTCCACCACGATGGTGCCGGCCAGCAGGTTGGCGAACTGCAGGCCCATCACGGTGACGACCGGAATCATGGCGTTGCGCAGCACATGCCCCCACAGCGCGGCCCGCCGCGACAGGCCCTTGGCCCGCGCGGTGCGCACGAAATCTTCGCGCAGCACATCCAGCACGGCCGAGCGCGTGATGCGCGCCAGAATCGCCGCCTGCACCACCGCCAGCGCCAGCGCCGGCAGCAGCAGCGCCTTCAGCGCGGCAAGCGGGCCGCCCCCGCTGTCTTCGGTCCAGCCCGGGAAGCCCCCGGCCGAAAACCATTGCAGCTTCACTGAAAACAACAAGATCAGCAGGATGGCGAACCAGAAGTTGGGAATGGCAATGCCCAGCTGGGCCAGTCCCATCACGCCCAGGTCGCCCCAGCGGTTGTGGCGCGCGGCGGCATAAAGGCCCGCCGCGAGCGCCAGCACCGTGCTGAGCGCCATGGCCATCAGCGCCAGCGGCACCGTGAGCGCCAGGCGCTCCAGCACTAGGTCGAGCACCGGGCTGCCATAGGCGTAGCTGTCGCCCAGGTCGCCCACCAGCAGGCCGCCCATCCATTGCCCATATCGTTGCACTGCGGGCCGGTCCAGCCCCAATTGGGTGGCGAGTGCCGCCACCGCGTCGGGCGAGGCATCGGGCCCCATTAGCACCTGGGCGGCATTGCCTGGCAGGATGTCCAGCACCACAAACACGACCACCGATGCACCGAGCAGCGTGGCGATGAGGGTCAGGAACCGCTTGAGAAGAAAGAAACCCATGGATCGTGGTGCTGGCGGTGCCAGGGCGGGTGCTTCAGAAGTTTGGGAGAGCAGGAGCCTGCGCAGCATACCGACAAAGCATCCCTGGTGCCGATGGTGTGTTGTGCCGGGGGCAAGGCGGTGCAGGGCAGGGGCGCGGGATAATACGCGGCATGAAGACCGTCTCCTTGAACCCGCTGCATTCGCGCCTGGCGCTCTTGCCATCCGCAGGGAGGCCCGCATGGCGCTGATGATCACCGACGAGTGCATCAACTGCGATGTGTGCGAGCCCGAGTGCCCGAACCAGGCGATCTCCGTGGGGCCGGAGATCTACGAGATCGACCCCCACAAATGCACCGAATGCGTAGGCCATTTTGACGAGCCCCAGTGCGTGCAGCTGTGCCCGGTGGCCTGCATCCCGGTGGACCCGCGGCATGTGGAGAGCCGGGAGACGCTGTGGCAGAAGTTTCAGAGGCTGCAGGCGGTCACCAAGGTTTGAGTGTTTTTGGCCTCTGGCGCTTACCCATCAAGCGCTAATAGCTATAAAAACAATAGCTTTTTAGTTCTCGTCAGGTCTTGGTGGCTTGGGGCGCGGGGGCTTGGTGGTGTGGATGAGCAGCGTGGCTTTGTCCATGTCTCCTGCCAGCATGGCGGGATGGGCCTTGAGCGAATGCGCGATGCTGTCCTCGATCAGGGTGCGCTGTTCGGGCGATGGTTTTTTCAGCACCCAGTTGGCCACTTCGGCCTTGACGCCCGGGTGCCCGATGCCGATGCGCAGGCGCCAGTAATCGGGCGAGCCGAGCTGGGCGTGAATATCCCGCAGGCCGTTGTGCCCGGCATGGCTGCCGCCACGCTTGAGCTTCACCTGGCCCGGTGCAATGTCCAGTTCATCGTGCGCCACCAGGATTTCCTCGGGCTGAATCTTGAAGAACCGTGCCAGCGACGCCACCGACTTTCCGGACAGGTTCATGAAGGTCTGCGGCTGCAGCAGCCAGACGCTCTGGCCATGCACGCTGGTGCGGGCCACCAGGCCGTGGTAGCTGCGTTCGGGCACCAGCGTGGCCTTGAGTTCCCGCGCCAGCGCGTCGATCCACCAGAAGCCCGCGTTGTGGCGGGTGGCCTCGTAATCGGGCCCCGGATTGCCCAGGCCCACAAACAGTTTGATCATGTGCGCGATTATCGGTAGCGACCAATGAAAACGGCCCACACAGGTGGGCCGTTGGATGCGGCGCTGCCGGGGCAGGCCGCGGAGACCGGTGCGCCGGTCTTACTTCTTGCCCTTGCCCTTGCCCTTGGCATCGGCGGCAGGTGCTGCGTCAGCGGCAGGCGCTTCCACTTCCACCACGGGATTGGCCACGGAAACCAGCACGGGGTTGTTGTTCTGGCCGCCACGGATCACGGCGCTCACACCCTTGGGCAGCTTGATGTCCTTGAGGTGCAGGGAAACACCCTTCTTCAGCGTGCTCAGGTCCACGGCAATGAACTCTGGCAGGTCGGAAGGCATGCAGGTCACGTCGAGTTCGTTCACGATGGCGTTCACCGTGCACTTGTCTGCCTTGACAGCATCGGACTCTTCCGCGCCGCTGTAGTGCAGTGGCACCTTCATGTGCAGCTTGGTCTTGGCATCCACGCGCTGGAAGTCGATGTGCAGCACCAGTTGCTTGTAGGGGTGGTATTGCACGTCGCGCAGCAGAACCTTGGAGGTTGTACCGGCCACTTCCATGTCCAGCACGCTGGAGTGGAATGCTTCCTTCTTGAGGGCGTGCCACAGTGCGTTGTGGTCGACCTCGATCAGTTGGGGTTCAGCGGAACCGCCATACACGATGCCAGGCGTCTTGCCCGAATTGCGCAGACGGCGGCTCGCACCCGTACCCTGCTTGGCGCGCTCAAAAGCGACGAAGTTCATAGTTAGCTCCTGAAAAGGGACGACCGCGACCAGTCATTCCCTGTTGAAAAAAGGCTTGTTGCGCCCCGATGGCGGCAAGCCCACAACAATGCTCCCGAACAGGCAAGCCTCCCGAAGGAGGCTTGGCAAGTATCTGACTGATCAAAGCCACGCCTCGCGAGAGGCGGGGCCGTCGCTCAGAAAAGATTCTCTTGGTCCGAGAACAAACTCATCACCGACTCTCCCTTGGCAATGCGCTGGATCGTTTCGGCGATCAGCGGGGCCACGGAGAGCTGGCGGATTTTTGTGCAACCCTTGGCGTTGTCGCTCAAGGGAATGGTGTTGGTCACCACCACTTCATCGAGGGCCGAGCCCTGGGCGATGCGTTCAATGGCGGGGCCGGAAAAAATGGGGTGGGTGCAGTAGGCATACACCTTCTTGGCGCCGCGCTCCTTGAGCACTTCGGCGGCTTTCACCAGCGTGCCGGCGGTGTCGATCATGTCATCCATGATCACGCAGTTGCGGCCGTCGATTTCGCCGATCACATGCATCACTTCGGATACGTTGGCCCTGGGCCGACGCTTGTCGATGATGGCCAGATCGCAGCCGAGCTGCTTGGCCAGAGCCCGGGCACGAACCACACCACCCACATCGGGCGAGACGACGATCAGGTCTTCGTAGTTCTTCTGGCGCAGATCGCCCAGCAGAACCGGCGAAGCGTAGATGTTGTCCACCGGGATGTCGAAGAAGCCCTGGATCTGGTCGGCATGCAGATCCATGGTCAGCACGCGGGCCACGCCCACCGCCTGCAGCATGTTGGCCACCACCTTGGCAGAGATCGGAACCCGGCTGGAGCGGGGACGGCGATCCTGGCGGGCGTAGCCAAAGTAGGGAATCACGGCGCTGATGCGTTCGGCGGAGGCGCGCTTGAGCGCGTCCACCATGATCAGCAGTTCCATGAGGTTTTCGTTGGTGGGTGCGCAGGTGGACTGCACCACGAAAACGTCGCGGGCCCGCACGTTCTGTTTGATTTCGACGGTGACTTCGCCGTCGGAGAATCGGCCCACATCGGCAGCACCCAGGGTGGTGCCAAGGTGTTGGGCAATTTCAGCTGCCATGCCAGGATTGGCATTGCCGGTGAAAACCATGAAGTCGGGTTGGTTGGCTTGCATAGCGTCCCAGCAGTCTGAAAAAAAAGCCCGTACGCGAAAAGAAATTTGGCAGGGGAGAAAGGATTCGAACCTTTGCATGCCGGAATCAAAATCCGGTGCCTTAACCAGCTTGGCGACTCCCCTACACAGGTCGACTGCAAAAACAATCAACCGAAATTCTTGTCCGATGCCCATCCTGCCAGAGGATGAATCATCAGATTCTCACATGTTCTGACCTGCCAAGCGCCGGGGGCGTTTTGAAGATCAACTGCATGCGGGATTTGCGCAAACACTGCACTCCCCGAACCGGTCATTCGACCATGCAAACCGCGCGATTCAAGCCAGTCAAGGGCTTGGGTCACTTCGGGGCACAGGGCCTGGGCAACTGGTTGCAAGTCATTACAACCGAAATTGTAGTGTGCTGCAGCAAAGCCTAAGATTGTAGCACTATCAGAATCGCGTTTAAGGTCTGGAGCGGAAAAAATTGATTTCGTATCCAAACCTGCCTCGGGCTTCACCACCGCAAAGCGTGCCTCCGGTAGCTGATGTGCTTTCTCAAGCGGCGTGATTATCTCACCAATTCCTTCCACCCAGGCGTTCTGGCCACGCAAAAAAAACGGCACATCGGCACCCAGGGTGAGTCCGATTGCTTCGAGCGCGGAGAGCGGCAGGTGCAGGTTCCAGAGGCGATTGAGTGCGAGAAGTGTGGTGGCCGCATCCGACGACCCCCCACCCATGCCTGCCTGCGCGGGGATTTTTTTGTGCACACCAATGTGAACGCCCAGGTCACAGTTGGCGGCCTGCCGCATGGCCTGCGCTGCGCGCACCGTCAAGTCCATGGCAGGAAGCGCGGGGCCGAGGTCCTCGCGGGTAACGAGGCCGTCATGGCGTGGTTCGAAATGTAGCGTGTCGCACCAGTCGATCAGCATGAAGACGGACTGCATCAGGTGATAGCCGTCGGCGCGCTGGCCCGTGATATGCAGGAAAAGATTGAGCTTGGCCGGAGCCGGCACGTCGTACAGGGCTTGCATGAAACGGGATCAGCGGGTCAGGACGATTCGCAGGGTGGCTTGCGGCGTCGGAGTATGGCGTTGTGCCACCAGTCGCCCGGCGGCAATGGCCGATAGATCGGCTTGCCAGCCAACGGCTGCGACCTGGGTGCCTTCCAGCCAGCTGAACAGCGCCGCAACGGGAATATCGGTGCCCAGGACATCCTGCAGCAAGGCATCCAGTGATTCGGATTCCCGGGTGTTCTGCCCCGTGGTGATCTCTGCATGGCCGGCATTCCACTGGATTCGTGCAATGGTATTGCCCAGGGGATTCAGCAAGACGAATTGGCCTTGCTGTGCCGACCCCGAGAGCTCGAACGACGCAGAAAATGACTGTGACGCCTGTTCTTCCACCTGCAACGCAAGGCGTCCCGTCCACAGCGTGCGCTGTGAGTTCGCAGGCGTGGGCTGCGGCTGGGCACAGCCTGCCAGCAGCAGAGCCAGAAACGCCAGCAGGGATGCCAATCCATGGTGCAGCGTTCGGACCGTGCGTTGCGGTTGCGGGCCCTGCGAAATGGTGCAACGCATCAGGGCCTGGCTCCCAGGCGTTTCAGCGTGTCTTTGAGCGTTTCGTTGTCGGGATTCAGGCGCAAACCTTCGCGCCAGACGCTGGAGGCGCGCGCACGGTCTCCGGTGGCCCAGAGGACTTCACCAAGGTGCGCGGCAATTTCAGCATCGGGCCGGGTATCGAAGGCGTTTGAAAGCAGCCGCAAGGCTTCGGTGCTGTTGCCGAGGCGGAATTCGACCCAGCCAAGGCTGTCTGTGATGAATGGATCGCCAGGAGAATATTCCAGCGCCTTGGCGATCAGGCCTTTGGCCTCCTCCAGGCGCAACCCCCGTTCGGCCAGCGAGTATCCCAAGGCGTTGTAGGCGTGGTGGAAATCGGGTTGTCGCGCAATCAGCTGTCGCAGCAACTGCTCCATCCTGACCGGATCGCCTGACTTTTCGGCCAGCATGGCCTGGTCGTAGACCATTTCGTTGTCGTCCGGATTCTGGGCCACCAGTTCGGTCTGAACGGCCAGGGCCTCCTTGTACAAACGCAGTTCCTGCAGAAGCTGCACCTCTGCCTGCAGTTTCAGGCGGGCCTGTTCGGCGGTATGGCCCGGCAGGCCGCGAAGCAGGGCGCGCGCTTCAGAGAGCTTTCCCTGCTGTGCGAGCAAGGACGCTCGGCGTCGCTGCGCAGCGATCATTTCTTCCGAGTTGTCAATGCGTGCGAGCCAGGATTCGGCTGCCGCGTAGTCCTTTTTCTTTTCGGCAAGCTGTGCATACAGAAGGTAGGCCTGGGTCAGGCCGCGCCGCTGTATGTCGGGATCGGACGTGGCCGCATTGGTCAGCTCGATGTAGCGCTGCAGTGATTTTTCTGCATTGGGCAATCGATTGTCCTGCAGTTGCAGCGTTGCAAGAGCAAGCCATGCTTCCCTGAAGTCGGGCTTGTTGCGCGTCACGGTTTCCAGCTGCTGGCGCGCGGCAGGATAACGTTGCTGGCCCAACAGGACGCGGGCATATGCCGTGCGCAATTCGGGATCAGATTTTTTGGCCAGGTGGGCTGTCACCAACGATTCCGCTTGCGCCACTCCCTCTTCCATCAATTCCAGGGCCAGCGGCATGGCCACCTCGCTTGCACCATCCAGTTCGAGGGCCCGGCGAACTGCCTCCAGCGCGCCGACCTTGTTTCCTGCCGCCAGGCGCATGCGACCCAGTGTGGTCCACGCAGCGGGGCCTGTAGCAGGGTGGCGAAGTTCATCGGCCAGCGCCTGCTCTACTACATTCGCCGCCAGTGTCTTGTCGCTGGCGCGGCCATACATCTGGGGCAGGGTCGACAGGGCTGCGGCTTTGGAGGGGGCGGGTATCTGCGCCAACTCCTGGCGCAGCAGTTGCGGGGTTTCTCCGATCCGGTTCAGTGCAATCAGAATCTGCAGTGTGTAGCGGTTGGCTTCTCGCGACTGGGGTTGCGCCTCTTTCCACGCCCGTGCCGCCGCCAAAGCGTAGTCGCCAGACCGGGCTTGCAAGGCAATATCGGCGGCGCGACGGTACAAGGCGCTTTCCCCGCTGCGCCGTGCCGCTTCCAGCATCAGCGAATAACCCGCGCCAGGATCTCCAGACTGGGTGGTCAGCTCGCCCAGAAAGATCTCAAAGAAAAGTTCGGCATCAAGCTGTGCGCTGGAAGTGGGGGGGGGCATGGCTTCGGTGCTTGTGGGGCGCTCTTGATCGCCAGGCTGCGTCCATCCCGTGGTTGCTGTTGCCACCAGAGTGGCAGTGAGGAGGGCGGTTCGAAAGCGATGAGATTGCACCATCGGGTCATAATAATCCATGCTTCCAAACCTGTATCAAAGGCTATTACATGCCTGAGTTGCCCGAAGTGGAAGTCACCCGTCGCAGCTTTGCGCAGGCCATTGCCGGGGCTCGGATTGATTCGGTTCGCATGGGCAAGCCATTGCGGTGGCCTCTCGGGTGTGCGCCGCAATCGCTGGTGGGGCTGAGGGTGGTTTCGCTGCGCCGCCGGGGCAAGTATTTGCTGGCGGAGATGGATTGCGGCGTGCTGCTGCTGCATCTGGGGATGTCGGGCAGCTTGCGTTTCAGCCTTGATCTACCTCCCCCTGGGGCGCATGACCATTTCGACATGGTCACCTCTCAAGGGACCCTTCGCATGCATGATCCCAGGCGTTTTGGCGCCGTGGTGTATGCGGCAAGCGAGCAGGACGCGGTCGTCCAGAAGTTGCTTGGCGGGTTGGGGATGGAGCCGCTGTCCGAAGCCTTTACCTTTCCCGCCTTCGAAGCAGGTCTCAAGGCGAGTCGCGCCCCCGTCAAGCAGTTGCTGCTGGGGGGGCGGCTGGTCGTGGGGGTTGGCAATATCTATGCGTCCGAGGTGTTGTTTCTTGCAGGCATTCGCCCCACCGTTGCGGCGCAGCGTATAGGCCCTGTACGGGCGCGCAGGCTTTTTTCCGCCATCAGGACGGTGCTTTCGCGTGCGGTGGAGTTGGGTGGCAGCACGCTGAGGGACTTTTCCAGTGCCGATGGGATGGCCGGGCATTTTCAGCACGAGGCGAATGTCTATGGGCGGGACGGCGCTCCTTGCCATCAATGTGGCGCTGTCATCAAGCTGCTTCGCCAGGGTCAGCGCAGCAGCTATTTTTGTGCTCGATGTCAACGCCCATGACCTGGCGCCAGTGACAATGGGCATGTGGATCGCGCCCACGGCGCGGTCAATGCTATATTTTGTGCATGTCTACACGTAGACTGTTCAATGCATTCCGGGAGCAAAGTGGGACCATCATTCAACGAGCAGTTCGACCGGCACGGCGTCTGGCGGCGTGAGTTTGCCCACCAGATCCACCGCCTGTCCGAGTGGATGTTTGATCACGAACTCATGGACGCCGCGGTTCAGGAGCGGCTGAGTCGTCTGGAAGCCCAGGTGCGCAGCGACAAGGTGATGGTGGCCTTCGTCGCGGAGTTTTCGCGTGGCAAATCAGAGCTGATCAATGCCATTTTCTTTGCTGACTATGGCCGCCGCATCATGCCTGCCAGTGCCGGCCGGACGACGATGTGCCCTACGGAATTGGGCTACGACGCTTCGGTGGCACCCAGTCTGCGGCTGCTGCCGATCGACACGCGATTGCAGGTGCAGGGCCTTGCAGAATGGCGAGTGAAGCATGATCGATGGATTGAAATCCCCCTGGATGTCAATAATGCCGATCAGATCGCCAAAGCGCTTGAGAAAGTTGCAGAGGTTCGAAAAGTCACACTGGACAACGCCCGGGCGCTGGGTTTCTGGCACGATGAACTGGCGGATGAAAACCCGGTTCCTGATGCCGATGGCTTGGTGGAAGTGCCGATGTGGCGACACGCCATCATCAACATTCCCCATCCCTTGCTCAAGCAAGGTCTGGTGATTCTTGATACCCCCGGATTGAATGCGGTGGGCGCCGAGCCCGAGTTGACCGTCAATCTCATCCCACAGGCCCATGCGGTGGTATTCATCTTGAGTGCGGACACGGGGGTCACCCGTTCGGACTTGTCCATCTGGCGCGAGCATCTGGCAGCGTCCCCGGACAGTCTCGATGCGCGACTGGTTGTGCTCAACAAGATCGACACCCTGTGGGATACCCTCAATTCGCCGGACGAAATCCTCGCGCAGATGAACCGGCAATGCATGACGTCTGCCGACATGCTGGGCGTGCCGCTGGCGCAGGTGGTACCCGTTTCCGCGCAGAAGGGGCTTGTTGCAAAAATCACGTGTGACGACCTGCTGCTTGAATCCAGTGGCCTGCCCGTATTGGAGGAGGCGCTGGCCAAGGGGATCATGGGGCGCCGCCAAGCCATCTTGCGCGCTGCCGTGGCGACGGGGGTGGCGGGTCTGCGTGCTGAAACTTCGCGTGTCATCAATATTCGACGCAGGGATCTGGACGACCAGATGGCGGAGCTGCGAAGTCTCCGGGGCAAAAATGCGTCGGTAATCGAGTCGATGCGCCACCGTGTGGAGCAGGAACAGTGCGAGTTCGATATGAGTACCGCCAAGATACAGGCGGTTCGCGCGGTGCATCTGAAGTTGCTGCGGGACGTTTTTCATCAACTGGGGGCGAAGTCACTCAAGATGGAGCTGGCCGAGTTGGCGCAGATGCTCCAGCAAAAGGGCTTGAAGTTGGGTGTGCGAAAAATCTATGCCCAAACCTTTGACAGGCTCAGGGGCACACTGGATAAGGCACAGGCATCCGGCATTGAAATACAGGCGATGTTGGGCGGCACGTTTCGTCAGTTGAATGCGGAATTTGGTTTCTCCCTGCAGGTACCCCCACCTCCACAGCTCGAACACTTTGCCCACGACCTCTCGCAGATTGAGCAGAGTCATCTGCAATACCTGGGGGTCGGCAATGCCCTGAAACTTGTGCAGCCGGAGTTCGCAGAGCGGTTGGTGCGTGCTTTGGCCATGCGTTTGCGCGCGGTGTACGAGTCGGCGGCAAACGACCTGGAGTTGTGGAGCAAGTCGGCAACGGCTCCATTGGATGCCCAGTTGCGTGAGCGCCGTCGGAGTTTTGCCCGGCGCATCGAGGCGGTTGATCGGATTCAACACGCTGCCACTGGCTTGGTGGAGCGAATCTCCGAGATCGAGGCGGGTGAAGAAGAGCTCATTCAGTTGGAGGGACGCTTGACCCAACTGACGGCCCAATTGATGGCATTGCCGGTCGTGGCCGAGGTGGCAGAAAATTCGGGGCTCATGCCTGCATGATTCATTCGGAAACGGATCTGGCCACGCGGGTTGTTCGCTGGCAATCAATCCATGGACGCAATCACTTGCCGTGGCAGCAGACGCGCAATCCGTATAAGGTCTGGCTCTCTGAAATCATGCTGCAACAGACACAGGTCAGCACTGTGTTGGTGTACTACGCGCGATTTCTGAAGCGGTTTCCCGATGTAAGGGCATTGGCCGCAGCGCCGCAGGATGATGTGATGGCGCTCTGGAGCGGCCTTGGCTACTACAGCCGTGCACGCAATCTGCACCGCTGCGCCCAGACCGTGGTCAGCGAACACGGTGGGATTTTTCCCTGCAGTGCGCAGGTGCTGGCCACCTTGCCCGGCATCGGGCGTTCGACGGCCGGAGCGATTGCGGCTTTCTGTTTTTCGGAACGCACCCCCATTCTGGACGCCAACGTGCGGAGGGTGTTGACACGCGTGCTGGGCTTCGATGCAGATCTGGCGCTGGTTCGGAATGAGCGCACATTGTGGTCGCATGCGCAGTCCTTGCTGCCCTCTGTGGACATCGACACGGCCATGCCGCGCTACACCCAAGGGTTGATGGATTTGGGGGCAAGCCTGTGTACGCCGCGCAATCCAGCATGCCCTCAATGTCCTTTGCAGACCTTGTGCGTTGCACACCGCGAGGGGGAGCCCGAGCATTATCCTGTCAGAACGCGCACGCTCAAGCGCCGCTCTGAATCGTGGTGGCTTCTGGTCCTTCAAGACTCTAGCGGGCGGGTCTGGTTGTCTCGCCGTCCTGCGGCAGGCATCTGGGCGGGGCTGTATTGCGTGCCTGTGTTTCCACTGCGCTCGGATTTGTCGGTGTTTCTCGATGGCGCAGGGCCATTTCCAGTGCAAACCATGGAGGAAAGCGCCCCCTTCCTGCATGTGCTGACCCATCGGGATCTGCATTTGCATCCTGTGATCGTTCGTCAATATGGTGAAGCAACGCCAGACGATGGTGGGGGCTGGTTTACTGCCGAACAGCTCGGCGCACTGGGTCTTCCTGCACCCGTTCGCAAGCTGCTGGCGGGGCTGTAGATTCAGCGGGACGCCGCTTCGATGCGTGCGTTTAACGGCCGTCCAGCTCCCGATGTCGTCGCAGCACGGTCCATCGGTCGCTGAATACGTGGGCCAAATGCTCTACGAGATAGACCGATCGGTGCTGACCGCCTGTGCACCCGATGGCTACCGTCACATAGCTTCGGTGGTTTCGGTCCAGCAGCTCCAGCCAGTGCGATAGGAACTGCTCAATGTGCTGGCCCATCAGCGCCACATCTGGCTGTTGTCGCAGAAATTCTGCGACGGGCGCGTCCAGTCCTGTCAGGTCGCGCAACGCCGGCTCGTAATATGGGTTGGGCAGCATTCGGACGTCGAACACATAGTCGGCGTCCACTGGGATTCCGCGCTTGAAGGCGAATGACTGGAAAACCAGCGTGAGTTGCCCTGGCGCCGCCGGCATCAGGTCCTTGACATAACTTTGAAGCTGGGATGCCCTTATCGTGCTGGTGTCTATGACGTGTGCCTGCTCACGGAGGTCGGCCAGCAACTCGCGCTCCAGCTCAATCACCTGAGTGAGTGCCCGCCGGCCGTCTGGAATGTCGTCATGCGACAAAGGGTGGCGACGCCGCGTTTCAGAAAAACGTCGAACCAGGGTTTCTGTGGTGGCATCGAGGAAGATGGACTGAATGATCACACCCTGGTTCCGCAGGCGTTCCAATTCCCTCGGCACCTGCGGTAGTGACGTGGCACTGCGTACATCCATGGCGATGGCCACGCGGTTGCCGTGGTGTTTGTGCTCCAGAGCCACAAAGGCGGGGAGCAGTTCGGGGGGCAGGTTGTCCACGCAGTAATAGCCCGCATCTTCCATGGCGTGCAGTGCCACGGATTTTCCGGAACCGGACATCCCCGTGATCAGCACAATTTCCAGCGACATGATCTTCAGCCTTTCTGCGGGGTGCTTGCCAGGCTCAGCATTTCGCTGGCATGGGCCAGGCTGGTGCCTGTTGGGCGTTCACCGCCCAGCATACGGGCCACTTCTGCCACGCGATGCTCGTCCAGAACGGGCATGACTGTGCTGGTGGTTCCGGCTGTATTGCGGCGCTTGGACACCATCAGGTGGTGATCGGCATAGGCTGCCACCTGTGGCAAGTGGGTGACTGCGAGCACCTGCCGGTCGCGCCCGAGCTGCCGCATCAATCTCCCCACGGTTTCTGCCACGGCCCCGCCGACGCCCGAATCGACTTCATCAAAGACCAAGGTGGGGGCCGTGCCGAGTTCGCTGGTGGTCACGGAAATGGCCAGTGAAATTCGTGAAAGTTCTCCGCCAGAGGCGACTTTGCCGATGGGGCGGGGTGTCATGCCGGGGTGACCCGCCACGAGAAACGCAATGTCGTCCCATCCATGAAGTGCGGGCTCAGAGGTTTTTGTTACCGATACCTCAAAAATGCCTCCTGCCATGCCCAGGCCCTGCATGGCCTGTGTGATGGCTGCAGACAGTTTGGGCGCCGCCCTTGTTCGTCTGAGAGAAATGGTTCGTGCAACCGTTTGGTAGGCTTTGGCGCTGCTCGCTTCCGCCGCTTCCAGGCTGGCGAGGTCGGCTGCAGCGTCCAGTTGCTGCAGTTCTGCTTTCCACGCTTGCAGCAAGGCGGGCAATTCAGCGGGTTGGCGCTTGTAGCGCCTCGCCAGAGTCATCCACTGTGATAGGCGCACGTCGAGACCCGCGAGGCGGTCCGGGTCCAGTTCGGTGTGTCTCAGATAGGCTTGCAACGAGCGGATGACATCGCTGGTCTGCGCCAGACTGGATGAGAGGATGTCGGTCAGTTCGCTGAAAGCGGGCTCAAGCTGCTCCTGGCTATGCAGAAGTGAGGCCGCGCGCGTCAGGCTGGAATGTGCGCCCGACTCCTCCACTTCGAGGGCCGTAAGTGCACCCTGGGCAACTTCCAGCAGTGTTTGGGCGTGCGAGAGCCGTTTGTGCTGCGCTTCCAGTTCGGCCCATTCATCTTCCGCGGGGGCCAGCTTGCTGATTTCCGCAATTTGCCATTGCAGCCGCTCGCGCTCTTGTTGGAGAGATGATTGTGCTGCTCGTGCTTCCTCCAGTGTCTTCTGGTCGGCACGCCATTTTGCCCAGCTTGCGGTCAATTCTTGCAGCGAGATACCGGCATAGGCGTCAAGCAAGCCCCGTACGGAATCCGGGCGGGTCAGACTCTGCCATGCGTGCTGACCATGAATGTCCAATAACTGATCGCCGAGGAAACGCAGTTGTGTCGCCGTTGCGGGTGTCCCATTGATCCACGCACGGCTTTTCCCTTGGGTGTCGACGGTCCTGCGCAGGAGCAGGGTTTCGTCGGTTTCGATTCCTGCCTCCTCGAACCACGGGTGCAAGTGGCTGGGGCAATCGAACTCTGCACACACATCCGCATGGGTAGCGCCTTCGCGCACGTATCCCGCATCCGCGCGTGCACCCAGTGAAAGTTGCAGGGCATCTACCAGAATCGACTTGCCAGCGCCTGTTTCCCCTGTCAGCACCGTGAAACCTGTCTGTAGGTCAAGCGCCAATTCTTGAACAATGACGAAGTCTCTAAGGGTGATCCGCTTGAGCGCCATGGTCAGGAGCCCCCTTCGTTCCAGCGCAGCTTTTTGCGCAGGGTGGCAAAGTAGTTCCAGCCGAGCGGGTGCAAAAATCGAACGCTGTGCTCTGAACGTTGCACGAGAATTCGATCACCATGCAGCAGTGACGCCAACGATTGCATGTCGAAATTGGCGCTCACATCCCTGCCGCTCACGATCTCGACGGCCACCTCGGTGGCATCGGACAAAACGATCGGACGGTTTGACAGCGTATGGGGGGCAATAGGAACCAGCACCCAGCCTGGGATGGACGGGTGGAGCATGGGGCCGCCGGCGGAGAGGGCATAGGCCGTGGAGCCAGTGGGTGATGCAATGATGAGTCCGTCGGCCCTCTGATTGGCCACCAATCGTCCTCCCACTTCCACGCGAAGCTCCACCATGCCGGAGGTGGCTCCGCGATTCACCACCACATCGTTCATGGCCAAGGCTTCGAAAACAGTGGCCTGCTGTCGCACCACACGCGCTCGCATCAGGGGGCGCAAGTCCTCTTCATACTCTCCACAAAGCATGGGAGTGAGCGCCGCCTGATAACTGTCGAAGGGTATGTCGGTGATGAATCCCAAGCGCCCCTGGTTGATACCGATCAGCGGGGTGCCGTAGCGCGCCAGCCGACGGCCGATGCCCAGCATGGTGCCGTCTCCACCAACGACCAAGCCGAGGTCGCATTGGGCGCCGATGGTGTCTACATCCATGGCAGGGTAGGCCGTCAGGTGGGCATTGATGGCAGTTTCTTTTTCAAGCACCACCTGGCAACCTTGGTGGACAAGAAACCGCGCTATCTCTTCGAGAGCGTGGCGAGAGCTGTCGGTCATGCCGCCTGCAGCAGTTGCCTGATACTTGCCGATAAGCGCAACATGGCGGAAGTTGGACGTCATCGCGAAATTACATCATTAAAATCACCCTATGCTCGATGACCGTGCCAAGTTGTTGCTTAAAGCGCTGGTCGAGCGCTATATCGCCGATGGGCAGCCTGTGGGCTCGCGTACCCTTTCGCGTGCGTCCGGCTTGGAGCTCTCTCCGGCAACGATACGCAACGTCATGGCCGATCTGGAGGAATTGGGATTGATCGCTAGCCCGCACACGTCCGCAGGCAGGATCCCCACGGCACGAGGCTATCGCCTGTTTGTGGACACCATGCTGACGGTGCAGCGGGATCCATTGACGCCACCGCAACTGGCGCCAGAGCAGCCGCAAAAAGTGATTGCCAATGCGGCGCACCTTTTGTCGAACCTCTCCCAGTTTGTAGGAGTGGTGATGGCCCCGCGTCGTACCTCTGTGTTCCGTCACATTGAATTTCTCCGGCTTTCAGAGCGCCGGTTTCTTGTGATCATTGTTTCACCCGAAGGTGACGTGCAAAACCGTGTCATCTTCACCGATGTGGACTATTCCCAGTCGCAGTTGATCGAGGCAGCCAACTTCCTGAATGCACACTATGCCGGCCTGGCCATAGAGCAGGTGCGGGAGAAACTCAAGTCAGAGGTTGACATGCTTCGCGGGGAGATCGCGTCGTTGATGCAGGCTGCCGTCAACGTGAGTTCGGAGGCGCTTTCCGAGGCGCAGGATGAGGTTGTCATTTCTGGCGAAAGAAACTTGTTGGCCGTGAGCGATTTTTCCAGTGACATGGGCAACCTTCGCAGGGCCTTCGATCTGTTCGAACAGAAAACTCAGATACTGCGTCTTCTGGACATCTCCAGCCAGGCTGAGGGCGTCCGTATCTACATCGGCGGCGAAAGCCAGGTTGTGCCGTTCGAAGAGCTATCGATCGTCAGCGCACCTTACGAGGTGGATGGCCGGGTGGTGGGCACGCTGGGCGTGATCGGCCCCACCCGCATGCCCTATGACAAGATGATTCAGATCGTGGACATCACTTCCAAGTTGGTGTCCAACGCGCTGAGCTACCGCAAATAAACGCCCTACAATACTCGCGGTGCCCCGTTTGATTCAGCGTTGGCGCGAGGGGCGTTAGCTCAGTTGGTTAGAGCAGAGGACTCATAATCCTTTGGTCGTTGGTTCAAGTCCAACACGCCCTACCAAAAATGTGAATTGAATCAAGCACTTACGGCGACTGCGCAGTAGGTGCTTTTTTCTTGCTCATTGCTGTTTTATTTTTGCCAGAAATTTGCCAGATTTCCAGCGGAACCCCTCTTATGGTTCGGCCCCTTGTCCAAGGAGTGAGCCTCCAGTTAGAGCGGTGAGTCATAGAATGGATGTGCAAGGAGAAGCAATGCAGTTTGAACAACTCAATCAACAGGCCTATGAGGCCACTTTGAAGCGCTGGACGTGGGAAGCTGATGTCAACGATGGTTTCCCGCACGAAGTGGAGCGCAAACTTCGCTGGATCGACGAGCTGTTATCGAACGGTAAGGGTGACGCGAACAATCAATCATTGGCGTATGGAGTCTTCACGGAGGGCGCAGAGGTTCCAGTGGCGGTATGTGAGCTAGTCATCTCTCGTAAAACAGTGAGTGAGCGTTGGCTAAAGCTGCTCAGTGTCATGCTTTCTCCAGAGGTGGAGGCAAAGGTCGAGGCGGGGGATGTAGATGCAATTCAGACTGCTGTAATGGCCTATCGCGCTGCTGTTTCCGGCTCCTTCAACGCACAACTTGAACACAATGCGGATACATTGAAGTTGTACGGGCGGAATGAAGCTATGCTAAAGTTACTTACTACGCTGCTAGCGACCCTTCAGTCATCGGGCTCTGATTTCGATGCAAAGAAGGAAGGTCGATGGCTCGTTTTGCGATCTATTTCTACTACTAATTGAGGTTCCTATGTCATCTAAACAGTACATCGCAAGGGTGAACGCGCACATGAGCTTGCACGCGCAATTGCTGGCTGCTCTGGACAAGGCAATCAATGAAATTGGTCAGAAGCAGGTTGCGCTTTCTTTGATCGACAAGGTTAAAACTGCGGCCTAAACTAGGCATGTCAGAAAACAGAGCCCGCATTAGCGGGCTTTTTTCATTGTGGCGCGGCCATGCGTGGTGCCAGCGGGTATGTGATGGCATGTAGGCATCGGGCCATCATCGGCCCATGCGTGATGCCTGCCAGTTCAATGATGCCGCTGCCCGTGGGTAGGTCTGGTGTCTTTTTCTCCAGCCCCCAGTGAATGGCGAAGAGTTCGCCCCGGCTCAGGCGTATGGCATCGGGCAGGTTGTGCACCAGATATTCCCGCTTTTCGTGCGCAGTGCATGCAAGCTGCCAAAGGGCTTGATCGGGGAAGCCTTCAAGGTCTTTGGCGCTGATAGTTGGGCATGCATTGGTGATGATGTACACCAATGCGGTGACTACCCCCAGCGTGTAGCCTTCGCATGCCTGCCCCTCTAGTCGTAGCTCTTCCTTGAAGGCTGCTATCTGCTCTTTGGTCAGGCTCATGGCGTGGACTCCAGTAACGCCAGCACGGCGGCAAACTTCGCTGATGCTTCGATGGGTGGTGCCTTGCTGGCGGTGATTTCCAGCACGGTGCGGGCAGCGGCAAGCCGCACGGCAGGGGCTTTGCTGTCGAGTAGCTCCCCCAGCGCTTCAGCGGCCTTCAGGCGCTGCGCTTTCAGGACTTGTAGGGCTTCGCCTTCTACGGTGCTCAGGTGCTGATTCACTGAGGCTGTGAAGGCGGGTAGCTTGCACCATGCCGATACGGTGTGCGCTGCTACCCCCAGCCCCTTTGCAATGGCCTTCTTGGACGTGCCCCCGGCCAGCATCAGCGCGGCTTGCTGTTGCTTTGGTGTGAGGCTGTCGGGGCTTGTAGCGGCCATCATGAAGGTTCCTGAAATGGGCTGAAGGTCATGCCTTCAAGCTGGCACCCGAGACAGCACGAAAGCCGGTGTTTGTCGGCAGGCTCTTGCCTTCGCTCTTGCGTGCGTTGTCGCCCAAGATGGCAGCGGCCATGCGCCCCCCAAGGTTGCGCAGTGCGTGGGCGTTTCCGGTGCCGCTGTGGGTATCGGGTGCGGTGGACTTGTGGATTCGCGCAAAGGCACTGCGCTTTTCGTTGAAGGCTTCGGCCTTGGCACCGTCGCGTTGCTTGCCCATGGCGGTATCAATAGCGGCCTGCAAGCTGGCATAGGTCACGGGGTCGTGCTTACTGGGCAGCTTGGGCGTGTTGAATGCTTGGGGAAGGGGTTTGCCCACGCTCGCGGGTGTATCTCTCGGGGCTTGCGAAATGGGTTTCGCTACCGGAGCGGGGGCAATCTTCACGGGTGGGGGTGGCGTGCCGATGTCACGGGAAACGCTGCCCCCCAGAATCTGCGCAAAATTAGGCGAATATGCCTTCTTTGCAGGTTCTTGGATTTTCTCGCCCTTCAGGACAGAACCAAGTGAGCTCAGGTCGATCATTTGATTTTCCCCCTTGTCTGATTTGAGAATGCGAAACGGGATGCGGTTTGCACCGCGTTTAACCAAAGAAATGAAACGCACATCAGCGTTTTTCAGTTCTTTTGCTGTTGCTTTGATTTTCATGATTTTGGCTCCACGTTCACATTAGTATGATGCGATTATAAACCTTGTAGGGTGTATATTCAATTTACCATGTGCTTAGGTTTTTGCAATCATTGCAAGGTTATCCTATGACATTCATTGACTAACCGCTATAGCGCGTTAATTAATTTGTTTTTCTCAAAATTGCTTATTCCTTGAGATTGCATGTCCTTTGTGAGGGTTTCGCCTGCTGTTTCAGGCTCAAGATTGGCAATATCCATTTTTGCCTTCTTTACCTTCAGTCTGGATTCCTTGTCACGTGCCTGCCTTAAGTCCCAAAATAGATCGCCCAAGCGGAGTATCAAGGACGATTCAACTTCTGGCAATTCCTCTACCGGTAGATTGAAAATATCTGATTGATCTTTTTCAAGTTTCTTTATTTGCTCTTGCAGCCATACGATTTCAAATTCAATGCGGGTTAGACCGCTGCCTGAAGTTCGATAGGCTTCCGTCAGTTTTTTGTGGTATTTTGGTGAAAAATCGGCATCTTCCAGCGGGTTGCCTGAAGACTCGTAGGAAAGCCCATGGCGCTTGAATATCTCTCGCGTGATTTCATCATTGGAATATCCCGCTGTCGCCATGCGTTGACGGTATTTCTTGATCGCATCGGCGGAGTAGGCTTTGAAACTCTTGGCAAGCAATGCCGATAGTTCGGCATCGGTGTATCGCTTGCCTTGGTATTGATGGGGCCTGTTGGCCCGCTTATTGGAGTTTTGGCGGGTGGCGTGAAGCCATCGGACATTCCCAGCACGGTAGTTATCGGAATCGTTGATCCGGTCTAGCTGGTGCTTATCTGAAGGTCGGGGGCCTACGTGGTAGGCGAAGGTAAGCCAATCTCTGAAAACTGGGTCAAGCCGCCCCGGCTTTTGTTTTGATTCTTCACGCAAATTATTGAATTTTCGTGAGAGATATTCAAATGAGGTGCCCTTCATGGTATTGGGCCTTGCACCCTTGTCCAATAGCTCCCATAGGGCATGACAGGATGCCCGGTAAGCCCCTCCACCAAGGCCCTTGCCTTCGTATAGCTCCCGCTGCTGTAGTGAGGCTTTGGGGACTCGTTCAGCGGGGAAAGTGTGCTGTTCCATGGTTCGTTCCTACTTGCCTGCCCCCTGTATATTCCTACCCCTTCCACTCTGGGGGACATACCGGGTTTTGGGCTGAGTTTGTAATTTCAGAATTGCTCAATTTACTAATGCCGCAAGCAAAATTAGCGCTGTTTTCGATCTACTACCGCCTACCTTCTTAGGGGGACATCTGTCCCAGAAGGGGGACATTTCGGGGACATAGTTTCGATTGAAGGGTGTCACTTTTTCGGTTTGCTCGGAGGTCGCAAGGCCAGCACAATATGGGTGCTGGTTCCTTCTCACTCCAGCTTGGTAGGACGATACGAATTCCCCCGGTGGCGAAAGTCACCGGGGTTTTTTTATGCCAGCTTTACGGGTGGAAAGCTCTTTTTGATGAGCCTGTAAACTGCCAATACATTCCCCTTGATAAGTAGGTCTATTGGCATTGCTCCTTTTAGCTTTCGCAAGGTCTCTTCTACTTGCAATGGCGTCATCCCGGAAAAATCAAAATAACGCTGTGGATTCTCATATGGAGCCTTGGGGAAAATTATTCCGGCAATCATTGAAGTTTTGAGGTCTTCTGGCATGGACTCATATCCAAGCTGGGCAAAGAATGAATTGGCGGTTATCTCAATTGCGTGCGACACCTGATAGTAATGCGACTGCTTGGCGGGTTGCTGGGGTGGTTTATTGTTGGTTCTCTTGGTGGTCATTTCTGGCCCCTTCTCTTTCTCTGCAATAATTGCAGGTCTATCCGATTGCTATGGTGTTTTGTGTGGCGTGCTTTGCCTGCATTTCAGCGTAGAACGCTTCAAGGTCTGGCAGTAAATCCCAATCGGGATCGTCACCGATGGTTTCGAGAAAATAGCGCTTATGCTTTGGTGGTGGGCTGATTTGATTCCTGCCCCAATCCACTACCTGTAAGCCATCGGGCTTTAGCCATTCGTTCAGTTCACGAATCAGGGTTTTAGGAAAGCGCTTGCCAGCCCTTGGGACATGATTCGCCATGTCACTTCACCCCGAAAAATGGTGCGATAGTGCTGGTGAACCAGATTGGCCGGTGGTGCTCGGTTAAATCGGGCTTGGGAATAAGACCCGCTTCACGTCGCTTGTATAACGTGGAATGACTGATGCCATACAAGTGCATCAGGTGCCCCGGTCGCAATCGTCCCGGTTTCAGCAAGGCTGATTTGTCAATCGGGATCGGCTTGGCGTGCCCCAGTTTGCCCTTGGTGGGTTTTTTAGGGGGAGGGGTGGGTTCCCCGGACTTGTCTAGAAAGTTAATAGCCATGGTAGCGGGCTCTAAAGTGGGTTGCGAATGCAACGCCGCTACCTGTTCTCGGGCGTAGTGCCCTATATAGGAGTGCAGGAAAGCGGCATTGCGCCGGTTCCCTCTATCCCGCTATTCATCGGGCATGCACTCCATTGTCAGAGAGGACGGAGATAATCTTAGGCGGGTATCAGTATCTGGTCAAGCCGCTGAAACCTGCGGTATAAGTTCCTGCAATCGTCGTTTGCAATTGACCGAGTGTATAAACTGCTGTATTTGATGCGGCCACCTATACCGTTTTCACCAGTTGGAGTGCCTGCCCGGACTCTTGAGGCAGGGGCACACCGGCCTGTTCCAGAATCCATGCCTCTATGCGCTCATGGTGCTGGCGCAACAGGTCAAGGGGGCGCTGGGTGTAGTGCTTCTCTGCTGTGGCGCTGGGCTTGTGGCCTTGAATCTGCGCCACCACGCCTACGGGGACTTCCAGCCACTCAGTCAGGCTCTTGAAGCTTCGGCGCAGGCCGTGCAAGGTAACGGTTGCGCCTGCCACGCTGCAAACCCGCTCTAGCGCCTTGTGCGGCTTGCTCATGGCTTGGTCGGCATCGGTGCCCGTGAACACATAGGGGCCGCGCCGGGGTAGGGCGTTGATGATGTGATGGACGTAGGGGGTTAAAGGAATGACGCGCTCGCCTTCTACCTTGTCGCGGATCGTCAGGCCCCGCCATTGGGTGTTGATGTCGTCCCATTTCATTTCCAGCACTTCACCGGGGCGTGCGCCGGTCAGTAGCATGGTCTGAAGGTAGGCCGCATGGGCACGGTTCGGTAGGCCTTGTACAGCGGCGAACCATACAGGCAGTTGCTCACGTAGGAGGGCATCGGTTTTCACCCCAGCGGTGCCCAATGCTTCACGGGCCTTCTTGGACTTCGCTGCATTGCTGGTGATGGCCTGCGCATAGGTTGGGTTCTCTGCGCACCAGTTGAAGAAGGCTCTCACGATGCGTAAGGCAAGGCGGGCCATGGTAGGGCGTTCACCTGCGTGATGTTTCGCCCATTGCTCTATGCGCTGGGGTGTGATGTCGCGCAGTCGCAAGGGCAGGAACTCATACAGCGGGCCAGCAATGGTTACGCCACGCCCACGGGTGCCACGCTTGGAAGTTTCGCCCCCGGCCTTTGTCATGCGCGTATGGTCGGCGTGATGGTGCTTGCCCCAATGGGGTTGACGCTCCTTTAGGTACTCTTCCCACGCTTCGCCAAAGGTGACTTCAGCGGCCTTCGTTGCTTTGGTTGCTGCCTCTTGCTGGGCTTTGGCTTCGGCTTTCGCCTGCTTCTGTTGCTCCAAGATTTCACCCATGCCGCCCCCTGCGGCCTTTGCTGTGGTGTGCTGTACGGCCATCGCTTCAGCGGCCTTGATGGCGGCGGCTATCGAATAGCCCGCAGTTGTCGGGGTGTGTTTGTTGACGTGGCCCGGTGTTGAGTCATAGGGGCCGATGGTTAGGCGCTTGCTGGCGGTGCCTTGGCTGTAGCGCCAGTAAAAGATGATGCCCTTCTTACCGTTGCGGGCCTGTAGCGCCCCCGCTGGTTCGACCTTGGTTAGGGTGATGGTCTCCCCTTCTGCCATCGCTTTAAGGGCTGCGGAAGGGCTGGGAACGGGCTTGGTAGGGCTGGGCATGCTGGCCTCTGTAGGAATTTGCCAGAATTTTGCCAGAAAAATGCAGGATGGGGATAGGTAACCAAAGGATTGCAGTAGGATACTTTTCCCTTGTAGGACAAGGATTTGCACCATGAAACTGATTGCAGGCTTATCCTAAATTTGCCAGAATTTAGCCCATTTGGCAGGACTCATAATCCTTTGGTCGTTGGTTCAAGTCCAACACGCCCTACCATTGATCGTCTGCACGATCATCGCCTGCTCTCAAGCTTTCTTTCACGAGAATTTCATGAATCTGGATCAGGGGCGTTCCGGGTGCATTACAATTGCACCTGTGATTTGGATGGGTAGGTGATGATGCAGACAATGCAATCGCTTATCAAAAAATGGGTTGATTTTTAGATTGCTCTAAATTTCATGCTATAATTCAAAGCTTAGCGGCTGTAGCTCAGCTGGATAGAGTACTTGGCTACGAACCAAGGGGTCGTGGGTTCGATTCCTGCCAGCCGCACCAATGTTTAAAGCCTGCAACTGAAAAGTTGCAGGCTTTTTCATTGGCGAATTGCTTACATCTTTCGGGCAAGATCCAGCCATGAGCAAAGCCTTTACCAAGGAAACGGATGCCGACGATGATGGTGATATGGTGTCGCCGCCGCTTCCAATCGGTGGAAAAAACTACATCACCCCACAGGGCTATGCCCGATTGCGGTCAGAACTCTTGGAGTTGATCGACACTGAGCGTCCCAAGATTGTGGACATCGTTCACTGGGCTGCCAGCAATGGTGATCGCTCCGAGAACGGGGACTATCTCTACGGAAAGAAACGTTTGCGCGAAATTGACCGGCGAATCAGGTTTCTGACCAAGCGACTGGAGATCGCAGAGATCGTCGATCCGGCCATCCACCATGGAAGCGATCAGGTATTTTTTGGTGCGACCGTTACTTACGTGGAAGAAGGCAGCGTGGAGCGGACGATCACCATACTGGGAATCGACGAAGCAGAAAGCAACCAAGGCCAGGTGAGCTGGATGTCACCGGTTGCGCGCGCGCTCCTGAAGTCCAGGGTTGGGGACGAAATTACATTGGCTGCACCGGGGGGCGTGCACCGGCTGGAGGTGATGGGTGTTCAGTATCCCGGTAAACCGGCGCACGACGCCTGGAACTGACGGTGGTATTGACCATCGTCCTGGACTTTGCAATTCAGGCCTGGGGAATGACCCGAGACGCGCGAATCACAGCCTGAGTGCGTCGCAGGCCGCGCAATGCTGTTTCAAGGTGGGCTTGATCCCGTACCGCCACCACGAAGCGCAGGTCTGTGGTGTCGAGTGCTACCTCGTCGTCCATGTCCACATGGGTGATGTCGGCTTCCGAGTTGGCCAGTTCTGCGGCCACGCGTGCGAGCACGCCTTTTCCGTTGTTTACGGTAACCACCACCCCGGTCTCGAACATGCGCGAGGGTTCGTCCGACCAGTCCACGGCAATGAAGCGCTCGCTGTCCTTGTGCTGTAGCCGCTTGGCCACGCTGCAATGCGCATTGTGAACCACCAAACCTTCTCCACGGCCCAGGTATCCAACAATGCTGTCGCCAGGTACGGGGCGGCAGCAGTGTGCATATTGGACCGAGGCATTTTCGCTTCCATCCAGCGTCACTGCGCCTTGGGACAGTGATTCGTGGGATGTGTAGCGCTCTCGTGTCATGAGCAGCGCATCGGGCCGGTGCCCATGCTCGGACATCAGAACCATGAGGCGCTTGGCCACAATGCTGGCGATGCGCTTGCCCAGCCCCAGGTCTGTCATCAGTTCGCTGCGCGTGCGGTTCCCTGTGAAGCGCAGCAGTTTGTCCCACATGGGCTGGGTCTCTGCATCCATCGGTGGGAGGCTGACCAGACCCTCTGCACGCAGGGCCTGCGTCAGCAGCTTTTCACCCAGACCTTCCGATTCTGTCTGTGCCAGTGTTTTGAGATAGTGACGAATCTTGGACCGTGCACGGCCCGTGCGTACGAACCCCAGCCATGCCGGATTGGGCGTGGAGATGGGGGCGGTGATGATTTCCACCACGTCGCCATTTTTCAGCTCGGTGCGCAGAGGCACCAGTTCATTGTTGATCTTGCCCGCTGTGGTGCGGTCACCCACATTGCTATGGATGGCATAGGCGAAATCGACAACGGTGGCCCCGCGTGGCATGGCCATGATCTGGCTTTTGGGCGTGAAGACATACACCGCGTCCGGAAACAGGTCGACCTTGACGTGGTCCCAGAATTCAGCGGCATCACGGGTTTCGTTCTGGATGTCCAGCAGGGACTGCAGCCATTTGGTGCCCAGGCGCTCGGCCGAGTTGCCTTCACTGTCCTGGGCCTTGTAGAGCCAGTGGGCCGCAACGCCTGCTTCGGCAATCACATGCATTTCATCGGTGCGCATCTGAAACTCGATGTTCACGCCCGAGGGGCCTACCAAGGTGGTGTGTAGTGACTGGTATCCGTTGAGCTTGGGGATGGCAATGTGGTCTTTGAACTTCCCAGGCACTGGCTTGTACATCTGATGCAGGATGCCCAGTGCCGTGTAGCAGTCCGTGATGCTGGGAACAATTACCCGAAAGCCATAGATGTCGGTGACCTGCGCAAAGCTCAGGTGCTTGAGGTCCATCTTCTGGTAAATGGCGTAAAGCGTCTTCTCGCGTCCTGCAAGACGAACCGGCATGCCGATGCGGGAAAACGCCGCATCCACTTCCGCTTGCACCTTCTGGACCAGATCACGGCGTCGGTTGCGTGACTTGTTGATGGCCTTGGAGAGGGTGTGATAACGCCACGGATGCAAATGCCGGAAGGAAAGATCCTGCAGTTCGCGATACGTCTGGTTCAAGCCCAGCCGGTGGGCGATTGGCGCATAAATCTCTAGCGTTTCAGAAGAAATCCGGCCCCATTTGCTGCGCGGCATGTCCGACAGCGTGCGCATGTTGTGCGTGCGATCTGCCAGCTTGATGAGAATCACACGAACGTCGCGCGCCATCGCCAGCAGCATCTTGCGAAAGGACTCGGCCTGGTTTTCCTCGCGCGTATTGAACTGAAGCTTGTCGAGCTTGGTGAGCCCATCCACAAGCTCGGCCACCGGGGCGCCAAAGCGGTCGATCAGGTCGGCCTTGGTCACGCCGCAATCTTCCATGGCGTCGTGAAGCAGTGCAGCCATCAATGCCTGGGCGTCCAGTTTCCAGCTGGCACACAGCGCCGCTACCGCAATCGGGTGGGTGATGTAGGGCTCGCCGCTGTTGCGCAACTGACCCAGGTGCGCCTCGTCGGCATAGCGGTAGGCCTGCCGCACCAGTTCAATGCTGGCTGGATCCAGGTAGTCAAGGCTGTCTGTCAGCGCGGCAAAGCTGGCCGCCGCTGCATTGGCGGCTGCCGCTGACGCACTGACCGTGCCCGAAGCGGGGCTGTCACCGGGCCGAATCTGCGTCGCAGAATAGGAATTGAGCACCGCGTTCATGTCCTAAATGTAGCGCGGTCGTGCACGAGAAGCCCAAGGCGCAAAAAAAAGCACCGCATTGCGGTGCCTTTTGTCCAAGCTGCCTGTCGAAAAGATCAACCGGGAACCTTCTTGAGCATTTCCAGGCCAACCTTGCCTTCGGCGATTTCGCGCAGGGCCGTCACGGCGGGCTTGTTGCGGCTTTCGATGCGCGGCGCGTGGCCCTGGCTCAGCATGCGGGCGCGGTACGTGGCGGCCAGCACGAGCTGGAACCGGTTGGGAATCTTTTCCAGACAGTCTTCTACGGTGATGCGTGCCATCGGGTTTCTCCGGGAATCAGGTGATATTGAGCGACTGGAAGGTGTCAGCACGGGCGCGGCGCTGGGCGGCGTACTTGAGTCGCTGGGCGTGAACTACGGCTTTCAGGTCGAAAAGCGCGCGCTCAAACAACTCGTTGATTATAACGAAGTCGAATTTGCCCACCTGGGCCATCTCGATGGCAGCGTTCTTGAGGCGGACTTCGATGACATCCGCCGAGTCTTCACCCCGGCGCTCCAGGCGCGAGCGCAGTTCTTCCCAGCTGGGAGGAAGGATGAAGACGAGGATGGCGTTGGCAAAGGCTTTCTTGATCTGGAGCGCACCCTGGAAGTCGATTTCCAGGATCACGTCCGAGCCCTGCGCGATGCGCTCTTCGATGGCCTTTTTGGAGGTGCCGTAGCGGTTGCCATGCACTATGGCCCATTCCACAAAGGCATTGCCTTGCACCATCGCGTCGAATTCCGGTTCGGACACGAAAAAATACTCGCGGCCATGCTTTTCCTGGCCACGCGGGGCGCGCGTGGTGTGCGAGATGGACGGGTGGACGTGGGAGTCGAGTTCGAGAAGTGCCTTGACCAGGCTGGATTTGCCAGCGCCGCTGGGGGCGGCCACTACAAAGAGATTTCCAGGGTAATCCATGGGTGATGTTCGCGGGGTGCTATCAAAAAATGAGTATCACTCGATATTTTGCACTTGCTCGCGCATCTGCTCGATCAACACTTTCATGTCGACGCTGATGCGCGTGAGGTCCAGGGCCGCCGATTTGGAGCCCAGGGTATTGGCCTCGCGGTGCAGTTCCTGGATCAGGAAATCAAGGCGTTTGCCGACTTCGCCGCCTTTTTTGAGCAAGCGCTCGATTTCGTCCAGGTGCGAGTTCAGGCGGGTGATTTCTTCGGCCACGTCAATGCGGATGGCAAAAGCCGTGGCCTCGGTGAGCGCACGGTCGCGTGCGGCCTCTGGCAGGGTGGAGCCGTCGGTCAGGGCCATGGCTTCTTTCCAGCGCTCCATGAAGCGCTGGCGTTGCTGCTCGACCAGCAGGGGCACCATGGGGCCTGCCTGTTGCGCCAGGCTGCGCAGTTGGCCGAGCCGGTCGTGCAGCATGGCGGCCAGACGCTCGCCTTCGCGGGCGCGCGCCGCCATCAACTGTGCGAGCGCCTGCTCCGCCAGGGGCGGCACGGCCTCGCTCCAGTCCTCGGGACCCGCGCTGGCATTGGCGCACAGGCGCAGTGCATCCGCGACCGTAAGGGGTGCGGCCTGCGGGAGCCAGGCTTTCACGGCGTCCTGCAGCGAATTGATGCGTTGCAAAAGGCGGGGTGCCGGATCCTGGAGGCTGTTGCCGTCGTCGTTTTCGAGCGCGGCACGCACTTCCACCTTGCCGCGCTTGAGTTGCGAGGTCAGCAGGCTGCGCAAGACGGGTTCGAGGGCGCGCAGCTCGTCGGGAAGGCGGAACGACAGGTCCAGAAAGCGGCTGTTGACCGAGCGGATTTCGAGCCCCAGCCGGCGGGCCGCAGGAGTGCGGGTGTCGGTGTCAGCCCCAGTGGCAGAGGCGCCATGCTGTGCGCTGGCGTATCCGGTCATGCTGTAAACTGGCATTGGACTTTTTTGATGGTTGCTTGCGATCCGGTGATTATCCGGGTTCCGCTCTATACCCGGGTCATCTTCGCAAAATATGTCAAAAATCAAGCCGGCGCCATTGCCGCCCGATACCGTCATTGGGGGCTACCGTGTGGTGCGCCGATTGTCTTCCGGCGGGTTTGGTGTGGTCTACCTGGCGCTCGACGCCGAGGGCCAGCAGATCGCCATCAAGGAATACCTGCCTACTTCCCTGGCCACCCGGGCCCCGGGGGAGTTGCTGCCCAAGGTGCCACCCGAAAAGCTGTCCCTGTACCGGCTGGGCCTCAAGAGCTTCTTTGAGGAAGGCCGTTCGCTGGCGCAGATCTCGCACGCCTCGGTGGTGAGCGTGCTCAATTTCTTCCGCGAGAACGAAACCGTCTATATGGTGATGAACTACCTGGAGGGCGCGACCCTGCAGGACTTCATCATCACCGCGCGCGATTTGAAGACGCAGAAGGTGTTCCGCGAGTCCACCATCCGCTCGCTCTTCGACGAGGTGCTGCGCGGCCTGCGCATCGTGCACCAGCACAAGATGCTGCACCTCGATATCAAGCCAGCCAACATCTTCATCACCGACGACAACAAGGCCGTGATGATCGACTTTGGCGCGGCGCGCGAAGTGCTGTCCAAAGAGGGCAACTTCATCCGCCCCATGTACACCCCCGGCTTTGCCGCGCCCGAGATGTACCGGCGCGATTCCTCCATGGGGCCGTGGACCGATATCTATGCGATCGGTGCCTGCATCTACGCCTGCATGCAGGGCTTTCCGCCCAACGAGGCGCCCCAGCGCATCGAGAAAGACCGTCTGTCGCTGGCGCTGACCAAGCTGCGCGGCGTGTACTCGGACAACCTCATCGAGGTGGTGGAATGGTGCATGGCGCTCGATCCGCTTTCGCGCCCTCAGTCGGTGTTTGCGCTGCAAAAAGAGCTCAGCCGCGAGGGCGAGCGCCGCTACACCAAGCTGTCGGTGGCTGAAAAGATGCGGCTGCAGCTCGACACCCTGGTGTCCGACACCAAGAAAAATGTGCAAAAAGTGGGTGAAGCCACGGGCATCGGGGCCAAACCCAAATGAAATTTTCCGTATTCCAGATCAGCCGCCGCGGCGGGCGCGAAAAAAACGAAGACCGCATGGGTTACTGCTACACCCGCGAATCGGGCCTGTTCGTGCTGGCGGACGGCATGGGCGGGCACCCCGAGGGCGAGGTGGCCGCGCAGATCGCGTTGCAAACCATCTCGGCCCTGTTCCAGCGCCAGGCCAAGCCGCAGCTGGAAAATGTGCAGGAGTTCCTGTCGTCGGCCCTGCTGGCGGCCCACCACCAGATCCTGCGCTATGCCTCGGAAAAGGGCATGCTCGACTCACCGCGCACCACGCTGGTGGCTGCCGTGGTGCAGGCGGGCGCTGTGTCATGGATCCATTGCGGCGACTCGCGCCTGTACATGGTGCGCGGTGGCGAGCTGCTGACTCGCACGCGCGACCACTCCTATCTTGAACTGCGCAATGCGCCGCCGCCGGGGCTGGACCGCATCAACCGCAACGTGCTGTTCACCTGCCTGGGCTCGCCCACCAAACCCATTTACGACAGCACCGGGCCCGTTTACCTGGAGCAGGGCGATCGCATTTTGCTGTGCTCGGACGGCCTGTGGGGCGTGCTGAGCGATGAAGAGATTGCCTCCCAGCTGGGCCGGCAGACGGTGTCGCACGCGGTGCCCGATCTGGTGGAGGCCGCCTTGCGCAAGGCAGGCGAGGGCAGCGACAACGTCACCGTGGTGGCACTTGAGTGGGAAACCCCCGATACCTTTGAGTCCACGCAAGGTGTTTCGACCGACAGCATCAGCGACGATGTTTTTGCCTCGACCATCCAGGCCGGCCCGCTGGATGGCCTGGTGGACGACCTCGATGACGACGCCATCGAGCGTTCCATCGCCGAGATCAACGAAGCCATCCGCCGTTCGGCTGAGCGCAAGGTCTGATCAACTGGCCGCCACCCGAGGGCAGTGCCACAGCACTGGAGCCGGATTGCACAGCGAAAGCGGCGCCTGCTCCCTCTGAACGTTTGCTTCATGCCGCGCCCCTGGGTCCGGCTTCGGGAACCAGCCGCTGCCCACCGGGTCCATTTCCTTCTTGCTTCAGATCTTCATGACCTCCTTCATCCGCACCGGCGGCCGCGCCGCCGACCAACTGCGCCTCGTGCGCATCACCCGCCACTACACCATGCATGCCGAGGGCTCGGTGCTGATCGAGTTTGGCAACACCAAGGTGCTGTGCACGGCGTCGATTGAGGAAAAAGTGCCCCCGCACCAGCGGGGCACGGGCGAGGGTTGGGTTACCGCCGAATACGGCATGCTGCCCCGCGCCACGCACAAGCGCAGCGACCGCGAGGCCGCCAAGGGCAAGCAAAGCGGCCGCACGCAGGAGATCCAGCGCCTCATCGGCCGCTCGCTGCGGGCGGTGTTCGATCTGAAGCTGCTGGGCGAACGCACCATCCAGCTCGACTGCGATGTGATCCAGGCCGATGGGGGCACGCGCACCGCTGCCATCACCGGCGCGTGGGTGGCAGCGCAGGACGCCGTGAGCCAGCTCCTGGCCAGCGGCAAAATCGCGGCGACGCCCATCCTGGGGCCGGTGGCCGCCATTTCCGTGGGTATCGTGCAGGGCACGCCGCTGCTGGATCTGGAATATGTGGAAGACGTGGGCTGCGACACCGACATGAATGTGGTCATGACGGGCGCCGGCCATTTCGTGGAAGTGCAGGGCACGGCCGAGGGCGTGGCGTTCACCCGCGCCGAGATGGACCAGCTGCTGGCGCTGGCCGACAAGGGCATCGCCGAACTGGTGAGCGTGCAACAACAATCGCTATTAAAATAATAGCTGTTTGCGCTTTATTCATAAGCGCTACAGGCCATTTTGACTATGAAACTGGTTCTTGCATCCAACAACCGCGGCAAGCTTGCCGAACTGCAGGCCATGCTGGCGCCCCTGGGCGTGGAGCTGGTGCGCCAGGCCGACCTGGGCGTGGGCGAGGCCGAAGAGCCGCACCGCACCTTCGTCGAAAACGCACTGGCCAAGGCGCGCTTTGCCAGCGCGCATACCGGCCTGCCCGCGCTCGCCGACGACGCCGGCCTGTGCGTGGACGCCTTCGGCGGCCTGCCCGGTGTGGACACGGCCTACTACGCCACGCAGTTCGGCTATGAAAAAGGCGACGACACCAACGTGCGCGCCCTGCTTGAGCAGATGCAGGACCAGGACAACCGCCGTGCCGCCATGGTCAGCACCCTGGTCGCAGTGCGCAGCCCCCAAGACCCCGAGCCCCTGATTGCCGTGGGCCGCGTGGTGGGCGAGATCACGCGCGCGCCGCGTGGCAGCAACGGCTTCGGCTTCGACCCCGTCATGTTCATCCCCGAATTCGGCCAGACTTTTGCCGAACTGCCCACCGAGGTCAAGAACGCCCACAGCCACCGCGGCCGTGCGGCACAGCAGATGCTGGCGCTGATGCGCGAGCGCTGGTTCTGAATTCCCCATGGCAGTTTCCATCCCCATCGTCCCAGCCACCGAGTCCGCGCCCGCGCCGGTGCGCGACATCCAGCACTACATGCGCCCGGGGCTGCTGCAGCTCACCAGCCTGCCGCCGCTGGCCCTGTATGTGCATCTGCCCTGGTGCCTGAAGAAATGCCCGTATTGCGACTTCAATTCGCACGAATGGCGTGAGACCGGCAGCGCGGGCGCGTTGCCCGAAGCCCGCTACCTCGACGCCCTGATGGCCGACCTGGAGGCGGCGCTGCCCCTGGTGTGGGGCCGCAGCGTGCACAGCATCTTCATCGGTGGCGGCACGCCCAGCCTGTTTTCGCCCCAGTCCATCGACCGCTTGATCGGCGACATCCGCGCGCGCCTTCCGCTGGCGGCCGATTGCGAGATCACCCTCGAGGCCAACCCCGGCACCTTCGAAAAAGACCGGTTTCACGCCTTTCGCGCGGCCGGCGTGACGCGCCTGTCGGTGGGCGTGCAAAGCTTCAACGACCGGCATCTCAAGGCCCTGGGCCGGGTGCACGACCGTGCGCAGGCGCTGGCCGCCGTGCAGGAGGCTGCCAGCGCCTTCGACACCTTCAACCTGGACATCATGTACGCGCTGCCGGGGCAGACGCTGCCAGAGCTGGAGCAGGACATGGCCACGGCGCTGGCGCTGGCGCCGCCGCACATCTCCATCTACCACCTCACCATCGAGCCCAACACCTACTTTGCCAAGTATCCGCCCGCCATTCCCCCGGACGACGATGCCTACGCCATGCTGGACCGCGTCACCGAGATGACGGGCCAGGCGGGGCTGGCGCGCTATGAGATATCGGCCTACGCCCGGCCGGGGCATGCGTGTTTTCACAACACCAACTACTGGCAGTTTGGCGACTACCTGGGGCTGGGCGCGGGTGCGCACAGCAAGCTCAGCTTTGCCCACCGCGTGGTGCGCCAGACACGTTTTCGCGACCCGCGCCTGTACATGGACAACGCGCTGGCGGGCCGCGCCCTGGCGCAGGACGAGGATGTGCGCCGCGCCGACCTGCCGTTCGAGTTCATGCTCAATGCGCTGCGCCTGCGCGAGGGTTTTGCGCTGCAGGATTTCGTGGAGCGCACGGGCCTGCCGCTTACCGCCATTGCCAAGGCGCTGGACGAGGCCGAGCGCAAGGGCCTGATCACCCGCGACATGGCCCATGTGCGCCCGACCGAGCGCGGGTTCGACTTTTTGAACGATCTGCAGGCGCTGTTTCTGGCCGACTGACAGTGCGGCGTCCACCCGGGCGCAGTCCGTGGGACACGGCTTTGCATCAAATTGGCCTGTAGCGCTTATGTATAAAGCGCCATGTGCTATTTAAATATGAGCAAAATGGCAGTGGAGACCGCTGTTCTGCTGGTGACGGTCGGGCTTGGTTCAGCCGCAGCGCACCGCCGTAATGCGTCCATTGCCATCCGCCACCAGGTTCAGGCGTTCGGTGTTGAACTCCAGCGTCACCGCCTGGCGGGGATGCAGCAGGCGAGCCATGGCGGCGCCCGAGGCCACCCGGGCCTGCTCGATCACCGACGGTGTGCCCTGTTTGCCGATCGCTCCCTGGGCGGGCGCCGCATTACACACGCCGCCACGCGGCCCGGGGCCCACCGAGGCCGGCGCCGCACCGCCCGCGCCGCCCGTTCCACCCGGCAATCCGGCGCAGCCCGCCAGCAAGGCGGCGCACAGGCCAGTGGTCAGGCCGGCGGTCAGGGTGGGCGTTCGGGTCATCTGCATTGATTTCTCCTTGGGGAATCGGTGGCGTGGCATGCCGGGTGATGGGATACCTTATCGTGCGCCGGATCCCCTGGCTGTCACCACAGGTAACGGTACGGTCTGGATTGTTGCTTGCACGGGCTGCAAAAGCCTTCGCTGTCGTGCCGTGGAGCGGATGGCGAGCGGATGTGGATGGATGTGGAGGTAGGTGGAATGGGGGCGGATTCATTCGCAGGCCCGCGTCCTGCAGATCCGTTGGCCGATTGGAGGACACTGTGGCCATGACGCCGGCACTCCGATCCTCCATCCTGCGGGCCTTGGCGGCGGGTACTACAGCGAGCATTTTTTCGGCTGTTGCACTGATGGTGTGCGGCCGGCGGGAAAACGGAAGCTCGGCGGCGCCCATCAATGCCGTGAGCCATTGGTATTGGCGCGAAGAAGCCCTGTATTACCGGCAGACCGATATCAAACACACGGTGCTGGGCTATCTCACCCACCATGGTGCGTCCGTGTTCTGGGGGGCACTGTTTGCCGGGGCGCTGCATGGGAGACCGGCAGCCTGCAAACCCGGCACCGTGCTGGCAGGCAGCATGGCCACCAGTGCGGTAGCCTGTTTTGTGGACTTTCACCTGACGCCCCAGCGGCTCACGCCCGGCTTCGAGCACCGTCTGTCGCAGCGGTCGCTCGCGGCCGTATATGGGTCTTTTGCCGTGGGACTTGCGGTGGGGGCGCTGCTGGTCAGGGGCAGCGGTCAGGCGAAGTGAGACGGAGCAGGCCAGGGCGCAGGGCGTGGACGATGTGCAGGGTGGGCGCCGTTGCGTCACCCCAGCAGTTTTTCGAGCGCGCTGGGGCCAATGGGCGGCTCCACCGTCCACGGCAACACCAGCACGGCGTGGCGGGTGTGCGCGGCCACCCGCTGCATCTGCTGCAGTTCGCTGTCCAGGCGGGCTTGCAGCAAGGGGTCGGCCGTGCCGGTTGCCAGCAGCGATTTGTTGACGACCCAGGCAAAGGGTTCGATCTGGGCTCTGCGCAAGTCGTCCTGTAGCGCGGCGGCCTGCGACACGGGGGTGGCTTCTGGCAGGGTGACCAGGATGATCTTGGTGTAGTCCGCATCTTGCAGCCGCATCAGGGGAGTCACGATGCGCCCTGCGGCCTTGCCTTCGAATTCCCGCACCATCTGGCGGTGGTAGGCGCCGGTGGCGTCCATCAGCAGCAACGAATGCCCCGTGGGCGCGGTGTCCAGCACCACAAACGAGCTTCGGGCCTGCGCCACCACATGCGAGAAGGCGTGAAAAACCGCCACTTCTTCGGTGCAGGGCGAGCGCAGGTCTTCGATGAGCAGGGCTTTCTCGTCCTCGGTCAGCGTGGCCGCCCGGGAGGCCACGATCTTGTCCACGTATTTCTGCGTTTCGGCCTGGGGGTCGATGCGGCCCACGCTGAGCCCCGGCACCTCGGCGTTGAGCGTGGCGGCCAGGTGCGCAGCGGGGTCGGTCGTCGTCAGGTGCACCGATTTGCCGTGGTGGACCAGGCCCAGCGCAATGGCGGCGGCAATGGTGGTCTTGCCGACCCCGCCTTTGCCCATGACCATGATCAGGCCGCGCTCGCCCTGCGCCAGCTCGGCCACCAGTTCTGACAGCCTGTGGTGGTCCATGGCGGGCGCTGCGGGGGTGGCTGCGCCCGTCGTGGGTGTGGGTTCGGCGGCCAGCAGCCCGCGCAGTGCGGGCAAACCCACCGAATCCACCGCCCGCAGCGGAATGTGGTCGGCCACCAGGGGCCGCAGCGCGGCGGGCATCTCGTCGAGCGCCTTGCTCCCCAGTGCTTCGATGGCCGCGGCAATCGGGTCGTCCGCATTGGTGCGATGGAACACGGCATTCACCACCAGCCGCTGGTTCGTCAAGCCCAGCGCGCGCAGTTCATGAGAGGTTCGGGCCGCCTCATCGAGCGCGCCTTTCTCGGGCCGGGCCACCAGCACCACGGTGGTCAGCGTGGCATCGTTGAGCGCCGCCAGGGCCGCGTTGAAAAGCTGCTCCTGCATCTTCAGGCCCGAGTGCGGACCCAGGCAGGACGCGCCCCGGTCATTGCCTTCCAGAAAACCGCTCCAGGCCTTGGGCAAACTCAGCAGCCTGAGCGTATGCCCCGTGGGGGCCGTGTCGAAAACGACATGGTCATAGGCTGCGCCTTCTTGCGACAGGAGGTTGGAGAATTCGTCAAAGGTGGCGATTTCGGTCGTGCACGCGCCAGACAGTTGCTCGCGCACCGTGGCAATGTCCTGGTCGCTGGCCTGCGGCCCCATCTGCTGAACCACGCGCGCGCGGTAACCCACCGCAGCGGCATCCGGGTCAATGTTGAGCACCTGCAGGCCCGGCACGCCGGGCACCGCCACGGGCTGGTTGCTCAGCGCGATGCCCAGCATTTCATCGAGGTTGGAGGCGGCGTCCGTGCTGACGAGCAGCACCTTTTTGCCCGCGTCTGCCAACGCGATCGACACCGCGGTGGAAACAGAGGTCTTGCCCACGCCGCCCTTGCCCGTGAAGAACAGGTATTTGGTGGGCTGGTCGAGAAGGCGGATGTGTGAGGGCATGGAATTCCTGGGTGGTGCACAAGCGCTGGATGTGCAGGGCGGCGATGCCACTCACTTTACAATAATTCAATAATCGTTGTATAGTTGTTCGATGAATGAAATCGACGCCGTCCGTTCGCTTGCCGCGCTGGCCCAGGAAATGCGCCTGCGGGTATTTCGCGCACTGGTCGTTGCCGGCAGCGAGGGGCTTACGCCCGGCGCGCTGGCGGAGCAACTGGATGTGGCACCCAACACCCTGTCGTTTCATCTCAAGGAGCTCACCCATTCGAACCTGGTCAGCCAGGAGCGCCAGGGCCGCAACCTGATCTACCGCGCCTCCATCGCCACCATGAACGAGTTGCTGGGCTTTCTGACCGAAAACTGTTGCCAGGGCGCGGAGTGCCTGGCGCCCCAGGCAACGTCCTGCGATTGCTGAAAAACAAGGAAACCTCCATGAAGCGATTCCACGTCCACATCCATGTGGATGACCTTGCCAAAAACATTGCGTTCTATTCCAGGCTCTTTGCCGCCGAGCCGGCACGCGTTGAGCCTGACTACGCCAAGTGGATGCTGGATGACCCGCGCGTGAACTTTGCAATCTCCACACGGGGCGACAAGCCGGGGCTGGATCATCTGGGTTTTCAGGTGGACGACGCCACCGAGCTGGCGCAATTGAAGGCGCGCGCCGAATCGGCCGACATGGCGCTGCTCGACGAAGGCGCCACCAGTTGTTGCTATGCCCGCAGCGAAAAGCACTGGGTTACCGATCCGCAAGGCATTGCCTGGGAGCATTTCCATACGCTGGGCAATATTCCCGTGTTCAATGAGGCGGGCACCACCACCGAAGCCGGGGCTTGCTGCGCGCCCGCGCCGGCCCGCGAAAAGGCGGCTGCGGCTTGTTGTGCCCCCGCAGCGGCGGACACCCAGGCCGCCTGCTGCCCGCCAAAAACCGCCCCTGCAGCCACTCCTGCCGCCTCGGCAGAAAAATCCGCTGGCTGCTGTTCTGCAACTTCCGCCGCTGCCAGCGGCAAGTCCCTGAACGTCCTGTTTGTCTGCACACACAATTGCGCGCGCAGCATTCTGGCCGAAGCCCTGCTCAATACGATGGCACCGGGCCGCTTCAAGGCCTATTCGGCGGGCAGCCGCCCCAGCGCGAACCAGCAGCCTCATCCCTTGGGTCTGCAGATGCTGCAAAAGGCCGGCATCTCCATTGACGGGCTGCGCAGCAAAAGCTGGGACGAGTTCGCCGCGCCCGATGCGCCGCACATGGACCTGATCATCACCCTGTGCGACGATGCCGCGGGCGAGGTTTGCCCCGCTTGGCCCGGTCACCCCGCCTCTGCCCATTGGGGCTACCCCGACCCGTCCGCCGGTGATGCGCCCGAAGCACAAAAGACCGAGGCCTTCCGCCAGACGATGCACACGCTCCATCAGCGCCTTGAGCTGTTGACCAACCTGCCCAGCGCCAAGCTGGAAAAAGCGGCGCTGCAAGGCACCGCACAGGAGTTGGCCGCGCACTGAGCCTGGGCGCCACCGTGAATGCGTTGACGGTTTTGGCGTTTTGCACAGAGCGCTGAATCGTGCAACCGCTGGACGTGGATGCGTGCGGGTGTGCGGCTTCGAGTGCTCACTTCAGTGGCCTGTCATTCGTTGGTCATTCAATTTTGCAATATTTCAATGAATATAGAATTAAATAAAGAGGCCGTGTCATGAAAGTGGGCATCAATGGAATGGGCCGCATTGGCCGCCTTGCGCTGCGCGCCGCCATGGGCGCGGCAGAACGCCAGTTGGATGACCCCCGCGCAGGCAACCGCCTGAACGTGGTGCACCTCAACGAAATCAAGGGTGGCGCGGCGGCCACCGCCCACCTGCTGGCGTTCGACACGGTGCAAGGCAAGTGGCGCGAGCGCATTAACGCCGAGGGCGACAGCGCCATCACCATCGGCACCCAGCGGCTCTCGTTCAGCGCGCACCCGACGGCGGCAGACATTCCATGGGGCGATCTGGGGGTGGATGTGGTGCTGGAATGCACCGGCAAGTTTTTGACGCCCGACACCATCCAGGGCCACCTCGACCGCGGTGCCAAGCGCGTCATCGTGGCCGCGCCCGTGAAGGTGGGGGATGTGCTCAACATCGTGGTCGGCGTGAATCACGAACTCTACGACCCAGCCAAAAACCGCATCGTCACGGCCGCCTCCTGCACCACCAACTGCCTGGCGCCGGTGGTGAAGGTGGTGCACGAAAACCTGGGCATCCACCACGGGCAGATCACCACCATCCACAACCCCACCAACACCAATCTGGTGGTGGACGCGCCGCACAAAGACCTGCGCCGTGCCCGCAGTGCCATGGAGAGCCTGGCGCCCACGTCCACCGGCAGCGCCACGGCCATCGCGCTGATTTACCCCGAGCTCAAGGGCAAGCTCAACGGCCATGCGGTGCGGGCCCCGGTGCTGAACGCCTCGCTGACGGATTGCGTGTTTGAACTGCAGCGCGAGACCACGGCCGAGGAAGTGAACGCGCTGTTCCAGCAAGCTGCATCGTCCTACCTGTCGGGCATTCTGGGCTACGAAGAGCTGCCGCTGGTGAGCGCAGACTACGCCCGCGACACGCGCAGCGCCATCGTCGATGCCTTGTCCACCATGGTGACCGACGGCACGCTCTTGAAGGTGTACGCCTGGTACGACAACGAAATGGGCTATGCCTGCCGCATGGTCGATCTGGCCTGCCACATGCGCGAAGTGGGTTTTTGAAATGCAAGGCCATGCCACGCGCAACTACGCCATCGTCACCGCGGCGTATTGGGGCTTCACCCTCACCGATGGCGCGCTGCGCATGCTGGTGCTGCTGCACTTTTATCGCCTGGGGTATTCGCCGTTCACATTGGCATTTCTGTTTTTGCTTTATGAAGCAGCCGGCGTTCTGGCCAACCTGATTGGCGGCTGGCTGGCAACGCGCTACGGCATCACGCGCATGCTGACGGTGGGGCTGGTGACGCAAATCATCGGCTTCACCTTGCTGTCGCAGCTCAACCCCGGGTGGTCGGTGGCCATGTCGGTGGCCTGGGTGGTGCTGGCGCAGGGCATTTGCGGTGTGGCCAAGGATTTGACCAAGACCGCGAGCAAATCCGCCATCAAGGTCACCTCGGCAGAGGCCAAAGAGCAGGGCGCGGGCCAGCTCTTCCAGTGGGTGGCCTGGTTCACCGGCAGCAAGAACGCCATGAAGGGCGTGGGCTTCTTTCTGGGTGGCTTGCTTCTGCAGGCGCTGGGCTTTCAGCATGCGCTGTGGGCCATGGCGGCGCTGCTTGCGCTGGTGCTGGTGGGAGTGGTCACATCGCTCCCCCGGATGATGGGCAAGAGCAAAGCCTCCCAATCGGCCAAGGAGCTGTTTGCCAAGAACGCCGGCATCAACGCCCTGGCCGCCGCCCGGGTGGTGCTGTTTGGCGCGCGCGATGTCTGGTTTGTGGTGGGCGTGCCGGTGTTTCTGTATTCGCAAGGCTGGACGTTCACGATGGTGGGCGGTTTCCTTGCCGCCTGGACCATCGGCTATGGCCTCGTGCAGGCCATGGCGCCGCAGTTGGTGAAACGCAGCCAGGATGGCCTGAGCACCGAGGTGCCCGCCGCACGGCGGTGGTCTGCCATGCTGGCGGTGGTTCCTATCGCGATGGCCGTGGCGGTGGCCTTGCAGGTGCAGCACCTGGAGTGGGTTGTGGTGGGCGGTCTGGGGCTGTTTGGCTTTGCTTTTGCGGTGAACTCTTCCGTTCACTCCTATCTCATCCTCGCCTATGCGGGCTCTGAAAAAGCCGCCGAGGACGTGGGTTTCTACTACGCAGCCAACGCGCTCGGGCGCTTTTTTGGCACGTTGATGTCCGGCTTGCTGTACCAGTGGGGCGGGTTGTTGTACGCCCTCATCGGGTCTGCCGTGATGCTGGCCATTTGCTGGCTGGTCACGCTGGCCTTGCCGGTGACGGTGGACAAGAAAGCGCCCGCCGCGGCGTGAGGATGGCCCATGAATGACACCGACCTGTTCAAGGCGCTCGCTGTTTTGCAAAAACCGGCCGCTGCGCCGTGTGGCCCGTGCGGCGCCGCAAGTCGTTTGCCCACCCAATCCTTCCACCGTTGCTGCTGAAAGCAGGTATTCACATGTCCCATCGCATCTACAACGTACTCTTCATCTGCACGCACAACTCCGCGCGCAGCATCCTCGCCGAGGCGATCCTGAACCAGAACGGCGCAGGCAGATTCCGCGCCTTCAGCGCCGGCAGCCATCCAGCGGGCCAGGTCAACGCGCATGCGCTCGATCTGCTGGAAAGAAATCATTTTTCGACGAAGGGCTTGCGAAGCAAGAACTGGAACGAGTTTGCGACCCCCGATGCACCTGCCATGGATTACGTGCTGACCGTATGCGACAAGGCAGCGGGAGAGGTGTGCCCCGTCTGGCCGGGTCAGCCGATGTCGGCGCACTGGGGCGTGCAGGACCCGGCAGAGGTGGAGGGCAATGAAGAAGCCGTGAGCAAGGCGTTCAAAGACGCCTTCCTCGTGTTGAGCCGCCGCATTGCGCTGTTCCTGAGCCTGCCGCTCGAAAAGCTCGACAAACTGTCGTTGCACAAAGAGCTTGTCCAAATTGGGCAAACCAAAGACTGAGATATCCGCATTTTGACGGGCCTGGACGGTGCAGGGTTCAGGCCTTTTTCCATTGAGGGAGGGTGTTCGCCATGGGGTTGTTTGAACGGTATTTGACGATCTGGGTCGCGCTGGGCATTGCCGCCGGTGTGGGGCTGGGGCTGGTTCTTCCAGAGGTTTTTCAGGCTGTCGCAGGCCTGGAGATTGCGCAGGTCAATCTCGTCGTGGCGGTGTTCATCTGGGTGATGATTTATCCGATGATGATTCAGATCGACTGGGCCGCCATCAAGGACGTTGGCAAGAAGCCCCAAGGGCTGGTGTTGACGCTGGTAGTCAATTGGCTCATCAAGCCGTTCACCATGGCCGCGCTGGGTGTCCTGTTCTTCCAGTACCTCTTCGCTCCATGGGTGGACCCCCAATCGGCCAGCGAATACATCGCCGGCATGATTTTGTTGGGTGTTGCACCCTGCACTGCCATGGTGTTCGTGTGGAGCCAACTCGTCAAAGGTGACGCGAACTACACGCTGGTCCAGGTCTCGGTGAATGATCTGGTGATGGTGGTGGCTTTTGCTCCCATTGCCGGGTTCTTGATGGGCGTGACCCACGTCACCGTGCCCTGGGAGACCCTCGTTCTGTCCACCGTGCTGTATGTGGTTCTGCCCCTGGCCGCTGGCATGGCGACCCGCCACCACCTGGCCAAGCGCTCCCCCCAGGCGGTCGGTGCGTTCGTGGCGCGGCTCAAGCCGTGGTCCATCGTGGGGCTCATTGCAACGGTGGTGCTGTTGTTCGGCTTTCAGGCGGGCACCATTGTCGAGAAACCCGCGGTGATCGGCTTGATTGCCATTCCGCTGGTGTTGCAGACGTATGGCATCTTTTTCATCAGCTGGTGGGGTGCAAGGCTGCTCAAGCTGCCCCATGATGTTGCGGGACCTGCCTGCCTTATTGGTACATCCAACTTCTTTGAGCTGGCGGTGGCGGTGGCGATTTCGCTGTTCGGTCTCAACTCTGGCGCCGCCCTTGCCACGGTGGTCGGCGTACTGGTCGAAGTGCCCGTGATGCTCTCGCTCGTGGCGATCGTCAATGCATGGCGGCCGCGTGTCCACGCCCCCCGTGCGTGACCCTGTGAGCGAATTCCCGCGGAGTTTCATCGCTCCGAAAAAAGATCCCTGATTACCTGATAGTCAGCGTTCGTGACCGGCAAAAATTGCTCTGCTCCCCTGGATTTCAGCATGGCGCGCAAGGGTTCGGCGTTAAAAAAAACGCGGTGAATCTTCTCCACGACGGGCTTGCACAGGCGATTGCGCAAGACGAAAGGGTCGTGCGGTATTGGCTCCGATTGCCACAGTACCGCCAGTTCTCCAGGGGCAATGCGTCCAATTTTCAGGGCTTCTTCAAAGCGTGCGGTGGACACAAACCCTGCATCCACCATGCCCTTTCGAACCGCTTCAATGGCGCGGTCATGAGAGCCGGCAAACGTGATGCGGCTGAAGTAGTTCTCGATGCTCTGGCCGGTCTGCTTCTTGATGAAGTGCCTTGGCACCAGGCTGCCGGAGGTGCTTGCAGGGTCGGTCAGGCTCAGTGATTTGTTGCGCAGGTCCCCGACTCCAGCAATACCCTGGTTGGATCGCACAATCAAAATGGAGCGGTAAGTCGCGAGCACATTGGCGCCCGCAGATCCGAGGCCAGACAGCGTAGCAAAGGGGTTCACAGAGGCATTGCGGTTCATCAGCATCGCATAGGCAGCCGGGCCCAGTTCGGCCAGATCGATGCTATCGCTCAACAATCCTTCGATGACGGACCCATAGGATGGCGATGTCACAACCACCACAGGTCGCTGCAACGCTTTTTCCAGTTCAACCTGCAGCGGTCTGAATTCTTGCTGCTGGTTCTGGGTGTTTGTCTTGGGGATCAAGGCGACGCGCAGGACACGCGGATCATCACAAGCGGCATTCGACGCGGACGCCAGTGAGGGCGCAAGAAGCCCAGCCACACACACGATGGCAAAGAGCAATGCATTCATGTCGGAATGATGGTGGTTTGTATCAAGAGTTTCTGTGCCTCGGCGCTGGGCACCGGCCTGCTGAGGAAGTAGCCCTGGACCTCGTCGCAGCCGGCCATCTTGAGCTGCACCAGTTGATCCATCAGTTCAACGCCTTCCGCGACCACGCGCATCTGCAACCCATGCGCGAGCGTAATGATCGAAGTGACGATCACGCCAACATCTGTTTTGCTGCGAATTCCGTTGATGAACGACCGATCAATCTTGATGGCGCTGATGGGCAGGTCACGTATCTGGCTGAGGCTGGAAAATCCGCTGCCAAAGTCATCCAGACCGATGCAGATGCCCAATCTGCGAAGATCCTCAAGGACCTTGACGGCCTGGTCTATCGGTTCTACCAGACAGCTTTCGGTAATCTCTATCTCGAGGTCGCAGGGGCTCAGGCCGTGGTCTTGCAAAAGCTGCTTGATCTTTGTCGCGAGGCTCCCGTCACGCAGCTGCATCGGCGACACATTGAACGCCAAAGGAACCAGCGGTATGCCCTGCGCTTTCCAGCGGGCTTGCTGAACGCAGCATGCTTTCATGACCCAATCTCCAAGCGGAACGATCAGCCCAGACTTTTCAGCCGATGCAATGAAATCGCCGGGATACACCAGTCCATACTCGGGATGCTGCCAACGCACCAGCGCTTCCATGCCTGAGATTCGATAGTTGGCCAGATCCACCTTGGGTTGAAAGTGAAGCACCAGCTCGTCGTTGTCGATGGCCTTGGGGAGTTGGCGCTCCAGCTGGAGGGCTCGGTCTTGCGAGGGATTGAGGCTGGCGTCATAGTAGGTAAATCGCCCCCGCCCCATGCGCTTGGACTCATACATCGCGGCATCCGCATGCCGGCACAGCGTCGAAACGTCGTGCCCATCACGAGGAAAGCATGCAATGCCGGCACTCGGACTGATCTGAATCTCATGGCCGTCAATATCCGGATAGGGGTGGCTCAGTTGCGCTACCAGCTTCGATGCCAGTGCATCCATGTCTTCTGGTCTCTCAAGGCCCGTGAACAGCACGGCGAACTCATCGCCACCCATGCGGCCAACCACATCGGCACTGCGTATGTTGGTCCGAAGGCGTTCACTGACGGCGCGCAGCAGTTTGTCGCCGACATGGTGTCCCAGCGAGTCGTTGATGAGCTTGAACCGATCGAGGTCCAGGTACATCAGCATGTAATGCTTGTGGCTGCGTCGCGCCCCTTCCAGATGGCTGGCGACGAGCTCATTGAAGATCCGCCGGTTGTGCAAACCAGTTAAATGGTCGTATGACGCCAACGTCACCGCCCGAGACTTTTCGCTCTCCAGGTGCAGGATCAACCCGCGCTTTTCCTCATCGGATGTGCGCAACGCTTCCAGAAGCGTCTGTTGGCGGCGGGTGCTGCGAACCAGCACCCACACAGCCCCCGTCAGGATGATGCTGAGCGAGCCAAGGATTCCCCATACGCGCTGACTGCTGCCGCCATGACTCGCATGAATCTCCTGCATTCCGCGACTGATGACAACGATGAAGGGAGCGCGCTCCACCCGCTGAAAGCGCGCCAGTTGCTCGCCTTCCGAGCCGGGGATGACACCTCTCCACAGGCCTTCATGGGAATTCGCCGGCGCGAACTGCGGCAGGTGGCGGGGCTGCTGGCTCAGGGCGAGCCCTTCAGGGCGCGCCTCGGCGATCTCAACGCCATCCAGCCCCAAGATATAGATGGAGCCAGTGGTTCCAATATCGATATTGCGGTAGAGCTGCAGAAAGTAGCCAAGATCCAACATGGCGAGCAGGTAGCCCGCATGGGGAGGGTGCCTATTGGCTGCTGTTACCAATATCGGTACTTGCCATGCATTTTCTTTGAGCAGTGGGCCCACCTGAACATCGGAGTCGGTTGCCAGGGAGTTATCCGTGGTGCTATCAATCTGCTGAAGGAACGCCTTGATTTCAGGGCCGTCCACAAAAGGAGACGACGAACTTAATCGTCTCAGCGAGTTGTCATACAAAGCAAGCCTGAGGAAGGTTCGATCTGACGCCAGCATCGACGTTAATCGAGCGGATGCTGCGGACGAATCGTTGTCTTCCGCATAGTTCACGGTGACAGCCATCAATCGACTGCGATCAACCACCTGGGCAAGATTCTCGGCAATGATGGCAGCCAGGCTGCGTTGCTGAAGCTCGGTATTCTTCTCGAGCAGAGCCTCTTCGGCTTGCAGGCGCTGCCAGGTCAATAGCCAGATCAAGGCCAGCACGATCACCAATGCAGCAATGCTGATCCACTGCAGTCCTTGCGAGCTGGCACCCAGTCTGGGTAACCGCATTGCTGTGATTAATCGTAAGTTGTTGGTGAGCAAACGATGGGGGGATCTGTAAGGTCAACCGCTGATCGTGCGACAAATTTGTGACGAGCACATGTCGATATCGGGGCTTGTCATCAATTGCTTGGCGCGCTTGCATTCTTGGGCGGGGCGGGGCGGGGCAACGCTCCGTATCCATGGATGCGTGCGTGAAGAGCGGACCCAAGTCCGGAAACGACAAAGCCCCATCGCTGGGGCTTTTGCGCTTGCCTCGACCTTCATGGTTTTTTGGCGGGCTCCATGCGTGAAGGCGCGGTGAGTGCCTTGAACACAGCATGAATGCGGGTTCTCTGGCGGAGACTGTGAGATTCGAACTCACGGACGGTTGCCCGTCGGCAGTTTTCAAGACTGCTGGTTTAAACCACTCACCCAAGTCTCCGGGTTGGAAGCCGCGTATTCTAGCCCGCTCCCAGGGCTGATTTCTGTCGCATGCCCGTGGCCTCGACAAAGGCCATTACGGGCAACGGACCATGCGGGTTTACATGCCCAGTGACTTGAGCAGTTCGTCGGTGTCGCTGGAAGGCATGGGGGGCGGGGGCACACCTGCGTTTGCGCGGGTCTGCGCCATCAGCGCGTCGGGGTCGGGGGTTTCCTGCGGCTCGAAGTCATACAGCTTGATGAATTCGGTGCGGTCGATGGCCAGCTCCAGATAGAAGATGTTGTTGTTGCCGGTATAGAAGGTCACGCGCCGGGCCTCGGGCTTGTCCAGGTTGGCGTCCACGCTCAGCATCACCTGCTTGTTCAGCACCAGCATCTTGGGCTGGTTTTGCGTGATGTGGGTCTGCAGCTCGCGCCGCACCTTGCCGGTGAAGTCGCCCACCACCTGGTTCATGAGTTCGCCCATCACGTTGCTCACTTCGTCCGAGGTGTAGGACGTGACCAGGTCGTCTTTCGACATGCCCATGTTCAGCAGATAGCTCTGGTACAGCTCCATGGCGGCCGATGCCGAGAAGTTGATGATCACCAGGCCCGAGAAGCCGCCATCGAACAGCACAAAGCAGCCAATGTCGGGCTTGAGGCAGGTCTTGCTGATGCGCTGCACCATGCCGGAATAGTGAATTTGGCTGTGTGTGGCCACGTTCAGAACGCGGGTGACCGAATTGCACAGGCTGATCAGCAGATCTTCGGTGCCGTAAACGACGGATTTTTCTGGGGTGCTCATGGTGCGGAATTTTTGGGGGCTGGAGAAGTTGGCTGGTGTGCACAGCATAGGCGACGAATGGGCTTGGACGCCAAAGATATGCGTGTTTTCCCTGAGTTGGCGCCTGGCCAGTGCGACGGCAACCAATCCATTGCTGGCTTTGATTTTTATTTGCTATCAATTAAGTAGCTTCTGGCGCTTGCCCAGTAAGCGCTAGTGCCTATTTTTTATGCATTTTTGTGGTTCACGGGCTTGAGCAACACCACCAGCGCCCCCGCACCACCGTCCATGGGGCGCGCCTGCACAAAGGCCAGTACCTCGTTCTTCTGCACCAGCCAGCGCTGCACGCGGCTTTTGAGCACGGGGCTTTTGCCCGGCGAGCCCAAGCCTTTGCCATGCACCACGCGCACACAGCGCAGGCCGATCTTGTGGGCGTGGCGGATGAACTGGCCCAGCGCCTCGCGGGCCTCGTCCACGCGCAGGCCGTGCAGGTCGAGCTGGCGCTGGATGCTCCAGTGGCCGGCGCGCAGGCGCTGCGTCACTTCCACGCCAATGCCGGGGCGGCGAAAGCTGAGCTGATCGTCGGTGTCGAGCAGGGTGCTCACATCGAAGTCGTCGCTGATGGATTCGAGCAGCACGCGCTCTTCGTCCAGCCAGTGCTGCACGGGCAGCGGCGGTGGCCGGCGATGCCGCAGGCGCGCCAGGTTGGGGTTGCGCAGCGAGGTCACCGGCCCCACGCTGCGGCTGAACAGATGGCGCTCGGCCTCCAGCCGGGCAGCGGCCTCGCGCTGGGCTTGGGCCTGCGTCTCGGCGCGCTCGCGCTCTTCGCGCAACTGGCGGGCCACGCTGGCCAGGTCGTGCAGGTCGTGGATGCGCAGGCTGGCGCGGCGCGGCGCCGGGGCGGTGCGGCGGGTTTTGGCTTGCGCGGTGTGCTTGGGGGTGTCGGTCGCGGGCGGCGGGGGCGATGAGCGGACCTGGTTGGCGGTGGCCCGGCGTGCTGCAGCGGCTGCAGTGGCCGCACGGCGTGCCGCGCGTGGGGCCTCCGCTTCGCCCGAGGGCGCAGGTGCGGGCGGCTGCGCGGCCGCTGCTGCACTGGGCTTTGCCCGCGCCGCTGCGCGCTCCAGCGCCGCGGCCAGCGCGCCCGAGCGGTCTGCGTCCGCCGGGCCGGGGGGCGCTGCAGGCCTGGACGGCATCACACCAGCCCTTTCTCGGCCATCGACAAGGCCTGGCCCGGCGCCACGATGACATGGTCGAGCACGCGCACATCCACCAGCGCCAGCGTGGCCTTGAGGGTTTGGGTGAGTGCCTCGTCGGCCCGGCTGGGCTGCACGCTGCCGCTGGGGTGGTTGTGCGCCAGCACCACGGCGGCGGCCTGGTGGTGCAGGGCGCGCAGCACCACCTCGCGGGGGTACACGCTGGTCTGGGTGAGCGTGCCCCTGAAAAGCTCTTCGAGCGCCAGCAAACGATTCTGGCTGTCGAGAAACAGCACGGCAAACACCTCGTGGCCCCTGGCGGCCAGGTGCAGCTGCAGGTAGTGCTTGACGGCGTCGGGCGAGTCGAACACCTCGCGCTCGCGCAGTTGCTGCGCCAGGGCACGGCGGGCCAGTTCGAGCACGGCCACCAGCTCGGCGCGCTTGGCGGGGCCCAGGCCCTTGATGCGTTCCAGGTCGGCCGCGCTGGTGTGCAGCAGGCCGGCAATGCCGCCAAAGCCGCCGCCGAGCTGGCCGGTGGCGGCGTTCACCGCAGGCGGATCGAGCAGCTCTTGCGCCATCTGCAGCACGCCCTTGCCCACGATGCCGGTGCGCAGCAGGATGGCCAGCAGTTCGGCATCGGCCAGCGCCGCAGGCCCTCGCGCCAGCAGTTTTTCGCGGGGCTGGGCATCGGAGGGCAGGTCTTTGAGGGGCATGGCGCTGAGGGGGTAGGGCGCCCGCCAAGGGGCGACGGGCGTAGGGCTTTGCCCGGTTTTCTACAATACGGGCCAGTTTAGAGCGTGTTTTGCACTTTTACGTACCCACGTTGGGTCCAAAGGTCAGTGATCGCAAGGCGCGGACCGCCGCCAAGGCCAGGGCCTTGGCAAGGGCTGCAACGCCGCGAGCGCGGGCCTTTGGGCCAACCCGTTGGGAAAGCCGGGAAAAGGCCCGGCCACGTTGTTGCAGACCGCTTGCGGTATGGATACCGCGGCGCGTCCTGCGCCTGGTGGCCGGGCCTTTTCCCGGCTTTCGTGGGCACGTAAACGTGCATAACACGCTCTCTTTGGATTTTCATGACCTCTACCGCCGCCTTCTTCCCTTCCGTCCAGTCCGGCTCCTTCCTTACGCTGCACTACCGCCTGGCCGGTCCGGCAGGGGATGTGATCAACACGTTTGAGGACAAACCCGCCACCTTGTCGCTGGGCACGGGCGAACTCTCGCCCGCCATGGAGCAGCGCCTGCTGGGCCTGCCCGAGGGCACGCACGCCACGTTCGAGCTGGCCGCCGGCGAAGCTTTTGGCGAGCGCAACGCCGACATGCAGCAATGGGTGGCGCGCAAGCTTTTGAACGAGCTGGGCGACCCTGACGAGAAATACAGCGTGGGCGATGTAGTGCAGTTCCCCACGCCCGACGGGCAGGGCAGCTACGCAGGCGCCGTGATGCAGGTGCGCGACGACGGCGCCGTGCTGTTCGACTTCAACCACCCACTGGCGGGCCAGCCGGTGACGTTTGAAGTGCAGATCATCGGCGTGCTCTGAGCCATGCAGAAACCCCAGGAAATCCTGCTGGCCGAGCCGCGCGGCTTTTGCGCCGGCGTGGACCGCGCCATCGAGATCGTCGAGCGCGCGCTGCAAAAATTTGGCCGCCCGATCTATGTGCGCCATGAAATCGTGCACAACACCTATGTGGTCAACGACCTCAAGGCCAAGGGTGCGATCTTCATCGAAGAGCTCTCCGACGTGCCACCCGGCGCCACGCTGGTCTTCAGCGCCCATGGCGTCAGCCGCGCGGTGCAGCAAGAGGCCCAGGCGCGCGGTTTCAGCATTTTTGATGCCACCTGCCCGCTGGTGACCAAGGTGCATGTCGAGGTGGCCAAGCTCGCCAAGGAGGGCTACGAGTTCATCATGATCGGCCACAAGGGCCACCCCGAAGTGGAGGGCACCATGGGCCAGCTCGACCACGGCATCCACCTGGTGGAAGACGTGGCCGACGTGGCCCGCGTGCAGCCCGCGCAGACCGAAAGGCTGGCGGTGGTCACGCAGACCACGCTGAGCGTGGACGACGCGGCACAGATCACCGCCGCCGTGCGGGCGCGCTTTCCCTCGGTGCGCGAACCCAAGCAGCAGGACATCTGCTATGCCACGCAAAACCGGCAGGACGCCGTCAAGCTGCTCAGCCCGCAGGTGGATGTGGTGATCGTGGTGGGCAGCCCCACCAGCTCCAACAGCAACCGGCTGCGCGAACTGGCGGCCCGCCTGGGCACCACGGCCTACATGGTGGACAGCGTGGACGAGCTGCGCCACGAATGGTTTGACGGCATTGCCCGCGTGGGCCTCACGGCCGGCGCCTCGGCCCCCGAGATTCTGGTGCAGCAGGTGATCGGGCGCATCAAGGCGCTGGGCGCGGTGTCGGTGCGCAAGATGCAGGGCATCGAGGAAACCATCAAGTTCCCGCTGCCCAAAGGCCTCAAGATCGATGCGGCAACCGGCCTCGAAATTTCCGAGCGCCTGCCCGAGACGGGGCCAGCGGGGCATTGAGCAGTGGTTTCATAACTACTGAATTGATAGCTGTAAGCGCTTTATGTACGTGCGCTAGAGGCTTATTTGGCTCACATTCCTGCCGTGGCGAACGCTACAGCGACACCGCAGGCCCGCTCCACAAATCCAGCGGGGGATCGGCCGCCACGGCCCGCAAAATGTCGGTGCGCGCGATGAAGCCTGACAGCACGCCGGCTTCGTCGGTCACCGGCAGGCCCGGCAGCCCGGTGTCGAGCAGCACGGCGGCCACGCGGCGCAGCTCGGTATCGGCCGCCACGGTGGGCACGGGGCTCACCATCACCTCGGACACCGGGCGGCGCGCCAGGTCAATGGCCTTTTTGACGGCGCCGGGTTCGGGCAGCAAGTCCAGCGGCGCCATGTCGGCCCGCAGCAGCAGCCCGATCACGCGGCCCAGCGCATCCACCACCGGGGCCTGCGCCACCTGGCGCTCGGCCAGAATCTGCCACGCATCATTCACGCGCAGGCCGGGGGGCACGCTGAGGGCGGCCATGGTCATCACGTCGCGCACCTGGGTCAGGGGCTGGCGTGCCAGCTGGGGGCCTTGCCCGGCCTGCGAATAGGCGCTGACCGCACCCTGCGTGCGCAGGTTGACGGGGGCGGCTGCCGACTGCGGCATGGGCGCAGGTGCAAGAGGCGAAAGCGCACCATCCACCTGCGGGCCGCGTGTGTGCAGCGCCTGGGGGCGCGCCACGCGCCGCACCGCCGCGATGTGCGCCAGATTTTCTGGCCCGCCCCGGTACATCTGGCCCGACGGGCCGAACACAAAGAACATGATTGCCTCCTGCAGGCCGCGTGCAGCCCGTATGACCGATGTTATCGGCAGGTTCAGCCGCGCAGTGCAGAGCCGCCTGCACCGGTGCGTCGTTCCGCACTCCCGGCGCGGCCTCTACACTGCGCCTCTTTGCCCACCCGGAGCCCCCTGCATGATCAACCGCGCCGCCATTGCCGCCGCCCGCCGCCAACTGGCCACCCAGCCCGACTTTTTGCGCACCACCCCGCTGATGCGTATGTCCGGCCGATCCCTGGGCCTGGACTGCGGCGAGGTCTGGCTGAAACTGGAGCACCTGCAGGTGGGGGGCAGTTTCAAGGCGCGCGGCATGCTCTACCGCCTGCTGGCCAACCCCGTGCCCGAGAGCGGCGTGATCATCGCATCGGGCGGCAATGCCGGCATTGCCGTGGCCGCCGCCGCCCAGGCCCTGGGCTTGCGCTGCGAGGTGTTCGTGCCCGAAGTCTCGCCCGAGGCCAAGCGCGCCCGCCTGCGGGCGCTGGGTGCCGAGGTGGTGGTGACGGGCGCGGCCTATTCCGAGGCGTTTGAAGCCTGCGTGGCCCGCCAGAAAGCCACGGGCGCACTGCAGGCCCACGCCTACGACCAGCCCGAGGTGGTGGCCGGCGCCGGCACCCTGGCGCTGGAACTGGAAGAGCAGGGCGGCCGCCTGCCCGACAGCGTGCTGGTCAGCGTGGGCGGCGGCGGCCTCATCGGTGGCGTGGCCGCGTGGGTGGAAAGCCGCGCCCATGTGGTCGCGCTCGAGCCCGAGCGCGCCCCCACCCTGCACGCCGCGCGCGCTGCGGGCCAACCGGTGGACGTGGAGGTGGGCGGCGTGGCGGCCGACTCGCTGGGCGCGCGCCGCATCGGCGCCATTGGCTGGGAGGTGAGCCAGCGCCACGTGCACGCATCGCTGCTGCTGCCCGACGAAGCCATCCGCGCCGCCCAACTGTGGCTTTGGAAGGAATTGAAACTGGCCGTGGAGCCCGCCGCCGCCCTGGGCCTGGCCGCGCTGCAAACCGGCGCCTACCGGCCCGAGCCGCAAGAGACCGTCGCGCTCATTCTGTGCGGCGCCAACATCGATCCAGCGAACCTTGTATGACCCCCTGAGTCGCCTGCGGCGCCTTCCCCCTCAAGGGGGACGCCGCCAGTGCGGCGGGGCGGCCCTTGCACGGCGGCCCTGGCCTCTACCGCGCCAGTTTCATGGACTGACGACGGTGCGCACTGCCTTGAGAACTGACATTGGCTTCCCGCCACACCTCTAAAATCCCACCATGCTTGACATTCTTCTTCTCCGCAAAGACCTCGACACCGCCATCGCGCGTCTGGAAACCCGCAAAAAGCCCCAGGCCTTCCTGGACGTCTCCGCTTTCCAGGCCCTGGAGTCCGAACGCAAGACACTGCAGACCCGCACCGAAGAGCTGCAAGCCCAGCGCAACCAGCTGTCCAAGCAGATCGGCATGCTCATGGGCCGGGGCGACAAGGACGGCGCCGAAGCCGCCAAGGCCCAGGTGGCTGCGTCCAAGGCCGAGCTGGAGCAATCCACCGCCCGCCTGGAGCAGATCCAGGCCGAGTTGCAGGCCATGCTGGTGGCCGTGCCCAACCTGCCGCACGAATCCGTGCCCGTGGGCAGCGACGAATCCGGCAATGTGGAAGTGCGCCGTTGGGGCACGCCTGGAACCTTCGCTTTTGAAGTGAAGGACCACGTCGATGTGGGCACCCCGCTGGGCCTCGATTTCGACATGGGTGTCAAGCTCTCGGGCTCGCGCTTTACCGTGATGAAGGGCCAGATCGCCCGCCTGCACCGCGCGCTCAGCCAGTTCATGCTGGACGTGCAGACCCAGGAGCACGGCTACACCGAGTGCTACGTGCCCTACGCCGTGAATGCCGACTCGCTCAAGGGCACCGGCCAGTTGCCCAAATTTGAAGGCGATTTATTCGCCGCCAAGAAGGGCGGCCAGGACGGCGAGCCTGTGCCCGACAACGCAGCGCTCTACCTCATCCCCACCAGCGAAGTGCCGCTGACCAACTTCGTGCGCGATGTGGTGGTGGCTGAAGATCAGTTGCCCATCAAGCTCACGGCCCATACACCGTGCTTCCGCTCCGAAGCGGGCAGCTATGGCCGCGACACGCGCGGCATGATCCGCCAGCACCAGTTCGACAAGGTCGAGATGGTGCAGATCGTGCACCCCGACAAGAGCTACGAAGCGCTGGACGAAATGACCCGCCACGCCGAGGCCGTGCTGCAAAAGCTGGGCCTGCCCTACCGCGTGATGAGCCTGTGCACCGGCGATATGGGCTTTGGCGCCGCCAAGACCTACGACCTCGAAGTGTGGCTTCCCGCGCAGAACACCTACCGCGAAATCAGCTCGGTGAGCAACTGCGAAGCCTTCCAGGCCCGCCGCCTGCAGGCCCGCTTCAAGAACGCCCAGGGCAAGAACGAGTTGGTGCACACCCTCAACGGCTCGGGCCTGGCCGTGGGCCGCACGCTGGTCGCGGTACTGGAAAACTACCAGCAGGCCGACGGTAGCGTGAAAATTCCTGAAGTGCTGCGCCCTTACATGGGTGGCATCGCGGTGCTGGCGCGCTGAAAACCTTGCTATACTCGCAGGCTTCGACACACAGGAGAGGTGGCAGAGTGGTCGAATGTACCTGACTCGAAATCAGGCGTGGTAGCAATATCACCGTGGGTTCGAATCCCACCCTCTCCGCCAGTATGCACAAGGGTTTGCTACTATTAATTTAGTAGCAAACCTTTTTTGCTTTTTGTGCGGCTTCGGTTTGCGCAGATACCTGAAAGAAGCCCTGGGCCATGATCCAGCCGTCTGGCTGGGCCGCTGCGCCCAGGGCTTTGGCGTCACCGGGTGCTCAGCAGGGATGAGATCAGGTTCATGCCAATCGGCGCGCCCGACTTGTCTTTGACGGACGTAATGGTTTTGAAGGAGGCGGCCTGCACGCGGTCTGGCAGGCGGACAAAGTTGTTTTCCTGCACCAGCGTATCGCCATTGAGGAATGCCCAGGCAAAGAACTTGAGGGCCGCCAGCGTTTGCTCAGGGTTGTTGGCCACCTTGGGAACGACGACGAAGGTTCCCATGGTGATGGGCCAGGCGCCTTTTCCGGGTTTCTGGGTCAATGTTTCCGAAAACGACCCGGATGTGCCCCATTCGCTGTTGACCAGCGCGGCCTTGAATGCACTGACCGATGGGCGGACAAAATCGCCTTCTGCATTTTTCATCTGGGCAGTGGCAAGGCCATGTTCCTTCACATAGCCATGGTCAATATAGGCGATGGAGCCCGGAGTGTCCTTGAGCGCCTTGGCGACACCATCACTGCCCTTGGCGCCGATGAAACCGTCCGCCCATTGGATGCTTGTCTTGGCGCCGTAGGTGGTTTTCCATTTGGAAGAAACCTTGCTGAGATAATCCGTGAAATTGTAGGTGGTGCCCGAACCATCCGAGCGCACTATGACCTTGATCGCTTCATCGGGCAGTGCAACACCGGGATTGAGCGCGGTGATTTCTGACGCATTCCAGCGACTGATTTCGCCCATAAAGATGCGGCTCAATAGTTCGCCAGACAGGCGCAGCTGGCCATCGGATATTTTGGCCAGATTGAATACGGGCGATATTCCCGTGATGGCGACCGGAAAGGTGACCAGGCCGCCTTCTGTGAGCTCCTTGGCGGAAGGCGCCACATCCGATGCTCCGAATCCCACCTCGTTTTGGCGAATCTTCCGGAGGCCACCCGATGATCCCACTGGTTCATATTCGACGGTTGCACCTGTCGCGCGGGCATACGCCTTGGCCCAGCTGCGGTAGATGGGGGCGGCTGCGGAAGAGCCTGCGCCGGTAATGCTTTGGGCCATGGTACTCATGGAACCCAAGGTGGCAAAAATATAAACCAATGCGAGAAAAATGCGATTCATGACGGTGGCTTTATCTCTGTAGATTAATATTAATCAATCAAAAGAAATGTCGTGTTGGAATGGAGGTGGAGGGTTTTCAATGCGAGGACGGGGTCACTTTGTGCATTTGAATGCCATGCAGATGGCAAGGAAACGAATCGTAACAGAGACCCCATTTCCTTCGGGGAGACCGGGAAACCAGGTCGGGCGCGGGGGGTATCCATTGGGGCTGGCTGCGCGGTGGGGTGTGCGCCGGCCGTCGCCGGTGGTGCAGCGGTGTCAGGCCTTTTGCGAAAAGGCGCCGCGGTGGTGGGGCTGGATGAGCCTCCTTGGGCTTCCAGGTCGCGCGTGAACTCACCAGCCGACTGAAGCGGAAATCAGGGCAGTGCCCCCCTGGAGCGGGGCGAGCTTGATCATCGCCGGCTGTCAATGCGCTGCAACGGGTCTTTTGTTGCCGTTTTCTTTCAACGCGACTGTGAGGCCGTGAATCCGGCACAAAACCCTCATCACCGGGGCAGACGTCCGTTGTCGATGCCCAACGACGCCAGTCGGTTGGGATCAGTGTTTGTGGTGGCGCGCTTTCTTTTCATGGTGCTGGCTGCGCAGATCTTCCAGCCACGCGCGCAGCGCGGTGTCGGGCACGAGCGCGCTGGTGGCCTGACCTGCGTAGATGGCACCGTCGTTGCCGTCCAGGGTGATCAGGTCGTTCTCGTTCAGGGTCTCGGTGCCGATTTGCAGGGTGCGCGCTGCTTCATTGATGTGCAGCGCCGTGCAGCCCACCAGGCAGGTCTTGCCCATCTGCCTTGCCACCACGGCTGCGTGCGATGTGCGGGCGCCGCGCTGGGTGAGCAGGCCCAGCGCCCCTTGCATGGCGGCAATGTCGCTGGTTTCGGCGTCCTGGCGGACCAGGATGGCCGGCACGCCGCGCTGCACCAGGCGTTCGACCGCCTGCGCATCCAGCGCAATGGCCCCCGACACCACGCCAGAGCACGCCGGGTTGGCCAGGGCCAGCGGGGCGGGGGCATTGTCGGGGTCGTCGCCGGCGACCATGCGCACGGTGCCCAGCTCGTCCTGCTGGATGGCTTGGGTGCGCGCCAGGGCCTCGGTGCTGTCGATCAGCCCTTCTTCCAGCAGGTCCAGGGCAATGCGCACGGCGGCCAGCGGGGTGCGCTTGCCATCGCGCGTTTGCAGCATGTGCAGCACGCCGTCCTGCACGGTGAATTCGAAGTCTTGCATGTCCTTGAAATGCTGCTCCAGCGCCTGGGCCGAGGCCTGCAACTGCTGCCAGGCATCGGGCGCCACCGCCGCCAGTGTGGCATGGCCGTGGGCATTGCGCCGGCCCGAGACCACGTCTTCGCCCTGCGCATTGGCCAGAAAATCCACCCACAGGCGGTTTTCGCCGGTGCTGGGGTCGCGCGTGAAGCCCACGCCAGCGCCTGAATGCCCGCCGGTGTTGCCGAACACCATGCGCTGCAGGATGACGGCGGTGCCCATGCCTTGGTCGATCTGGTTGATGCGCCGGTATTCCACCGCCTTGTCGGCGTTCCACGAGGCAAACACCGCCTCGATGGCGCCCGAGAGCTGCGCGCGCGCGTCCTGCGGAAAGGGCCGGCCGGCATGGGTTTCATAAAGGGCCAGAAAGCTGCGCGTGAGCTGGCGCAGCTGGCTGAAGTCGAGCAGCCGCTCGTCCTGGCCCTGGGTGAGGCGGTCGATCTCGGCTTCGAAAAGCGCGGCAGGCAGCCCTTCGACCACCTCGCCGTAGCTGGCCACCAGGCGCCGGTAGGCATCCCAGGCCATGCGGGGATTGCCGGTCTGGCGCACCAGGCCGGGCAGGGTGTGGTCGTTCAGGCCGATGTTGAGCAGCGTTTCGAGCATGCCCGGCATCGACACCGGGGCGCCCGAGCGCACCGACAGGATCAGCGGGTTGCGCTCGTCGCCAAACAGCAGGCCGGTGCTTTCTTCCAGCGCATGCAGGCCCACGGAAAATACCGGCAGAAAGCAATCCTGCGGGGCGTGGGTGTAGTGCGTTCCAATGACCAGCGCGATGGGAACATTCAGCCCGGCCTGCGTCATGCGGTGCAGGTTGTAGCCCTTGGAGCCCATGGTTTCCCGCGAGGGCTTGTGCAGGTTCTGGCCGGCCGGCGTGCGGATGAGGTACAGATGTTTGGGCAAGCTGGTGCTGGATTTCATGCCGACATCCCCGTTTTGTTGAGCACCATCTGGCGCAATGCATAGCCAACCCGCAGCAGGTTGTCGGTGGCTTTTTCCAGCGTGGCGGCCAGGTCGTTGGCCAGCATCAGGTCCACCGGGGCGTTGCGCAGGTTTTTGACCATGCTGGCGCGTGCCTGGCGAAACAGTTCGTCGCACTGGCGCTCGGCGCGCAGCATGCGCCACAGGGTCTGCAGGAACAGTTCGCTGTCGGGGCCATCGGCCCGCTGGCTAACCTGGCGGGCGATCTCGATGGCCTTGACCTGGTCCTGGATGGCGGCCAAGGTGGTGGCTGCCAGCTGGCACAGCGCTGCGCGCACTTCAGCGGGCAAGCCGGGCGCTGGATGGATCAGCGTGAGCGAGTGCATGAAGGTGGCTTCTTCCAGCGCATCGGCCACGTCGTCGGCTTTGGCCAGGCAGTCAACGACCGGTTGCCAGCGGGGCCGGCGCTCGGCCCGCTGGCGCGCATCCATGAGCAGGTGGTCGGCCTGGCGCTCCCAGTTCTTGGCGCGCAGCACCTGGGCCTGGGTCTGGGCGGCGTCGCCGGGGTTCTCCAGGGCATCGCACAGGCCCTCGGCCAGGGCGTGGGTGAAGGCGGCGTGTTCGGCCAGCAGGTCGAATTCGAAGGTGCGCTGGCGCAGCACGCGGGCTAGCAGCAGGCGCGCTTCGTCGGCCACCAGCGACAGGGGTTGCTGCTGGCGCAGCAGCACGCTGGAGATGCGCAGCAGCTCCAGCAGGTACGCGCTGGCAGCCGCCTCGCCCAGCACGTCGTCGAGCCGGTCGCCCACATGGAAGGCCTCGCTGTCCACAGCCTGCATGGCGTTGTAGACCAGGCGCTCGGCCCCCGCCAAGAGCCAGGCCATGTGCCCCCAGTTGTTGCGCGCGGCCCGCGTGAGCAGTTCGATGGCCCGGGCCTTGCTCACGAAATGCTGCAGGCGCTTGCGGGCCCGGTTCCAGTCGATCACGAAGACGATGCGCGAGGCGACGTTTTCCAGGCCGGTTTGCAGTTCAGTGCTGCTCTGTGCCGCCAGACGGGCCTGGCCCACCATGTAGGGCTTGCCGGCATTGAGCCCTTCGGAGACCCGGGGGTCGAACACCTTCCAGGCAAACCCCATGTCTTCAAGCATCTGCCGGAAAAAGCCGAAGCGCCCCGGGTGCAGGTCGGAATAGGTCAGCGAGATGGTGCTGTCCTGCACCTCGATCACCAGCACATGGACGTCGTTGGTGCCGATGTCGTTCTGGATCAGCAGCCGCTTGTCGTCGCGCGTGACGGCGGTGTCCAGCCCGGGGTGCGAGAACTTTAGGGGGGCTGTGCGGTGCAGGCCGCGCATGAAGGCCTGGATCAGCGGTCGGTCGTCGTCGTGCACCTGCCAGGCGTGGGCGCCATCGATATCTTCGGTGGCCAGTTCGCTCGACAGGGCGTTGATCTGCTTGTGCAGGTCCATCACCAGCAGGTGCAGGCTGTCACCGCGCTGGCGGTCGCCATGGGTCAGTTCGTTCAGGGCGGCGCGGCGCAGCCCTTCGTTGTCGGCCAGGGCGAGCAATTGCTGCAGCCAGTGGTCGCGGCGCCCGGCCAGCGCCGAGGCGCTGGCCTGCCCGGTGTCGCACACGGGGCGGGCCATGGTGGTCAGGTCGTTGGCAAGCGCCTCCAGCAGGCTCTCCATGCGGGGCAGGATCAGCAGGTCTTCGTCGTAATAGGCGCCGCTCACCAGCTCCTGGGCCCAGGGGGCGTCCTGCAGGCCGTTCTCGCTCTGGGCGATGTCCTTTTCCCAGCGCCCCACGGGCCCATCGGGCGCCGAGGCACGCTGCGCCGCCGACTGCAGCAGGGTCAGGTAGAGCTTGAGCCGGTCATTGGCCGCCAGGGCCGCCTTGATCCACGCGGGCATCAGCAGCGAGGGCTGCCCCAGGGATGCAACCGCTTTTTCCTTGAGCATCAGTCAGTTCTCCGCAAGTTCAAGGGCGATTTACGCCCGTGCGGATGGCAGGGTGATGACAGCCCTGCAGGGCCCCCTTGCCGTGGCTGGGCCGATGCGTGTTTCAGCGGGTGGTCAGGGCGGGCAGGTAGGCGCGGCAGAATTCCTCGGGCATGCGCCGTGGTTTGCCGCTGCCCAGTTCGATGCACACCAGTTCCCAATGGCCCCGCAGGACGGTGGCCTGGTCGTGGTTGCGGATGAGCTGGAAGCGCCGTTCCATGGTCAGCTTGCCGTCGCTGGCCACCAGCCAGGTGCCCAGGGTGAGTGCATCGCCCACCACCGACGGCAGCAGGTAGTCGTAGGCGCTGCGGCGGATGGCCATGGCCCGGTCCAGGCGGTGGTAATCGTGCAGGTCCAGCCCCAGGGCCCGCGAGTGCGCCCAGGCGGTTTTTTCGCACCACTGCACATAAACGGCGTTGTTGGTGTGGTTCAGTCCATCAATGTCCTGCGTCTGCGGCACGGCGGGCTGGGTGAACGGTTGTGGATAGTCCCATGGCATGCGGGCGATTGTCGCCTGCGCCGTGGGGCCACAGGTGTCAGCTTGGTTGCGCAGTAGACCACTGTGGGTGAGGCCGCCCACTGCCCTGGGGGGACACGCTCAACGCGGCCCGATCTCGCGCACCAGCCGCATGCCCACCAGGGTGTAGCGGGTGGTGGGGCTGTTCCAGTTGCGGTAGCTGCAGCGGGCATAAAACGCCCAGGTGTGCCACGAGCCGCCCCGGCGCACCCGCACGCTGCCTTCGGCGGGGCCTTGCGGGTCGGTGTGGGGCGAGTGCGCGTAGTAGCGGTCGTCATGCCAGTCGGCAACCCATTCCCAGGCGTTGCCCAGCATGTCGTGCAGGCCGAAGGCGTTGGGCGCATAGCTGCCCACCGTCGCGGTGAAGGCGTAGCCGTCGCTGCCGGCCAGGGCATGCTGCTGCCAGCGCGGCCAATACGGGGCGGCGGCCTGGTCGAACACATTGGCTTCCTGTTCGAGCCCGGCGGGCGCGTCGCCATGCGGGTAGCGGGTGCGGGTGCCCGCGCGGCAGGCGTATTCCCACTCGGCCTCGGTGGGCAGGCGGTAGCGCTGGCCTTCTGTTCGGCTGAGCCAGGCGGCCAGCGCCTGGGCGTCGTTCCAGGTGACGTTGACCACGGGGTGGTCGTCGCCCTGCGCAAAGCCGGGGTTGCGCCAGGAGTAGCGGGGGCTGCGCCCCTCAAAGGCATCGCCGCGCGCTGTCGTGGCGGGGTCGTAGTCGGGGTTGTAGCCATAGCCACCGGTGCCGTCGGCCTCCGACTCGGGCCGGTAGCCCGAGGCGTCGATGAAGCGGCGAAACTGCCCCACGGTGACTTCATGCTGCCCCATATAAAACGCCCGGCGGATGCGCACGCGGTGCACCGGGGCTTCGTCGGCAAGCAGGGTGAAGCGTTGCCGCTCCAGCAGGGGGAAGGCCTGGGCCAGTGCTTCGGGGGATTCGGCACTGCCCATCCGGAAGCTGCCTGCCGGCACTTTCACGAAGGCCATGCCCAGCGTGTTGGTCCAGACGGTGGGGCTGCTCGTCTCAGGCGGCGCCGCCAGGGTGGAGGCCAGGGGCGCCAGTGCACCGAGCAGGGTGAGGACAAACGTTTTGGTCATTTTGGCCTCCAGCGCTTATGCACAAAGCGCTAACAGCTATTAATTAAATAGCGACCGGGGCAGCCCGTCAGGCGTTGGCGGCCTCGGCCAGTTGCTGCAGGGCGGCGGTTACGTCCTGCGGTGGCACGCCTTCCACGGGCGCCAGCTGGCCAGCCAGGGCGGCGAGGGCGCTTTCGCCCTGCTGTTGCAGGCGGGCAATGGCCTGGCCTGCATCCTTGGGTGCGGCAAAGCCCGTGCTTTGCAGCAGCAGGCGGCCGTCGGCGGCCACGAGCTTGAAGTAGAACTGGCCGTCGGTTTCGCGGTATTGCTTGAAGCTGGGCAGGGCGGCCTTGGCTGCTTTGGCGGCCTTGGGGGCGGCGCTGGCCTGGGCCAGACTGCGCAGGCCCACGGCAGAGCGCAGCGAGCGCACAAACGGCGTGGCAATCTGGCGCGCGCGCTCGGCGCCCGCCAGCAGGGTCTGCTCGATCTTCTCGGGGTGGGCCATCAGGTCGTCATAGCGCTCGCGCATGGGGGCCACGTCGCGGTCGATGCGCTCGAACAGCAATTGCTTGGCATCGCCCCAGGCAATGCCTTCGGCATAGTGGTTGCGCAGCGCTTCGGTTTCTTCAGGCGTGGCAAAGGCCTGGTAGATCTGGAACAGGGCCGAGCCCTCGACTTCCTTGGGCTCGCCGGGGGCGCGCGAGTCGGTCAGGATGCCGCCGATCAGCTTTTTGAGCTGCTCGCGCGAGGAGAACAGCGGAATCGTGTTGTCGTAGCTTTTGCTCATCTTGCGGCCATCCAGCCCCGGCAGCGTGGCCACATGCTCGTCGATGGCCGCCTCGGGCAGCGTGAAATGCTTGCCGTACAGGTGGTTGAAGCTGGCCGCCATGTCGCGCGCCATTTCGATGTGCTGGATCTGGTCGCGGCCCACGGGCACCTTGTGGGCGTTGAAGATCAGGATGTCGGCCCCCATGAGCACGGGGTACATGAACAGGCCGGCCGTCACGCCGTCGTCGGGCTCGCGGGCGGCGGCGGCATTCTTGTCCTGCGCGGCCTTGTAGGCGTGCGCGCGGTTGAGCAGGCCCTTGCCGGTCACGCAGGTCAGCAGCCAGGTCAGCTCGGTGGTCTCGGGGATGTCGGACTGGCGGTAGAACGTGACTTTCTCCGGGTCCAGCCCCGCAGCCAGCCAGCTGGCGGCGATCTCCAGCGTGGAGCGCTGGATGCGGGCCGGGTCTTCACACTTGATGAGCGCGTGGTAGTCGGCCAGAAAGTAGAAGCTCTGCACGCCGGGACGCAGGCTGGCCGCCACCGAGGGCCGGATGGAGCCGACGAAGTTGCCCAGGTGGGGCGTGCCCGTGGTGGTGATGCCGGTAAGAAAACGCGTAGTGCTCATGGGAACGAAAACCGCAGAAAAAGAGGAAAGGTGTTAGCGCAAGAGCGCGGTCAGGGGCGTCAGCAGCAGGTTGATAGCCGCGTAGCCCAGGCCCATCAGCGGCCGCAGCCACAGCGCGCCCACCACGCCGGCAATCACCAGCCCCATTACGATGAAAAAGCCCCAGGGCTCGATGCGCGACACCATGTGCGCCTGCTTCCAGGGCAACAGGCCCACCAGAATGCGCCCGCCGTCGAGCGGCGGCAGCGGAAACAGGTTGAACGCCCACATCACCAGGTTGACCAGCACCCCGGCGCGCGCCATCTCAACGAAGAAGCGCTCGTCAACGCCCGTGCCCACCAGCACCACCAACACCACAGCCCACAGCACGGCCTGGATGAAGTTGGATGCCGGTCCCGCCAGCGCAACCCACACCATGTGGCGCTTGGGGTTGCGCAGGTTGCCGAAATTCACCGGCACCGGCTTGGCGTAACCGAACAGGAAGGCGCCCGAGGTGGCGAAATACAGCAGCAGTGGCATCAGGATGGTGCCAACCGGGTCGATGTGCTTGAGGGGGTTGAGGGTGATGCGCCCCAGCATGTACGCGGTGTTGTCGCCAAAGTGGCGCGCGGCGTAGCCATGGGCCGCCTCGTGCACGGTAATGGCAAACAGCACCGGCAGGGCGTAGATCAGAACAGTTTGGATGATGTTTTCCACCGGGCGATTGTCTCAGGCTGTAGATTGCTGCAAAAAAGAGTGCTGCCAGCGCTTTCTGGATAAGCGCTGGAGGGTGATTTGGCTTGAAATCGTATAGGGGCTCAAAGCCCCAGCGCCTGCACGCTGCCGCGGCCTTCGCGCAGCACTTCGGGGTCGCCGCCGCTGCCCATGGGGGTGAGGTCGATCACGGTGGTGGGCTCCTGCGGGCAGGCGCCCGCGTCCACGATGGCGTCCAGTAGTTTCTCGTAGCGATCGCGGATTTCTTGCGGATCGTTGAGCGGCTCGGTCTCGCCGGCCGGAATCAGGGTGGTGGCCAGCAGCGGCGCGCCATGCAGTTCCAGCAGCAGTTGCAGCCCTTTGCGGTCGGGCACGCGCAGGCCGATGGTCTTGCGCGAGGGGTGGCTCACGCGGCGCGGCACCTCTTTGGTGGCTTCCAGAATGAAGGTGTAGGGCCCCGGCGTTCCCAGTTTGAGCAACCGGTATTGCCGGTTATCAACCCGCGCGTAGTTGGCCAGCTCGGACAGGTCGCGGCACAGCAGGGTCAGGTGGTGCTTGTCGTCCACCTGGCGGATGCGGCGCAGGCGATCGACAGCGTCCTTGTCATCGAGGTGGCACACCAGGGCGTAGCTCGAATCGGTGGGCACGGCCACGATGCCGCCTTTTTGCAGCAGGGCAGCCGCCTGCTTGAGCAACCGGGGTTGCGGGTTTTCGGGGTGAACTTCGAAATACTGGGCCATGGCCGTCAATGCCTCCGGGTAGATTTCAGGCCGGGCGCACCCGCGCGGCCAGCAGTTCCCACACGGGGGTCAGGGTGCCGGGCAGCAGAGGCAGGGCGCCCAGGTCGGTGTGGGATTCGTCGGGGCTGTGAAAGTCGCTGCCGCGCGAGGCAGCCAGGCCGAATTCCTGCGCCATGGCGCCGTAGGTGATGTATTCGGCCGCGCTGTGGCTGCCGGTGACCACTTCCACGCCCTGGCCACCATGGGCCTTGAATTCGGAGAACAGCGCGTATTCCTCGTTGGCGGTGAGCTTGTAGCGGGCCGGGTGGGCGATCACTGCCACGCCCCCGGCCTCGGTGATCCAGCGCACCGCGTCGCCCAGCGCCGCCCAGCGGTGCGGCACATAGCCGGGCTTGCCTTCGACCAAGTATTTGCGAAACACCTCGGCGGTGTCGCGGCACACCTTGGTGTCGACCAGAAAGCGTGCAAAGTGGGTGCGGGAAACCAGCTCGGGGTTGCCCACGAACTGCAGCGCGCCCTCGTAGGCGCCATGAATGCCCACCTGCGCCAGCTGCGCGGCCATCTCGCGTGCCCGCCCGCCGCGGCCACCCCGGGTGACGGCCAGGCCTTGCGCAAGCTGCGGGTCATCGGGATCGAAACCCAGCCCCACGATGTGCACCGTGGCGCTGGCAAAGCTGACGGAGATTTCCGTGCCCGTGAGGTAGGCCATGCCCTGGGCGCGGGCTGCGGCGGCGGCGCGGTGCTGGCCGCCGATCTCGTCGTGGTCGGTCAGGGCCCACAACTCGACCCCGTTGGCCTTTGCCCGGGCTGCCAGGTCTTCGGGCGCCATGGTTCCGTCCGATACGACAGAGTGGCAGTGCAGGTCGGCGTTGAAGTAGGTGGTCACTGATCCATTTTACGGGTTTGTCCTCTTTGGGCGGGGTCGCTGCCGCAGGGGCGGCGGGCGCCCGTAGCAAAATGTGTCTTTTCACGGCTGCAGACGATGGTCTGCGGTTTCATTCGCCTTTCAGGGTCTTTGAGGAATTAGCCATGCAGTTGGACAACATCCGGGTGTCGCGCAAGTTGTGGGGGCATTCATCGGATTGATGGTTGCCATGCTGATCATGTCCGGGTGGGCGCAGAACCGCGCCAACAATTCCATGGTCAGCGCCATGGATGCGGTGGCCGAGATCGAGGGGCGCATTGTGTCTGCCGTGCGCTGGCGTGGCGCCACCGAGACGGCGGTCACGATGGTGATGGGCAGCGCCGTGACCAGCGATGCCGCGCTGGCCCAGCAATATGACGTGCGCGTCAAGGAAATCATCGCTGGCATCACCAAGATCCAGGAAAGCATTGTTGCCTCGGCCACGGCACCGCAGGAAAAGGCATCGCTGGACAATGTGGCCCAAGCGCGCAAGGCCGTGCTGGCGGCCACCGCCAAGACCCGGGAGATCAAGAGTGCCGGTGACGCACAAGCCAGCCAGAAGTATGCGAACAACGAATTTGTCCCCCTCGTCGCCACGTACCTGAAGGCGCAGGACGATTTTGTGCAGACGCTGGAGCAGCGCCGCGAGCAGATTCGCGCCGAGGCCTTGGAGCGCCGCGTGCAATACGCCATCACGGGGCTGGTGCTGTCGGCGCTGCTGCTGGCGGTGGGGCTGGCCATGGCGTGGCAGTTGGTGCGCTCCATCACCCGGCCGCTGGACCAGGCCGTGGCTGCCATCGACGCCATTGCTGCGGGCGACCTCACGCAAGAGCTTCAATCCACCCGCCAGGACGAGTTTGGCCACATGCTGCGCTCTCTGTCGGCCATGACCACGCGGCTGCGCGGCGTGGTCACCGACGTGCGTTCGGGGGTGGAATCGTTGTCGTCGGCGTCGGTGGAAATTGCCAGCGGCAACCACGACCTTTCGGCACGCACCGAGCAGACGGCCTCCAACCTCGAAGAAACCGCCGCCAGCATGGAACAGCTGACGGCCACCGTCACCCAGTCGGCCGACACCGCCCGCCAGGCCAACCAGCTGGCGGGCACCGCCGCCCAGGCCGCGGCGCGCGGTGGCGAGGTGGTGGGCCAGGTGGTGGCCAGCATGCAGCAGATCACCGACAGCAGCAAGAGGATCAGCGACATCATTGGCGTGATCGACGGCATTGCCTTTCAGACCAACATCCTGGCGCTGAACGCCGCCGTCGAAGCCGCACGCGCCGGCGAGCAGGGCCGGGGCTTTGCCGTGGTGGCCAGCGAGGTGCGCAGCCTGGCGCAGCGCAGCGCCGAAGCCGCCAAGGAGATCAAGACGCTGATCAGCGCCTCGGTCGAAAACGTGGAATCGGGCTCCACCCAGGTGGCCCAGGCCGGCCAGAGCATGCAGGAAATCGTCAACAGCGTGCAGCGCGTCTCCGACCTGATCGGCGAGATCACGGCCTCGTCCACCGAGCAGCGCGACGGCATCGCCCAGGTCAACCAGGCCGTCACGAACCTGGACCAGATGACGCAGCAAAACGCCGCGCTGGTAGAAGAAAGCACCGCCGCCGCTGCCTCCATGCGCGACCAGGCCCAGCACCTGGCCGAGGTGGTGTCGGTGTTCAACGTGGGCGCTGTGGCTGTGAGGGCCCGCGCGCCTGTGGCCCCGCGCCCCGCGCCTGCTGTGGCGGCCAGCCGCCCTGCGCCCGCCCCGGTGCGGTTCGCTTCGTCCGCGTCGGCTGCCAAACTGGCCGCACGGCTGGCGTCTTTCACCCCCGCTGCGCCCAGGGCAGCAGCGGTCAAGCCCGTGGCGCCAGCGCCCCGTGCAGTGGCCGCCGGTGGCGATGACGATTGGGAGAGCTTCTGATAACTCCTGTTTTAATAGCTGATAGCGCTTGATGGATAAGCGCTGCAGGCTAATCTGACTGGAATTTCGGCACAAAAGGCAGCTCAGGCTGTCTTTTGTTTTTTGGCTGGTGCACGCCGTTCAGCGTTGACCGTGGGCGGCAGCGATCAGTGCAGGCCTGCTATCCGCCTCCGTTTGCGCCCCTTCCACCAGAAACTGCACCTTGCGCTCGCCCTTCCACTCGTTCACGTCGAGCCGAAAGGCCAGCAGCACGCGTGCAGGCAGGGGCTCGGTGTGGCCGAACCAGATTGCGTCAATGGGGTTGCCCTGGTGGATGAGCTTGATCGACAGGTGGTTCTTGCCCTCGCCCACCAGCCGCTGGCTCAGCACCTGCACTTCTTCGCTGAAGGTGGGCGGGGCAAAGCCCTGGCCCCATACCTCACGGTGCAGGGTGTCCACCATGTCGGCGCGGCAGTATTCAGGGGCCAGCGGGCCGTCGGTTTCGATGCGGCGCGTGAGCGCGGCCCCATCGAGCCATTCGCGCGCCACCTGGGCCAGGGCCTGCTCGAACACGTCAAACGCTTCTTCGGCCACCGTGCAGCCGGCCGCCATGGCGTGGCCGCCGAATTTCAGCAGTACGCCCGGATGGCGCTTGGCCACCAAATCCAGCGCATCGCGCAGGTGAAAACCGGGGATGGAGCGGCCCGAGCCCTTGAGCTCGTGCGCCTTGCCCGGCGCGCTGCTGGCGGCGAACACGAAGGTGGGGCGGTGCAGCTTGTCCTTGATGCGGCTGGCCACGATGCCGACCACGCCTTCATGAAAATCGGGATCGAACACGCTGATGGCGGGCGGGGGCTCTTCGTCCTCCTGGAACAGGCTTTCGGCCATCAGCAGCGCCTGGTCGCGCATGCCGCCCTCGATCTCGCGGCGCTCGCGGTTGATGCCGTCGAGCGTGGCGGCCAGCTCGGCGGCGCGGCCCGCGTCGTCGGTCAGCAGGCATTCGATGCCTAGCGTCATGTCGGCCAGGCGGCCCGCGGCGTTGATGCGCGGGCCCAAAGCAAAACCAAAGTCGAACGTGGTGGCCACCGGTGCCTTGCGGCCGGCGGCGGTGAACAGCGCGGCCACCCCGGCGGGCATCTGGCCCGCGCGAATGCGCCTGAGGCCCTGCGCCACCAGGCGCCGGTTGTTGGCGTCGAGCTTGACCACGTCGGCCACGGTGCCGAGCGCCACGAGTGTGAGCAGCGGGTCGAGCTTGGGCTGGGTGGCCGCGTCAAAGATGCCGCGCGCGCGCAGCTCGGCGCGCAGCGCCAGCAGCACGTAGAACATCACGCCCACGCCCGCCATGGACTTGCTCTCAAATGTGCAGCCGGGCTGGTTGGGGTTGACGATGGCGTCGGCCACCGGCAGCTCGGGGCCGGGCAGGTGGTGGTCGGTGACGAGGACTTGCAGTCCCAGCGCCTTGGCCTCGGCCACGCCCTCCACGCTGGCAATGCCGTTGTCCACGGTGATCAGCACCTCGGCGCCGCGGTCGGCCACGCGCCGGGCGATGGACGCGGTGAGGCCGTAGCCATCGGTCACGCGGTCGGGCACGAGGTAGTCCACCTGCCGGGCGCCCAGCAGGCGCAGGCCGCGCACGCCCACGGCGCAGGCGGTGGCGCCATCGCAGTCGTAGTCGGCCACGATCATCAGGCGCTTGTTTTGCGCCATGGCGTCGGCCAGCAGGCGGGCTGCTGCATCGATGCCTTTCAGGCCGCTCGGTGGCAACAGGCGTGCCAGGCCATCGTCGAGCTCGTCCTTGGCGCGCACGCCGCGCGCGGCATACAGGCGCGCCAGCAGCGGGTGCACGCCGGCCTGTTCCAGCGCCCAGGCGGCGCGGGGGGGAATGTCTCTAGCTACTATTTTCATAGCTGATTGCGCAGGTCCATAAAGCGCTGGGGCCTGAAAAAGCCGTGAATGCGCTGGGCGAGGCCGCGCGGGGCGTTGTGAAAGCCCAGCGCATTGCGCTCGCCACTGAGCGTGAGTTGCACGGGTGCGCCGCTTTCGGCCTGGCGCAGCAGCGCGGCCACGGGGCCGGCGTCCAGCGCGGCCCAGGCCGTGGCCCAGGCGCGCCAGTCTTCGCGCAGCGCCGCATCGCGCAGCGTGGTGGGCACCGTGGGCACGGTGTCGGGGGTTGGGGCGGGCGTGGGCAGGGGGCCCGTGCCATGCACCCAGAAGGAGTTGACCGCCGGCAGGCCGCGCGCCGCGCGCTCGTCGTTGAAGGCGTGGGTGTAGAGCAGCATCTGCATCTCGCTGTGCAGGCGGTGCAGGGTGCGGGCCTCGGGGGCTGCGCGGGGATCAGGCATCCAGGGCCGCACGTCGCGCAGCAGCACGCGCTCCAGCGAGGCCGTGGCGAGCTGGGCAAACAGCGCGCCGCTGGCCAGCCAGCGGGTGGGCTGGTCGTAGTGCAGCGTAATGCCGTCCTCGGCAAACCAGGGCGACACGATGGCCAGCAGCGCGCGCGAGGCGGCTTCGTCGAGCGCCAGGCTGTCCGGGTCGCGCAACGTGACGTGGTCGGTGCTGACGTGCCACTGGCAGGGCGTGACAAAGGCCCAGGCCTCGCCGCCGGTGGACAGGCCCTGCTGGTGGCGGTGCCATGCGGCCCAGGGGATGCGGCCATCCTCAAAGGGCAGGCCCAGGGCCCGCGCCAGGGCGCGTTCGTGGGGCGCGGAGAAGCTGGTTTCCCCGCCGGTATCGGTGTGTGCCGTGTGGGGGCTCAGGCGGGCCAGCAGCCGGTCCAGGTGGGGCAGGGCCAGGCCCTGCAGGGCTTGCTGAGTTCCCTCGGAGGCACTGGCGGCGTAGGGAATGAGCAAATGGGTGGTGTCCGACATGGCTAAAGCGAGTGAAGCACTTTTACGTGCCCACGAAAGCCGGGGAAAGGCCCGGCAACAAGACGCAGGACGCGCAGCGATTGGGATACCGCAAGCGGACTGCAACGCAGTGGCCGGGCCTTTCCCCGGCTTTCCCGAAGGCTTGGGCCCCCAGGCCAGCGCTCGCGGCGTTGCGGACCTTGCCAAGGCACCCAGCCTTGGCGGCGGCCCGCGCCTTGCGATCACTGGCCTGGAGGCCCAACGTGGGTACGTAAAAGTGTTTCACTCGCTCTATTGTCCGGGATGCCACAATCTGCCCGGCCCGCGCCAGCATTCCGCTGGGTGCGGGCCCTTCTTTCCTAATCCATGCAACTTCCCTACGAACTGGCCCTGGGCTGGCGCTACACGCGCGCGGGCCGCGCCACGCGGCGCAACGGCTTCATCTCGTTCATCTCGGGCGTTTCCATGCTGGGCATCGCGCTCGGCGTTGCGGCGTTGATCATCGTTCTCAGCGTGATGAACGGCTTTCAGAAAGAGGTGCGCGACCGCATGCTCAGCGTGGTCTCGCACATCGAGATCTTCGCGCCCCAGGGCGCGGCCCTGCCCGATGTGGCGCGCACGCTGGCCGAGGCCCGGCAGAACCCCAACGTTGTCGGCGCCGCGCCCTTTGTGGGTGCGCAGGCCTTGCTGGCGCGCGGCGAGGACATGAAGGGCACGCTGGTGCGCGGCATCGACCCGGCGCTCGAAGGCGCGGTGACCGACCTGGCCGCCACCAACGAACAGACGCTCAAGCTGCTGGTGCCGGGCGAATTCCGCGTGGTGCTGGGCGGTGAGCTGGCCCGCGCCCTGGGCGTGCACGTGGGAGACTCCGTGACGCTGATCGCGCCCGCAGGGCAGGTCACGCCGGCCGGCGTGGTGCCGCGCCTCAAGCAGATGACGGTGGCGGGCACGTTCGATTCGGGCCACTATGAATACGACTCGGCGCTGGTGCTGCTGCACCACGAGGACGCGCAGCGCATCTTCCGCCTCGAAGGCCCCACGGGCATTCGCCTCAAGCTCAAGGACCTGCACCAGGCGCGCGAGGTGGCCCGGCAACTGGCGGGCAGCCTGAGCGACCGGCTGCTGATCCGCGACTGGACGCAGCAGAACCGCACCTGGTTTGCCGCCGTGCAGCTCGAAAAACGCATGATGTTCATCATCCTCACGCTGATCGTGGCGGTGGCGGCGTTCAACCTGGTGTCCACCCTGGTGATGACGGTGACCGACAAGCGCGCCGACATCGCCATCCTGCGCACACTGGGCGCCAGCCCCAAAAGCATCATGGGCATCTTCGTGGTGCAGGGCGCCATGGTGGGCGTGATCGGCACGATGTCCGGCCTGCTGCTGGGCCTGGCCGTTGCCAGCAACATCGACGTGATCGTGCCCGCCATCGAGCGCGCGCTCAATGCCAGCTTCTTGCCCAAGGACATTTACCTCATCAGCAAGATGCCGAGCGAGCCGCAGGGCAGCGACATCGTGCCCATTGCGGTCATCTCCCTCGTGCTGGCCTTCGTGGCCACGCTCTACCCCAGCTGGCGCGCCAGCCGTGTGAATCCTGCCGAGGCCTTGCGCTATGAGTAATGAAGCTATCAGCGCAATAAAGACAAGCGCTTTGGGCCAAAATGGCTTGAAAAATGACGTGGTGCTGGAGGCCATGGGCCTGACCAAGCGCTTCACCGAAGGCCGTCTGGATGTGACTGTGCTCCAAGGCGTCGATCTGCAGATCCATGCCGGCGAAACGCTGGCCATCGTGGGCGCCTCGGGCTCGGGCAAGAGCACCTTGCTGCACCTGCTGGGCGGGCTGGATGCGCCCACGGCAGGGACGGTGCGCCTCAAGGGCGAGGAGATGTCGGCGCTGTCGGCCGAGCGCCAGGGCCAGCTGCGCAACCAGCACCTGGGCTTTATCTACCAGTTCCACCACCTGCTGCCCGAGTTCAGCGCGCTCGACAACGTGGCCATGCCGCTGCGCATCCGCCGCCTGCCGCTGGCGCAATGCCGTTCCGAGGCCGAGCGCGTGCTTGCATCCGTCGGTTTGAAAGACCGGCTGCACCACCGCCCGGCCGAGCTGTCGGGCGGCGAGCGCCAGCGGGTGGCGATTGCACGCGCCCTGGTGACGCGGCCTGCCTGCGTGCTGGCCGACGAGCCCACCGGCAATCTCGACCGCAGCACGGCCGATGGCGTGTTCGACCTGATGCTGCAACTGGCGCGCGACCAGGGCACCGCGTTTGTGATGGTGACCCATGATGAATCCCTGGCCGCCCGCTGCGACCGCGTGGTGCGGCTGGTGGCGGGGCGCCTGGCCGACTGACGCGGGCCGCAGCCCACCGCCGCTGGCTATAGCACGGAGGCGCGCAGCCGGCTGGGCGCCAGGGCGCCGGCCGATTCCAGAATGGGGTAGGCCACCGAGCACAGCAGCGAGTTGATGCGCTTGAGTTCGCTGATCAGGTCGATGTGCAGCGAGCTGGTTTCGATGCTCTGCACGGTGTTGTCGGACAGCCGGGCCAGGTGGGAGGCCGAGTAGGCATGCTCCAGGTCGCGAAAGCGCGCCTTTTCTTCCAGCAGCTTCTGGGCGTCGCGCACATTGCCGTTCAGGAAGACGCTCATGGCCAGGCGCAGGTTGTCCACCAGCCGCGCATGCAGCTCGTTGATCTCTTCCATGCCGGCATCCGAGAACTGGCGTCCCTTCTTGATCTTCTTGTCCTCGATGTCGATCAGCACGCGCTCGATGATGTCGCCGATCTGCTCCATGTTGATGGTGAAGCTGATGATGTCGGCCCAGCGCCGGCCCTCGCGCTCGTCCAGGGCCTCGCGCGAGATCTTGGTCATGTAGTACTTGATGGCCGAATACAGGTCGTCCACCTGGTCATCGAGCTTGCGCAGGTCCTGCGCCAGCTTGAGGTCATCGGTGCGGATGACCTGGTGCATGCCCAGCAGCATCGATTCGACCACATCGGCCTGGTGCAGCGCCTCGCGCGCCGCGCACGAAATGGCCAGCGAGGGCGTTGCCAGGGCCGAGGGGTCCAGGTGCCGCGGACGGGCGCCGGCGGTGGACGCTTCCTCGGGCGGCAGCAGGCGCTGTGCAAGGCGCGCCACCGTGCCGGTCAGGCCGATGCACACCAGGCCCACCACGGTGTTGAACGCCAGATGGAACAGCACCACCAGCGTGGCCGCATCGGGAACATAGGGCCGCACATGGCGCAGCCACAGGCTGACCAGCGGCATCATGATGAGCACGCCCACGACCTTGAACACCAGGTTGCCCAGCGGCACCTGGCGTGTCTGCACATTGGACTTGAGCGTGGTCAGCACTGCCAGCAGCCCGCTGCCCAGGTTGGCGCCCAGCACCAGGCCCAGTGCCACTTCCACCGGGATGCCGCCAGAACCCGCCAGCGTGGCGGTCAGCAGCACCGTGGCCAGGCTGGAATAGGAAAGCACCGCCAGCACCGCACCCGTGAACAGTTCCAGCAGCAGATCGCTGGTGAGCGCGCCCAGCAGCGTGCGCACGGTGGGCGACTGGGTGAGGACCGTGGTCGAGTCGGTGATGAGCCGCAAGGCCAGCAGCATCAGCCCCAGGCCGATCAGCACCCGCCCCACGCGCCCGACCGCCGTGTCCTGGCGCGAGATGAACAGCACCACGCCGACAAAGATGAACAGGGGCGAGAGCCAGGACAGGTCCATTGCAAACACCACGGCCATCATGCTGGTGCCCACGTCGGCGCCCAGCATCACGGCCAGCGCGGCCGGCAGACCCACCAGGCCCTGGCCGACGAACGAGGAAACGATGAGGGCGGTGGCGGTGCTGGACTGCACCAGCGCCGTCACGCCAATGCCCGAGAGCGCGGCCGTGAGGCGGGTGCTGACGCTGCGCGAGATCAGCTGGCGCAGGTTGGCCCCGAAGACGCGCAGGATACCGGTGCGCACCAGGTGGGTGCCCCAGATAAGCAGGGCCACGGCGGCAAGAAGATTGAGGAGATGCTTCATGGAAAGAGGCGTGCAACTATAGCCCGCCATTCGGGGCATTGGCCGCACCGGCCCATGGGTGGCGCTGCGGTGCCGCTCAGCGTGCGGTCCTGACGCGCAGCAGTTCGTCCAGGATCAGGCAGACCGCCCCCACGGTGATGGCCGCATCGGCGATGTTGAACGCCGGAAAATGCCACCCGCGCGCATGGAAATCAAGGAAGTCCACCACGTAGCCGTGCATCAGCCGGTCCACCACATTGCCCACGGCGCCCCCAAGGATGCTCGACAGCGCAAAGCAGAACAGCTTTTGCCCCGGGTGCGCGCGCAGTTGCCAGACGATGAACAGCGTGGCGGCCACGCCGATGCCCGTGAACAGCCAGCGCTGCCAGCCGCCCGCGCCGGCCAGAAACGAGAAGGCCGCACCGGTGTTGTGGGCCCGCACGATGTTGAAGAAGCTGGTGATGGTGGTGGCGTCGCCCAGCCGGTAGTAGCCCAGGATCAGCGTCTTGGTGAACTGGTCGGCCATCAGGATGATGACCGCCCAGGCCAGCCAGGGCCACAGGCCGCTGCCCGATCCGCGCACGAGCGAGGTGGTGTTGCGGGCCATCAGGCCACCTTGCGGTCTTCACCGCTGCCAAAGAGGTTGCTGGTGCAGCGTCCGCACAGCGTGGGGTGGGCCGCATCGTGGCCCACGTCGTCGCGGTAGTGCCAGCAGCGCTCGCATTTGGCATCAGAACTGGCCTTTGCGCTTACCTGTAAAGCGCTTCCAGCTATTAATTCGATAGTGGATGTGATGAAGACGAACCTCAGGTCGTCACCCAGGCTGGCGAGCAAGGCGTGGTCCTCGGGGGCTGCCGTCAGCGTGACGCGGGCCTGCAGCGACGAGCCCACCTGGCCCGCGGCGCGCAGCGCCTCGATGTCCTTGTTGACGGCGTCGCGGATCTCGCGGATGCGGCTCCACTTGGCCAGCAGGCCGTCGTCGCTCTGGCCCAGCGCCGAGAAGGTCTCCAGGAAGATCGATTCGGAGTTGCCAAAGATCTTCCACGCCTCTTCGGCCGTGAAGCTCAGGAACGGCGCCATCCAGCGCAGCATGGCGTGCGTGATCTGGTGCAGCGCGGTCTGGGCGCTGCGCCGCGCCAGGCTCTTGGGCGCGGTGGTGTAGAGGCGGTCCTTGAGCACGTCGAGGTAGAAACCGCCCAGGTCTTCCGAGCAATACAGCTGCAGCTTGGCGACCACGGGGTGGAACTCGTACACGCGGTAGTGGGCCAGGATGTTTTCCTGGAACTGCGCGGCGCGCACCAGTGCGTAGCGGTCGATCTCGAGCATCTGGTCGAACGGCACGGCGTCCCTGGCGGGGTCGAAGTCGCTCACGTTGGCCAGCAGGAAGCGCAGCGTGTTGCGGATGCGGCGGTAGGCATCGACCACGCGCGCCAGGATCTTGTCGTCAATGGCCAGGTCGCCCGAGTAGTCGGTGGCGGCGCACCACAGGCGGATGATTTCGGCGCCCATCTTGCCGCTCACCTCTTGCGGCGAGACGGTGTTGCCCAGCGACTTGCTCATCTTCTTGCCCTGGCCGTCCACGGTGAAGCCGTGCGTGAGCAGCCCACGGTAGGGCGCGCGGCCATAGATGGCGCTGGCCAGCAGCAGCGAGCTGTGGAACCAGCCGCGGTGCTGGTCGTGCCCTTCGAGGTAGAGGTCGGCCTCGGGGCCCTCGTCGTGGTGCATGCTGCCGTGCGTGCCGCGCATCACATGCCAGAAGGTGGAGCCCGAGTCGAACCACACTTCGAGGATGTCGGTGCTCTTGGTGTAGTGCACGGCGTCCTCGGCGCCCAGAACCTCTTCGGCCGTCATGCGGCTCCAGGCTTCGATGCCGCCTTGCTCGACGATGGAAGCGGCCTGGTCGATGATCTCCATGGTGCGCGGGTGCAGCTCGCCCGAATCCTTGTGCAGGAAAAACGGCAGGGGCACGCCCCAGCTGCGCTGGCGCGAGATGCACCAGTCGGGCCGGCCCGCGATCATGTCGCGCAGGCGCGATTTGCCGTTCTCGGGGTAGAAGTGGGTCTGCTCGATGGCGGCCAGGGCGGTCTGGCGCAGCGTGCCGGGGGCCTTGTCGGTGGTGAACACGCCTTCGCCCTCGTCCATGCGCACGAACCACTGGGCGGCGGCACGGTAGATCACGGGCGTCTTGTGGCGCCAGCAGTGCGGGTAGCTGTGCGTGATGGTGGTGGTGCCCAGCAGGCGGCCGGCGGCCTGCAGCGCCTCGATGATGATGGGGCAGGCCTTCCAGATGTTGAGCCCGCCGAACAGCGCCAGTGACTCGTCATAGCGGCCGTTGCCCAGCACGGGGTTGAGGATGTCGTCGTATTGCATGCCGTGCGCCACGCACGAGTTGAAGTCTTCCACCCCATAGGCGGGCGACGAGTGCACGAGACCCGTGCCATCGGTGGCGGTGGCGTATTCGGCCAGATACACGGGCGACAGGCGGCGGTAGCCGGCGTCCACATCGTGCAGCGGGTGTTCGAATTCGATGCCCGCGAGCTTTTCACCCCGGGTCACCGCCAGCACCTGGCCTTGCAGGTTCCAGCGCTGCAGGCAGGACTCGACCAGCGTCTCAGCCACGATCAGCAGGCCGCGCTCGGTGTCGACCAGCGCATAGGGCAGATCGGGGTTGAGGTTGAGCGCCTGGTTGGCGGGGATGGTCCAGGCGGTGGTGGTCCAGATGACGGCGAAGGCGTCTTTGGTCAGCGCGGGCAGGCCGAAGGCGGCAGCCAGCTTGGCGGGGTCGTGCGCCTTGAAGGCCACGTCCAGCGTCTGGCTTTTCTTGTCCTGGTATTCGATTTCGAACTCGGCCAGCGACGAGCCGCAGTCGAAGCACCAATACACGGGCTTGAGGCCGCGGTACACGTAGCCGCGCTCCATCACGCGCTTCAAGGCGCGCAGCTCGCCCGCCTCGTTGGCGTAGTTCATGGTCTTGTAGGGGTTGTCCCACTCGCCCAGCACGCCCAGGCGCTTGAAGTCCTGCATCTGCTGCGCGATCTGCTCGGTGGCAAAGGCGCGGCTCTTGGCCTGCATTTCGTCGCGCGGCAGGTTGCGGCCATGCAGCTTTTCGATGGCGTTCTCGATCGGCAGGCCGTGGCAGTCCCAGCCGGGCACGTACAGCGCATCAAAGCCTTCGAGCTGGCGCGCCTTGGTGATCATGTCCTTGAGGATCTTGTTGACCGCGTGGCCGATGTGCAGTTGGCCGTTGGCATAGGGCGGGCCGTCGTGCAGGATGAACTTGGGCTTGCCGCAGCGCGCGTCGCGCAGCTTTTTGTAGATGCCCTGGTCTTCCCATTCCTGGACCCAGCCGGGCTCGCGCCTGGGCAGATCGCCACGCATCGGGAAAGGCGTGTCGGGCAGGTTCAGCGTGCTGCGGTAATCGGTGGGTGCGGGACTGGCGTTGTCGGACATGGATAAGCCTTAAAGCGGGGCATTCCGGGGCGGGCCCGGGTCAAAACGGGAAGAGGGCACGAGAGGCGAAGGGGGTCGCCCGAGCAGGCGCTGCGCAGGGCAGCCACCTCAAATTCGGTCGCGCGTGGTCTGGCGCCGGGTCTCGGTATCGGAGGGGGCGTGGGCCGACGCAAAGTAGGCACGCGCATCGGCGCAGTCTTTGGCGATGCCCGCCGTCAGGGCATCGAGACCGTCGTATTTGAGCTCGTCGTGCAGTTTGTGCAGCAGTTCCACGCGGATGATTTTACCGTACGCCCCTTCGGGCCCCAGATCGGCAGGCCAGGTCAGGCAATGGGTTTCGAGCAGCACGCGGCCCCCGTTCACGTCCGCCGGATCGAGCGAGGGCCGCACGCCCAGGTTGGCAACGCCGGGCAGCGGAGCATCGCCGAGGCCGTGTACCAGCACGGCGAAGATGCCGCTGGCGGCGGGCTTCCAGTGGGCAAAGCGCAGGTTGAGGGTGCGAAAGCCGTCACCGGCCTCGGCGCCGCTGGCGCCCAGCGCGCGCCCCAGCTTGCGCCCATGCACTACATGGCCGCTGATGGTGTAGGGCCGGCCCAACTGCCGCGCAGCTGCCTCCATGTCGCCGCGCTGCAGGGCATCGCGCACCGCTGAACTGGAGACGCGCAGCCCGTGCACCTCGTAGCTGTTCATGCGCGCCACGTCAAAGCCGCGGGCCGGGCCGGCGGCGTCGAGCATGGCGTAGTCGCCCGCCCGCTGGGCGCCGAAGCGGAAATCGTCGCCCACCAGCACGTAGCGCACACCCAGGCCGCGCACCAGCACCTCGTCGATGAAGGCCTGGGGCGACTGGGCAGCCAGCCGGGCGTCGAACGGCAGCACCACGGTCTGCTGCACGCCGCAGCGCTTGAGCTCGGTGAGCTTGTCGCGCAGCGTGCCGATGCGGGCCGGGGCCAGATCCGGCTTGTGGTGCGCGCCCGCGAAATAGTCGCGCGGATGGGGCTCGAAGGTCAGCACGCAGCTTTCCACGCCCCGGTGCGCGGCTTCGCTGTTCAGCAAGGCCAGCATGGCCTGGTGGCCCCGGTGCACACCGTCGAAATTGCCAATGGTCAGCGCGCAGGCGCGGGCGATGCCCGGGTGGTGAAAGCCACGAAAAATCTTCATCGGTTTGATATTGTTTTGATAGCAGCTTGCGCTGATGCATCAAGCGCAAGACGCCAATTTGTCATGAAAACGGAGTATATTGTGATCCATGGCTGGCCCTGTGCAGGGCTGCCCCCGAGACATCCGCGTTCCGAATCCTTGTGTACTTTTGTTCCAGGAGGCGTGTTTTGAAGGTCTTGAAGCTGTCGGCCCAAGGGCTGCCCCAATCGTGGATCACGTTGGAGCAGGCGGTGATTCACTACGCCGCCGGGGAGGTGCGCTGGGAATCGGGCGGACAGATCGCCCGTTTCCGGGGCGGCTACAGCGCCATCACGGGCGAGCAATCGGTGATTGCCGTCAACAGCATCATCGGCACCCGCGGCGTGCCGGGCATCAACCCCTTCGATCTCAAGCCCAGCCTCACCAACGGCAAGCTGTTTGTGCGCGATCGCAATGTATGCGCCTATTGCGGCGGCCATTTCCACGAAGAAGACCTCACGCGCGAGCACATCGTGCCTTTTGCGCGCAACGGGCAGAACCACTGGATGAACGTGGTCACCGCCTGCCGCCCCTGCAACCACCGCAAGGGCCCGCGCACGCCCGAGCAGGCCCACATGCCGCTGCTGTATGCGCCCTATGTGCCCAGCCTGTGGGAAGACTTCATCCTGCGCAACCGGCGCATCCTGGCCGATCAGATGGAGTTCTTGATGGCGCATGTGCCCAAATCATCGCGCTTGCTGGTCTGACGGGGCTGCCCGGCACCCGGTTGTGGCGTGTGCATGGCCCTCGGTGGGGGGGCGATGGGTTGTGGTCAAATAAGCGTTTACCCTTGGTTTTCTCGGCATGATCGTTCGTGAGCGCCCCTCCGGGCTGCGGTTGTTTCTGGTGCTGCGCGGCTCGGTGCTGCAGCGTATTCGCCTCACCCTGCTGCTCAATATCCTGCTGGCGACGGTTGTCACCCTGATGCATGGCAACCTGTTCACGCTCAAGATCACGCTGACCGCCATTCCCTTCACCCTGATCGGCCTGCCGCTGGCGATTTTTCTGGGGTTTCGCAACACCACCGCCTACGACCGCTACTGGGAAGCGCGCAAGCTGTGGGGCGAGATCGTGCACCGCACCCGCACGCTGTCGCGCCAGTGCCAGGGCCTGATCCACCTGCCTGCGCCGCTGGACGCTGCGCGGCGTGACGACGATGTGCGGGTGCGCATGGTGCACCGCGCAATTGCCTTTGTGCATGCGCTGCGGCTGCAACTGCGCGATCAGCGCGATGACGCGGTGCTGCAGCGCTGGCTGACTGCAGCCGAGTTCGAAAAGGCGCGCAGCACCTCGAACCCCGCCGACACCCTCATGCTGCACATGGGGCGCGACCTGGGCGAGTGCGTGCGCCAGGGGCAGATCGAGCCCTGCCTGGCGGGATCGGTGGATGCCACGCTGTCGTCACTGACCGCTTCTGCCGCATCGTGCGAGCGCATCAAGAACACGCCCGTGCCGTTTTCCTACACCCTGCTGCTGCACCGCACGGCCTACATGTACTGCTTTCTGCTGCCCTTCGGCCTGGTGGACACCACGGGGTTCATGACGCCCTTCGTGGTCGGCATCGTGGCCTACACCTTCTTCGGCCTGGATGCGCTGGGCGACGAAATCGAGGAACCCTTCGGCCTCGAAAGCAACGACCTGCCGCTCGATACCCTGTGCCGGGCCATCGAGATCAATCTGCGGGAATCGCTGGGCGAGAAAGACCTGCCGCCGCCGTTGCTGCCCGTGAATTTCCGGCTGACCTGAACGACGGGTTGCGGGCGCGGTGGCGCGGCAAAGAAAAACCGCCCGAGGGCGGTTTTTCTTTGGGCTAGTGTCCTGGGTTGGAAGTTCGTTGAAGAAGTAAAGAGGTCGAAATCGTCGTCAGGCAAGGCGCAAACCACAGCGATAGCCGTGGCTGTCGCGCGGATTTGCAACGCGGCATGGCGGCGATTTTCGGCATCTTCATGAAACGAATTTGCAACCCAGGACACTAGACCCGCGCCCTCAGGCAAACACCCCCGCCGTATCCTGCATGCGCGCCGACACCTCGCCCAGGTGGTGCAGGGTGTCGCCAAACGCCACTTCGAGCTGCGTGAGCTTCTTGAAGTAATGGCTCACGATGTACTCGTCGGTCACGCCGATGCCGCCATGCAGTTGCACGGCCTGCTGGCCGACAAAGCGCATGGACTGGCCCAGTTGCACCTTGGCGCGGGCCATCGCGCGGCGGCGCTCTTCGGCAGGCGCACCGAGCTTGAGGCTGGCGTAGTAGCTCATCGAGCGGGCCAGCTCCAGTTGCATCTTCATGTCGGCCACGCGGTGGCGCAGGGCCTGGAAGCTGGCGATGAACACGCCGAACTGCTTGCGCTGGTTCATGTATTCGACGGTGATGGCCACCGTCTTGTCCATCACGCCCACGGCCTCGGCGCAGGTGGCGGCGAGGCCGGTGTCCACGGCCAGTTCCAGCGCGGCCAGGCCCTTGGTGGTGATGAGCGTGGCGGGGGCGTTGGCGAACTGCACCTCGGCGGCGCGGCTGCCGTCCTGCGTGACGTAGCCGCGCGTGGTCACGCCGGTTGCGGAGCGCTCCACGAGGAAGAGGGCGATCTGGCCGTCCAACTGCGCGGGCACGATGAAGGCATCGGCCTGGTCCCCGGCGGGAACTATGCTTTTGATAGCTGTTACCGCGTACCCTGATTGGGCTTGAGTGGATTTTGCATCGCAAACATCGAGATGGTAGCGCGCCTTGCGCTCCTGCTGGGCCAGCACCACCAGTGCTTCGCCGCTGGCCACGCGGGGCAGCCACGCCGATTGCACGGCGGCAGGTGCGTAGTGCGACAGTACGCTGCTGGCCATGAAGGCCTGCGCGATGGGCTCCAGCACGATGCCACGGCCCAGCTCTTCGGCCACCACCATGGCGTCGATCGCGCCCTGGCCCATGCCGTCGTGGGCTTCGGGCACGGTCAGTGCGGTCAGGCCCAGCCCGGCCAGCTCGTTCCAGGCAGCGCGGTCAAAACCACCAGCGGCCACGGCGGCACGGCGGCGCTCGAAGGTGTAGCCCTTGTCCACCCATTTGCGCACGGCGTCGCGCAGTTGTTCCTGGTCGTCAGAAAAATCGAAATCCATTTGTCTCTCCTTGTGCCGGTTTGTGGCGCTGTGGCGCCTTCACAACCAGCGAAGCTCTAGCTGGAACCCCCTCCTGGAGGGGGCACGGGGGAGCAGTCCTGTCGTGCAAAGCGCGGACTGTTCTCGGCGTCAGCCGAGGACGGTCTGCGCGACGATGTTGCGCTGCACTTCATTGCTGCCGCCGTAGATGGTGGTCTTGCGCAGGTTGAAGTAGGTGGAGGCCAGCGGCGCGTTGGCCGTGACACCGCCAGGGAAGCCTCCGAGCGCCCCTGCGGTGGCGTCGCCCTGCCAGCCAGCCTCCATGGCCTCTTCGATGAAGGGCATGGCAAAGGGGCCTGCGGCCAGCATCATCAGCTCGGCGGAGCGTTGCTGGATCTCGCTGCCCTTGATCTTGAGCAGGCCGGCAATGTCGAGTGAGTTCTTGCCCGATTTTTCGGCCGACAGCACGCGCAGCACCAGCATTTCGAGGGCCACGATGTCCACTTCCAGGAGCGCGATCTGGTCGCGAAAGCGCTGGTCTTCCCACACGCCTTCGGCCCTGGCGATGCGCTTCAGGCGCTCCAGCTCGCGCTTGCTGCGGTTCACGTCGGCGATGTTGGTGCGCTCGTGGGAGAGCAGGTGCTTGGCGTAGGTCCAGCCCTTGTTCTCTTCGCCGATCAGGTTCTCGGCCGGCACTTCGACGTTGTCGAAGAACACTTCGTTGACCTCGCACTCGCCATCGAGCAGCTTGATGGGGCGCACGGTGACGCCCTTGGACTTCATGTCCAGCAGCAGGAAGGAGATGCCGGTCTGCGGCTTGCCGGAGGTAGCGGTGCGCACCAGGTTGAACATCCAGTCGCCATGCTGGCCCAGCGTGGTCCAGGTCTTTTGGCCGTTGACGATGTACTTGTCGCCCACGCGCTCGGCGCGGGTCTTGACCGAGGCCAGGTCCGAGCCCGAGCCTGGCTCGCTGTAG
>Ga0255334_1000043_pt1 | contig 176594 bp, 157 predicted proteins | sample EtOH5_35cm_T3_12_FD_202080 | JGI IMG/M metagenome (GOLD analysis project Ga0255334, IMG submission 202080) | Sandy soil microbial communities from University of British Columbia, Vancouver, Canada - EtOH5_35cm_T3_129 | ecosystem: Engineered > Artificial ecosystem > Sand microcosm >...
GCCGCACACTTGCCGGTATGGCTGCATCACTACAACTGGCACAGACCGCATGCCAGTCTCGACTACAAGCCGCCGATCAGCCGCGCTGTACTTCCACTGAACAACGTACTGGGTTTACACAGCTAGGGAGCGCTCGCGCCTTCGTCGGCCGCCGCGGAAGCGCCGGCATCCGGCGCCGTGCGCCGCTTCGCCGAGATGGCCGGGGCCGGGCTCGCCTCGACTTCCAAGACCTCGCGGATCGCCCGCAGGGCGCGCTCCCGGGCGCCGGCGAGCAGCGCCGGGGACAGTCCCGGCAGCTGTTCCAGCCCCTCCGACAGCGGATGCACGCCGAGCGCCAGATGCACCTGGCCGATGCGCCGCTCGCCGTTGTACAGGCCGATCTCGATCGCCTTGTCGCGCAGCCGGCCGAAGACGGTCTGCTGCAGCGGGGTGCCGCGCATGCTCGCCTTCCGGCCGATGGCCGCGACCCGGCGCTCGACGCCGTGGCGCAGCCGGGCCAGCGGGCTCCGCCGTGCCGGCAGGGGGAACAGGGTCACCGGCCGACCGGTCATGCAGGCCTCGGTCAGCATGGAGACGCTCTCGGCGGTCACGATGAAGGCATCGCCCAGCGCCAGTAGCGCCGGGTAGGGGTTGTCGCCGCCGCAGCCGTAGCGATAGCACCATCTGGGTACGTCGATCGCCCCCAGCAGCGCGTCGGCGGCCTTGCCGCCGGTGCGCGGGCTGGTGCTGATCAGCAGCGAGCCGGCCAGGGGGCGGACCGCCGCGCTGGCCGCGCGACCCAGGGCGGCGGCGGTATCGGTGTCGAACCGGTAGGGTTTGCTGTCGCCGCCCACCAGCAGCACGATCCAGGGCCGCGGCAGATAGGCCAGGCGCTGTCGCCAGGTCTCCAGCTGCGCGCCGTCGGGCGTGCGGACGACGGCGAAGGGCGCTGGCAGGTCGACGACGTTTTCTCGCAGCGGCAGGTCGTACTGCGGCGTGGTGATCACCCGGTCGAAACGGGACAGCGGAGCGAACGGTCGCCCCAGCACCACCAGGCGGGGGCGACGGCCCGCGCGCCACCTGATCGCCCGGGCGACCAGCGACGGCAGCCAGCCGACGCTGAGCAGCAGGTCCGGCCAGCCGTCGGCCGGCTTGTGCAGGCAGCTGCGCAGCCGCTTCGTCTCGTGGGGCCAGCCCAGGGCGGTGGTCACTTCGCGCAGTTGCGCGTTGTCGCCGGGATGGACTCCCTGCAGCGCCCAGACCCGCGGCGGCGTGATGCGCCGAGCCGGATCGGCCCGGTAGCGGTGCAGCCGTCCCGCCCGGTCCAGGCAGTCCAGCTGCCAGCAGTGCTCGGGATAACGCCGGGCCACCCGGCGCAGCAGCGCCCGCCAGGCCTCCGGGCTGCCGACCGGCGAGCCCTCGGCGCCGCTCGACACCCGGATCAGGACCCCGTGGCGGGCGAGCCGGAACAGCCGGTCGAGGAGCCAGGGAATGTCCTCCGTGGGCAGCCGCTCCAGGCCGGTGGCGGCGACCGCATCCTGCCGCGGCAGTTCGTCGCGGCGCAGCGCCTGCCACGGCCAGCGGGCGACGCCGGGCGTCGCGCGCCAGGGACCGACCAGCGTCAGCCGGCTGGCGCCGAGCTCCAGGGCCTGCCGGCAGGTTTCGTCGACCAGCATCGCAGGATCGTCATCGGTCGCCCCGCGGCAGGCGGCGGCGAAACCGGGGCTCGGCCGGTCGGCGGTGAAGACCTCGTATCCCTCGGCATCGGCCGCCTGTTCGAGACCGTGGAAATACTCGGCGTAGGGGTGGATGTGATACGAGTAGCGGTCGGGGGTGGGGCGCCACGGCTGCAGGTGCAGGGTCGTGTAGTGCAGCAGCCGGGACTGCCCGTGGCGGTATTCCAGGTCCCGGGCATGCCAGATGGGATCGAGCGCTCCCCAGCGGCCCGGCTCGGCGGCGGCCTCGGCGCACAGGGCCTTCTTGCCCCGGTGGCAGGCCTTGGCGTAGGTCCAGCAGCGGGCCATGCGCTGGCAGTCGATCAGCATCACCGCCGTATCCTGGGGCAGCAGCGTCAGGTAGCCGTGCCCGTCCATCGACTGGTCGAACAAGGCGGCGGGATCGCCCAGGTAGATCTGGTCCACGTCGTTGTAGATGGCCCGTCCCCGGCGTCCGGCCAGATCCGGAATGGCGAAGCGGTAGTTGGTGAAGCCGGTGCGCCAACCGCGCCGGTCGAAGCCCGGCAGATCGACCATGCGATAGATCTCGTAGCGCCGGTCCGGATCGCGCACCTGCAGCAGGGAATAGAAGAAGACCCGCTCGGCCCGGTACTGCTCCGGCTGGGTGCCGAGATAGATGCGCACGGCCGGTGCCTGCGGCGCTCCGGGGTGGGCCTCCAGCACGACGGGCGTCACGTGCGGTACCGGCACGTCCTGGTCGGGGCCGCCGGGCAGTCGAGATGGAGCGGAGGGCCGGCCGACCGGCACGTGCCTGAACCAAGCCATGCTTTTCCCTGGTGGGCGATGCATGGGAAGTTGCCGCCTCGCCAGGGCATCGGTCGAGGCACGCGGCGAATCCCGAGAGCGCCTGAATCTGTATCGACAGATTAGACGTGGACTCGCATCGGGGATCGCGCGCGGGGAATGCCGGTCGTCGGATACCGCCGAGCCGTCCTGCCGACTACGGGCTCGTCGGCGCCTCAGTCCTTGGTTTCCAGGGCCGCCAGCCGGGCCTTCAGTTCGCGCACCTCGGCCTCCAGCTCGCGGACCCGCGCCTTGGCTTCCACCTCGGCGGTGACGTCCTTCTGGATGCCGATGAAATAGGTGAGCTGGTCGCCCTCGTTGAACACCGGGGTGATCGACAGCTCGTTCCAGAAGGTGCTGCCGTCCTTGCGGTAGTTGCGGATGACCTGCCGGCACGGGCGCCTGTTCCTGAGCGCCTCGCGGATGACCCGGCGGGCCAGCTGGTCGCGCTCGTCCGCCTGCAGGAAGCGGCAGTCCTGGTAGAGGATCTCGTCGACCGGGTAACCGGTCAGCCGCTCGAAGGCCGGGTTGGCGTAGATCAGGATGTTGTCCTCGCCCTCCGACTCGGCAACGGTGATGCCGTCGTTGGAAGCGTCGACGACCAGTTGCAACAGCTTGGCATTGATCATTGTGCTTGTTCTCCGTGCCTGTCGCGGCATTCTAGATCAACTCGCGCGGCCCGTGCCCCTGTCCGCGAATCCTTCGCCGGCCGGCGGGGGAGGGGACGTGGCACCCGTGCCGGAGCCGACACTGGAGTACAATGCCGGCGTCTTTTCGATCCGAGCTGCCAGCACCATGACCAAACTTCCCGGTGCTTCGCCCCTGGCCCCGGACCTGCCGGCCCAGGAGGAGCTGTTCCCCATTCGCGAAGTCGTGCGTCTGACCGGCGTCAATCCGGTCACCCTGCGTGCCTGGGAGCGCCGCTACGGACTGATCCAGCCGGTGCGCACCGAGGGCGGGCACCGGCTCTATTCCCAGGCGGACATCGAGGCGATCCGCAGCATCCTGGCCTGGACCGAGCGCGGCGTGGCGGTGAGCAAGGTCGGCAGCCTCCTGGCGCGCAGCGCCGAGGGCAAGGCCGCCGCGGCCCCGGCGGACGCAGCGGAGGCGGGCGGAGACCTCGGCGAGTGGCAGACCCGGCTGCGCCAAGCCGTCGGCCATTTCGACGAGGGCCGGCTGGAGCGGATCTACGGCCAGGTGTTCTCGACCTATCCGCTGTCCACGGTCTTCCAGGACATCCTCCTGCCGGTGTGGCAGGAGCTACAGCGGCAGAAAGGCTTCGGCCATGCCAGCCGGTGGCTGTTCCTCGACGCCTTCCTCCGCGCCCGGGTACTGCAGCGCCTGCAACTGGCCCGCGGGGCCGCCGACGAATGCGTGCTGCTGGCGGCCATTCCCGACCATTGCCACGAGCTGGAACTGCTGGTCGCCGGCCTCCTGTTGGGCAGCGACAGCGGCGCGGTACGCACGCTCGCCATCGGCCAGCCGCTGGAGGAGCTCGGCCTGGTCTGCCAGGAAGTGCGCCCGCAGGCCCTGGTGCTCTATTCCAAGCGCCCGCCGAGCGCCCTCCTGCTACGGCAGCTGGACAAGCTGGCCCTGACCCTCGACTGCCCCCTGGCCCTGGCCGGGGAGGCTTCGGAGCTGGCCGAAGGCGACCTGAAAGGCTCGCCCATCGCCTGCCTGGGCAGCTCCGGCCGGCTCATGGCGCGACGTCTGGCGCAGTTCCTGGCGGGACATCTGGATACCTGAAGCGCGTCGAGGCCGGCGAACGGAAGCGTGTGGCCGACGGGGGCCGCCGGCTGAAAGGGGGCGAGGCGGGGCGGTCCGGGGAGCTCCCTTTCCCCGTCGATGCCGTGCGCAGCCGGCGCCGCGCACGGCGGGACATCAGTCCGTGCCGTACTTCGGCGAGCGCGGCCCGTACAGCAGTCCCGAGTTCCGGCCCGCGGACAGCAGCCGCTGCCCGGCGATGCCGGCGACCGGATAGGCCGCATCGTCCTGCACGCTGCTGACGATCTGATGAACCGCGGCGGAGATCAGCATGCCGATCAGGCCGCCTGCATTGACGTTGCCTTCTTCGCTGGAGGCGCTCGCACTACCCGTCCACAGGGTGGCGCCGCTCTTCAGATCGACCAGTTTGGCGCCGGCGGTGACCACCGTGGCGCTGCTGAACACCATGTAGCTGGTGCCGTATTGCGATACCGTCACGTACAGCGCGGCGTCGGCGCCGAAGATTTCCCGCAGCTTCTGCGGCGACACCTGGTGGATGTCCCCCGGCGTGGTCAGGCCGTTCAGGCGGAAGGTCTCGTCCATCAGCGCCACCGGCACCACGTAGTAGCCGGCCTCGGCCAGCGGGTAGGTCACCTGCGACAGCATGCCGTAGGTGGCCTTCACATCGGGCGACTCGTTCAGCGGGGGCAGCACGACGATGGTGCGCGGACGACTCTGCTTGAAGGCCGAGTAGTCGACCGTCTTGGTCTGGGCGCAACCGGCGGCGAGCGTCGCGATCAGCAGCCCGGCACACAGCCTGAGTAGACGCATCATCATTGCTTGCCTTCCTTCTTCGCGTTCTTCAGCAGAAAGTCCATATAGGTGGCCGACTCGGGGAACAGCGCCTTTTCCGTCTGGAATTGCTGCACCATCTGGTCATCCCTGCCCAGGCTCGAATAGAGCAGCCCCAACTGCGCGTGATAACCCGGAGGAACCGCGCCATTGGCGGCCTTGATCTTCTGCAGGTCGCGCTCTAGCTCCTCGATCTGCGCTTCCTTCGGCGATTCGCCCTTGAAGTACTCGTAGACCTGGGACTGATAGCTTTCCCATTGGTAGAGCGTCTTATGCGAGGAGCACCCGGTCAGCGCCGCGACGCAGGCGATCGTCCCCGCGGCCGCCAGCCAGCGCCGCGGCATCAGTGCAGTAGCCATGTTTCGTACACTCCCTGTTTCCGGTCAGTTCTGCAGCTTCCAGGCTCCCGAGTCGATCGCCGCGACCAGCTTGTTCACGGCTTCGCGCACGGCCAGGTCGAGCACCTTGCCATTGAGGGTGGAGTCGTAACTGGCCGTCCCCCCGAAGCCGATGATCTCGCGGTTGGACAGGGCGTACTCGCCTGCGCCCTGGCTGGAGAAGACCACTTCCGAAGTGGAGATGTTGACGATATTCAGCGCGACCTTGGCGTAGGCCACCTGCGATTTGCCCCGGCCGAGCAGGCCGAAGAGCTGGTGATCGCCCACCTCCTTGCGACCGAATTCGGTGACGTCGCCGGTCACCACGAAATCGGCGCCCTTCAGGCGCAGGGTCTGGCCCTTGATCGAAGCTTCCTGCTGGATTTCGCTCATGTTGTCGCGATCCAGCACGTTGAAGCGGTTGGTCTGTTGCAGATGGGTGATCAGGATGGTCTTGGCCTGACCGCCCAGGCGGTCGACGCCGTCGGAGAAGATGCCGCGCATATAGCTGGAGCGGTTGTCGAACTTGCCCACCGCGATCGGCGTGCGCACCCCGGAATAGGGACGACTGACGCTCTCGACCTGCGGCACGTACAAGGCCCTGGAGCTTTCCGTCGCGCAACCGGCAGTCAGCAGCACGGCTGCGGACGCCATTCCCAACAACAATCCCTGTGACACCTTTCTCACTCGGTACTCTCCTCAAAAAAACGGTGGCTGGTGGTTTCCGGCATCGAGCGATGCCGGCGACGCCCGCGACTGATTTCAATCACGGCAAGTATTGCGAAACGAAAATAGCATAATGCCATCATCCGAACTGTGATCCTTGCCGGCAACCGGGCACGAGACCCGGCGCCGGCAAGACGTCAAGAAGCATGGGCGCGGGGGCAAAGATCGGGCTTTCTTGGCGATTGTCGCGGTTGGAGAGCGGATGGGCGTGAGAGGGCCATCCGAATCAGGCGTCGGCGCCCCGGGCGGATGGCGTTCGCCGGGCGAGACGGCGCCGGCTTTTTCGCAGCAGGGCGTGGATTAGGTTGGGTGGGCTGTTATAATATCAATTTGATATCATATTTTTACTTTAAAAATCAACTAGTTAGTTCTATTTATCGCAGTTGGGGGAAGAAAGAATGTTCAAGAAAGGAATGGTATTGCTGGCATTGAGCGCAGCGATTTCCGGTTGCCAGACGAGCGGTGAGGAATATCAGGCGAATGTTTTCGACAGCAGCCAGGTGAACCTGCAGCAAGAAGCGAAGACCGTAAAAATCATTACGGTCTCGGAAACGAAAATTAAGGTCAGCAACCAGAAGAACAAGAACACCGCGATGATGGTCGGCGGTCTGCTGGGCGCCGCGGGCGGTGCGGCACTCGGCGCAACCCGGAACACCGGCACGGCTGTAGCGGCCGGTGTGGGCGGCGGTGCGGCCGGAGCGCTCGCGGGCTCGCTGGTGAATGACACGAGCTTGGTGCCCGGCGTACTGATCGGCTATTCGGAAGACGGAAAGATCTATACGTCCGCGCAGGTAGGTCGGGTGTGCGAATTCACTCCGGGTGAGATCTCGCTGATGGTCAAGACCACCGAAAACGAGACTCGCATCCAGCCGAATGCGAAATGCCCCGCGTCGGCCAAGAAGGGTTGAGTCATAACATGCGTCGAATAGTTTTGGCTTCGACCCTCGCTCTTGTCGCCGGTCACGGCATTGCCGGTCCTTTCGATCAGATCCATAGCGTCGAGATGGATAACAAGAGAGCGGAGGCTGCGGCTCAGGCCGAAAGGCAAAGACAGGCCGACGCGGCCCGTGCTCAGCAGGATGCTCGCGAAGAAAAGCTTCGCCGGGAAAGACTGGCGGCCGAGCAGAAGGCCAGGCAAGTGCAAAAGGCCAGGCAAGAAGAGCAACAGCGGCTTCGCCTGGAGCAGGCGGGGGAAGAAAAGCGCCTCCGTGCACGAGACGAGCAATACGAAGATACCCAGCGCGAACTGCAGCTCGAAGAAGCGAAACTCAGACTTCAGATGCTGAAGGCCAAAGCGGCCCGCTCGAACGAGTATATCGACGCGGAACTGCGGGAAAGCGCGGCGCACACCGATGTCATCCAATCGGGGGCCGATGCCACTCGCAATGTTTCTTCCGGGGCCAAGTCTCTGCTTGAGGACTCGGGAGAGGCCGAAGTCAACCGCTCGAAGAAACTCTTCGAATAAGCCGACACGAGCCGGCCCCGGCGCATCGGGCGATGCGCCGGGGCCGTTTGTTTATTGAGGGAAAGTCGTTATGAACCGCTATTGGTTTATCGCTATGGCCGGTCTTGTTCTGGCCGGGTGTGGCGAAAAGGAAGATAAGTTCCCGGCCGTCGATCTGCGCGGCCGCTTGGTCGTCGACTCGGCCACCACGGAGCAGCGTCAGGCGCAAGGTATCCAGGGTGAATACTATCAGCGCATCCTGACGGTGAACGGCGCGGACATGACGTTCAATGAGTTTCTATCCAAATATTGTCCCGACCCGAATACGAGAAACGAAACGTGCCAGAAGGCATTTCGGATCAAGAAGATCGACGACGTCGGCGGGGCCACGAAATTCCTGCCGGCCGGGCTGCAGTGATTCCTGAGTCGCCACTTGATGGGCTCTTCCGCGTGGTCGAGTGGCAACCCATGAGTTTGCGGTAGCGAGCGACCCGTAAATCTGAGTCCGCCAGAGCGAGCGATGGGCAGCGAGTATTCCTCGGTTCGAGCTTTCCGCCGCAGATGAACCGGCATACGGGGCATGATGCGCCAGGCAGAGACGACCGGAAACAAAAAGCCCGCACGGGGCGGGCTTTTCAGGGCGTTTCGGAGACTGTTGGAGACAGCTGGAAACAGGTATCTGGCGCATCCGGCGGGATTCGAACCCACGACCCCTGCCTTCGGAGGGCAGTACTCTATCCAGCTGAGCTACGGATGCGTTGCGGGGCGCAATCATACGCATCTCGTCAGCGGGCGTCCATGCCGATGCGATGACTTTCTCCCAGGCCCCCTCCATAGGCTGCCGGCACAGACGGGTTGGCTCTCGGCGCAGGTGTGCGGGGGAAGCCGCCAGGGTGTCGCGAACGGGCGGGTGGCTGTTACCCTTCGGGCGTCGCCGGGTATCTCCGGCGGGTTTCCCCTATCGATGGAGTCAGTAGTAGATGTCGGACAGTATCAGGGTCTGGGATGCGCCGCTGCGCCTGTTTCACTGGTCGCTGGCGCTCAGCGTCGCGGCGGCCGTCGCCACCGGCTGGGTGGGTGGCAATCTGATGGTCTGGCACGGCCGGCTGGGCCTGCTGATCCTCGGGTTGCTGATGTTCCGTCTGGTCTGGGGCGTGCTGGGGTCGACCTATGCGCGCTGGTCGCGCATCCTCGCCGCGCCGCTGAGCGTGGGGGCCTATCTGCGCGGGCACTGGCGGGGGGCGGGGCACAGTCCGCTGGGTTCCCTGTCGGTGCTCGCCCTGCTCGGGCTGGTGGGGTTCCAGACCCTGAGCGGGTTGCCGGCGAGCGACGATATCGCCTTCCAGGGGCCGCTCTATCGGCTGCTGGAGGCCGATACCAGCGCCTGGCTGACCGGTCTGCACCGTCAGGCCAAGTGGCTGTTGCTGGGGATGATCGCCCTGCATCTGCTGGCGATCGCCTACTACGGCCTGGTCCTGCGCCGGCCGCTGGTGCGGGCGATGGTCAATGGCCGCCATTCGCGGGAGTACGCCGAGCAGGTCGAAGCCCGTGGCGGTTCGTGGGGTGCGGCGCTGGTCGCGCTGGCTTTCGCCGTGCTGGTGATCTGGCTGGCGCAGTCGGCCGAGGGCTGGATGGCGCCCCCGCCGGCGCCGGCTGCGCCGCAGCTCGATTGGTGAGAACGGGCCGGCCGGCGGCAGCCGACCGGCCAATCGCTCATTCGGCGCGGAACTTCTCGTGGCAGGACTTGCAGGCCTTGCCGACTTCGCCGAAGGCGGCCTTGATGCGTGCCTGGTCGCCGGTGGCCGCTTCGCTGGCCAGCTGGTTGGCGGCGGCGACGAAGGTGCTGCCGACCTTGCGGGCTTCATCGGCGTTCTCGAAGAAGGACGCCTTGAGGTCGGTATTCTCCTTGCCCATCTTCTCCTGGGTGGTTTCAGGGCTGTAGAGGGCGCCCATGCCGGAGTTGGCGATGGCGGCGATGGCGTTGGCCGCATTGGCGACCTGCTCCTTGTTGTAGGGCACGCTGCCCTCGACGACCTGGGCCTTGATCTTGCCCATGTTCCAGGACATGAAGCTGTAGCCGGCCTGGCGGTAATGGACCTGGTCCTCGGGCTTCATCTGCGCCTGGCTGGTCACGCTGGCCAGCAGAATGGCGGCGCCGAGGGCGCCTGTCATCAATGCTTTCACGGTAACTCCTTTGTTTTCCTGAATCCGTACGGCCCCGACGGCCGTCCGGAGAGGGCTATACTCCCCGCCATATAGCGATCAGTGCAAGCCGAATGCTTGTACTAGAGCGGTTCCGCTGCCCCGGCAGGCTTCCGGGTAGTGTCCGGGCAAGAGGAAATGCCGTCCCGCGTCCGGGAACGAGCCGGCTCGACCGTATTCCCAATCGAAGCAATGCCCGTACGGCTGCTTAGGAGGCTGCAATGCAACTGAAAGACGCCCGGCTGTTCCGCCAACAGGCCTATATCGGCGGTAGCTGGCAGGATGCCGATGGTGCTCAGACCCTCCCGGTCAACAACCCGGCCACTGGCGAAGTCCTTGGCAGTGTGCCGAAGATGGGCGCGGCCGAGACCCGCCGCGCCGTCGAGGCCGCCGAGCGCGCCCTGCCGGCCTGGCGCGCGCTGACCGCCAAGGCCCGCGCGCAGAAGCTGCGCCGCTGGTTCGAGCTGATGCTCGAGCACCAGGACGACCTGGCCCGGCTGATGACCCTGGAGCAGGGCAAGCCGCTGGCCGAGGCCAAGGGCGAGATCGCCTATGCCGCCTCCTTCCTCGAGTGGTTCGCCGAGGAAGCCAAGCGTGTCTACGGCGACACCATCCCCGGCCACCAGAGCGACAAGCGCCTGATCGTGCTCAAGCAGCCGATCGGCGTCTGCGCCGCCATCACCCCGTGGAACTTCCCCAGCGCCATGATCACCCGCAAGGCCGGCCCGGCCCTGGCCGCCGGCTGCACGATGGTGCTGAAACCGGCCAGCCAGACGCCGTTCTCGGCCCTGGCCCTGGCCGAGCTGGCCGAGCGCGCGGGGATTCCCGCCGGGGTGCTGAACGTGGTCACCGGCTCGGCCGGCGAGGTGGGCGGCGAGCTGACCTCCAACCCGGTCGTGCGCAAGCTGTCCTTCACCGGCTCCACCGAGATCGGCCGCCAACTGATGGCCGAGTGCGCGCGGGACATCAAGAAGGTCTCCCTGGAGCTGGGCGGCAACGCGCCCTTCATCGTCTTCGACGACGCCGACCTGGACGCCGCCGTCGAGGGCGCGCTGATCTCCAAGTACCGCAATGCCGGCCAGACCTGCGTCTGCGCCAACCGCCTGTACGTGCAGGAAGGGGTCTACGACGCCTTCGCCGCCAAGTTTAAGGCGGCGGTCGAGACGCTCAGGATCGGCAACGGCCTGGAGGAGGGCATCGTCATCGGCCCGCTGATCGACGACCGGGCGGTCGAAAAGGTCCGGGAACACATCGCCGATGCCGTCGACAAGGGCGCCAAGGTAGTCACCGGCGGTCAGCCGCACGCCCTGGGCGGGACCTTCTTCGAGCCGACCATCCTCACCGACGTGCCGCGGGATGCGCGGGTTTCCAAAGAGGAGACCTTCGGCCCGCTGGCTCCGCTGTTCCGCTTCCGCGACGAGGCCGAGGTGATCGCGCTGGCCAATGACACCGAGTACGGCCTGGCCTCCTACTTCTACGCCCGCGACCTGTCCCGGGTGTTCCGCGTAGCCGAGGCGCTGGAGTACGGCATGGTCGGCGTCAACACCGGGCTGATCTCCAACGAGGTGGCCCCCTTCGGTGGCATCAAGGCCTCGGGCCTGGGTCGCGAGGGTTCTAAATACGGCATCGATGAGTATCTGGAGATCAAGTATCTCTGCCTCGGCGGCATCTGAGCCGCCTGAGGGGGCGCGGGGGATCAGCGAGGGATCACCTGCTACAGGTATCGGTCTCGCGGATCTCTTCCAGCGCCTGTGCCAGTTGCTCGACCGGCAGGGGCTTGCCGAACAGATAGCCCTGGCCCAGGTCGCACCGGTTGCGCTTGAGGAAATCCATCTGCTCGGGCCTTTCGATGCCTTCGGCGAGAACGGTCAGACCCAGGCTGTGGGCCAGCATGATGACCGAGCGGGTGATGGCCGCATCCTCGCTGTCGGCCGGCAGGCCGGCGACGAAGCCCTGGTCGATCTTCAGCTTGTGCACCGGCATGCGCTTCAGGCGCAGCAGCGAGGAGTGGCCGGTGCCGAAGTCGTCGATGGCCAGGCGGATGCCCAGCTCGCGCAGGCGCTGCAATTGCTCGAGGGCGACTTCCGGCTCCCTCATCACCGTGCTCTCGGTGATCTCCAGTTCCAGGTACTGCGCCGGCAGCCCGGTTCGGGCGAGGATCTCGGCCACGCGCAGATCGAGGATGCCGCGGTTGAACAGGCGGCTGGATATGTTCACCGCGACGAACTTCAGACGGCAGCCGCTTTCCAGCCAGGCGCGCATCTGCAGGCAGGCCTGCTCCAGCATCCACAGGTCGATGTCGCTGATCAGGCCGTTTTCCTCGGCGATGGGGATGAATTCCCCCGGCGGCACCAGGCCGCGCTCGGGATGCTGCCAGCGCACCAGGGACTCGAAGCCGATCAGCCTGCCGCTGTCGAGGTCGTGGATCGGCTGGTAATGGGCGCGCAGCTCGTCCTTCAGCAGGGCCTGGCGCAGGGAGATGGCCAGCTCGACGCGCTGCTGGGCGTAGAGGGTCAGCTCCTGGGTATAGAAGGCGTAGGTGGCGCGTCCGCTGTGCTTGGCCTTGTTCAGCGCGGAGTCGGCGTTGCGCAGCAGCTGCTCGACGCTCTGAGCGTCGTTGGGGAACAGGCTGACGCCGATGCTGACGCCGATCATCAGGTCGTGCTTGCCCAGCTGGAAGGGCTGGTTCAGCGCTTCGATGATCTGGACCGCCAGGGTCGCCGCCTGCTGCGGCAGGCAGCTCTCGCTGACCAGCCCGAACTCGTCGCCGCCGAGGCGGGCGAGGGTCATGCCCTGGCGCACCACGTTGTAGATGAGGCGCTGGCTGATGGCCTTGAGCAACTGGTCGCCCAGGCGGTGGCCGAGGCTCTCGTTGATGTGCTTGAAATGGTCGAGGTCGAGCAGCAGGATCGCGCCCTGGTCCTTCTCCGCCCGGGCCCGTTCGAGCCCCTGCTGGATGCGCTCGTTGAACAGCAGGCGGTTGGGCAGGCCGGTCAGCGGGTCGTAGTGGGCCAGGTGGTCGAGCTCGGCCTGGGAGCGCCGCAGCATCGACAGGTCGGAGAACACCGCGACGTAGTGGCTGAGCTCCCCCTCCCGGTCGCGAATGGCGCGGATGCTCTGCCACTGGGGATACACCTCGCCGGTCTTGCGCCGGTTCCAGATCTCGCCGCTCCATTCGCCGTGCTTCTGCAGGGTCTGGTAGAGGCTCTGGTAGAAGCGCGCATCGTGCCGGCCCGACTTGAACATGACCGGTGTCTTGCCCAGCACCTCGTTCTCGCTGTAGCCGGTGATGCGGGTGAAAGCCGGGTTGATGTAGAGGATCCGCTGCTTGGCATCGGTCATCAGCACGCCCTCCTGGGCGCTGTCGAAGACCGCCGCGGCCTGGCGCAGGCTGGTGTAACTGGCGTTCTGTTCGGCCAGCCGACGGCGGCCGAGCAGGTACAGCAGCAGGGTGGTCAGCACGATGAAGCCGGCATCTTTGAGCAGCAGCAAGGGCCAAAGGCGCTCGTTATCCTCGGGCAGGGACAGCAGCAGGCTATCCAGACCTATCCATAGGAGGGCGAGAGTCGCATAGGCTAGGCAGACCCACTGGAGGAGGCGTGCTTTCATCTAACACCGGGTTCCATGACGGCTAACAGGACAGGTGTACTGCGGGAAACAGTGGTTTAAAAGCCGACTGGCGTTATGGCCGGTCGGGCCAATAATCAATGAGAAGTGAATCAGACTTTGTCCATGAGGCGATTACCCCATGTGGTACAACGGTTTGCTCGATCTCGCGCCTTGGCAGCTGATTTTGGTCATCCTGGTATTGACGCATGTCACTATAGTCAGTGTCACTATCTATTTGCATCGCTATTCGGCGCATAGAGCCCTCGAGCTAAACCCCGTCCTTGAGCATTTCTTCCGTTTCTGGCTGTGGCTAACCACGGCCATGAACACCCGCGAGTGGACGGCCGTCCACCGCAAGCACCACGCCAAGTGCGAAACCGTCGACGACCCCCACAGCCCTCGGCACAAGGGCCTGCTCACCGTTCTGCGCAGGGGGGCCGAATTGTATCGGAGCGAGGCGAAGAATCCGGAAACCCTGCGCCTCTACGGCAAGAACTGTCCTGACGACTGGATCGAGCGCCACCTCTACGCCCGCTTTCCCAATGCCGGTATCGCCCTCATGGCGCTGCTCGACCTGAGCCTGTTCGGCGCGCTCGGCCTCACCGTCTGGGGGCTCCAGATGCTGTGGATTCCCCTGTGGGCCGCCGGCGTGGTCAACGGCCTGGGGCACGCGATCGGCTACCGCAACTTCGAATGCCGGGACGCCTCGACCAACCTGCTGCCTTGGGGCCTGCTGATCGCCGGGGAGGAGCTGCACAACAACCACCACACCTACCCGAACTCGGCCAAGCTGTCGGTGCGCAAGTGGGAGTTCGACCTGGGCTGGGCCTGGATCCGTCTGTTCGGCTGGCTGGGACTGGCCAAGGTCAAGCGCGTCGCGCCGATCGCCCACCGGGTGGCGGGCAAGGGGCATCTGGACATGGACACCGCCATGGCGATCCTCAACAACCGCTTCCAGGTCATGGCCCAGTACCGCAAGCTGGTGATCGCGCCGCTGGTCCAGCAGGAGTTCGCTCGGGCGGACGTCTCGGTGCGTCATCTGTTCCGCCGCGCCAAGGGGCTGCTGGCGCGCGAGACCAGCCTGCTGGAGGCAGCCCAGCGGGCGCGCATCCAGTCCCTGCTGGAGCAGAGCCAGGCGCTCCGGGTGATCTACGAGCGGCGCCTGGCGCTGCAGCAGATCTGGGCCAGGACCAGCGCCAACGGGCACGACATGCTGGCCGCCATCAAGGACTGGATCCAGGAGGCCGAGTCCAGCGGTATCCAGTCCCTGCGCGACTTCGCCGCCCAACTGAGAACCTATTCGCTGCGTCCGGTGCCGCTGCTCGCCTGAGCAGCGCGCCTTCGAACTTTAGGGGCCGCAACCGATCTGATGAGCCGTGCCCGCCCGAGGCGCAGGGGGCAGGGCTTCAATCGAAGGAGCGGATGCAGTCATGATCGCTAAGGCTAAGGATGAACATCCCGTCGGCAAGGCCGCAGAGGCCGTCCCGCCAACCGTGCCGTTGTCCCCGGACGACAAATCGTCCATACCCCGCCAGGCACTCGCCGAGCTGGCCCGGCTGCAGGCCCGCGAGCAGCTGTTCGATCTGCTGATGGCCAGTCTCAACGTCGTGCTCTGGGTGTTCGACTGGCGGGCCCAGCGGCTGATCTACGTCAGCCCGGCTTACGAGCGGATCTTCGGGCGGCCTGCCGCCGCCGTTCTGGAGAGCTTCGCCGAATGGCAGCAGAGCATCCACCCGGACGACCGCGGGCAGGCCCTCGCCGGCCTCGCCGAGGTATTGGAGAAGGGCGCCATCGAGCAGCGCGAATACCGCATCGTCCGTGGCGACGGCCAGCTGCGCTGGTTGAGCGACAAGTGCTTCTGCAACGAGGGGGACGGGCAAGGCCGTTCGATCGTCGTCGGCATCGCCGAGGACATCACCGAGAAGAAGCGCTTCGAGAGCGAGCTGCAGTTGCTCGCGACTACCGACGCGCTGACCCAGAGCAGCAACCGCCGGCATTTCTTCGAATGCGCCCAGAGCCAGTTCCAACTGGCCCGTCAAGGCAGCTTCCCGCTGGCCTTCCTGTTGCTGGACGTGGACGACTTCAAGCGCATCAACGACAACCATGGTCATCAGGTCGGCGACCAAGTGTTGTGCCAGCTGGCCCGCTGCGGTGCCAGCCTGCTGCGGCGCGGTGATCTGTTCGGGCGGATCGGTGGCGAGGAGTTCGCCGCACTCTTTCCCTACTGCCGCCCGGAGGAGGCGTTGCAGATCGCCGAGCGGCTGCAGCGCTCCATTCGGCGCCTGGTGTTCAATGCCGAAGACCGGCCGTTCCGCATCACCGTCAGCCAGGGGCTGGTCAGCCTCCGTCCCGATGACACCAGCCTGAGCGCCCTGTATGCCCGCGCCGACGAGGCGATGTACCAGGCCAAGCGCCAGGGCAAGGACCGCATCGTGCAGGCCTGACCCCGGTACGGCAGCGCGGGTGCGCCGGCCTCATGGCGAGGCTGCGACTCCGTTCATCGCCTGGCGCGCTGCCCCTTGGAAAATTCCGCCGGGCAATGGCAGGATTCCCTGCCGATCAATCAGACCCTCCACCATCGGGTTACGCTCAGCCCGACCGAGCCTCCGCCATGAGTGAAACCGACGTGTCCATCGACATCCAGCGCCTTCGCCATTCCGCCGACCGGGCCCAGCAGTTGCTGAAGACGCTGGCCAACCGGGATCGCCTGATGTTGCTCTGCCAGCTGTCCCACGGCGAGCGCAACGTCGGCGAACTGGAAGCGCTGCTGGGCATCAGGCAGCCGACCCTGTCCCAGCAGCTCGGGGTATTGCGCCGCGAGGGGCTGGTGGAAACCCGCCGCGACGGCAAGCAGATCCATTACCGGATCAGCAGCTCCCACGCCCTGGCGGTAATCGCCACGCTCTATGAGCTGTTCTGCAGCGAATCTGCAGAGCCCCGGGCAGAGAGCGGGGCCGTCGTCTCCTAGCGACTCAGGCCCCGCACTCCAGCACCTGCTTCCAGGATTCCGGATGCAGATGCGGTGCCGGCTGCTGCTGGGTGATGCAGTGGATGTTGCCGCCGCCGAGGAGAATCTCCCGGCCCGGCAGCATGACCACCTCGCGCTCGGGGAACAGCTGGCGCAGGATTCTCTCCGCCTCGGCATCCCGCGGATCGTCGAAGCGGGGCGCGATGATGCCGCCGTTGACGATCAGGAAGTTCACGTAGGAGCCGGCCAGGCGCTGGGCCGGATCGCGCGACTGGCTGCCGGCGATGGCGTCCACGCCGGCGCATTCCTCCTCGCTGGCGTATAGCGGGCCGGGAATCGGCATCTTGTGCACGGTGAGGGCGTTGCCCCGGGCGTCGCGGCTCTGCTCCAGCACCCGGAGGGCCGCCTGGCAGCGCGGATAGTTCGGGTCCTGCGGATCGTCGGTCCAGGCCAGCAGCACCTCGCCAGGGCGGACGAAGCAGCAGAAGTTGTCCACATGGCCGTCAGTCTCGTCGTTGTACAGGCCCTGAGGCAGCCAGATCACCTTGTCGACGGACAGATGCTCGGCGAGCACGACCTCGATCTCGTGCCGCGACAGCTGCGGATTGCGGTTGCGGTTGAGCAGGCATTCCTCGGTGGTCAGCAGGGTGCCTTCGCCGTCCACGTGGATGGCGCCACCTTCCAGCACGAAGCCTTCGGTGCGATAGCGGGCGCAGCGCTCGATGCCGAGGATCTTGCCCGCTACTTGGTCGTCGCGTTTCCACGGCCAGTAGAGGCCGCCGTCGAAGCCGCCCCAGGCATTGAAGGTCCAGTCCACCCCGCGCACCTCGCCGCGGCCGTCGACCACGAAGGTCGGACCGCTGTCGCGCACCCAGGCGTCGTCGCTGCCGAGTTCCATCACGCGGATGTTCGGATGGTCGAGGTGGGCACAGGCGTTCTCGTACTGCCCGGCGCTGACGCCGACGCTGACCGGCTCGAAGCGGGCGATGGCACGGGCTACCGCGGCGAAGGCGGCCTGCGCCGGCTTGCCGCCCAGGCGCCAGTTGTCCGGACGTTCCGGCCAGAGCATCCAGGTCTGGCTGTGCGGTTCCCACTCGGCGGGCATGCGAAAGCCATCGGCACGGGGAGTCGAGGTGAGGGTGGTCATCGGGCTGTCACCAGGTGGTTGCGAAAGGACGACGAATCGGTCGGTTCGTCTTGAGTATTGCAGGCTTCTGCGGGATTGCCCCGCAGCGGCAGCTTCGCCGCGGGGCGGATCGGCGTCAGGACTCCAGCGCGCCGTCCAGGGTCTTGAGCGGCCCGTAGAGGTTCGGCCGGCGGTCGCGGAACACGCCCCAGGCGCTGCGGATGTGCTCCAGACGGTCGAGGTCGAAGCTGTGCACCAGCACGCCTTCCTCGGTCTCGTTCAGCTCCTCCACCTTGGCACCGAACGGGTCGGCGATGAACGACGAACCGTAGAAGTCGATGTGGTAGTCCTCCTGCTCCTCGCGGCCGATGCGGTTGCTGGCGATCAGCGGCATCAGGTTGGCGCCGGCATGGCCCTGCTGTACCCGCTGCCAGTGGTCGCGGGAGGTTATGGTCGGGTCGTGCGGCTCGCTGCCGATGGCGGTCGGATAGAACAGCAGTTCGGCGCCCTGCAACGCCATGCTGCGCGCGCTCTCCGGGAACCACTGGTCCCAGCAGATGGCCACGCCGATTTTGGCGTAGCGGGTCTGCCAGACCTTGAAGCCGGTGTCGCCGGGGTTGAAGTAGTACTTCTCGTGGTAGCCGGGGCCGTCGGGGATGTGGCTCTTGCGGTAGGTGCCGAGCACTCGGCCGTCGGCGTCGATGATGGCGATGCTGTTGAAGCGCGCCCGCCCGGCCAGCTCGAAGAAGCTGATCGGCAGCACCACCTGGAGCTCGGCGGCGATCTTGCGGAAATGGCGGATTGCCGGGTTTTCCTCGGCCGTGGTGGCCAGCTGCAGGTATTCCGGGTTCGGTTTCTGGCAGAAGTAGGGGGTTTCGAACAGTTCCTGGATCAGGATGATCTGCGCGCCCCTGGCGGCGGCCTCGCGCACCAGTTGCTCGGCCTTGGCGATGTTGGCGGCGCGATCCCAGGAACAGGCCATCTGGGTGGCGGCGACGGTGACGATGCGGGACATGGCGACCTCGTGACGACGCATGGGCGGAATCCATCAAGCTGGCAGAGGATGCCGCCGGGGTCAAATGCAAGGGGAAAGGGACATTGGCCGGATCGCCCAGCGGCTTTCCGGCTGGTCGATCAGACCGTGTGCAGGTACCAGTTGTACTCCAGGTCCGAGATCGAGTGCTCGAACTCCTCCAGCTCGCTTTCCTTGCAGGCGACGAAGATATCGATGTAGTCCGGGCTGATGTATTCGGCCAGGATCTCGCTGTCGTCCAGCTTGCGCAGGGCGTCGCGAAGGTTGTTCGGCAGGCTGGGCTCGACCTTCTCGTAGGAGTTGCCCTCGATCGGCTCGCCCGGCTCGACCCGGTGGCTGAGGCCGTGGTGCACGCCGGCCAGCAGGGCGGCCATCACCAGGTAGGGGTTGGCGTCGGCGCCGGCCACCCGATGCTCGATGCGCACCGCATCGGCGCTGCCGGTCGGCACGCGCAGGGCCACGGTGCGGTTGTCCAGGCCCCAGCTCGGCGCGTTGGGCACGTAGAACTGGGCGCCGAAGCGGCGGTAGGAGTTGACGTTGGGGCAGAGGAAGGCCATCGACGCCGGCATGGTCTCCAGCACACCGCCGATGGCATGGCGCAGATCGGCGTTCTGCTGGGGATCATCTCCGGCGAAGATGTTGCGGCCCTCGCGGTCGAGGATCGAGATGTGCACGTGCAGCCCGTTGCCGGCCTGGCCGGGGTAGGGCTTGGCCATGAAGGTGGTGTCCATCTCGTGGTCGTAGGCGATGTTCTTGACCAGGCGCTTGAGCAGCACGGCGTAGTCGCAGGCCTTGATCGGGTCGGCGACGTGGTGCAGGTTGACCTCGAACTGCGCCGGGGCGCTCTCCTTGACGATGGCGTCGGCCGGGATGCCCTGTTCCTTGGCGCCCTCGAGGATGTCCTGCAGGCAGTCGACGTATTCGTCGAGGTCGTCGATCAGGTAGACCTGGGTGGAGTGCGGACGCTTGCCGGAAATCGGCGAGCGCGGCGGCTGCGGCCGGCCGTTCACGTTCTCCTGGTCGATCAGGTAGAACTCCAGTTCGAAGGCGGCGCAGACGGTCAGGCCCATGGCGTCGAACCTCTCCACCACCCGGCGCAGCACTTCCCGCGGATCGGCGAAGAAGGGCGTGCCGTCGCGCTCGTGCATGGTCATCAAGAGCTGCGCGGTGGGGCGCTTCTGCCAGGGTTCCTTGCTCAGGGTGTTGGGGATGGGGAAGCAGTTGCGGTCGGCGTCGCCGATGTCCAGTCCCAAGCCGGTGCTTTCCACGGTGGCGCCGTTGATGTCCAGGGCGAACAGCGAGGCGGGGAGGTTGATGCCCTGCTCGTAGACCTTGTGCAGGCTGGTGCGCTCGATGCGCTTGCCTCGCACCACGCCGTTCATGTCGGCGATGAGCAGATCGATGAACAGGATCTCGGGGTGTTCCTTGAGGAACGCGTTCGCCTCGTTGAGCTGAACGGCGCGCGGAAGGACCGACATGATGCAACACCTTACATGTTAAAAATATCAATCATCCGATGACTTGGTGTTGAGTCAACCCCAAAGCCGTGGCGCTGTCAAGGCAGGCCCGTTTTGCCCTTCATTGGGGCTCTCGTGCCTTTTTCTGCGGCGTTTTGGGGCGGTCGGGAACGCTGTTCGCGTGCTCTGGAAGGCCTCCTGCTGGCGCCTGATTTCCGGCGGTTGTCTAAAAAAATGAACAAGACTAAGCTCGGGCCATCTACCTAGTGGATACAAGGAAGACGCCTGCATGTTCCGTCAGCCATTGATCGGCGTGATCGCCTGCACCAAGCAGATCGGCCTGCATTCCTACCATGTCGCCGGTGACAAGTACCTGCGCGCCGTTGCCGAGGGCGCGGGCGGTCTGCCGCTGGTCATCCCCGCCCTGGGCGAACTGATCGACCAGGCGGAGCTCATCCAGCGCCTCGACGGCCTGCTGTTCACCGGCTCGCCGTCGAACGTCGAACCGCACCATTACCAGGGGCCGGCCAGTGCGCCGGGAACCCTGCACGACCCGGCGCGCGACCGCACCACGCTGCCCTTGATCCGCGCCGCGGTGGCCGCCGGCGTGCCGCTGTTCGGCATCTGCCTCGGCTTCCAGGAGATGAACGTGGCCTTCGGCGGCAGCCTGCACCAGAAGGTGCACGAGGCCGGGCCGTTCATGGACCACCGGGAGAGCGAGGAGGACGCCCTGGAGGTTCAATACGGCCCGCGTCACACCCTGCACGTGCAGCCCGGCGGTCTGCTCGCCAGCCTCGGCCTGCCGCGGGAGATCCAGGTCAACTCGGTGCACGGCCAGGGCGTCGAGCGCCTCGGGCCGGGTCTGCGCATCGAGGGGCTGGCGCCAGACGGGCTGATCGAGGCGCTCTCGGTGATCGACGCGCAGAGCTTCGCCTTAGGTGTGCAATGGCACCCGGAGTGGCAGTTCCAGGCCAATCCCCATTATCTGCGGCTGTTCCAGGCCTTCGGCGACGCCTGCCGGCAGCGGGCGGGCCGGCGCTGACCGCCGAGCGTCGAGGTGAACTGCCCGATCGGCGATCCGAGCGGCATCGCCGCAGCGAGACCGATCTGTCGCTGCCAGCCTCGTCGCTCGGGCGCGCAGAGAACGAGAACTACAAGCGGGTGATCGGCTCCCGATCCTGAACGCCCGCTGCCGCCGGTTCGGGCGTCCCATGCGGACGCGGTCCGTCGGAATCCCTTACGGCCCGTCTTTCGGGTTCCCGTTGTCGGAGGTACCAATCCATGAAGAAAGCCAGCAGCAATCCGCAGACCCGGCAGTGGCAGGATCTGGGGCGCGACCACCATCTGCCGCCGTTCACCGATTACAAGCAGCTCAACGAGAAGGGCCCGCGGATCATCACCCGCGCCGCCGGCGTGCACCTGTGGGACAGCGAGGGCAACCGCATTCTCGACGGCATGGCCGGCCTCTGGTGCGTCAACGTCGGCTACGGCCGCGAGGAGCTGGCCGAGGCGGCGGCCCGGCAGATGCGCGAGCTGCCCTACTACAACCTGTTCTTCCAGACCGCCCACCCGCCGGCCCTGGAGCTGGCCAAGGCCATCGCCGAGCTGGCGCCCGAGGGCATGAACCACGTGTTCTTCACCGGCTCCGGCTCGGAGGCCAACGACACCGTGCTGCGCATGGTGCGGCACTACTGGGCGGTCAAGGGCAAGCCGAGCAAGAAGGTGGTGATCGGCCGCTGGAACGCCTACCACGGTTCCACCGTCGCCGGCGCCAGCCTGGGCGGGATGAAGGCGCTGCACGGCCAGGGCGACCTGCCGATCCCCGGCATCGAGCACATCGACCAGCCCTACTGGTTCGGCGAGGGCGGCGACCTGGATCCCGATGAGTTCGGCACCCGGGTCGCCGAACAGCTGGAGAGCAAGATCCTCGATCTCGGCGAGGAGAACGTCGCCGCCTTCATCGCCGAGCCGGTCCAGGGCGCCGGCGGGGTGATAGTGCCGCCGGAGACCTACTGGCCGAAGATCCGCGAGATTCTCGACAAGTACGACATCCTGTTCGCCGCCGACGAGGTCATCTGCGGTTTCGGCCGCACCGGCGAGTGGTTCGGCAGCCAGCATTACGGCCTGAAACCGGATCTGATGTCGATCGCCAAGGGCCTGACCTCCGGCTACGTGCCCATGGGCGGTGTGGTGGTCCGCGACGAGGTGGTCGAGGTGCTCAACCAGGGCGGCGAGTTCTACCACGGCTTCACCTATTCCGGGCATCCGGTGGCGGCGGCGGTGGCCCTGGAGAACATCCGCATCCTGCGCGAGGAGGGCATCGTCGAGCGCGTGAAGAGCGAAACGGCACCGTATTTGCAACATCGCTGGCGGCAATTGGCCGAGCATCCGTTGGTGGGGGAAACCCGCGGTGTCGGTATGGTCGCGGCGCTCGAACTGGTCAAGAACAAGCACAGCCGCGAGCGCTTCCCCGCCGAACTGGCGGTCGGCATGCGCTGTCGCGAGTTCTGCTTCGACAACGGACTGGTGATGCGTGCCGTGGGCGACACCATGATCATCGCGCCGCCGCTGGTGATCGATCCGGTGGAGATCGACGAGTTGATCGCCAAGGCGCACAAGTGTCTGGACCTGACCGCGAGTGCCGTGCTCGGCTGAGGAGGCGTCTATCCTGCGCCTTCGCTGGCGCGAATGCATGGAAATAGACGACCGGCCTTGTCAGACTGCGCAGCAGTGTGCGGCCAGCCCACGAGAAGGGCAGGACGCTCGCCAGTCGGGTAAACAAAAGACACAACAGGAGCTGTACGCATGAAAAGATTTGGCAAGTCCCTTCTCGCGCTGTCCCTGGCCGGACTCCTGGCGGGTGCGGCCCAGGCCGAGGACAAGGTGCTGCATGTCTACAACTGGTCGGACTACATCGCCGAGGACACCCTGGAGAACTTCACCAAGGAAACCGGGATCAAGGTCGTCTACGACGTCTTCGACAGCAATGAGGTGCTGGAAGCCAAACTGCTGGCCGGCAGCTCCGGCTACGACGTGGTGGTACCGTCGAACCCCTTCCTGGCCAAGCAGATCAAGGCCGGCGTGTTCCAGAAGCTGGACAAGAGCAAGCTGACCAACTGGAACAACCTCGACAAGAACCTGCTCAAGGCCCTGGATCCCAGCGATCCGGGTAACCAGTACGCGATCCCCTACATGTGGGGCACCATCGGCATCGGCTACAACGTCGACAAGGTCAAGGCCGTGCTCGGCGACAACGCTCCGGTCGACTCCTGGGACCTGGTGTTCAAGCCGGAGAACATCGAGAAGCTGAAGTCCTGCGGCGTCTCCTTCCTCGACTCGCCGACCGAGATCCTGCCGGCCGCGCTGCATTACCTGGGCTACGCTCCGGACAGCAGCAAGCCCGAGGAGCTGAAGAAGGCCGAGGAGCTGTTCATGAAGATCCGCCCGAGCGTTGCCTACTTCCACTCCTCCAAGTACATCTCCGACCTGGCCAACGGCAACACCTGCGTCGCTATCGGCTATTCCGGCGATATCTACCAGGCCAAGACCCGTGCCGAAGAAGCCAAGAACGGCGTGAAGGTCGGCTACAAGATTCCGAAGGAGGGCGCCGGCAGCTTCTTCGACATGCTGGCCATCCCGGCCGATGCGAAGAACGTGGATAACGCCCATGTCTTCCTCAACTACCTGCTGAAGCCGGAAGTCATGGCTTCGATCACCGACTACGTGCGCTTCCCGAACGGCAACGCCGCCGCCACTCCGCTGGTGGCCGAGGACATCCGCACCGACCCGGGCATCTACCCGAGCCAGGACGTGATGAAGAAGCTCTACACCTTCCCGGATCTGGACCCCAAGGTGCAGCGTGCCATGACCCGCAGCTGGACCAAGATCAAGTCCGGCCATTGATGGTGGAAGCACTCCGGCGGCTGGCCGCCGGAGTGCCCTCCGATAGCGCCCGGAGGGGAATCTGAAGACTCGAGGCTTCCCTCATTCCCCAAGTTTTCGCCTGTTGCATCCTGCCTGTTGATCTTTCGAGGTTTTTCCCATAAATAGCGGCCTTCGCTCGGCAGATGCCGCGCGGACCGGCACTGGAGGAGCCTTCCCATGCGCTCGATCTTGATCCCGACTGCCGCAGTCCGCACGGTCCGGCCAGAGATGCAGCCACACTGCCGGGGGCGCGGCCCTGCGTCCGCTTGTTCCACTTGTCCAGATACGTCGTCTTCCAGGCCGTCAGACGTGCCGGGGAGGATGGGTAGGGCGTCAATATCGGCCAAATTTTCAGTGGGAGTTCGCGCATGGCCATTGTCTCCAGCGCCTACAAGAAGGTTCTGACCGGCGACAGTCAGAGCAGGGAGGTCCTGCTCAAGCTGGAGCGGGTCACCAAGAAATTCGACGAGATGGTGGCGGTGGATGACGTCAACCTGACCATCCAGAAAGGCGAGATCTTCGCCCTGCTCGGCGGCTCCGGCTGTGGCAAGTCGACCCTGCTGCGCATGCTGGCCGGTTTCGAGCGGCCGACCGAGGGCCGCATCTATCTGGAAGGCCGCGACATCACCGACCTGCCGCCCTACGAGCGGCCGATCAACATGATGTTCCAGTCCTATGCGCTGTTCCCGCACATGACGGTGGAGCAGAACATCGCCTTCGGCCTCAAGCAGGACCGTCTGCCCAAGGACGAGATCGCCGAGCGCGTCGCCGAGATGCTCAAGCTGGTGCAGATGACCCAGTACGCCAAGCGCAAGCCGCACCAGCTGTCCGGCGGCCAGCGCCAGCGCGTGGCTCTGGCCCGCTCGCTGGCCAAGCGTCCCAAGCTGCTGCTGCTCGACGAACCCATGGGGGCGCTGGACAAGAAGCTGCGCTCGCAGATGCAGCTGGAGCTGGTGGAAATCATCCAGCGGGTCGGCGTGACCTGCGTGATGGTGACCCACGACCAGGAGGAGGCGATGACCATGGCCGAGCGCATCGCCATCATGCATCAGGGCTGGATCGCCCAGGTCGGCAGCCCGGTGGACATCTACGAGACGCCGAACAGCCGGTTGGTCTGCGAGTTCATCGGCAACGTCAACCTGTTCGAAGGCGAGCTGATCCAGGACGACGCCGACCACGCGATGGCTGCCTGCCCGCAACTGGAGCGGCCGATCTACATCGGTCACGGCATCTCCACACGCGCCGAGGAGAGACACATCACCTACGCGCTTCGCCCTGAAAAGATGCAGATCAGCGTCGACAGGCCCGAATTGGAGCATCCCGACTACAACTGGGCGACCGGCAAGGTGCACGACATCGCCTACCTGGGCGGTCATTCGCTGTACTACGTCGAGCTGCCGTCGGGCCTGATCGTGCAGGCCTTCATGGCCAACTCGGAGCGCCATGTCAAACGGCCGACCTGGGACGATCAGGTCTACATCTCCTGGTATGACGACAGCGGGGTGGTGCTGCATTCATGAACACGCTGCGCAAACTGCTTCCCGGCGGTCGCCATCTGGTGATCGGCGTGCCCTTCTTCTGGCTGCTGCTGTTCTTCCTGCTGCCGTTCGCCATCGTCCTGAAGATCAGCTTCGCCGAAACCGACGTGGCGATCCCGCCCTACACCGAGCTGTTTCGCTATGCCGACCAGCATCTGGAAGTGCTGCTCAACCTGGGCAATTACCTGTTCCTCGGCGAGGACGAACTGTACCTGTCGGCCTATCTCGGCTCGCTCAGGATCGCCTTCTTCAGCACCCTGCTGTGCCTGCTGATCGGCTATCCCATGGCCTACGCCATCGCCCATGCGCGCAAGGAGATGCAGACCGTCTATCTGCTGCTGATCATGATGCCGACCTGGACCGCAATCCTGATCCGCGTCTACGCCTGGATGGGCATCCTCAGCAACAACGGCCTGCTCAACGGCGTGCTGCAGGGCCTCGGCCTGATCGACGAGCCCCTGCACATCCTCAACACCGACATCGCGGTGTACATCGGGGTGGTCTATTCCTACCTGCCGTTCATGATCCTGCCGATCTACGCCAACCTGGTGAAGCACGACCCGAGCCTGCTGGAGGCGGCCGCCGATCTCGGCGCGCACAACGTCACCAGCTTCTGGAAGATCACCGTGCCGCTGTCGAAGAACGGCATCATCGCCGGCTGCATGCTGGTGTTCATCCCGGTGGTCGGCGAATTCGTCATCCCCGAGCTGCTCGGCGGTCCGGAAACCCTGATGATCGGCCGGGTGCTCTGGCAGGAATTCTTCAACAACCGCGACTGGCCGGTGGCCGCGGCGTTGGCGGTGGTGATGCTGGCGATCCTGATCCTGCCGATCCTGTTCTTCAACCGTAACCAGGCCAGGGAAATGGAGGGCAAGGCATGAGAAACCCGCGCTTCTCCAAACTGATGCTGTGGGCCGGGCTGCTGTTCATCTACCTGCCGATGGTCATCCTGGTCATCTACTCCTTCAACGACTCGCGCCTGGTGACCGTCTGGGGCGGCTGGTCGGTGAAGTGGTACGCCGGCCTGCTCGACAATCAAAAGCTGATGGGCGCGGTCCTGCGCTCGCTGGAGATCGCCTTCTACACCGCTATCTCCGCGGTGGCGCTGGGCACCCTGGCGGCTTTCGTGCTGACCCGCATCCCGCGCTTTCGCGGCCGCACCCTGTTCGGCGGGATGGTCACCGCGCCGCTGGTGATGCCGGACGTGATCACCGGCCTTTCCCTGCTCCTGCTGTTCGTGGCCATGGCCCAACTGATCGGCTGGCCGGCCGAACGCGGCCTCCTGACCATCTGGATCGCCCACACCACCTTCTGCACCTCCTACGTGGCCGTGGTGGTGTCCTCGCGCCTGCGCGAACTGGACCTGTCCATCGAGGAGGCGGCGATGGACTTGGGCGCTCGGCCGTGGAAGGTGTTCCTGCTGATCACCATGCCGATGATCGCGCCGTCGCTGGTGGCCGGTGCCATGATGGCCTTCGCCTTGTCGCTGGACGACCTGGTGCTGGCCAGCTTCGTGTCCGGCCCAGGCTCGACCACCCTGCCCATCGAGGTGTTCGCCGCCGTGCGCCTGGGGGTGAAGCCGGAAATCAACGCCGTCGCCAGCCTGATCCTGCTGGCGGTCTCCCTGTTCACCTTCCTCGCCTGGTTCTTCATTCGTCGCAGCGAAGAACGCCGGCAGCGGGCCATGCAGCAGGCCCGGGAAGAAGAGCAGCACCAGCCCACCCGGCCCCCGGTCGTCGCCAGCGGCGCCGCCGAGGCCCTGGCCGGTTCGCGCACCTGAGCCTGGCTGGCCCGGCGCGCCGGGCCAGCCCCATCATGTTCTTTCTCGAATTGCCCGTCCGCCACTGGTGGCAACACTGCCATGGTTGGTCGGGCAGTGGTGGGGCGAGGAAAGGGTGTCGCCGGCGCTGGGGAAGCGGGCCGCATCGACGGCCCGCAGGGGGTTACTCGAGGACCAGGATGCCGTCCATCTCGACCTGGGCGCCGCGCGGCAGGGCGGCCACGCCGATGGCGGCGCGGGCCGGATAGGGCTGCTCGAAGTAGCGGCCCATGACTTCGTTGACCTTGGCGAAATGAGCCAGGTCGGTGAGGAAGATGTTCAGCTTAACGATGTCCTTGAGCGAGCCGCCGGCCGCCTCGGCGACCGCCTTGAGGTTCTCGAATACCTGCACGGCCTGGGCTTCGAAGCCTTCCACCAGTTCCATGCTCTTGGGATCCAGGGGGATCTGCCCAGACAGGTAGACGGTGTTGCCGGCCTTGATCGCCTGGGAGTAGGTGCCGATGGCGGCGGGGGCCTTGTCGCTGTGGATCGCGGTCTTGCTCATGGGGACTCCTTGTTGGAACGACGGCTATGGATTGCGGGCGAGCCGAACTGGTCGGTCGATCAATCAGGCTTTGACCCGCGTGATGCGGATGATGCCCTTGAGGGTGCGCAGTTTCTTGATCACCTGGGCCAGATGGATGCGGTCCTTCACGCTGACCACCAGTTGGACGACGCTGGTGCGTCCGTCACGCTCGTCCATGCTGATCTTCTCGATGTTGCCGTCGGCGGCGTTCACGCTGCCGGCGAGCAGGGCGATCAGGCCGCGCTGGTGCTCCAGTTCGACGCGCAGTTCGACGTTGAACTCCCCGCTGACATCCTTGGCCCAGGAGAGGGGGATGCATTTTTCCGGGTTGTTGCGGAACTCGCTGATGTTTCGGCAGTTCTCCAGGTGCACGACCATGCCCTTGCCCGCCGACAGGTGGCCGACGATGGGGTCGCCGGGGATCGGCGTGCAGCACTTGGCGTAGCTCAGCACCAGGCCCTCGGTGCCTCGGATCGCCAGCGGTCCTTCGGTGTGGGGAATCTGTTCGTCGTCGCTGGCCACCAGACGGCGGGCGACCACGTAGGCCATACGGTTGCCGAGGCCGATATCCTCCAGGAGATCCTCGAAGACATCCTGGCGGTACTCGTCGAGGATCTGCTGGATGCGCTCGGCCGGGATGTTCTCCAGCTGGGCGTCCAGGCCGGCCAGGGCCTTGCTCAGCAGGCGCTCGCCAAGGTTGATGGATTCCGAGCGGCGCTGCTGCTTGAGGGCGTGGCGGATATGGGTGCGCGCCTTGCCGGTGACGACGAAGGTCAGCCAGGCCGGGTTCGGTCGTGCGCCGGGCGCGGTGACGATCTCCACCGTGGAGCCGCTTTCCAGCGGCTGCGACAACGGCGCCAGGCGGCGGTTGATGCGACAGGCGATACAGGCATTGCCGACGTCCGTGTGCACCGCATAGGCGAAGTCGACCGCGGTGGAGCCTTTCGGCATCTCCATGATGCGGCCCTTGGGCGTGAACACGTAGACCTCGTCGGGGAACAGGTCGATCTTCACGCTCTCGATGAATTCCAGCGAGTTGCCGGCGCGCTGCTGCAGCTCCAGCACGCCCTTGACCCATTGCCGGGCACGGGCGTGGCTGGCCTTGGCCGGGTCATCGCTGGATTTGTACAGCCAGTGGGCGGCGATGCCGTTGTTGGCCAACTCCTCCATCTCGCGGGTGCGGATCTGGATCTCGATGGGCACGCCATGCATGCCGAACAGCGTGGTGTGCAGCGACTGGTAGCCGTTGGCCTTGGGAATCGCAATGTAGTCCTTGAAACGGCCCGGCAGCGGCTTGTAGAGATTGTGCACGGCACCGAGCACGCGGTAGCAGGTGTCGACCTTGTCGACCACGATGCGGAAGGCGTAAACATCCATGATCTCGTTGAACGCCCGGCGCTTGCCGCGCATCTTGCTGTAGATGCTGTAGAGGTGTTTCTCGCGGCCCTTGACGTCGCCCTCCAGGCCCTCGCGTTCGAGGCAGGCGATCAGCGACTGCTCGATCTTGGCGACGATTTCCTTGCGGTTGCCGCGGGCCCTGCGCACCGCCTGGCGGATGCGCTCCGAGCGCATCGGGTACATGGCCTTGAAGCCGAGGTCCTCGAACTCCACGCGCATGGTGTGCATGCCCAGGCGGTTGGCGATGGGGGCGTAGATCTCCAGGGTTTCCTTGGCGATGCGCCGGCTCTTCTCGTGCGGCATCGCATCGAGCGTGCGCATGTTGTGCAGACGGTCGGCCAGCTTGACCAGGATCACCCGGATATCCCGGGCCATGGCCATGGCCATCTTCTGGAAGTTCTCGGCTTGGGCCTCGGCCTTGTTCTCGAACTTCATCTGGGTCAGCTTGCTGACCCCGTCGACCAGTTCGGCGACCGTCTCGCCGAACTGCGCTACCAGAGCCTGCTTGGGAATGCCGGTATCCTCGATCACGTCGTGCAGCATGGCGGCCATCAGGCTCTGATGGTCCATGTGCATTTCGGCGAGGATATTGGCGACGGCCAGCGGATGGGTGACGTAGGGTTCGCCGCTGCGGCGGCGTTGGCCGTCGTGGGCCTGTTCGGCGTAGTAGTACGCGCGGCGGACCAGATTGACCTGGTCCGGAGCGAGATAGGTCAGCAGGCGGTCGGCGAGGGTCTCTATGCTGGCCAAGGAGATCCCCCCCGGCGACAGGGCGCTTCCTCGACCGTGCGACCTTGACCTTGCATCAATTACAGCGCCTCGTTGGACTCTTCCTCGAAGGCGGCGAACAGAGGCTCTTCGGTAACGATGTCGTCCTGGGCGATGACGTTAGCGTCGACCAGGCCGTCTGCGATCTCGCGCAGGGCGACGACGGTCGGCTTGTCGTTCTCCCAGGCTACCTTCGGCTCCTTGCCGCCGGTTGCCAGCTGGCGGGCGCGCTTGCTGGCGAGCATGACCAGTTCGAAACGGTTATCCACATTTTCCAGACAATCTTCAACGGTAACGCGGGCCATGGTGTTCCTCGTGAACGATAGGAATTACGGTGCCGGGATGGGCGAGCGGACTGGATAGTCTAAAAAAACGCCATCGCTAAGGGAAGCGCGAATTGGCTAGGGGGCCTCGCGCCCCGCGGGCGATCTTCAGGCCAGCAGCTCTCGCAGCAGATGGGTATGGCGGAGCTGCTGGGTCTTCTGCTGCAGCTGGTTGGCCCGGAAGATCGACTTGAGATCTTCCAGGGCGTGGGCGAAGTCGTCGTTGATCACCAGGAAGTCGTATTCCAGGTAGTGGCTCATCTCGTTGACGGCTTCGCGCATGCGCCGCTCGATGATCTCGTCGCTGTCCTGGCCGCGGTTGGTCAGGCGCTGGCGCAGGGCTTCCTGGCTCGGCGGCAGGATGAAGATGGATTGCGCCTGCGGCATCAGTCGGCGGACCTGCTGGGCACCTTGCCAGTCGATCTCCAGGATCAGGTCGAAGCCTTCGGCCAGGGTCTGCTCCATCCAGCGCTGGGAGGTGCCGTAGAGATTGCCGAACACCTCGGCGTGCTCGAGGAATTCGCTACGCTCCAGCATCAGGATGAACTGCTCGCGCTCCACGAAGTGGTAGTTGACCCCCTCGACCTCGCCCGGGCGCATGGGGCGGGTGGTGTGGGACACCGATACCCGCACCTGTGGCATGGCGTCGATCAGGGCCTTGACCAGGCTGGTCTTGCCAGCGCCGGAAGGCGCGGAAATGATGTAGAGGGTGCCGGTGGCGGACATGGGGGCTTTCCTGAAAGCGAGTGCGCGGTGGTGAAGTGGATGGGCGGTTGCTTATTCGATGTTCTGTACCTGTTCGCGCATCTGCTCGATCAGCACCTTGAGGTTGACCGCTGTCTGCGTCGAACGGGGGTCGAAGGCCTTGGAGCCTAGAGTGTTGGCTTCGCGGTTGAGTTCCTGCATCAGGAAGTCCAGGCGGCGGCCGGCGGCGCCGCTGGCATTCAGCACGCGGCGAACCTCGGCGATGTGGGTGCAGAGGCGATCGAGTTCTTCGGCCACGTCGCTCTTCTGCGCCAGCAGCACCAGTTCCTGCTCCAGGCGCTGCGGGTCGAGCTCGGCCTGCAGCTCGCGGAAGCGCTCGAGAATCTTCTGCCGCTGCGCGGCGAGCATCTGCGGTACCAGCTGGCGCAGGGCGGCGACTTCCGAGAGCATGGCGTCCAGGCGCTCCTCGAGCAGTCGTGCCAGCTCCGCGCCTTCCCGGGCTCGTCCGGCCTTGAGCTGCGTCAGCGCCTCGTTGAACAGGCCCAGGGCTTCGGCGTTCAGCGCCTGCGGGTCGGCCACATCGGCAACCAGTACGCCGGGCCAGGCCAGCACTTCGAGCGGGTTGATCGGCGCCGGCTGGCGGATCAGCGCCGCGACGCTCTCGGCGACGGCGACCAGCTGGGTGGTGCGCTCGCGGTCGATCTGCAGGGGCTTGCCTGCGTTGGCTTCATCGAAGCGCAGAGTGCATTCCACCTTGCCGCGCGACAGGTTCTGGCGCAGGGCCTCGCGAACGGCGCTCTCCAGGTCGCGGAAGGATTCCGGTAGACGCAGGTGCGGCTCCAGATAGCGGTGGTTGACCGAGCGCAGCTCCCAGCTCAGGGTGCCGTGGGCCCCCGCCCGCTCGGCGCGGGCAAAGGCGGTCATGCTGTGCACCATGGTGTCTACCTCTCGGAAAGTCTCAACGAAAGGCGCAGGATTGTAGCGCAGTGTGTCGGCGAGGCCCAATCGGCATGTCCGAGCGGCGGCGGGGGCCCTATAATGGCCGGATAATTTTGTTCCCTACAGGTAGATCCCGATGAAGCGTCCCAGTGGCCGTGCCGCCGATCAGTTGCGTCCGATCCGTATTACCCGCAACTACACCAAGCATGCCGAGGGCTCGGTGCTGGTGGAGTTCGGCGACACCAAGGTGATCTGCACGGTCAGCGTCGAGTCCGGCGTGCCGCGCTTCCTCAAGGGGCAGGGCAAGGGCTGGTTGACCGCCGAATACGGCATGCTGCCCAGGGCCACCGGCGAGCGCACCCAGCGCGAGGCCAGCCGCGGCAAGCAGGGCGGACGGACCCTGGAGATCCAGCGCCTGATCGGCCGCTCCCTGCGTGCCGCCCTGGATATGAGCAAGCTCGGCGAGAACACACTGTACGTCGATTGCGACGTGATCCAGGCGGACGGCGGTACCCGCACGGCATCGATCACCGGCTCCATGGTGGCGCTGGTCGACGCCCTGAGCGTGCTCAAGAAGCGCGGCGCGCTGAAGGGCGACCCGCTGAAGCAGATGGTCGCCGCGGTCTCCGTGGGCATCTACCAAGGCGAGCCGGTGCTGGACCTGGATTATCCGGAGGATTCGGCCGCCGAGACCGACCTCAACGTGGTGATGACCGATGCCGGTGGTTTCATCGAGGTGCAGGGCACTGCCGAAGGCGAGCCGTTCCTGCCGGAAGAGCTGAACGCCATGCTCGCCTTGGCCTCCCGCGGCGTGCGCGAGCTGTTCGAGCTGCAGCGCGCCGTGCTGGCCGACTGACGAACGCGGCGAGGCGGAGGCGGTCATGAATCCACAGGCGCTCGTACCTTTGCCCGACCCGCAGGCTCAGCGCTGGGCGATGCTCTGCCATTACGCGTCCTTCTGCTGGTTCTTCGCTCCGCTGATCGGCAACGTGCTGGGCCCGCTGATCGTCTGGCAATTGAAGAAGGACATGGACCCCTTCGTCGATCAGCAGGGCAAGGAGGCGTTGAATTTCCAGATCACCTACAGTATCGCCATGATGGTCTGCGGCGTGCTGGCCTGGGTGTTCATCGGCTTTCCGCTGATGGCGCTGGTCAGTCTGGTGGCGCTGGTGCTGGTGGTCATCGCCGGCATCCGGGCCAACGCAGGCGAGGCCTATCGCTATCCCCTGTGCATCCGTCTGGTGAAGTGAGCGCTGGGCTATCCAGGCGCGGCTCATGGCCCAAAACGAAAAAAGCCGGCATCGCCGGCTTTTTTCTGCTCGCCCGTTACAGGCTCAGCGTCCAGTCGTAGTCGACGATCAGCGGAGCGTGTTGGGAGAAACGCGGCTGCCGAGGCAACCGCGCATTGCGCACGAAGCGGCGCATGCCCGGGGTGAGCAGCTGGTAATCGAAGCGCCAGCCCAGGTTGAGCATCTCCGCCTGCTCGCTGTCCGGCCACCAGCTGTACAGGTCGCCCTCACGGCTGATCTCGCGCAGGGCGTCCACATAGCCCATATTGCCGGTGATCTCGTCGAGCCAGGCGCGCTCCGGCGGCAGGAAGCCCGGCATCTGCTGGCAGTCGCGCCAGTTCTTCACGTCCAGCTTCTGATGGGCGACGAACAGCGAACCACAGTAGATGTACTCGCGGCGCTTGCGACGCTGCTTGTCCAGATAATGGGCGAAATCGTCCATGAACTTGAACTTCTGGTTCAGGTTCTCGTCGCCGCCCTGACCGGAAGGCAGCAACAGGGTGGCGATACTGACCTTGTCGAAATCCGCTTGCAGGTAACGTCCATAGCGATCGGCCGTTTCGAAACCGAGGCCGCTGATGACCGCCTTGGGTTGTAGCCGCGAATAGAGCGCCACGCCACCCTGGCCGGGGACTTCTGCATCGCTGGCATAGAGGAAGTAGCCATCCAACTGGTAGGTCGGGTCGTCGAGTTCGAAGACTGAGGCGCGGGTATCCTGCAGGCAGATCACGTCGGCATTCTGAGCTTGGAGCCAGCTGGGCAAACCGCGCTCCGCAGCAGCCTGAATACCATTGACGTTTACGCTAATGATCCGCATACATGGTCCCCAAAAAAAACTGCAGGTATGATACCCGAGGTCATCACATTTAGCTAAAACCTTGCATTCCGGGGCTTTTCATGCAGGCGTACCAGCGCGAATTCATTCAGTTTGCCATCGAACGCGGAGTGCTGCGTTTCGGTGAGTTCACCCTCAAGTCCGGCCGTACCAGCCCCTATTTCTTCAACGCCGGGCTGTTCAACAGCGGCCTGGCCCTGGCACGACTGGGACGCTTCTACGCTGCGGCGGTGGTCGACAGCGGCATCGACTTCGACGTGCTGTTCGGGCCGGCCTACAAGGGCATTCCGCTGGCCGCGGCGACCGCCGTGGCCCTGGCCGAGCAACATGGCCGCGACCTGCCCTGGTGCTTCAACCGCAAGGAGGCCAAGGATCACGGCGAGGGCGGCACACTGGTCGGCGCGCCGTTGAAGGGAAGGGCGCTGATCGTCGACGACGTGATCACCGCCGGTACCGCGATCCGCGAGGTGATGCAGATCATCCAGACCCAGGGCGCGCAGGCGGCCGGCGTGCTGATCGCGTTGAACCGCCAGGAGCGCGGTCAGGGCGAGCTGTCGGCGATCCAGGAAGTCGAGCGCGACTTCGGCATGCCGGTGGTCAGCATTGTCTCCCTAGCCGACGTGCTGGAATACCTGGCCGACAGCGACGAGCTCAAGCGCCATCTGCCTGCGGTGGAGGCGTATCGCGCCCGCTACGGCATCTGACCGCCGCTCGCAGGCATAAAGAAGGGGAGCCATGGCTCCCCTTTTTCGTGGATCTTTCGCCCAGGCCGATTCAGTCCTGGCGATTGGTGATCAGGGTGCCGACGCCGGTGTCGGTGAAGATTTCCAGCAGTACGGCGTTCGGTACGCGGCCATCGATGATATGGGCGCTGGTCACCCCGCCCTGCACCGCGTCGAGGGCGCAGCGGATCTTCGGCAGCATGCCGCCGTAGATGGTGCCGTCGGCGATCAGTGCGTCGACCTGCTCGGTGGACAGGCCGGTGAGCACCTTGCCTTCCTTGTCCATCAGGCCGGCGATGTTGGTCAGCAGCATCAGCTTCTCGGCCTGGAGCGCTTCGGCCACCTTGCCGGCAACCAGGTCGGCGTTGATGTTGTAGGACTCGCCCTCGGCGCCGACGCCGATCGGTGCGATCACCGGGATGAAGTCGCCCTGCACCAGCATGTTCAGCAGACCGGTGTTGACGCTTTCCACCTCGCCGACCAGGCCGATGTCGATGATTTCCGGCTTGGTCATTTCCGGGGTCTGGCGGGTGACCTTGAGCTTCTTCGCGCGGATCAGCCCCGCGTCCTTGCCGGTCAGTCCGATGGCGCTGCCGCCCTGACGGTTGATCAGGTTGACGATGTCCTTGTTGACCTGGCCGCCGAGGACCATCTCCACCACGTCCATGGTCTGCGCATCGGTGACGCGCATGCCGTCGACGAAGCGGCTCTCGATGTTCAGACGCTTGAGCAGGTCGCCGATCTGCGGGCCGCCGCCGTGCACCACCACCGGGTTGATGCCGACCGCCTTCATCAGCACGATGTCGCGGGCGAAGCCGGTCTTCAGCTCGTCGCTCTCCATGGCGTTGCCGCCGTACTTGATCACCAGGGTCTTGCCGACGAAGCGGCGGATGTAGGGCAGCGCCTCGGAGAGAACCTGGGCGACTTGGGTGGCGGCATCACGGCTGAGGGTCATGCTGAACTCCGCTGAACAAAAACTGGGTGAATGCGTCGACGCCCCGCGGGCGTTGCGATGATCGGGTGCCATCCAGATGGCGAAAGGCCGATCCCCGCGGCGGGCGGGAATCGGCCTCGGCTGGCTGCGTGGGTTAGAACGGCAGCTTCAGATCCGGCGCGACAGTATAAAGCTGTGCACGGAACACTTCCTGGATGCGTTGCAGCTCCTCGGCGCTCTCGGCCTCGAAGCGCAGCACCAGTACGGGGGTGGTGTTGGAGGCGCGTACCAGGCCCCAGCCCTTCGGATAGTCGACGCGCACGCCGTCCAGGGTGCTCACCCCGGCGCCTTCGCCCCATTGGGAATCGCGCTGCAAGGCCTCGATGATGCTGAACTTGCTCTCTTCGGTGACCTTGATGTTGATCTCCGGGGTGGAGAGGTCGACCGGGAAATCGGCGAACACCTGGTCGGCATTGCGCGAATCCTTGGCGAGGATCTCCAGCAGGCGTGCGGCGCTGTAGATGCCGTCGTCGAAGCCGAACCAGCGCTCCTTGAAGAACACGTGTCCGCTCATCTCGCCGGCGAGCAGGGCGCCGGACTCCTTCATCTTCTTCTTGATCAGCGAGTGGCCGGTCTTCCACATCAGCGGACGGCCGCCGCTGGCCTTGATCAGCGGAGTCAGGCGGCGGGTGCACTTGACGTCGAAGATGATCTCGGCGCCGGGGTTACGCGAGGCCACGTCCTTGGCGAAGAGCATCAGGAGCTGGTCGGGATAGATGATGGCACCGCTGTTGGTCACCACGCCGACGCGGTCGCCGTCGCCGTCGAAGGCCAGGCCCAGGTCGGCCTTCTCGCTGGCGACCCGGGCGATCAGGTCCTCCAGGTTCTCCGGCTTGCCCGGGTCCGGATGGTGGTTGGGGAAGTGTCCGTCGACCTCGCAGAACATCGGGATCACTTCACAGCCGATGGCTTCGAGCAGGCGCGGGGCGATCACGCCGGCGACCCCGTTACCGCAGTCGACCACTACTTTCAGCTTGCGTGCCAGGCGGATGTCGCCGCTGACCTGCTGGAAGTAGCGTTCCAGCACGTCGACCTGCTCGACGCGACCCTCGCCCTCGGGCAGGTCGTTGTTCTCGATGCGCTCGCGCAGAGCCTGGATCTGCTCGTTGGCTAGGGTGTCGCCGGCGATGACGATCTTGAAGCCATTGTAGTCCGGCGGGTTGTGGCTGCCGGTGAGCTGCACGCCGGATTTGCCGTCGAGGATGTTGGCGGCGTAGTAGAGCACCGGGGTCGGTACCATGCCGACGTCGCTGACCTGGCAGCCGCTGTCGCGCAGACCGAGGATCAACTGCTCGACCAGGGAGGGGCCGGACAGACGGCCGTCGCGTCCGACAGAGACGTTCGGCTCGCCCTTGGCGAGGCTTTCCGAGCCGATGGCACGGCCGATCCAGTAGGCGGTTTCCGGGGTCAGGCTGTCGCCGACCACGCCGCGGATGTCGTATGCCCGGAAGATGCTGGCGGGCAGGTGGGGGGCTTTCTGGAAGCTATTCATGCAGGGTAGCGCTCCGATATGTCCAGACCGGCATCGGTCCGGTCTACGTCGAGGATATCCATGTCGAGCAAGTCGTTTGAACTGGAACGGCGGGCGACCGACGTGGGGAGAAGGTCCGGCCTGGCCATTGTCATCCGGCCAGGCCAGCTAGTTTGAGGGGCGAGCCGGCGCAGAGTTCCGCCATCAGTGACTGCCCGAATGACCGAAACCGCCGGCGCCGCGCTGGCTCTCGTCGAAGCTGTCGACCAGCTCGAAATGCGCCTGGACCACCGGCACCAGCACCAGTTGGGCGATGCGTTCGCCGACCGAAATGCGGAACGCGCTCTGACCGCGGTTCCAGCAGGAGACCATGAGTTCGCCCTGGTAGTCCGAGTCGATCAGGCCGACCAGATTGCCGAGGACGATGCCGTGCTTGTGGCCGAGTCCGGAGCGCGGAAGGATCAGCGCGGCCAGCCCGGGATCGGCAATGTGGATCGCCAGTCCGGTGGGGATGAGGGCAGTCTGGCCGGGCTCGAGGGTCAGGTCTTCCTGGAGCATGGCGCGCAGGTCGAGGCCGGCGGAACCGGCGGTGGCGTAGGTGGGCAGTGGGAAGTCGCTGCCCAGGCGGGGGTCGAGGATCTTGGCTTGCAGGCTATGCATGGGAAATCAGGCTTGGTCCATATGGTCGGCGATGAAGGCGATCAGCTGACGGGCGATCTTGCCCTTGCTGGTCTGGGCGAAACGGATCTCCTGCTGGGTGCGGTCGATCACGGTGACCGCATTCTCCTCGCTGTTGAAGCCGATACCGGGATTGGCCACGTCGTTGGCGACGATGAGGTCGAGGTTCTTCGCCTTGAGCTTGCGCGTGGCGTATTCCAGCAGGTTCTCGGTCTCGGCGGCGAAACCGACGCTGAACGGGCGGTCCGGACGCTGCGCCAGGGTGGCGAGGATGTCCGGGTTGCGCACCAGTTGCAGGAGCAGTCCGTCGCCGCTGCTCGGGTCCTTCTTGAGCTTCTGCGGGGCGACCACCTCGGGACGGTAATCGGCCACCGCGGCGGCAGCGATGAGGAGGTCGCAGGGCATCGCCGCCTCGCAGGCGGCGAGCATGTCGCGGGCGCTGACCACGTCGATGCGGTCGACCCGACCCGGCGTCGGCAGGTGCACCGGGCCGCTGACCAGGGTGACGCGGGCGCCGGCCTCGGCGGCGGCCTCGGCCAGGGCGAAGCCCATCTTGCCGGAGCTGTGGTTGGTGATGTAACGCACCGGGTCGATGTTTTCCTGGGTCGGGCCGGCAGTGATCAGCACGTGGCGGCCGGTCAGGCGGCCGCCCTGGAAGCAGCCGGCGACCCGCTCGGCGATCTCGCCGGGCTCCAGCATCCGTCCCGGGCCTACATCGCCGCAGGCCTGGCTGCCTTCGGCGGGGCCGAACAGACTCAGGCCGCGCTCGGCCAGCAGGCGGGCGTTGGCCTGGGTTGCCGGGTCGCGCCACATGGCCTGGTTCATCGCCGGCGCCAGGGCCAGCGGGGCGTCGGTGGCGAGCGCCAGGGTAGTCAGGAGGTCGTTGGCGATGCCCTGGGCCAGGCGCGCCATCAGGTCGGCGGTGGCCGGGGCGATCAGCACCAGGTCGGCCCAGCGGGCCAGCTCGATATGGCCCATGGCCGCTTCGGCGGCGGGGTCGAGCAGATCGAGATGTACCGGGTGGCCGGACAGGGCCTGCAGGGTCAGGGGCGTGATGAACTCGCGCCCGGCCTGGGTCATCACCACCTGGACTTCCGCACCCTGGTCGCGAAGGCGACGGATCAGCTCCGCGCTCTTGTAGGCGGCAATCCCGCCGCCGACGCCCAGGACGATGCGTTTCCGATACAGCCGCTGCATAGGTCCGCCTTGTTTTTTTATGGTGTGGATCACCGGCCTGATCGTGCTCCTCGTCACGGCCGGTCGAAAGGGATCGGCTAAGATAGCACAGCGCCCGCAGTGGAACAGCGGACGGCTCGACAGGGAGGAGACATGAGCATTCGTGACTGGCCGGCGGCGGAGCGGCCGCGGGAAAAACTGCTGGATCAGGGCGCCGCGGCGCTGACCGATGCCGAGCTGCTGGCGATCTTCCTGCGTACCGGCGTGGTCGGGCAGAGTGCGGTGGACCTGGCCCGCCACCTGCTGAACGACTTCGGCAGCCTGCGCGCGCTGCTGGAGGCCGATCTACCCTCCTTCAGCCGGCGTCTCGGGCTGGGGCCGGCCAAGTTCGCCCAGTTGCAGGCGGTGCTGGAGATGTCCCGTCGTCACCTGGCCGAGCGCCTGCGCCGCGACTCGGCGCTGGAAAGCCCGCAGGCGGTGCGCGACTATCTGAAGGCGCGCCTGCGTCACGAGCCCCACGAGATCTTCGGCTGCCTGTTCCTCGATTCCAAGCACCGGGTGCTGGCTTTCGAAGCGTTGTTCCAGGGCACTGTCGACGGCGCCAGCGTCTACCCGCGGCAGGTGGTCAAGCGCGCCCTGGCGCACAACGCCGCGGCGCTGATCCTGACCCACAACCATCCCTCCGGCGTCGCCGAGCCGAGTCAGGCCGACCGCAGCCTGACCCAGCGTCTGAAGGAGGCCTTGGCGCTGATCGACGTGCGTGTGCTCGATCACTTCATCGTCGGCGACGGCGAGCCGCTGTCCATGGCCGAGCAGGGCTGGATCTGAGCTCAGCGGTCCTCGATCCGCACCTGGCTGAAGTCCTGCCGCCCGAACGGGTTGGCCCGGTAGCCCTCGACGTTGGTGCGGGTCAGGGCCGCGGCGGTCGGATGAGCCAGCGGCAGCCACAGGGCCTGTTCGTGGATCAGCTGTTGCGCCTCCTTATATAGTCGGCGGCGTTCGTCCGGATCGCTACGGCGTCTGCCCTCGGCGATCAGGCGGTCGAGCCGCGGGTCGCAGTAGCGGGCGAAATTCAGCCCGGAACGCAGCGAGGCGCAGGCAAATTGCGGGCTGAGGAAGTTGTCCGGGTCGCCGTTGTCGCCGGCCCAGCCCATGAACAGCAGGTCGTGCTCGCCGGCCTTGGCGCGGCGAATCAGCTCGCCCCATTCGATCACGCGGATCTCGGCCCGGATACCGACCTTAGCCAGGTCAGCTTGCAGCAGTTGCGCGCCGAGGCCGGGGTTGGGGTTGAGCAGGCTGCCGGAGGCGCGGGTCCAGATGGTGGTCTGGAAGCCGTGCGGCAGCCCGGCCCGGCTCAGCAGCTCGCGGGCTAAGGTCGGATCGTGGGGATAGCTGGACAGACCCTTCGCATAGCCCCAGGCGTTCGGCGGCAGCGGGCCGTCGGCCGGCTGGGCACTGTCCTCGAATACTGCCTTCAGGTAGCTGGCCTTGTCGAAGGCGAGATTGATCGCCTGGCGCACCTCGGGCCTGTCCAGCGGCGGATGCTGGCTGTTGAGGGCGACGAAGGCGGTCATGAAGGCCGACGTGGTCACCGCCTTGAGCGTCGGGTCGCTGCGCGCGGCGACCACGTCCTGGGGCTTGGGAGACAGGGCGATCTGGCATTCGCGGCGGCGCAGGCGCTGCAGGCGCACACTGGCATCCGGGGTGATGGCGAAGATCAGGGCATCCAACGCCGGCCTGCCGGCGAAGTAGTCCGGGTGGGCGGTGTAGCGGACCACGGCATCCTTCTGATAGCGCTTGAGCACGAAGGGGCCGGTGCCTACCGGCTGGCTGTCGAGCCGCTCCGGGGTGCCGGCGGCCTGCAGCCGGGCGGCGTACTCGGCGGAATAGATCGAGGCGAAGCCCATGCTCAGGGTGGCGAGGAAGGTGGCGTCCGGCCGCTTCAGGATGAAGCGCACCTGCCGGGGACCCACGGCCTCGACCTTGGCGACCAGCTCGTCCAGTTGCAGCGACTGGGCATGCGGATAGCCGCTGGGCGAAGTTGCATGCCAGGGATGGGTGGGATCGAGCATGCGCCGGAAGCTGAACAGCACGTCCTCGGCACTGAGCGGGCGGCTGGGTGTGAACCAGGGTGTGCGGTGGAAGGCGACGCCGTCGCGCAGGTGGAAATCGTAGGTGAGACCGTCCGCGGAAATCTGCCAGCTCTGCGCCAAACCGGGTTGCAGCCGGTCGCTCTGGGCATCGAACTCGACCAGACGGTTCATCAGGACGTCGGCGGAGGCGTTGGTGGTGGTCAGGGCGTTGTAGCGGACCACATCGAAGCCCTCCGGGCTGGCCTCGGTGCAGGCGACGAGGGCGGCGGCCTGAGCCAGCAGCGGGGCGAACAGCAACGGTAGAAGGGCAAGGCGCATGCGTGACTCCTGGATGGCGGCGGTCCGGCCTCCGTCCGCAGAAGCTTGCTACCCTAGACGAAGGCGCCCGGGTCGACAACGCGCCGCGCCGACCAACGGTTGTCCTGCGAGCGGGCCTTGGCCGGCATGCAGCGGGCCGAGTGGCAGAGTCCGGCGCGCATGCTGCAATTCTTGCCTCGCAGGGGGGGTTCTGATATAAAGCAGCGCTCTTTTCTAGGGGCCCGCTTCCCGCGTCTGCGGCGAAGGTCGGTAAGACCCCGAAGAAACGGCGCAATAGCGCCAAATGACTGAAAGATAAGCGGCCAACCCATGCCGGGTTGGGCATGTGGTTTAGAGGGCTGAGGCATGTCGAGAGTCTGTCAAGTGACCGGTAAGGGTCCGGTGACCGGGAACAACATTTCCCACGCACACAACAAAACCCGTCGTCGTTTCCTGCCGAACCTGCAGTACCATCGTTTCTGGGTCGAGTCCGAGAAGCGTTTCGTGCGTCTGCGCGTTTCCGCTAAGGGCATGCGTGTCATCGACAAGCGTGGCATCGACGTAGTGCTGGCCGAGCTGCGCGCTCGCGGCGAGAAGGTTTAAGGAGTAAATCATGCGTGAACTGATCCGTTTGGTGTCCAGCGCCGGTACTGGCCACTTCTACACCACCGACAAGAACAAGCGCACCACTCCCGACAAGATCGAGATCAAGAAGTACGATCCGGTTGTGCGCAAGCACGTGATCTACAAGGAAGCCAAGATCAAGTAATTGGTGCGACACGCGTAGCGTGTCTCCTACTTCGAGGTGTGTGGTCATCTTGAGGGGCTTCGTTGAAGCCAAGTGCAGCCCCGGTATCCAGCCCGGAGAAACAAAACCAAACCCGCTGTCCATCGCCTTTAAGGACAGGTGCCGCTGCGGCGCTACGGCGAAACCCATAAAGCCTCTGAGCACTCGGAAGCGCGGCTAGACCCGGAAACGGGTTGGGAGTGCATACTAAACATCGGCCCTTGTGGCTTAACCCCTGCGGGAAGGACTCCCGCAGGGGTTCCTCTCGCATAGAAAACGAGAGGTAATCACTTAGAGCAAGCTGTTCGATAGGACAGTTCTTGTTCACATCTAACCGGAGACATGAGCGAAAGCTCTCTCTGTCATTGTCCAGCCATTGCTGGTACGGAATGGTAGCGGACTCGTTGTGCGACCAACGGTAGCCTAGGGAAACACGCGTCACTGGTAACGGTGGGGTTTGAAGCTTTCCTGACAATGCAGCCCCCTCTTGGGTGCGACTCTGCCGTGAGGCAGGGCGCAGACGCTCGGAGCAGTACCGGGTCAAGGCGCTAGGCTGGCTGGCATGGGCAACACAAGTGAACTGCTGATAAACGTCGTTATGATCAAATTGCCAAAACTGCTGTTAGGCAATAACCAAAAGGTGTGTGGTCGGTTATCCCTGTCAATTATGGGGATACGTCGTCTCAGTACCACCGGCGAATAGGCAGGCCCTAAACCAGCCGTGTGACAGATAGGGAACGTGGTAAGCCCGTATTGCTGCCCTCGTGGCAGGCGAGCCGTAAGGTGAGCTGTTGGCGGTGCGGGTATGGGATCGCAGAGAAAGCGAATGCCGGGCTGTAATGGTTCGGATAGGGGGTGGAACATTCCCTCACGGGAAACCGGGCAGACTTCTGCGTGGTCTTTCGTCGCATGATCCCTGATTGACCTCGTCTCAATAAACCCAGGGCTCAGTTCCATCTAGTCCAACTCAACTACCCTTGGCGGGACACGCTCCCGTCAAGGAGTACGTGTGCCTCCACTCAGGGTGGTTTCATCGTCTTGAGAGGAAAGCAGCATGAAAGAGCTCAGCCAACAGGCCGGGCCTGCGCTTTCCGGCGCTCCACAGCACTGGCACGACATCGATTGGTGTCGCGTGCAGCGGAATGTCCGGGGAATGCAGGTGCGGATTGCGAAGGCTTGTAGGGAAGGCAGATGGCGCAGGGTGAAAGCTCTGCAACGAATGCTGACCCGCTCGAAGTCAGCCAGATACTTGGCTGTACGGAGAGTCACTGAAAACCAGGGCAAGCGCACGGCGGGAGTCGATCGCGTGCTCTGGGATACACCCGACGCGAAATGGAAAGCGACACAAGGGTTGAAGCGACACGGATACCGGCCACGGCCTTTACGACGTGTGTTCATTCCGAAGTCGAATGGGAAGGAGCGCCCCTTGGGCATCCCGACCATGACCGACAGAGCCATGCAGGCGTTGTATTTGTTGGCTCTGGCGCCCATTGCGGAAACCACGGGTGATCCGAACAGCTATGGCTTCAGGATCGAACGCTCGACGGCGGATGCAATGAGTCAGCTATTCACCTGCCTGTCCCAGAAGGCCTCGGCACGATGGGTACTGGAGGCGGATATCGAAGGTTGCTTCGATCACATCAATCACCACTGGTTGGTTGCGAACATCCCCACGGATAAAGCAATCCTCCGGAAATGGTTGAAGGCTGGTGTGGTTCATAGAGGCCAGTTACAGGCAACGGATGCCGGTACGCCACAAGGCGGGATCATCTCGCCAACCTTGGCAAATATGGTGCTGGACGGGCTGGAGTCAGGTCTCAAGCAGTATCTGGGGCGGGCAAAGGCAAAGAGGCTGAAGATACATGTGGTGCGTTATGCGGATGACTTCGTGATCACCGGTGACTCTCCGGAGGTACTGGCAGACGAAATCAAGCCTTGGGTGGAACAGTTCCTCGCGGTACGCGGGCTGCGGTTGTCACCCGAGAAAACGCAGATCGTCCATATCGACCAAGGCTTCGACTTCCTGGGATGGAACTTCCGCAAGTACGATGGGAAGCTCCTGATCAAGCCAAGCAAGAAAAACGTGCAAGCGTTTTATCGCAAGCTAAAGGAAGCGATCAGCAACAACAAAACGACGAGGCAGGAGAATCTGATTCGCCTGCTGAATCCGATCCTGAAGGGCTGGGCGCTGTATCACCAGCCTGTGGTTGCCAAGCAGGCGTTCAGTCGCATGGACTTCCTACTGTTTCAGGCTGTATGGCGTTGGGCAAAACGGAGGCACCCAAAGAAAAATCTCGAATGGATACGGAAGAAGTATTTCCGGACGAGCGAGAGTAAGAACTGGGTGTTTGCCACCACGGCAATTTTCGAGGATGGGGGCAAAAAGGATTTTGTGCTGTATACCCTGTCGGAAACACCAATAGAGCGGCACATCAAGGTCAACGGGGAATACAACCCCTTCGATCCCTCGATGGAGGCAATGAGCGAGAAGTTGCGGATGGATCGGATGCTGAAAAAGCTGAAGTACCAGAAGCAGATTACGAGCTTGTACGTGAGCCAGAAAGGGCGGTGTGTACTCTGTGGACAACCGATAACCAAGGAAACGGGATGGCATGACCATCACATCGTGCACCGCTCGCAAGGCGGCAGTGATGCGATGGCCAACCGGGTGCTACTGCACCCCAACTGCCATCAACAACTACACAGCCGTGGTCTGACAGTGAGCAAGCCGGCTCCCTCGGGGGCTTTGCTAAAGGCTTGAGCCGTATGCGCTGAAAGGCGCACGTACGGTTCTTAGGGGGAGGTGGGCCAGCAATGGCCTATCTCTACCCGACATCCGGCCCTTGTCGAAAGAAACCCGCCAGCCCGGCGGGTTTTTTTATGTCCGGCGCAAGAGCGGCCGTTTTCCTCCGTGTTGAAAGCCCCCGTCCCCTGGTTTAGGGTGGCCGGACCGCTTGACTGATCAGAGGATGACCGCATGAGCACTCCAACCCGCGCCGACTGGGAACAGCGAGCCAGGAGCCTGGCCGTCGAAGGGCGCGCCTTCATCGATGGCAAGTACTGGGCGGCCGTCTCCGGGGCCACCTTCGATTGCCTGAGCCCGATCGATGGGCGTCTGCTCGGGAAAGTGGCCAGCTGCGATGCGGCCGACTCCGATCTGGCGGTGGCAGTGGCGCGGCAGACCTTCGAGTCGGGCGTCTGGTCGCGGCTGGCGCCGGTCAAGCGCAAGGCGGTGCTGATCCGCTTCGCCGAGCTGCTGGAGGCGCACCGCGAGGAGCTGGCCCTGCTGGAAACCCTGGACATGGGCAAGCCGATCAGCGACGCACTGCGGATCGACATCCCGGCCGCCGCGCGGGCGATCCGCTGGAACGGCGAGGCGATCGACAAGATCTACGACGAGGTGGCGGCGACCGCCCACGACGAGCTGGGTCTGGTCACCCGCGAACCGGTCGGCGTGGTAGCAGCCATCGTGCCGTGGAACTTCCCGCTGCTGATGGCCTGCTGGAAGCTGGGGCCGGCCCTGGCCAGCGGCAACTCGGTGATCCTCAAGCCCTCGGAGAAGTCGCCGCTGACCGCCATCCGCGTCGCCGCCCTGGCACTGGAGGCGGGGATCCCCGCCGGCGTGCTCAACGTGCTACCGGGCTACGGCCACACGGTCGGCAAGGCACTGGCGCTGCACATGGACGTCGACTGCCTGGTGTTCACCGGCTCCACCCGCACCGCCAAGCAGCTGATGGTCTATGCCGGCGAGTCGAACATGAAGCGGGTCTGGCTGGAGGCCGGCGGCAAGAGCCCGAACATCGTCTTCGCCGATGCGCCGGACCTCGCCGCCGCCGCCGAGGCCGCGGCCGGCGCTATCGCCTTCAACCAGGGCGAGGTCTGCACCGCCGGCTCGCGTCTCCTGGTCGAGCGCTCGATCAAGGACGAATTCCTGCCTCTGGTGCTGGAGGCCCTCAAGCGCTGGAAACCGGGACATCCGCTGGACCCGGAAACCAACGTAGGCGCTCTGGTCGACAGCCAGCAGCTCAACACCGTGCTCGGCTACATCGAGGCCGGCCGGGCCGAAGGCGCCAGGCTGCTGACCGGCGGCAAGCGCATCTTCGAGGAGACCGGCGGCACCTACGTCGAGCCGACCCTGTTCGACGGGGTGAGCAACGCCATGAAGATCGCCCGCGAGGAGATCTTCGGCCCGGTGCTCTCGGTGATCGCCTTCGACACGGTGGAGGAGGCCATCCGCATCGCTAACGACACGTCCTACGGTCTGGCCGCGGCGCTCTGGACCCGCGACCTGTCCAAGGCTCACAGGACCGCCCGTGCCCTGCGCGCCGGCAGCGTCTGGGTCAACCAGTACGACGGCGGCGACATGACCGCACCCTTCGGCGGCTTCAAGCAGTCCGGCAACGGCCGCGACAAGTCGCTGCACGCCTTCGACAAGTACACCGAGCTGAAAGCCACCTGGATCAAGCTGTAGGGGGAAGCGGGGCGGTCGGTCCCGTCTCCTTCGTCGGAGTACTTGCCTTCCGGCCGCCGGGCAATCCGCCGCCCGTCTGGTCGTGGCGGCTCGGCAGGATGAGGCGGTAGCGGCATCGGAGCCTCACTCGGGAATCGGCAGCTTGAGGCTCTCCTTCACCTCTTCCATGACGATGTAGCTCTTCGACTCGCGCACGTGGGGCAGTTTGAGCAGGATGTCGCCGAGCAGCTTGCGGTAGGAGGCCATCTCCGAGATGCGCGCCTTGACCAGGTAGTCGAAGTCGCCGGAAACCAGATGGCATTCCAGCACCTGGGGCAGCTTGAGCACGGCGCGGCGGAACTCTTCGAAGATATCCCCGGACTTGTAGGCCAGGCTGATCTCGACGAACACCAGCAGCTTGGCCTCGAGGTGCTGGGGGTTCAGTCGTGCCGAATAGCCCATGATGATGCCCTCGCGCTCCAGGCGGCGGACCCGCTCGGTGCAGGGCGTGGTGGACAGGCCGATGCGCTCGCCCAGTTCGGTGAAGGAGATGCGTCCGTCCTCCTGCAGGATGCGCAGGATGCTGCGGTCGATCCGGTCCAGCTCGCGCCGGCTCTGGTGCTGGGTTCGCATGGTGGATACTCCTCCGTGAAAGCCTTCGGGGCCAGAAAGTCCCGCCAAATATAGCCTGTTAAACAGTGAAATCCGCTGGTTTCCAATTCATATACTGCGGCCATACGGCATTTTTCCGACTTTCCTCAGGGAGGAACCATCATGCGTGTTCTGGTGCTTGGCAGTGGGGTGATCGGTACGACCAGTGCCTACTATCTGGCTCGTGCCGGCTTCGAGGTGGTCGTGGTCGACCGCGCGGACGGCCCGGCCAGGGAGACCAGCTTCGCCAACGCCGGCCAGATCTCGCCCGGTTACGCCTCTCCCTGGGCGGCGCCCGGTGTGCCGCTGAAGGCGCTCAAGTGGCTGCTGCAGCGGCATGCGCCGCTGGCCATCAGACCCACCGCCGATACCCGCCAGTACCTGTGGCTGGCGCAGATGCTCGCCAACTGCACCGCCGTCCGTTATGCGCTGAACAAGGAACGCATGGTGCGTCTGTCCGAATACAGCCGCGACTGCCTCGACGAGCTGCGCGCCGAGACCGGTCTCGACTACGAGGGGCGCCAACTGGGCACTACCCAGTTGTTCCGCACCCAGGCGCAACTGGATGCCGCCGCCAAGGACATCGCCGTCCTCGAGCGCTCGGGGGTGCCCTACGAACTGCTCGACCGCGCCGGTATCGTCCGCGTCGAGCCGGCCCTGGCCGGCACCGTCGACAAGCTGGTCGGCGCCCTGCGCCTGCCCAACGACGAGACCGGCGACTGCCATCTGTTCACCAACCGGCTGGCGGAATTGGCCCGGGGGCTCGGCGTCGAGTTTCGCTTCGGCCGGACCATCGAGCGGTTGGATGCGGTCGGCGAACGCATCAACGGCGTGTGGATCGACGGCCGGCTGGAGACCGCCGACCACTACGTGCTGGCCCTCGGCAGCTACTCGCCGCAACTGCTGCGGCCTCTGGGCATCAAGGCGCCGATCTACCCGCTGAAGGGCTACTCCCTGACCATTCCCATCAGCGATCCGGCGATGGCGCCGACTTCCACCATCCTCGACGAGACCTACAAGGTCGCCATCACCCGTTTCGACCAGCGCGTGCGCGTCGGCGGCATGGCCGAGATCTCCGGTTTCGACCTGTCGCTCAAGCCGCGCCGGCGCGAGACCCTGGAGCTGGTGGTGAACGATCTCTACCCGCACGGCGGACGGTTGCAGGAGGCGGAATTCTGGACCGGCCTGCGCCCGGCGACGCCGGACGGCACTCCGATCGTCGGGCCGACCCGCTACCGCAACCTGTTCCTCAACACCGGACACGGCACCCTGGGCTGGACCATGGCCTGCGGCTCCGGTCGCCTGCTGGCCGACCTGATGGCGCGCCGGCGCCCGCAGATCAGCCCGGCCGGTCTGGATATCTCCCGTTACGGCAAGTCCCGCTCCGACTCCGGGCCGATCCAGCCGGCGCCGGCCCACTGAGGCCGGGATGAGGCGCAGGCAGCACGCTCCCGGGCGGTCGTCTGCGTGCGCCGCGCCACCTCCCGCCGATCGGCCGCCCCTGTCTGCCACCCGGGCGCGGTACACTGTGGCCCGATCATGGCCTGCTGGGGCCGACCTGGCGGGCGAAAGCCGCGGGACGCTCCCTGAGCCATGCCTTTCCCGCCACGGCAATTCCCAGGAGAACCCCTCGCATGTCCATCCGGCGTCTGCACAGCGCAACCCGCTACAGTGAAATCGTCATCCACAACGGCACCGTCCACCTGGCCGGGCAACTGGCGGATGACTACAGTGGGGATATCGAGGAGCAGACCCGACAGACCCTGGCCAACGTCGAGCGCCTGCTGGCCGAGGCCGGCAGCGACAAGTCGCGGCTGCTCTCGGTGACCATCTACCTGAAGGACATGGCTGCCGACTACGCCGGCATGAACGCGGTCTGGGACGCCTGGCTGCCCGCCGGCTGCGCCCCGGCCCGGGCCTGCGTCGAAGCCCGGCTGTATTCGTCGCAGGCGCTGGTGGAGATGTCGGTCATCGCCGCCCAGGCCTGAGGCGGCTCCGGGAGGCGAGTCCGCTTCGCCTCCCGCATGGGCAGAATTTCCGGCAGGGCGTTGTAAATAATGAACGCTGTTGCCATCATACGCCGAACCACAGCCCGCACAGTCACCCGAGAGGACTCCCGCCTTGGACGTCGGCGTTCGCCTGCAATCCATCCGCAAGCTCAAAGGCCTTTCCCAGCGCGAACTCGCCAAGCGCGCGGGCGTTACCAACAGCACCATCTCGATGATCGAGAAGAACAGCGTCAGCCCCTCGATCAGTTCCCTGAAGAAGGTCCTCGGCGGCATCCCCATGTCGCTGATGGAGTTCTTCTCCCTCGATCTGGAGCCGGAGAACGCCGCCCAGGTGGTCTACCGGGCCGACGAGCTGAGCGATCTCTCCAGCGGGCCGGTGGTCATGAAGCTGATCGGCAAGGCGCATCCGGGGCGCAACCTGACCTTCCTGTCCGAGACCTATCCGCCCGGCGCCGACACCGGTGAGGAAATGCTCGTTCACGAGGGCGAGGAGGCCGGCATCCTCATCGAGGGGCGTCTGGAGCTCAGCGTCGGCAGCCAGACCTACATTCTGGAAAGCGGCGACAGCTATTACTTCGAAAGCAGCAAACCGCACCGTTTCCGCAACCCGTTCGATCTGCAGGCCCGCCTGATCAGCGCCACCACCCCGGCGAACATGTGAGCGAGAGTTTTGCAAGGCCGGGCGCGCAGCTCCGGGCCGGGCATTCTTGCAAGTTATTTCAGACTGCCAGCCTAGGGGGTATACTGCCGCCGCTCGCGAATACCATGCCAGCGGGCGTACTAGCCACGATGAGGGGGTAAGGGTGAACCTGATCAACAAGCTGTTTGCGGCACCAGTCGCTATGTTGGCTCTGTGGGCGGTAAGCGCCCAGGCCGCGACCAACGAAGAAATCGCGGAACGCCTGAAGCCGGTCGGCGAAGTCTGTATCGCCGGTCAGGAGTGCAAGGGCGTCGGTGCCGTCTCCGCGGCTGCCGCCGGCGGCGCTGCGCGTGGCGGCGATGAAATCGTTGCCAAGTACTGCGGCGCCTGCCACGGCACCGGCCTGCTGAATGCGCCGAAAGTCGGCGACAGCGCCGCTTGGAAGGCCCGCGCCAGCGAGCGCGGCGGTCTGGACGCGCTGCTGAAGAGCGCCGTCAATGGCCGCAACGCCATGCCGCCAAAAGGCACCTGCGCCGACTGCTCGGAAGACGAGCTGAAAGGCGCCATCAAGAAGATGTCCGGTCTCTGATCGAGACTGTGATCAGCGAAGCCGCCCACGGGCGGCTTCGTCGTTTCTGGCGCCATTGCCGAGGCGGATTTACAGAAAACTCACCTGACCGTCCCGCAGCGCCTGGATGCGCGCCAGGGATTCGACCCGATAGCCGCGTTTCTCCAGCTCCTGCCGTCCGGGCTGGAAGGACTTCTCGATGACGATGCCGATACCGACGATCTCCGCGCCGGCCTGGCGGATGATGGAGGCCAGCCCCAGGGCAGCCTGGCCGTTGGCCAGGAAGTCGTCGATGACCAGCACCCGGTCGCCGGCGGCGAGATGGCTGCCGGAAATGGCGACGGTGCTCTCCACCTGCTTGGTGAAGGAATAGACCGAAGCGCTCAGCAGGTTGTCGGTCAGGGTTAGCGAGCGGTGCTTGCGGGCGAAGATCACCGGCACGCCCAGTTCCAGGGCGGTCATCAGCGCCGGGGCGATGCCGGAGGCCTCGATGGTGACGATCTTGTCGATGCGCTGATCGCGGAAGCGGCGGGCGAATTCCCGGCCGATCTGCTGCATCAGCACGGGATCGATCTGGTGATTGAGGAAGGCGTCCACCTTCAGGACCTGGTCCGAGAGCACGACGCCTTGCTCGCGGATCTTCTGCTTCAGTTGCTCCATGACGCTGACCTCGGACGGGCGAAGCCTGGCATTCTGCCGCAGCGTGCCGCCGTGTTCAAAACGCCCGCTCACTGCCCGGCCGCGCGTTTGGCGAAGGAAATGGCGTAGGACGGCGAACGGAAGTGCAGGACCGGATCGTCGCTCGGGGCGATGCCGTCGGCCATCACCAGCGGGTCGTAGTTGATCTTCTCGCAGGTGGCGTCTTTCTGCGGCGTCGCCGAGTCGATGGTCAGGGTGCCGACCTTCACCTGCTGCCGGTCTTCCGGCCAGGTCCGGCTCGGATCGTTCTGCGGGTCTTCGGGCCGGCCGATGGTCAGCACCATGTCCCAGCGCAGCGGTCCCTGCCGGGTGCGCTCGATCAGACGCCGTTCGAGGAAGTCCGCCGGCAGGGTCTTCAGCTCCTCGTCGGAGAGCGGATGCTCCCCGTCCTGTGGCACGAAGCGCCAGCGCACCGGTGTGGTCCGGCCATCCCGATCGACGAACCTGAAGGTGTGCAGGCCGAAATAGCTGCTGTTGGCGAAGCTCGCCGGCGGATTGTGCTCCTCAAGGAATTTCGCCTGGGCCAGGCTGTCCGGGTGGCTGGCGCGGAAGGCCTTGAGCTTCTCGGGATCGGGCTTGCCGGTGGCCGGGTCGGGCTGCATGGCGAGCAGCTGGTCGAGGAAGGTCTTCGGCTGCGCGGCGCCGAACACCGGGGTGTTGATCATGGTCATGTGCTGCAGCGCCCCGCCGTCCAGGCGGAACTCCAGAGCCATGCCGCGCGGGGTCCTGGCCGTGTCCGGCGCCCTGGGATTGCCGCCGGCCAGCGAGAAGCGGGCGACCACCGGCACCGGTTGCCCGGAGAACAGCGCCGAGCGGCTATAGGCGGTCGCGGCGGGCAGACCGACGAAGCGGCCGGCGGCACAGGTGCCCTTGATGTGGTTGCGTCGCTCGCCCGGGGTGACGCCGAAGGCCTTCTCCATCGCGGACACCACCTGCTGCGCAGTCACCTCCTGCTCGGCCGCGGCGCCCGGCGTGGCGCCGAGCCCGATGCCTGCCGCCAACAGCCCGGCCGCCAGTAATCCGTCTGCGTTCATCTTCGCCTCCCTTCGCGCGCTTCCCGACCGATCCGGCTTCTCAGAGCAGCATAGTCGGGAACCGGGGGCTCCGCGCATTCCCCGGCCGGCCCGGCGGCTCGAGGATGCGGTTCAGCGCTTGAGCATCGCCCGGATATCCGCCAGCGCGCTCTTGCCGCGGGCCGCCTTCACCTCCGCCGGGGCGTCTTCCTGGCCTTCCCAGACCAGGTCTTCCGGGGGCAGTTCGTCGAGGAAGCGGCTCGGCGAGCAGTCGATCACCTCGCCGTACTGCTTGCGCTTGGCGGCGAAGGTCAGCACCAGGTTCTCCCGCGCGCGGGTGATGCCGACGTAGGCCAGGCGGCGTTCCTCCTCGATGGTATCGGCCTCGATGCTGGAGCGGTGGGGGAGGATTTCCTCCTCCACGCCGATGATGAACACGTGGGGGAATTCCAGGCCCTTGGAGGCGTGCAGGGTGAGCATCTGCACGCCCTCGGCACCTTCCTCCTCTTCCTGCTGACGCTCCAGCATGTCGCGCAGGACCAGCTTGCCGATGGCCTCCTCGATGGTCATCTCGCCATCCTCGTCTTTCTCGAGGGTGTTCTTCAGGGCGTCGATGAGGAACCAGACGTTGCCCATGCGCGCGTCGGCGACCTTGTCGCTGGAGGCGTTCTGCTTGAGCCAGTTCTCGTAGTCGATGTCCATCACCATGCTGCGCAGGGCGGCGATCGGATCGTTCTGCGTGCACTGCTGGCGCACGCCGTCCATCCAGCGGGTGAAGCGCGCCAGACGCTCGGTGAAGCGGCTGTCCAGGTGCTCGCCGAGGCCGAGTTCGCCGGCCGCTTGGTACATGGAGGTCTTCCGTTCGCTGGCGTAGTTGCCGAGCTTCTCCAGGGTCGCCGAGCCGATCTCCCGGCGCGGCACGTTGATCACGCGGAGGAAGGCGTTGTCGTCGTCCGGGTTGACCAAGAGGCGGAAGTAGCTCATCAGGTCCTTCACCTCCTGACGGGCGAAGAAGCTGGTGCCGCCGGAGAGGCGATAGGGGATCTGGTGGTGCTGCAGTTTCAGCTCCATCAGCTTGGCCTGGTAGTTGCCCCGGTAGAGGATGGCGAAGTCGCTGTAGGGGCGGCCGGTCTTCAGGTGCAGGGTGAGAATCTCCATGGCCACCCGCTCGGCCTCGGCGTCCTCGTTGCGGCAGCGGATCACGCGGATCTCGTCGCCATGGCCCATTTCGCTCCACAACTGCTTCTCGAAGGCATGTGGATTGTTGGCGATCAGCACGTTGGCGCACTTGAGGATGCGGCTGGTGGAGCGGTAGTTCTGCTCCAGCATTACCACCTTCAGCGAGGGGTAATCCTCCTTCAGCAGCATCAGGTTCTCCGGCCGCGCGCCGCGCCAGGCGTAGATCGACTGGTCGTCGTCGCCGACCACGGTGAACTGGTTGCGCGTGCCGACCAGGAGCTTGACCAGCAGGTACTGGCTGGCGTTGGTGTCCTGATACTCGTCGACCAGCAGGTAACGGATGCGGTTCTGCCACTTCTGCAGCACGTCCGGGTGTTCCTGAAACAGCTTCACCGGCAGCAGGATCAGGTCGTCGAAGTCCACCGCGTTGTAGGCCTTGAGGGTGCGCTGGTAGTGCAGGTAGACGATGGCGGCGGTCTGCTCCTTGGGCGTCCGGGCCTTCTCCAGGGCTTCCTCGGGCAGGATCAGGTCGTTCTTCCAGGCGCCGATGTGGTTCTTGATCTCGTCGACGCCGTCGTCGCCCGAGTACTCCTTCTGCATGATGTCGGTGAGCAACGCCTTGATGTCGCCCTCGTCGAAGATCGAGAAGCCGGGCTTGTAGCCGAGCCGCGCGTGCTCCTTGCGGATGATGTTGAGGCCCAGGTTGTGGAAGGTGGAAACCGTCAGCCCCTTGCCCTCGGCGCCGCGCAGCAGGTGGCCGACGCGCTCCTTCATCTCGCGCGCGGCCTTGTTGGTGAAGGTCATGGCGACGATGTGCTGGGCACGAATGCCGCACTGCTGGATCAGGTAGGCGATCTTGCGGGTGATCACGCTGGTCTTGCCGGAGCCGGCGCCGGCGAGCACCAGCAGCGGGCCGCCGACGTAGTTCACGGCTTCCTGTTGCCGGGGATTGAGTCGGGACATGGGCGATTCGCTGGGAAGGGGAAAGCCCGGCATTTTATCAGGCGTTTGGCTGTCTGCCTTGACCGCTGATGCGATGCTTCCCGCTCAGCCCGTGCTGGCGCGGTATTGCAGGGCCTCGGCCAGGTGCCCGCGACCGATGCCATCGGCCGCCTCGAGATCGGCCAGGGTGCGGGCCACCTTGAGGATGCGATGGGCGGCACGCAGCGACAGGCCGAGGCGCTCACAGGCACGCTCCAGCCACTGGCGGTCTTCGGCGGCCAGTGCGCAATGCTGGTGCAGGCCGGGCAGGTCGAGGAAGGCATTGGCACAACCCTGGCGCCTGATCTGCCGGTCGCGCGCCACGGCCACCTCGGCGGCGGCCGTGGCGGTGTCCGGGCCGTCCAATCGTGGTGCGCCGAGGGCGGTGGGCTCGCGGCCGACGCTCAGGTGCAGGTCGATGCGATCCAGCAGCGGGCCGGACAGTTTCGCCCGGTAGCGCTGGATCTGCTCGGGCGTGCAGCGGCAGCGCCCGCTGGGGTCGCCCAGGTAACCGCAGGGACAGGGGTTCATCGCCGCCACCAGCTGGAAGCGCGCCGGAAAGCGCACCTTGTCGCTGGCCCGGGCGATGACGATCTCGCCGCTCTCCAGGGGCTCGCGCAGGACCTCCAGAACCTTGCGGTCGAATTCGGGCAGCTCGTCGAGGAAGAGCACACCCTGGTGTGCCAGGGTGATCTCGCCGGGCCGCGGTCGGCTGCCGCCGCCGACCAGGGCCGGCCCCGAAGCGCTGTGGTGCGGCTGGCGGAACGGGCGCTGGGGCCAGGCTGTGAGCGGCGCGTGGCTGGCCACCGAGTGGATCGCCGCCACTTCCAGGGCTTCGCGTTCGTCCAGCGGCGGCAGCAGGCCGGGCAGACGGCTGGCCAGCAATGTCTTGCCGGTGCCGGGTGGGCCGCTGAACAGAAGATTGTGGCAGCCGGCCGCGGCCACCAGCAGGGCGCGCTTGGCCGCGGCCTGGCCCTGTACTTCGGCGAGGTCGGGGTAGGGAAGCGCCTGGCGCAGCAGGCCCTGGGCCTGGTAGGGCGAAAGCGGGCTCTGGCCGTTGAGGTGGGCGGCCAGCTCTAGCAGGTGGTCCACGGCCAGCACGGTCAGTCCGGAGGCCAAGCTAGCCTCCTCGGCATTGGCCCGCGGTACCACCAGGGTGCGTCCGGCCTCGCGGGCGGCCAGTGCCGCCGGGAGGACGCCCTGCACCGGGCGCAGGTTGCCGGAGAGGGCCAGCTCGCCCAGACACTCCAGGGCGCCCAGGCTTTCGGCCGGCAACTGGCCGCTGGCGGCGAGGATGCCGAGGGCGATGGCCAGATCGAAGCGCCCGCCGTCCTTAGGTAGATCGGCGGGGGCGAGGTTGAGGGTGATGCGCCGGGCCGGGAAGTCGAAGCCGGAGGTGAGGATGGCGCTGCGCACCCGGTCCTTGCTCTCCTTCACCGCGGTTTCCGGCAAACCGACCAGGGTCAGCGCCGGCAGACCGTTGGCCAGGTGCGCCTCCACCGTGACGGCGGGCGCCTCGACGCCTACCTGGGCGCGGCTGTGGACGATGGCCAGGGACATGGATCTCTCCTTGATCGCATGCCGTCCGCGGGGTTATTCGCTGGGCGGCGTTTGGGGCTCGGGGGACAGACGGGCTTCCAGTTCGGCCACCTTGGCCTCGAGGGCTTCCAGGCGAGCGCGGGTGCGGGCGAGGACGACCATCTGGCTGTCGAACTCTTCCCGGCTGACCAGATCGAGCCGGCTGAAGGCGCTCTGCAGCAGGGCTTTGAACTGCGCTTCGAATTCGCGGGGGGGCAGCGGCGTTTCGCCGTTGAACAGGCGCGAGGCGTGAGAGGTGAGCGTATCGAACAGGGCTTTGGGCGGCAGCATGGTGCGATTCCAGAAACAATCGGCGGGCAGTTTAGCACGCATGGTCCCCCTTGCCGCTGTCGAACGGGTGCACAGTTTTTGAACAGAAGCCGATCGGTTGCTGCACTCAAATGGCGCGTCGTGCTGGCATTGTGCTTGGGAGGCGGCGGGCGCGGGCCGGCAGCGAACCTGCCGTCGAATGGGCAAATAACAGTATGAAATATATGGGATATCGGGAAGTCGAGGCTTTTTGCTGGCAGTTCTCTGCGGATTCCTGGCTGTCGCTGGGCGAAAACCGGGTTGGAGTCGCGGATAAGGCGGTTTTGGCAAGATTCCTGCTTGGGCGAGGATGAGGTTGCTCCTTCTTGTCGTCCGCTGCCTAGGCGAGGCATGGGAGCTTTGCCGTATAGCCGGGTGCTGTCGAAAAGGCTGGCCTTGAGCCGTCGGCGCGTTTCAAAAGCCAGACACTGCGCTTAGACTTGCAGCCGGGGTATTACCTGGGGCAAGTCCACCTTACACGGAGAGAGTTTTCATGAAGCTAGTCACTGCCATCATCAAGCCGTTCAAGCTGGACGACGTACGTGAGTCTCTGTCGGAGATCGGGGTGCAAGGCATTACCGTCACCGAAGTCAAGGGTTTCGGCCGGCAAAAAGGCCATACCGAACTGTACCGCGGCGCGGAATACGTCGTGGATTTCCTGCCCAAGGTGAAGATCGAGGTGGCCATCGCCGATGACCAGCTGGATCGCGTCATCGAGGCCATCAGCAAGGCTGCCAACACCGGCAAGATCGGCGACGGCAAGATCTTCGTCGTCAACCTGGAACAGGCCATCCGCATCCGTACCGGCGAAACCGGCACAGACGCGATCTAAGCCCCCGATCCCCTCGCCCCAGGAGATTCCCCTTTATGACTCTGCGGAAAAGCGCAGGGCTAGCAGCCCTCACATCCCTATTCTTGCCTACCCTGGCCAGCGCCCAGGAAGCGACGCTGAACTCCGGCGATACTGCCTGGATGCTCACCTCGACGGCGCTGGTCCTCTTCATGACCATTCCCGGCCTGGCCCTGTTCTACGGCGGCATGGTGCGCTCGAAGAACGTTCTCTCGGTGATGATGCAGTGCTTCGCCATCACCGGTCTGATCAGCCTGCTCTGGGTCATCTTCGGCTACAGCCTGGCGTTCGACACCACCGGCATGGAGGCCGGGGTGGTGAACTTCAATTCCTTCATCGGCGGTCTGTCCAAGGCCTTCCTCAAGGGACTGACCACCGACAGCCTGGTCGGCGCCTTCCCGGAAAGCGTCTTCATCACTTTCCAGATGACCTTCGCCATCATCACGCCGGCGCTGATCGTCGGCGCCTTCGCCGAGCGCATGAAGTTCTCGGCCCTGTTGGTCTTCATGGCGGTCTGGTTCGTCCTGGTCTACGCGCCGATCGCCCACATGGTCTGGGCCGGTGTCGGCGGTCTGATGTGGGACTGGGGCGTGCTGGACTTCGCCGGTGGCACCGTGGTCCACATCAACGCGGGCGTCGCGGGTCTGGTCGCCTGCCTGGTGCTGGGCAAGCGCAAGGGCTATCCGAGCGTGGCCATGGCTCCGCATAACCTCGGCTACACCCTGGTCGGTGCCGCCATGCTGTGGATCGGCTGGTTCGGCTTCAACGCCGGTTCCGCGGTGGCCGCCAACGGCACGGCGGGCATGGCTATGCTGGTCACCCAGATCGCTACCGCTGCCGCAGCCATGGGCTGGATGTTCGCCGAGTGGGTCACTCACGGCAAGCCGAGCGCGCTGGGTATCGCTTCGGGCGTGGTCGCCGGCCTGGTCGCAATCACTCCGGCGGCCGGCACCGCCGGCCCGATGGGCGCCATCGTAATCGGCCTGGTTTCCGGCGTGGTCTGCTTCTTCTGCGCCACCAGCCTGAAGCGCTCGCTCGGCTACGACGACTCCCTGGACGCCTTCGGCGTGCACGGCGTCGGTGGTATCGTCGGCGCCCTGCTGACCGGCGTGTTCGCCGCCCCGGCCATGGGTGGCTTCGGTCAGGTGGAAGACATCGCCGCCCAGGTCTGGGTCCAGTTCAAGGGTGTGATCTTCACCGTCGGCTACACCGCCATCGCCACCTTCGTGATCCTCAAGGTCATCGACCTGGTGATGGGCCTGCGCGTCGGCGAAGAGGAAGAAACCGTCGGACTCGACCTCTCGCTGCACAACGAACGGGGCTACAGCCTCTGAGTGAACCGGGCATGCGCTGGACTCCCGGCGCATCCCGACATCACCGCTGCGGATTACCGTTCCGCGGCCGCAGGCAAAATCCGCAAAGGGCGCTCACGGCGCCCTTTGCTTTTTCTGGCGCCGCGCTAGAATTCCCCCGCGCAACCATCAAGGCCCCGTATCCGGCGCAGCTCGATCGCCAGCGAATGGGGGCACGAGGCGCAGCCGGTCTCTGCCGAACGCTGCCCTGAACCCATGCCAGAGCTTGCCCTATCGTCTAGTAGGGTGGTTTCTCGGGTTGGTGATAATCATGTGGAAACAGACGACCATTACCTTGCGTCCGCGCCCGCGCGGCTTCCATCTGGTGACCGAGGAGCTGCTCGCAGCCCTGCCGGAACTGTCGACTTGTCGCGTGGGTCTGTTACACCTCTGGCTGCAGCACACGTCTGCTTCGTTGACGGTCAACGAAAATGCCGACGGGGCGGTGCGTCGGGACTTCGAGCGCTTCTTTAACCGCCTGGTCCCCCAGGGCGAGAAGGGCTACGAGCACGACTACGAGGGGCCCGACGATCTGCCCGCGCACTTCAAGGCCAGCCTGCTGGGTTGCCAGCTGAGTCTGCCGGTGCGAGACGGGACCCTGGCCCTGGGCGTCTGGCAAGGGATCTACCTCGGCGAGCACCGCGAACATGGCGGTGCCCGTCGCGTACTGGCCACCCTGCATGGCCAGGCGATCTGATTTATCTGGCGGCGGTCGACCCGAGTGCGACCGCTGTCGTGGCTACAACCAACCTGCTGTGTGCAAGTCGTGAGGGTCGAACATGAGCGATGAAGAACTGGAACAAGAAGAACTGGAAGCAGGCGACGAGGACGAGGGCGAGGAGCTCGAGGCCGCCGATGAAGGCGATGCCGATGAAGACGACGGCAGCGATCGGGCGGTAGCTTCGGGCAAGAAGTCCAAGGCCGTCGTCAGCGAGGAGGAAATGCCGAGCATCGAGGCCAAGCAGCGGGAGCGCGAAGCCCTGGAGCGCGCCATGGCGGAGTTTCTCGCCCGTGGCGGCAAGGTGCAGGAAGTCGAGCCCAACGTGGTCGCCGACCCTCCGAAGAAGCCGGATAGCAAGTACGGCAGCCGCCCCATCTGATTCCTGATCGATGGCGGTGCAAGAAGGCGACCCTGGAGCGATCCCGGGTCGCCTTTTTCATGCCTTCAGCCCAGGCGCAGCGGATAGCTCAACAGTAGGAAGTGCGACAGGTTGACCGCCGCGTGCAGCAGGACGGCCGCGCCCAGACGGCCGGACAGCTGCATCACCCAGCCATAACCCAGACCCGCCGCGCCGGCGACCAGAGCGAATGCCAGGCCGAACGGAGCGTGCGCCAGGCCGAACAGGGCGGCGCCCAGGGCGATTCCGCCGGGCACGCCGCAGCGGTTCACCAGGATGCCCTGGAGCAGGCCGCGGAACAGCAGCTCCTCGGCGAGCACCGTGCCGGCGAGATTGACCGCCAGCCAGGGGAGCAGCTCCGGCGGCCATTTCGGCTGCCAGGCCACCAGTCCCAGGGCGAAAGCCAGAGCCGGCACGGCCGCCAGCGTCGCCAGCGCACAGCCCCAGGCCCGCAGCGGTCGCGCGGGCGCTCTGCGCCGCGCCGTCCACCACCAGGCCAGCAGCGTCGCGCCGTGCAGCAGCTTGTCCCAGGCAGGCGCACGGCATAGGGCGCCGCGTCGGGACTGATCCGGCGTGGCGCGGCCAGCGTCAGCGGCGTGAAGCCGGGTAGCAGATGGGCGGCCAGGGACAGACCGGCGAGCAGCACGCCGGCCAGCCACAGGCCTTCCGGCAGACGCCGGCGGAAGGGGAGGACCCAACCGGCGAACAGGATGCCGGCCAGCAGACCGGGGGCCTGGATGCCGCCGGAGAGGGCCCCGGCGAAGAGGACGAGTGTCGGCAGGAGCATCCGGTAGTGGTGGTAGTGGCGGTCGGACCTGCCGGTACCCGCCGGGTGCCCCGGAGCCTCGAGGTCCATCGCCTGCGCTTCAGTCCCTCCAGCCGGCGAGCAGAGCTGGCAGTTCGGCCAGACTGCGGATTTCGGCATCGGGACGGCCCTCGTGGCTCCAGGGCTTGCCGCCGGGGTTGAACCAGACCGCGCGCAGGCCGGCACGCTGGGCGCCCTGGATGTCGTCGCCGGGGTGGTCGCCGATGTGCACTGCCTGTTCGGCCGGCACCCCGCCGAGCCTGAGCGCCTCGCGGAAGGGGTGCGGGTCCGGCTTGCCGATGCCCAGTTCCTCGGCGCAGAGGGCGAAGCGGAAGTAGTCGGCCAGGCCCAGACGGCGCACGTCGGCGTTGCCGTTGGTCAGCACGCCGAGGAGGTAGCGGTTGGCGAGGACCTCGAGGGTCGGCTGCACCTCGGGAAAGATCTGTACCTCATGGCGCGCGGCGAGGAAGGTCTGGAACGCCTGTTCGGCCATCTCCCGCGCTTCGGGCTCGGCGTAGCCGGCCTCCTGCAGGGCGGTGAACAGGACGCGGCGGCGCAGTTCGCTGATGCGGTGCTTCAGCGCCGGCTCCCCGTCCAGCAGCCGGCTGCGGATCGTCCACAGATGTTCGACCGGCACCCCGCCCAGGAGCGGGGCGTTGCGCGCCAGCCAGTCGCGCAGGGCCGCCTCCGCGCTCTCGAGGGTCGGCGCAACATCCCAGAGGGTGTCGTCCAGGTCGAAGGTGATCAGTCGAATGCTCATGCGTCACTGCTCTTGTTGCGGCGCGCCCGCGGGTGGGCTTGGTCGTAGACGGCCGCCAGGTGCTGGAAGTCCAGGTGGGTGTAGATCTGCGTGGTGGCGATGTCGGCATGGCCGAGCAGTTCCTGCACCGCCCGCAGATCCTGGGAGGACTCGAGGACGTGGCTGGCGAAGCTGTGGCGCAGCATGTGCGGGTGCAGGTGCTGGCCGAGCTCCCGCACGCCGGCCTCGCGCACCCGCAGCTGCACCGCGCGCGGTCCGATGCGGCGACCCTGACGGCTGACGAACAGCGCGCCGTCGGCCGGCCGCGTCAGGGCGCGCAGCGGCAACCAGGCGGCCAGGGCCTCGCGGGCCTTACGGCCCACCGGCAGTTCGCGCACCTTGTTGCCCTTGCCGTGCACCCGCACCAGTCCGGCGGACAGGTCGAGCCGGTCGAGATCCAGCCCGACCAGCTCGGCGAGGCGCAGCCCTGAGGAATAGAGGAGTTCGAGGATGGCGTGGTCGCGGCGGGCGATGAAGTCGTCCTCGACCGCCCCGTCCAGCAACTGCTGGGTGCGGTCGGCGTCGAGGGCGCGGGGCAGCCGGCGCTCACCCTTGGGCGGACTCAGGCCGGCGGCCGGATCGTGCCGGCAGCGCCCTTCGCGCAGCAGGTAGCGGTAGAGACCGCGAACCGCCGAGAGCAGGCGGGCGAGGCTGCGGCCGGACTGGCCCTGCTGGTGCAGGCGGGCGACCAGCCGGCGCAGGCGCGCGGTGTCCAGCGCCGCCCAGGCGGCGAGCTGCTCCTGCTCGCACCAGGCGAGCACCTTGGACAGGTCGCGCCGGTAGCCGTCGAGGGTGTGCGCCGACATCTGGCGTTCACTGCGCAGGTGTTCGAGGAAGGCTTCGAGGTCGGCTTGCATGGGGATCACTCCTAGGGCCGGGTCGCAGCAGGCCCGCATACCCGATATTCCTGCGTAGCGGTGCCGGGCGCACGGATCGGACGGCTGGTCGTCCCGCTTCCGAGCGGGCGCAATCGCTATCTCACCGTTCGCAGCGGGGGTGTCAGGCGCGGCAGCAGACGGGCGAGGACATCGGCGATATGGCCGAGGAACAGGGTGCCGAGGCTGCTCTTGTAGTGCTGCGGGTCGGGGCTGCCGATCGCCAGCACGCCATGCAGGCCCTGATGGTCGAGGGCCGCCACCGCGGCCGAGCCGATCAGCTGCTGCTGTTCCTCGCCGAACAGGAAGGCCAGCTCGTGGCTGCGCAGGACGCCGCAGAGGGTCTTGTTGCGCGCCAGCAGCCCGCCGATGGCCTGATGAGCCTCGCTGACTCTGACCCAGCGGCCGACCGGGCTGGCGTGCTCGCCAAACAGGGTCAGGCTGACGAAGGGAACCTTGAACTCGTGGCGCAGGCTGTCCTCGACCAGACCGACCACTTCCTCGACGCTCTGCGCGTCGAGCAGGTCGAGCACCAGGCGGCGGGTCTTGTCGAACAGGCGGTCGTTGTCGCGGGCCACGTCCATCAGCTGCGACAGGCGTGTGCGCAGATCGAGATTGCGCTCGCGCAGCAGCCTGATCTGCCGCTCCACCAGCGAAACCGCCGCTCCCGTCTCGTGCGGGACGTGGAGCTCGCCGAGCAGTTCGTCGCGGCCGACAAAGAATTCCGGGTTCGCTTCCAGATAGGCGGCCACCGCCTCGGCATCGATACGCGCTGGCGCAGAGGTCTTGTCGGTCATGGCGGATACCCGTTCATAGGCGAATCTGTCCTTCGAATACGCGCACGGCAGGCCCGGTCATCATAACCGGCTGGCCGGGACCTGCCCAGGAAATGGACAGGCGGCCGCCCGGCAGTTCGAGCTGTACCGGCGAATCCATCCAGCCCTGGCGGATGGCGGCCACCGCCGCGGCGCAGGCGCCGGTGCCGCAGGCCTGGGTCTCGCCGGCGCCGCGCTCCCAGACCCGCAACCGGGCGCGCTGGCGATCGATGACCTGGAGGAAGCCGACGTTGACCCGTTGCGGGAAGCGCGGATGGTGCTCCAGTTTGGGCCCCAGCTCGTGCACCGGCGCGCTGTCCAGGTCGTCGACCCGCAGCACCGCATGGGGGTTGCCCATGGAGACCGCGGCCAGCTCGACCTGGCGACCGTCGACCGAGACCGGATAGCTCAGCGCCGCCGCTTCGGCCTGGAAGGGGATGTCCTTCGGCTCCAGCCGCGGCGGGCCCATGTCGACGCAGATCTGGCCGTCCGGGCGGACGTCCAGTTCGATGATGCCGCTCTTGGTTTCCACCCTGATGAGCTTCTTGGTGGTCAGCCGCTTGTCCAGCACGAAACGGGCGAAGCAGCGCGCACCGTTCCCGCACTGCTCCACCTCCGAGCCGTCGGCGTTGAAGATGCGGTAGCGGAAGTCCACGTCCGGGTTGCTCGGCGGTTCGACGATCAGCAGCTGGTCGAAGCCGACCCCGGTATGCCGGTCGCCCCATTGGCGGGCGTGCTTGGGCTGGATGTGCGCGTGCTGGGTGACCAGGTCGAGGACCATGAAGTCGTTGCCGAGGCCGTGCATCTTGGTAAAGCGCAGCAGCATGGGCTCACTCCGGCAGCAGGCTTTCGCCGGCATAGAGTTCTTCGAGGGTCTCCCGGCGGCGCACCAGATGAGCCTGCTCGCCGTCCACCAGCACCTCGGCGGCGCGGCCGCGGGTGTTGTAGTTGGAGCTCATGACGAAGCCGTAGGCGCCGGCCGAGCGCACCGCCAGCAGGTCGCCCTCGACCAGGGCCAGTTCGCGGTCCTTGGCGAGGAAGTCGCCGGTCTCGCAGATCGGCCCGACCACGTCGTAGCTGCAGACTTCGCCGCCGTGCGGAGTCACCGGCACTATGTCCATCCAGGCCTGGTACAGGGCCGGGCGGATCAGGTCGTTCATCGCCGCATCGACGATGGCGAAGTCCTTGTGCTCGGTGTGCTTGAGGTACTCCACGCGGGTCAGCAGCACGCCGGCGTTGGCCACCAGGGAACGCCCCGGTTCGAACAGCAGGGCCAGGCCGCGGCCTTCGAGGCGCTGGCGCACCGCGGCGATGTAGTCGCCGGGCGCCGGCGGCTGCTCGTCGCGGTAGCGCACGCCGAGACCGCCGCCGAGATCCAGGTGGCGGATGGCGATGCCGCGGGCGGCCAGGCGATCGACCAGCAGCAGCAGGCGGTCGAGGGCGTCGAGGAAGGGCGACAGGGTGGTCAGCTGCGAGCCGATGTGGCAGTCGATGCCGATCACGTCCAGGTTCGGCAGCGCGGCGGCCTGGGCATAGACCTCTTCGGCCTGCTCGATGTCGATGCCGAACTTGTTCTCCTTGAGCCCGGTGGAGATGTAGGGGTGGGTGCCGGCGTCCACGTCGGGGTTGACCCGCAGCGAGACCGGGGCCTTGACGCCCATCCCGGCGGCCACGTCCTGCAGGCGCTCCAGCTCGGCCTCGGACTCGACGTTGAAGCAGTGCACGCCCACTTCCAGGGCGCGGCGCATGTCCTCGCGGCTCTTGCCGACACCGGAGAACACCACCTTGTGCGGATCGCCGCCGGCGGCTAGCACGCGCTCCAGCTCGCCGCGGGAGACGATGTCGAAGCCGGCGCCGAGGCGCGCCAGCAGGTTCAGCACGCCGAGGTTGGAGTTGGCCTTGACCGCGAAGCAGACCAGGTGCGGCGCGCCGGCCAGGGCGTCGTCGTAGGCGCGGTACTGCGCCTCGATGTGGGCGCGGGAGTAGACGTAGGTGGGGGTGCCGAAGCGTGCGGCGATGGCGGACAACGCCACGCCTTCCGCGAACAGCGTGCCGTCGCGGTAGTTGAAGGGTTCCATGGGGCCTCCTGGGAGAGCCCGCTCAGCCGCGATTGGCGGCCGTGCGGGTTCTTAGAATTCGAAACGGTCTTTGCTGTGGCCGGCGCTCTTGTCGTCCGGATGGTAGAGCGGGCCTTTCTGCCCGCAGCCGGTGAGCGCGGCGCTCAGCACGGCCAGTGCAAGGAAGGGAAGCAGCAGGCGCTTCATGACGAAATCCTTGTAAAAGCAACGATTGCGCCGGAGTATACCGGCCCCCCGACGCCTTGCCTATGCGCCCGGAGCTCCCGTCCGGCGGGCCTCCCGGCCGGGCGAATCGGCTATCGTTGCCTTTCCATGAGCCTTTTTTGTTCGAATTCACGAGGACCCAGCATGAGCCTTAGCGAAGCCCGCTTCCACGATCTGATCGACGAGGTGCAGGAGGAGGTCGAGGATGTCTTCGACGACAGCGACCTGGACGTCGACCTGGAGAGTTCCGCGGGGGTGCTGACCATCCGCTTCGAGAACGGCAGCCAGATCATTCTCAGCCGTCAGGAGCCCCTGCGCCAGTTGTGGGTGGCGGCGCGCTCCGGCGGCTTCCACTTCGACTACGACGAGGCCAGCGGCCGCTGGATCTGCGATACCAGCGGCGAGCGGCTCGGCGAGCTGCTCGGCCGGGTCACCCTGGAGCAGGTCGGCGAGGAGCTGGCGTTCGAGGACCTCTGAAGAGCGCGTCCGTGCCGCCGGCCCAGATGCGCGTCAGCCGCGCGGAGCGGCGAGGATGGTCAGCAGGTTCTGCGCCTGCTCGGCGGCATCCAGGCCCAGGCTGGTCAGGTAGCCGCCGTCCGGCTCGGTGAGCAGACCCTTGTCGTACAGGCGCCGGGTGGCGGCGACTGCTTCGGGCGCCGCATCGTGATGGACCTTGAGGCCTTCTAAGGTGTTTCCCAGGTTGTAGCGGGCGAGAATTTCCATTTCCGCGACCACTTCGGGGGTGTAGGACATGAGGACTGCTCCTGAGGCTATCGGCGCGTCGCCGGCTATGGGGTTTCCTACAGTGTAGCCGTCTCGCTAGGCGGCCGCTTCCGGCAGTTCCGGCAGGGCGCGCAGGGCCTGTTCGTACCAGTCCCGATCGAACGGGCGGTCTTCGCGCAGCATGGCGTCGATCTCCCGGGCCAGCACCAGGGCCATCAGGTGCAGGATCTCCTCGCGCTCGTAGCCGACCAGGGTCAGCTTGTTCAGCGTGGCCCTGGCTGCCGGCGGATCGCCGGCTTCGAGCTGGTTCTCGATGGCCTGGAGCAGGGTTTCCTCGGTGAAAGCCTCTTCTTCGTCGTTTCCGTTCTGCTGGTCTTGCGTGTTCATCGGTTCCTCTGCAGCCGGCAATCGCCCGCTGTCCAATTGGCAGAGCCGACACTCACCGTCGTCGGCGTGGTTGGTTTCAATGTAGCGTACCCGCCGGCTGGCCGAGCGGCGGTCGGCGGAAAACTGGAAGCGCGGGGCGTGCGGCGCATCGTTCCCGTCGCGGGTGCGGTTGTCGTTCATGGCTGCCGACTCTCCTGGCCGGCCGATTCTGCTATCGACCCGCGCCATGATACTGTCGGCCGCCGGCCGCTGGGTACAACTGGCCGGTACCGGTTCTGGAACAGGGATCCCGCATGATCAACTACTACCTAATCGAGGACGGGCGTCTGCGTCAGCAACAGGCGCAGGATCTGGCCGAGATTCCGCCCGGGGTCATCTGGATCGACCTGCTGCACCCGACCCGCGAGGAAGAGCGGTTCGTCGAGCAGAAGCTCGAGATGGAGATCCCGACCCGCGAGGAGATGGTGGAGATCGAGGAGTCCTCGCGTTTCTACGAGAGCGGCGGCTCGCTGTTCATGACCGCCAGCCTGGTGAGCGGCATCAGCCAGCAGAGCCCGAGCATCGCCGAGGTCACCTTCGTGCTCAGCAAGCGCTGGCTGGTCACGGTGCGCTACGCCGAGCTGTCGGCGTTCCGCACCTTCACCGGCAAGAGCGTGCGCCAGCCGGAGCTGCATCGCTCCAGCGACATGATCTTCGCCTCGCTGATCGAGGGGGTCGTCGATCGTATCGCCGACGTGCTGGAAATGCTGCAGCAACAGCAGAACAGCCTGTCCACGGCGATCTTCAGCGAAAAGCCGGAGGACAAGACCGACCTGCAGAAGGTGGTCAAGCACCTCGGCCGGCACAACGCCCTGCAGGCCAAGCTGAACGAGAGCCTGCTGAGCATCAGCCGGCAGATCAGCTTCGTCCGCCAGGCCGGAGAGGGCTGGCTGGGCGAGCCGGCCCGGGGCTGGCTGAAGACGTCCGAGCGCGACGTGCGCTCGCTCGGCGAATATCAGGCGAAGATGTCCGACGAGAGCAGCTTCCTGCTCGAGGCCACCCTCGGCCTGATCAACATCGAGCAGAACAGCATCATCAAGGTGTTCTCCATCGCCGCCGTGCTGTTCCTGCCGCCGACCCTGGTCGGCACCGTCTACGGCATGAACTTCCGCCACATGCCGGAGTTGGAGTGGTACTACGGCTATCCGCTGGCGCTGGGGCTGATGGTCGGTTCCGCGGCGCTGTCGCACGCCTGGTTCAAGTTCAAGGGCTGGCTCTGAGCCAAGCGCCGGCCCGCCGCGGTCGGGCCTCTTGAGAGGGGCATGGGCCGCCCACGGGACGGGCGGCCCCAGGGCTCAGCGGCCGGCCAGCAGCTGGCGGCCGCGGGCCACGGCGGCGCGCACCTGGTTCGGAGCGGTGCCGCCGATGTGGTCGCGGGCGTTGACCGAACCTTCCAGGGTCAGCACGGCGAACACGTCCTCGCCGATCTCGCCGCTGAACTGGCGCAGCTCGTCGAGACTCATCTCGGCCAGGTCCTTGCCGGTTTGCACACCGTATTTCACCGCATGGCCGACGATCTCGTGGCAGTCGCGGAAGGGCAGACCCTTGCGCACCAGGTAGTCGGCCAGGTCGGTGGCGGTGGAGAAGCCGCGCAGCGCCGCCTCGCGCATGATCTCGCGCTTGGGCTTGATCGCCGGAACCATGTCGGCGAAGGCGCGCAGGGAGTCGCGCAGGGTGTCGGCGGCGTCGAACAGCGGCTCCTTGTCCTCCTGGTTGTCCTTGTTGTAGGCCAGCGGCTGGCCCTTCATCAGGGTCAAGAGGCCGGCCAGGTGGCCGAACACCCGGCCGGACTTGCCGCGCACCAGTTCCGGCACGTCCGGGTTCTTCTTCTGCGGCATGATCGAGGAGCCGGTGCAGAAGCGGTCGGGCAGCTCGATGAACTGGAACTGGGCGCTGGTCCAGAGCACCAGCTCTTCGGAGAAGCGCGACAGGTGCATCATGGCCAGCGAGGCCGCGGCGCAGAATTCGATGGCGAAGTCGCGGTCGGACACGCCGTCCAGGGAGTTGCCGGAGATCGCTTCGAAGCCCAGTAGTTGGCAGGTGATCTCGCGCTGGATCGGGTAGGTGGTGCCGGCCAGGGCGGCGGAGCCCAGCGGCATGCGGTTGACCCGCTTGCGGCAGTCGATCAGGCGCTCGTGGTCGCGCGAAAGCATCTCGAACCAGGCCAGCAGGTGGTGGCCGAAGGTCACCGGCTGGGCGGTCTGCAGGTGGGTGAAGCCGGGCATGACGGTATCGGCTTCGCGCTCGGCCAGATCCAGCAGGCCCTGCTGCAGGCGGGTGATCTCGCCGAGGATGGTGTCGATCTCGTCGCGCAGCCACAGGCGGATGTCGGTGGCCACTTGGTCGTTGCGGCTACGTCCGGTGTGCAGCTTCTTGCCGGTGACGCCGATGCGGTCGGTCAGGCGCGCCTCGATGTTCATGTGCACGTCTTCCAGGTCGACGCGCCAGTCGAAGGTGCCGGCCTCGATCTCGGCCTGGATCTGCTTCAGGCCGTCGATGATCGCGTCGCGCTCGGCGGCGGTCAGCACGCCGGCCTTTTCCAGCATGGTAGCGTGGGCGATGGAGCCCATGATGTCGTGACGGTAGAGGCGCTTGTCGAACTCGACGGAGGCGGTGAAGCGGGCGACGAAGGCGTCGACGGGCTCGCTGAAGCGGCCGCCCCAGGATTGGTTGGTTTTCTCGACGGACATGGAGTGCTCTCGGCTGATGCGCAAAGACCGGCGGCCGCGATGCGGCCGGCATGGCGTAAAAAAGTGCGCGGAATAATAGCAGGCTCTGCGGGGCAACCGCCGCAGGCCTGTACCGAGCGGCCGCGGAGCCGGGCATTTCGGTGCGCCGTTTCACCGCTTCGACGGCTCCGGCTTGCCGCGGGCGAGGGCCTCTGCGAATACTGCCGGGATGAAAATCCACTGGCTGCGCGGTGCGCCCCGGGCGGCGCCCGACGACGACTTCTTCATTCCCGAACTGTGCGAGGCGGAAGCCCTGCTCGGCCTGGTGCTGCTCGCCGAGCTGCTGGTGCTCGTGCTGGTTCTGGCCGAGCCGATGCCGGCCGGCTTCGACTGGGTGCGCCTGGCCCTGACCTCGCTGTTCGTACAATGGATCGTGCTGCTCTCGGCGGCTGTGCTGTGCCGTCTGCGCCCATGGCTGGCGCGGCTGCGGGCGGGGCTGGCCGGCGGCCTGTCCTGCGCCATGGTGGTCGGCCTGACCCTGGGCTGCAACGCCCTGGCCGACCGCCTCGACCTCGGTGCCGCGCCGGCGGGGGAGAGCGCGCCGGTACTCTACCTGCGCCACGGCCTGATCGCGCTGATCATGTCGGGCCTGCTGCTGCGCCATTCCTATCTGCACAGCCAGCGGCGCCGGAAGGAGCGGGCCGAGCTGCAGGCACGGATCGAGTCGCTGCAGGCGCGGATCCGCCCGCATTTCCTGTTCAACAGCCTGAACAGCATCGCCAGCCTGGTGGCCAGCGCGCCGCACCAGGCCGAGCAGGCGGTGCTGGATCTCTCCGACCTGTTCCGCGCCAGCCTGGCCCGACCGGGTACCCTGGTGCCCTGGCACGAGGAGCTGGCGCTCGCCCGGCGCTACCTCGCCATCGAGCAGTATCGCCTCGGCGAGCGCCTGCGCCTGGAGTGGCAGGTGGAGAGCGTTCCGCGCGATCTGCCGATTCCCCAGTTGACCCTCCAGCCGTTGCTGGAGAACGCGCTGATTCATGGCATCCAGCCACGTATCGAGGGAGGCCTGGTCCGGGTCGAGGCAGGCTACCGGGAAGGTGTTTTTCATTTGGCCGTGAGCAATCCCTGCGAGGAGGGGGAGAGCACCTCCGCGGGCGGCACACGGCAGGCTCTGCGCAACATCGACGCCCGTCTCGCGGCACTTTTCGGACCCGCCGCCAGTCTCACCGTGGAACGCCGTGACGGCCGTCATATCACCTGTCTACGCTATCCTTGTGCAGGACTGAAGCAGGAAGCAGAAGCACCATGAATGTCTTGATCGTCGACGATGAACCGCTGGCACGGGAGCGCCTCAGCCGTCTTGTGAGCGAGCTGGAGGGGTACCGCGTGCTCGAGCCTTCCGCCGGCAACGGCGAGGAGGCGCTGGCCCTGATCGACAGCCTGAAGCCGGATATCGTCCTGCTGGATATCCGCATGCCGGGGCTGGACGGTCTGCAGGTGGCCGCCAGGCTCTGCGAAAAGGAGGCGCCGCCGGCGGTGATTTTCTGCACCGCCCATGACGAGTTCGCCCTGGAGGCCTTCCGCACCAGCGCCGTGGGCTATCTGGTCAAGCCGGTCCGCCTGGAGGACCTGAAGGAGGCGCTAAAGAAGGCCCAGCGACCCACACGGGTGCAGCTGGCTGCCCTGACCCGTCCGGTCGTGGCCACTGGTGCCGCCCCGCGCAGCCATATCGGCGCACGCACGCGCAAGGGCATCGAGCTGGTCCCCCTGGACCAGGTGATCTTCTTCATCGCCGACCACAAGTACGTGACCCTGCGCCATGAGGGCGGCGAAGTGCTGCTGGACGAGCCGCTGAAGGCCTTGGAGGACGAGTTCGGCGAGCGTTTCGTACGCATTCATCGCAACGCCCTGGTCGCCCGGGATCGCATCGAGCGCCTGCAGCGCACTCCGCTCGGGCATTTCCAGCTCTATCTGCGCGGCCTCGGCAACGACGCCCTGACCGTGAGCCGGCGGCATGTCGCCGGCGTGCGCAAGCTGATGCACAACCTGTAACGACGGGGCAGGGCGCCCCGCTCCGATCCGTCTGATCCGGTCCTTGGCCGCGCCGGCAGGCTCGCGGCCTGCGAGCCTGTTATCATCTGGGCATTTCTTGCTGTGGAATCGCCCATGTCCCGTGAAATCCGTATCGCCACCCGCAAAAGCGCCCTGGCCCTGTGGCAGGCCGAATACGTCAAGGCGCGCCTGGAACAAGCGCATCCGGGCCTGAAGGTGAGCCTGGTGCCGATGGTCAGCCGCGGCGACAAGCTGCTTGATGCGCCGCTGGCGAAGATCGGCGGCAAGGGCCTGTTCGTCAAGGAGCTGGAAACCGCGCTGCTGGAGAACGAAGCGGACATCGCCGTGCACTCCATGAAGGACGTGCCGATGGAGTTTCCCGAGGGCCTCGGCCTCTACTGCATCTGCGAGCGCGAAGACCCACGCGACGCCTTCGTCTCCAACACCTACGAGAGCCTCGACGCGCTGCCCGCCGGCAGCGTGGTCGGCACCTCCAGTCTGCGCCGCCAGGCTCAGTTGCTGGCGCGCCGGCCGGACCTGAAGATCCAGTTCCTGCGTGGCAACGTCAACACCCGTCTGGCCAAGCTGGATGCCTGCGAGTACGCCGCGATCATCCTTGCCGCGGCCGGGCTGATCCGCCTCGGCTTCGAGGAGCGCATCCGCACCTTCATCAGCGCCGAGGACAGCTTGCCGGCCGGCGGCCAAGGTGCCGTCGGCATCGAGTGCCGCAGCGCCGATGCCGAGGTGCACGCCCTGCTGGCCCCGCTGCATCACATCGATACCGCCGACCGGGTCAATGCCGAGCGTGCGCTGAACAAGCATCTCAACGGCGGCTGCCAGGTGCCCATCGCCTGCTACGCGCTGCTGGAGGGCGACGAGCTGTGGCTGCGCGGCCTGGTCGGCCAGCCCGACGGCGGCGAGCTGCTGCGCGCCGAGGCCCGCGCCCCGCGCGCCCAGGCCGAGGCGCTCGGCGTGCAGGTGGCCGAGGCGCTGCTGGCCCAGGGTGCCGACCGCATCCTGCGTGCGGTCTATGGAGAGGAAGGCCATCCGTGAGCGGCTGGCGTCTCTTGATCACCCGGCCGGCCGATGAATGCCAGACACTGGCTGGGCAGTTGGCCGAGCGAGGTATCCACAGCAGCAGTCTGCCGCTGCTGGATATCGAGCCGCTGGCGGAAACCCCGGAGCAGCGTTCGACCTTCCTCGACCTGGACCGCTACAGCGCGGTGATCGTGGTCAGCAAGCCGGCCGCCCGGCTGGGCCTCGACCGGCTCGACCGCTACTGGCCGCAGCCGCCGGCGAACCAGCACTGGTTCTGCGTCGGCGCGGCGACCGGCGAGATCCTCGAGGATTACGGTCTGACGGTGAACTGGCCAGCTGCCGGAGACGACAGCGAGGCCCTTCTGCAGCTGCCCGGACTGGCCGCAGCGCTGGCGGCGCCGCAGCCGCGGGTATTGATCCTGCGCGGGGAGGGCGGCCGGGAATTGCTCGCCGAACACTTGCGCGGTCAGGGGGTGAGCGTCGACTATCTGGAGCTTTACCGTCGGTGCCTGCCGGCTTATCCGCCGGGCGCCCTGGCCGAGCGGGTCCGAGCGGAACGCCTGAACGGCCTGCAGGTCAGCAGTGGTCAGGGCTTCGAGCATCTGCTTCAGCTGGCCGCGGGCGACTGGTCGGCACTCTGCCGGTTGCCCCTGTTCGTGCCCAGCCCGCGGGTCGCCGAAATGGCCCGCGTCGCTGGTGCGCAGGATGTAACGGATTGCCGTGGCGCCAGTGCCGCGGCCTTGTTGGCGGCGCTCGAGAGCCGAACAGCGCCGACCGCCTGATGCATAGGAAGGATTTGTGAGCGAAGCAGCCTCCCCGAACAAAGACCCGCAGCCCGCCCCCGGGCCGTCCCATTCTCCTGCCGCGGCTCCGACGAAAGCCTCCGACAGCCGCGGCGGTGCTCCCTTCGCGCTGGTCGCCCTGGCCCTGCTGGTCGGGGCCGGCGGCCTGGCCGCCGGCGGCTGGAGCTTCTGGCGGCTGCAGGGCCTGCAGGGCAGCCTGCAAAGCCAGAACAACCGGTTCGAGAGCGGTATCCGCAGCCAGCTGGACTCCCTGGTCCAGAGCGATCAGCGCTTGCGCGCGAGCCTGGATCAGCTGCCCGGCAGCGCCGAGCTGGACGAGCAGCGGCGTATCCTGGGCATGCTCCAGGGCGACCAGCAGCGCATGAGCCAGCGTCTGGATACCGTGCTCGGCGGCAGTCGCAAGGAGTGGCGTCTGGCCGAGGCCGAGCACCTGCTGCGTCTGGCCAGCCTGCGCTTGTCCGCCCTGCAGGACGTCAACAGCGCCCGGGCGCTGGTCGAGGGCGCCGACGAGATCCTCCGCGAGCAGGACGATCCTGCTTCCTTCGCCGCCCGCCAGCAGCTGGCGAAGGCGGTCGAGGCCCTGCGCAGCGTGCAGCAGCCCGATCGCACCGGGCTGTTTCTCAAGCTCGGCGCCCTGCGCGATCAGGTGGCCCAGCTGCAGCCTCTGGCGCCGATCTTCCAGCAGGAGCAGGCTCCCGCCGTCGCCGGTCGTTGGCAGCAGTGGTGGGAGAAGATTTCCCGCTTCGTGCGCATCGACCTGCACGCCGATCAGGACATCCGACCTCTGTTGTCCGGGCAGAACCTGTCCCAGGTGCGCCTGACCTTGGACCTGGCCCTGGAGCAGGCCCAGTGGGCGGCACTGCATGCCCAGCCAGAGGTCTACCGGCAGGCGCTGAAGGAAGCGCAGGACGTCCTCGCCGGACAGTTCAATACCGACCATCCGCAGAGCGCGGCCCTGCTCAAGCGTCTGGCCGAGCTGGCCGAGCAGTCGGTCGCGGTACAGGCCCCGGATCTGGCTCCGGCCCTGGCGACCCTGCAGACCTACCTGCAGCGGCGGCAGGCGCTGGAGCAGCCGCAGGCGGACGGAAGCGCCGCCGGTGAAGGGCAGGAGGCCCGTCCATGAGCCGTCTCTATCTCCTCCTGCTGGCGGCCATCGCCGGCGCCGCCGTGCTCGGCATGGCCATCGCCGAGCATCCCGGCTACGTCCTCTTCGCCTACAAGGGGTTCCGCTTCGAATCCAGCCTGTGGGCCTTCCTTGGTCTGCTGTTGCTGGTCGGCGTACTGGGCTGGGTGCTGCGTCTGCTGCTGGGCCTGATCGTCACTTCGGGCGGGGTGGTCAACCCCTGGTCGCGACGCAACCACAACCGGCGCATCCGCCTGGCGGCGCGCCGTGGCCAGCGCGATCTGGCGGAGGGGCGCTGGAGCGATGCCCTGCGTCATCTGCGTCGGGCCGCGTCCGGCGACCAACAGCCGCTGGTGCATTATCTGGGCGCGGCACGGGCCGCCAACGAACTGGGCGATTTCACCGAGAGCGACCGGTTGCTGCACGAGGCGCGGGAGCGCGAGCCGCAGGCGGACATGGCTATCGGCCTGACCCAGGCGAGCCTGCTGATCGCCCGTTCCCAGTACGCCGAAGCCTTGGCCTGCGTGCAGCAGCTGCATGCCGAGCACCCCCGGCACCCCTACGTCCTGCAGCTCCTGCAGCGGCTCTACGTGCAGTTGCAGGACTGGTCGGCGCTGTGCCAGCTGCTGCCGCAACTGCGCAAGTACAAGGCGCTTCCGGAAGCCAGGCTGATCGAGCTGGAGCGCCTGGCCTGGACCGCGGCTCTTGAGCAGGCCGGCCAGGACGGACTGAAGGAGGGACTGTCGGCCCGGGACGCCCTGGCCCAGCGCTGGCGGCAGCTGCCCAAGGGGCTGCGCGAGGATGCCGGCCTGGTGCAGGCCTACGCCTCGCGGCTGCGTGACCTGGGAGCATCCGAGGAGGCCGAGTCCCTGCTGCGCACCGCGCTCGGACAGCACTACGAGGAACGCCTGGCCTATCTCTACGGCCAGGTTCGCGGCAACGACCCGGCCCGCCAGCTGCAGCTGGCCGAAGGCTGGCTGAAGGGACATCCCAACGACCCGCTGCTGCTGCTGACCCTGGGGCGCCTGTGTCTGTTCAACAAGCTGTGGGGCAAGGCGCGCGAATACTTCGAAGCCAGCCTGAAGCTTGCCCGCAGCCCGGAGACCTGCAGCGAACTGGCGCGCCTGCTGGCCCAGTTGGGGGAGACCGAGCAGAGCAACCGACTGTTCCAGGAAGGCATGCAGTTGCACGGAGCCCGCTCGCCGGCCCTGCCGCAGCCTGCGCACTAGCCGACTGTTGAGCGCCGCTCCGCCGCCGCGTCGTTCGGTACGCGGCGCGGCCTTGCGGCGCAGTGCCTTGAAAGGCCGATGCGCTTTCCTCTACCGTAGCGGCTTTGCCCTGTTCTCGGAGCCGCCATGAACCTGGCCAGTCCACGTTCCCTGTTCTTCCTCGCCTTCCTCGGCTGCCTCGCGCTGATGGGCGGGGCGCTCTACCTGGAGCACTCGGTCGGCCTGGAGCCTTGTCCGCTGTGCATCGTCCAGCGGATCTTCGTCATCCTCTTCGGTCTCGTCAGCCTGATCGCCGCACTGCATGGCCCGGCCGCGCCGGGGCGGCGGGTCTACGCCGGGCTCGCCCTGCTGCTGGCCGGCGCCGGGGCGGCCACTTCCGGGCGGCAGATCTGGCTGCAGGGCATTCCGCCGGAGCAGCTGCCATCCTGTCTGCCGAGTCTGGAGTACATGATGGAGGCCCTGCCATTCCAGGAGATCGTCCGTCAGGTCCTGCACGGCACCGCCGACTGCGCCGAGGTCAACTGGACGCTCTTCGGCATGAGCGTTCCCGAGTGGAGTCTGCTGGCCTTCGTCGGCATGATCCTGCTGTCCCTGTACCAGCTGTTCCGCCGCGCCTGAGCGTTTTTCCCTCCCCGCCGATCAAACGTTCGTATGAACATTCGTCGGCGCATGCCTTGAAGGTGCGGCGAGGCGGGCATACTCTGGCCCGCACGCGTCGCCCCCTCCCGCTTGGCAGACGACGCGACTTCCCGAGCCGATGCCCGACAGTCGATGCTTCGGGGGCCAATAAAACAAAGTAGGGAAACCCTCATCATGCTTGAACGATGCCGAAACGCCCAGGAGCGCTGGGGTGGGGTACACCTCCTGATCGATCGCTGGCTCAGGGAACGCTGCGAGCTGCTCCAGACCTTCGATTCCCTCCGACAGGGGGCTCCCACGGCGGATGCCGCAGGCGTCCAGGACTTCTGCCAACTGCTGGTCGATTACGTCTCTGCCGGTCACTTCGAGATCTACGAGCAACTGATGAACGAGGCCAAGGCCTTCGGCAATCAGCGCGGACTCGAACTGGCCCGGCAGATCTACCCGCGACTCGAATCCCTCACCGAAGCGGCTCTGGCCTTCAACGACCGCTGCGACGATGGCGACTGCCTGGACGGCTGTCTGAGTCGGGAGCTCGAAGGGCTCGGCGGCTTGCTGGGCGAACGCTTCGAGCTGGAAGACTGCCTGATCGAGGTACTGCATACTGCCCACAAGGAAAGCCTGGCCAGCGTCTGAGGCCGGCGGGCGCGGGGTTCGCGGCAGACCAGTTCTGTCGGACGAACCCCGGGCCGGCTCCCGATGTCGGTGCCGTGGCATCGCAGCGCCGGCGGTCCGGTGGCGGCTGCGCGATCCGGGGATTACCATGGGCGGAACATCGCCTGTCAGGAGCACCGTCATGCCGGACCAGAAGCAGCTTCCCATCACCACTCCCTTGCATCTTCTTCGTGACCTTTCCGAAAGCCTGATTGCCCATCTGGAAAAGGCCTGCGCCGAGGCGCTGACCGACGCCGAGAAGCTGCTGGCCAAGCTGGAGAAGCAGCGCGTCAAGGTGCAGGACAAGCTGCACAAAAATCGCGACAAGCTGCAGGAGGCCGCGCAGGCCGGCAAGGCCAAGGCGCAGGCCAAGGCCCGGCAGGCGGCGGAAGAACTCGAGGAGGCCCTAGATACCCTGAAGGCCCGCCAGAGCGAGACCCGCGATTTCATCGCCCGGCTCAAGCGCGACAGCGCGGAAGCCCTGAAGCTCGCCCAGGGCATCGGCAAGGTGAGGGAGGCCGCCGCCAAGGCCCTGGGAGCGAGGGACTCCGCTGCCGCGCCCGATGCCGAGCCGGTTGAGACCGGCAAGACCACCGCCAAGCCGGCCGCGCCTCAGAGCAGGCCCAAGACGACCCGCCGGGTCAAGCCGGCTGCCAAGGCCGAGACCGCTCCCTCTGAACCCGAGAACAGTGCAACGACGAAGGAGACCGCGAAGCGTGCGCCCAAGGCGGCTGCCGCCAGCAGGCCGGCCGCGCGGAAAGCGCCGAGCCGGGCCCGCACCGCCAAGCCGGCCGACAATGCGCCCACCGCGGGCGAACCGCTCAGCGCTTCCTAATCAGGCAGGCGGCACGCGGCGCGCAGGGTTTCCAGCGCGTCGCGGCAATGGGCGGCATTGCCCGACAGACGCTCCAGCCAGCTAGTCCCTTCGTTGGCGCCGGCTTCCGGCCAGTCCCGGCAGGCCGTTTCCAGGCGGGTGAGCAGTTCCCGTTCGGCGTCCAGTTCGAGCTGCTGCAGCCGGCCTCGCAACGCGGCGAGCCGGACGTCTTCTCGTGCGGCCTCTCGCCAGTCCTGGCGCAGCCGACGCAACGGAGCGACCACCGTCTCCTGCCAGGGCCGGGCCAGGTCGCGCAGAAGGGCGCAGCGCTCCCCGTCGGGGGCGATCCGGCTCCACTCCAGCCAGGTGGCGCAGAGCAGCAGGCAGACATCGCCACCTTCGGCCTGTAGCTGCAGGCAGGCCGGCTCGACGCCCGGGCGCCGGTACAGGCGCAAGGCGAAGTTCCACAGGTCGACGGGCATGCAGCTTCCCTCCGCGGCTTCGGGCGAAGCTGATAAACTCCGCGGCCATCATGATCAGAATCCAGCATCTTACCCTGCAACGCGGTCCGCAGCGCCTGCTCGAGGACGCCGAGCTGACCCTGCATCCCGGCCAGAAGGTCGGCCTCATCGGCGCCAACGGCGCCGGCAAATCCACCCTGTTCGCCCTGCTGCGCGGCGAGTTGACGCCGGATGCCGGCGACTGCCAACTGCCGCCCGACTGGCGCATCGCCCACATGCGTCAGGAGGTCGATACCCTCGACCGCCTGGCGGTGGACTACGTGCTCGACGGTGACCACGACCTGCGGCGCATCCAGCGCGAGCTGGCGGCGGCGGAGGCGACCCACGACGGTGCGGCCATCGCCCGCCTGCATACCGAACTGGACAATGCCGACGGCTACAGCGCCGACGCCCGGGCGCGCAAGCTGCTGGCCGGTCTCGGGTTCACCGGCGAGCAGATGGAGCGCCGGGTCGGCGACTTCTCCGGCGGCTGGCGGATGCGCCTGAATCTGGCCCAGGCCCTGATGTGCCCGTCCGACCTGCTGTTGCTGGACGAGCCGACTAACCACCTAGATCTCGACGCGATCCTCTGGCTCGAGGGCTGGCTCAAGGGCTATCCGGGAACCCTGCTGCTGATCTCCCACGACCGCGACTTCCTCGATGCGGTGGTCGACCACGTGGTGCATCTGGAGCAGCGCAAGCTCACCCTCTACCGCGGCGGCTATTCGGCCTTCGAGCGCACCCGCGCCGAACGTCTGGCGCAGCAGCAGCAGGCCTACGAGAAGCAGCAGGCCCAGCGCGCGCACATGGAGGACTTCATCCGCCGGTTCAAGGCCAAGGCGACCAAGGCGCGCCAGGCACAGAGCCGGATCAAGGCCCTGGAGCGCCTGGAGGAGCTGGCGCCGGCGCACATCGATTCGCCGTTCGATTTCCGCTTCCGCGAGGCGGACAAGGTTTCCAGCCCGCTGCTCGATCTCGCCGAAGGCCGCTTGGGCTACGGCGACAAGACGGTGCTGGAGAAGGTCAAGCTGCAGCTTGCCCCCGGCGCGCGGATCGGCCTGCTCGGCCCCAACGGCGCCGGCAAGTCGACCCTGATCAAGACCCTGGCCGGCGAGATCGAGCCGCTCGGCGGCCGGCTGGCCCGTGGCGAAAACCTGGTGGTCGGCTACTTCGCCCAGCATCAGCTGGACGCCCTCGACGCCAAGGCCAGCCCGCTGCTGCACCTGCAGCGCATCGCCCCGGGCGAGCGCGAGCAGACCCTGCGCGACTTCCTCGGCGGCTTCGATTTCCGCGGCGAGCGCTGCGACGAGCCGGTGGTCAACTTCTCCGGCGGCGAGAAGGCGCGCCTGGCCCTGGCGCTGATCGCCTGGGGCAAACCCAACCTGTTGCTGCTGGACGAGCCGACCAACCACCTCGATCTGGAGATGCGCCTGGCTCTGACCCTGGCCCTGCAGGATTTCGAGGGTGCGGTGCTGGTGGTGTCCCACGACCGCCACCTGCTCAAGAGCACCACCGACGAGTTCCTGCTTGTCGCCGACGGCCGCGTGCAGGGCTTCGACGGCGATCTCGACGACTATGCCCGCTGGCTGATCGACTATCGCGCCCGCCAGGCGCCGGTCGTTGCCAGCTCCGCGCCGGTCGCCGACAAGCGCGCCCAGCGCCAGGCCGCTGCCGCCCTGCGCCAGCAGTTGGCGCCGCACAAGCGCCAGGCGGAGAAGCTGGAGAAGGAGCTGGGTACCCTGCAGGAGAAGCTCGCGGAGCTGGAGACCCGGCTCGCCGATCCCGCCCTGTACGAGGCCGCACGCAAGGACGAGCTGCGCGAGCTGCTGGCCGAGCAGGCCAGGCTCAAGTCCCGCGAGGGCGAGCTGGAAGAGGCCTGGCTGGACGCGCTCGAGACCTTGGAGGCGCTGCAGAGCGAACTGGAGGCCGGTGCGTGAAGGCGCCGTTGCTGCTCCTCGCGGAGCAGGGCGGCGATCAGTGGCTGTTCGGCACCCAAGCCCGGGATCGAGCTGCTCCACTGAAGGAAACCGGCGAGGCCGGCGAACCTCATTGCCTGAGCGTGCCCAGCGCATGTTCTTCCAGAAAATGGTCCGGCGCTGGCACAGTACCGAAGTCGATTTTTTAAACCCCACTCAAGAAGAGAAATAGTTCTTTATGGAATGGCTTAGCACCCCGGAAACCTGGGTCGCGTTTCTGACGTTGACCGTGCTCGAGATCGTCCTCGGCATCGACAACATCATCTTCATCTCGATCCTGGTCGGCCGTCTGCCCAGGGAGCAGCAACCCAGGGCACGCATTCTGGGGCTGGCGCTGGCCATGGGTACGCGAATCCTGCTGCTGCTGTCGATCACCTGGGTGATGCGCCTGACCACCGTCCTGTTCACGGTGTTCGACCATGGCGTGTCGGGGCGCGATCTGATCCTGTTCTTCGGCGGCCTGTTCCTGCTGTTCAAGAGCACCCTGGAGATCTGGCACAGCCTGGAAGGCGAAGCGGAGGATGAGCACGAGGGAGGCAAGGCCAAGGCCGGCATGGTCGGCGTGGTCCTGCAGATCGCCGTGATCGACATTATCTTCTCCCTCGACTCGGTGATCACCGCGGTGGGCCTGGTGCAGAACGTGCCGGTGATGATCGCCGCCATCATCGTCGCCGTGCTGGTCATGATGGCGGCCTCCGGCACCATCAGCGACTTCATCGAGAAGCACCCGTCGCTGAAGATGCTGGCGCTGTCCTTCCTGATCGTGGTCGGTACCCTGCTGGTAGCTGAGTCCTTCGGCGTGCACGTGCCAAAGGGCTACGTCTACTTCGCCATGGCCTTCTCCCTGGCGGTGGAGGCGCTCAACATCCGCATGCGTACGGCCATGAAGCGCAAGCTCAACGAGCCGGTGAAGCTGCACAAGGACATGCCGAACTGACGCCGTCCGGCGCCGGCCCCCGCGGTCGGCGCCGCTCCTTCTCTCCTTTCCCCATCCCGTCCGAGGCTTGCCCATGGAGCTGGATGTCTGGCTCGCCTATTTCGCCGCCTGCTGGGTGATCAGCCTGACCCCCGGGGCCGGCGCCATCGCCTCCATGACCAGCGGTCTGAGCTACGGTTTCCGGCGCGGCTACTGGAACGCCCTCGGTCTGCAGCTGGCCCTGGCCCTGCAGATCGGCATCGTCGCCGCTGGGGTCGGGGCATTGCTGGCGACCTCGGAGCTGGCCTTCGGCCTGATCAAATGGTTCGGCGTGGCCTATCTGGCTTACCTCGGCTGGCGCCAATGGCGGGCGCCGGTCGGCCATCTGGCCGCGGAACGGACCGCCCGTTCCCCCGGGCGGCCGCTGACCCTGGTGCTGCGCGGCTTTCTGGTCAACGCCAGCAATCCCAAGGCGATCGTCTTCATTCTCGCGGTGCTGCCGCAATTCCTCGATCCGGGGCGACGGCTCCTCCCTCAATACCTGCTGATGGCGGCGACCATGATCGGCGTCGACTTGGTCGTCATGGCCGGCTACACCGGATTGGCGGCCAGGGTCCTGCACCTGCTGCGCCAGCCCCACCAGCAGCGTCTGCTGAACCGCAGTTTCGCCGGCATGTTTGTCGGTGCAGCCGGCCTGCTGGCGCTGGTGAACCGCTCTCCGACCTAGCATTCAGGCAGTCTATGCGACAAATTGTCGCATGTTTGTCGGTGATCGACTCTTGTGATGACCGGCCACTAGGTCGACAATCAATGCCATTAATTCTCATTGGGATTCGATAATGATTACCCGCGCGCGACTCACAAGCTGGCTGTTCCTGCCATTGCTGGTTATATGGGGGCTGGTGGCCCATGCCGAGCCCGATGGCACGGCTCGCGCCCTGCACCTGTTGGGCTATCTCGGGGCCGACTATCCGGCGACCGTGGCCAACGGGCAGGTGGTCGACAGCAGCGAATATGCGGAGCAGGTGGAGTTCCAGGGCGTCCTGCGCGATCTCGTCGCCACCTTCCCCGAGCGGGCAGGCAAGGCCGAGCTGATGCGCGGGGTCGAAGAGCTGGGCAAGGCGATCGAAGAGCGCCGTGACGGCACCGAGGTGACCTCGCAGGCGCGCCGGCTGGCCAATGCCCTGGTGCAGACCTATCAGGTCAGCCTGACGCCGAGACTTTCCCCGGAGCCGGCCCGAGGAGCACCGCTGTACGCCCAGCACTGCGCGGGCTGCCACGGCCAGACGGGGGCCGGGGACGGCCCGGCGGGGGCCAATCTCGATCCGCCGCCGTCGAACATGCGGGACAAGGCACGGATGGACCTGCTGAGCCTCTATGGCCTGTTCAACACCATCAGCCTCGGCATCGAAGGCACCGGCATGCAGGGCTACGCAGCGCAGCTCGACGAGCGTCAGCGCTGGGACCTGGCCAGCTATGTCGCCAGCCTCAGCGCCGAGCCGACTGCTACCGGGCCCTCTTTCACCCTGGAGCAACTGGCCAAGCTGACGCCGCAGCAGGTGGCGGCCGAGCAGGGCGCCGAAGCAGCTGCGGCTTTCCGCGCCCAGCGGGCCAAGCCGACCGTCAAGCAGCACAGCTCCCAGCAACTGATCGACAAGTCCCAGGCCACCCTGGAGCGCAGCTTTGCCGCCTACCGCGAAGGCGAGCGCGATCAGGCCTACGCGTTCTCGGTGGCCGCCTACCTGGAAGGCTTCGAACTGGTCGAGAGCGCCCTGAACAACATCGATCCGGAGCAGCGCAAGGCCACCGAACGGGTGCTCATGGCCTACCGCCAGGGCTTGCAGGACGGACTGCCGGCCGAGCAGCTGGAACAGCGTCTGGAGGCGGCCAAGGCCGAGCTGGACAAGAGTGCCGCATTGCTGGCAGGCGACGGCCTGTCGGCTTCGCTGAGCTTCTTCTCCAGTCTGCTGATCCTGCTCCGCGAAGGCGTGGAGGCGATCCTGGTGCTGGCGGCGATCCTCGCCTATCTGCACAAGACCGGACAGCAGCAGGCGCTGCGCAGCGTGCACACCGGCTGCGGTCTTGCCGTGCTGGCCGGTGCTGGCACCTGGGCGCTGGCCGCCTACGCGATCGACATCAGCGGCGCCCAGCGCGAGCTGCTGGAAGGCTTCAGCGCACTGTTTGCCAGCTTGGTGCTGCTGTGGGTCGGCGTGTGGATGCACGACCGCCGCCATGCCGCCGCTTGGCAGGACTACATCAAGAGCGGTCTGTCCAGTGGCGGCGGGCGCCTGGGCTTCGCGCTGCTGGCCTTCGTCGCCATCTACCGCGAGCTGTTCGAGGTCATCCTGTTCTTCGAAACCCTCTGGCTGCAGGCCGGACCGACCGGCCACAACATGGTCCTGGCCGGTGCGGCAGCGGCGGTGCTACTGCTCTTCGGGCTCGGCTGGGTGATCCTGCGCAGCTCGCGCCGGTTGCCGTTGTCGACCTTCTTCAGCATCAACGCGGCGCTGCTGTGCATCCTCGCCGTGGTGTTCGCCGGCCATGGCGTCGCCGCCCTGCAGGAAGCGGGCGTACTGGATCTGCATCCGGTAGCCTTCTTCGATTTCGACTGGCTGGGCATCCATGCCGACGCCTACAGTCTGGGTGCGCAGGTGCTGGCCCTCGGTGTGGTCGCCGCGCTGTACGGGCGTAGCTGGCTGCGTGCCCGGTCGGGCGGGCAGCTCGGCTGAGTTCCCCCGGCTGACCTAGACGAAACGGCCCCCGGCGATCGTGCCGGGGGCTCCGTTCCCGACGAGAGAGCAAGTTGCCCCATGCGAGTCTGGATCGACGCCGATGCCTGTCCCAAGGCCGCCAAGGACCAGGTGGTCAAGTTCGCCCTCAAGCGCCGATTCCAGGTGGTCCTGGTGGCGGGACAGGCGCAGGTCAAGCCGGCGTTCGCCTGCGTACGGCTGATCGTGGTGCCGAGCGGGCCGGACGCGGCGGACGATTATCTGGTCGAGCACGCGACGCCGGGCGAACTGGTCATCTGCAGCGACATCCCGCTGGCCGACCGACTGATCAAGAAGGGCGTGGCCGTCCTGGACCCACGCGGTCGGGAGTTCGACGAGCGCAACATGGGCGAACGCCTGGCGGTGCGCAACCTGCTCAGCGATCTGCGCGATCAGGGGCAGATGGGCGGCGGGCAGGCGCCGTACGGCGAGCGCGAGCGACAGGCCTTCGCCAATGCCCTCGACCGCATCCTGACGCGGCTCAGGCTTTCCCCGGCGCAGGGGCCTGCGCTGTCGTGACCTTCCCTGACGGGCACGGCCGAGTCTGGCCATGGCCCGTCTTCGCCTGCTACTTCGTACCTCGCCAAAACTGACAATCGGCCATGCCTCCGGTGCGGGCAGCCCGGAGGCGGAGCGTTTTGCTCAGGCCAGATCGAGGACGCGATCGACCAGCTTGTTGATGCCCGTAGCGGTCTCGCTGATCGACTGGGCCAGCATGTAGGCCGGGGTAGTGACCAGCTTGCGCGACACGTCGACGACGATGTCGCTGACCTCGCATTCCTCGTGCTGCGCACCCATGCCGGTGACGGCCTGGGCGGTCTCCGGATCGTGGCCGATGGTGCAGAGAACGCCGGGGCCGTAGATCTTGGCCGCCATCACCGGGGAGATGCAGATCAGGCCCACCGGCTTGCCGGCCTGGGCGAAGGCCTGGGCGAAGGCCAGCACATCGGGTTGCACCGTGCAGTTGGCGCCGCTCACGGCGAAGTCGCAGAGGTTCTTCGCCGCGCCGAAGCCGCCGGGGATGATCAGCGCGTCGAACTCCTCGGGCCTGCCTTCGCGGATGTCCTTGATCTTGCCGCGGGCCAGACGGGCGGCCTCCACCAGCACGTTGCGGCTCTCCGCCATCTCGTCGCCGGTGTAGTGATCGATCACGTGCAGCTGCGGAATGTTCGGCGCGAAGCACTGCACCTGGGCACCTCGCTGGTCGAGGCGCAGCAGGGTGATCACGCTCTCGTAGATTTCGGATCCGTCGTAGACGCCGCAGCCGGCGAGGATGACGGCAACTTTTTTGTTCATGGACATGCTCCTTGTTCGGACCGGGCGCGCTGCGAGGGCATGCGCCCCGGTGGTTGGGAAGGCTGCGTTTCGAAGGACTGCTGCGGATCGATACCGCTCGTCGGTCGCTCGGAGGCGCAGGATCGGGACAATGGGAGCAATCCTAGCTTTTTGCTGCCTGCGAGGGGACGACTGCGAGTCGCTCCCGGGCGTCTATTTCGACCGGGCTGCCGAGGGACAGTGCCGCATTCGGGGAAAATCGCCGGCGAAGGACTGGCCCTCGAGGCGCGGGCTGGTGACAATGGCCATTGGTATTGCCATGAACCTTAGGGTCGACTTTTACCTGTAATATCTTGGTCATTCGGACAGCTTATAACTGTCATACTGCGCCCGCTGATGCGGGACCTGGAGTCCGCCGTGAGCTTTACCCCCGCCAATCGCCTGTTCCCCGCCACCCGCCTGCGCCGCAACCGCCGCGACGACTTTTCCCGCCGCCTGGTGCGCGAGAGCGTACTGACTCCCAGCGATCTGATTCTGCCGGTATTCGTCCTCGACGGCGAGAACCGTCGCGAGGCCGTACCGTCGATGCCGGGCGTCGAGCGGCTGTCGATCGATCTGCTGCTCAAGGAGGCGGCAGAACTGGTGGCCCTGGGGATTCCGGCGCTGGCGCTGTTCCCGGTCACGCCCCTGGAGAAGAAATCGCTGGATGCCGCCGAGGCCTGGAACCCGGAGGGCATCGCCCAGCGCGCCACCCGCGCCCTGCGCGAGCGCTTTCCCGAACTCGGCATCATCACCGACGTGGCCCTTGACCCGTTCACCACACACGGCCAGGACGGCATTCTCGACGAGCACGGCTACGTGCAGAACGACGTCACCGTCGATGCCCTGGTGAAGCAGGCGCTTTCCCATGCCGAGGCCGGAGCCCAGGTGGTCGCGCCGTCGGACATGATGGACGGTCGCATCCAGGCGATCCGCGAGGCGCTGGAGCTGGCCGATCATCCGAACGTGCGGATCATGGCCTACTCGGCCAAGTACGCCAGCGCCTACTACGGCCCGTTCCGCGACGCGGTCGGCTCCGCCGCCAACCTCGGCAAGAGCAACAAGAACACCTATCAGATGGACCCGGCCAACGGTAACGAGGCCCTGCACGAGGTCGCGGCCGATCTGGCCGAAGGCGCCGATATGGTGATGGTTAAGCCCGGTCAGCCCTATCTGGACGTGCTCTGGCGTGTGAAGGAGGCCTTCAAGGTGCCGACCTTCGCCTATCAGGTCAGCGGCGAGTACGCCATGCACATGGCGGCGATCCAGAACGGCTGGCTGAGCGAGGCGGTGATCCTGGAGTCGCTGGTCGGCTTCAAGCGCGCCGGGGCCGACGGCATCCTCACCTATTTCGCCAAGCGCGCGGCACAACTACTAAAACAAGGGCAATAGCCCGCTGCGGGGATGAAGAGATGAACACCGAAGGACTCAACGACAAAGCCGTGCTCGAATCCGTGCCCGTACCGGAAGCGAGCGTCGAGGTGCCTGCGCCGTCCGTTCCGTCGCCCGTTCCGGCTGCGGCGGAGGCGCCGGCAGCCGCGCCGGTGCCGAGCCTGGATGACACCGGCCTGTACATCCACCGCGAGCTGTCCCAGCTGCAGTTCAATGCCCGCGTGCTGGCCCAGGCGCTGGACGAGTCCTATCCGCTGCTGGAGCGGCTGAAGTTCCTGCTGATCTTCTCCAGCAATCTCGACGAGTTCTTCGAGATCCGCGTCGCCGGCCTGAAGAAGCAGGTGGCTTTCGCCCGCGAGCTGACCGGCGCCGACGGCCTGCAGCCGCACCAGGCGCTGGCACGGATCAGCGAGCAGGTACACGAGCTGGTGGCGCGGCAGTACGCGATCCTCAACGACGTGCTGCTGCCGATGCTCGAGCAGCACGAGATCCGCTTCATCCGCCGCCGTTACTGGACGACGAAGATCAAGACCTGGGTGCGTCGCTATTTTCGCGAGGAGATCGCGCCGATCATGACCCCGATCGGCCTGGACCCGACCCACCCGTTCCCGCTGTTGGTGAACAAGAGCCTGAACTTCATCGTCGAACTGGAGGGCGTCGATGCCTTCGGGCGCGACTCCGGTCTGGCCATCCTGCCCGCACCGCGCCAGATGCCGCGGGTGATCCGGGTGCCGGAAGAGGTCGGTGGCCCCGGCGACAACTTCGTGTTCCTCTCCTCGATGATCCACGCCCATGCCGACGACCTGTTCCAGGGTATGAAGGTCAAGGGCTGCTACCAGTTCCGCCTGACCCGCAACGCCGACCTGTCGGTGGACGCCGAGGACGTCGAGGACCTCGCCCGCGCGCTGCGCGGCGAACTGTTCTCCCGGCGTTTCGGCGACGCGGTGCGCCTGGAGGTGGTGGACAGCTGCCCGCAGCACCTCACCGACTACCTGCTCAAGCAGTTCGGCCTGTCCGAGTCGGAGATGTACCGGGTGAACGGTCCGGTCAACCTGACCCGGCTGTTCGCCATCACCGGCCTGGACAGCCATCCCGAGCTGCAGAACAAGCCCTTCACCCCGGTCATCCCCAAGGCGCTGCAGAACAGCGAGAACATGTTCAACGTGATCGGCAAGCAGGACGTGCTGCTGCTGCATCCCTTCGAATCCTTCACCCCGGTGGTCGACCTGCTCCGCCATGCGGCCAAGGACCCTTACGTCCTGGCCATCAAGCAGACCCTGTACCGCTCCGGGGCCAATTCGGAGATCGTCGACGCCCTGGTGGAGGCGGCGCGCAACGGCAAGGAGGTCACCGCGGTGATCGAGCTGCGCGCGCGCTTCGACGAGGAATCCAACCTCGCCCTGGCCAGTCGTCTGCAGCAGGCGGGGGCCGTGGTCATCTACGGCGTGGTCGGCTTCAAGACCCACGCCAAGATGATGCTGATCCTGCGTCGCGAGAACGGCGAGCTGCGCCGCTACGCGCACCTGGGGACCGGCAACTACCATACCGGCAACGCCCGCCTGTACACCGACTACAGCCTGCTGACCGCCGATCTGGCGCTGTGTGAGGATGTCTCCAAGCTGTTCAACCAGCTGATCGGCATGGGCAAGACCCTGCGCATGAAAAAGCTCCTGCATGCGCCCTTCACCCTGAAGAAGACCCTGCTCGATCTGATCGCCCGCGAGACCCAGCATGCCCACGAGGGCAAGCCGGCGCAGATCATCGTCAAGATCAACGCGCTCACCGATGCGAAGATGATCCGCGCGCTGTACCGGGCCAGTCAGGCCGGCGTGAAGATCGACCTCATCGTGCGCGGCATGTGCTGCCTGCGCCCGGGCATTCCCGGCGTTTCGCACAACATCCAGGTGCGCTCGATCATCGGCCGTTTCCTCGAACACACCCGGGTGTTCTACTTCCTCAATGGCGGCGACGAGCAGGTCTACCTGTCCAGTGCCGACTGGATGGAGCGCAACCTCGATCACCGGGTGGAGACCTGCTTCCCGGTGGAGGGCAAGAAACTGCTCACTCGGGTGAAAAAGGAGCTCGAGGCCTATCTGACCGACAACACCCATGCCTGGGTGCTGCACAGCGACGGCAGTTATCAGCGCCTGCAGCCGACCGGCAACCAGAACCCGCGCAGCGTCCAGGCCATGCTGCTGGAGAGGCTGGGCAGCCCGATGCTCAATACCCGCTGAGCGCAGGGGCCGTGCCGGCGAAGAGGGAAGAGGGGGCTGACGCCCCCTTTTTCATGGGAGTGGCTCAGCGAGCGGAAATGCGGTAGCCGACTCGTGCCAGCCACTCGGCCTCCTGCTCGAAGTCAGCCTGGGTCAGCGGGTTGGCACTCAGCCAGCCCTCGGGGAAGATCAGCTCCAGGCTGCGCTCTTCGGCCTTGAACTGCACCTTGGGCATCTCCTGGGTACCGCGGATGTGGTGGAAGAGGATGGCGACGCGCAGCAGGATACACAGCCGCACCAGCTTGTCGCCGTCGTCTGCGCTGAACTCGCTGAACTTTTCCTTGGGAATGTTGCGGCGATGGCTGCGCACCAGCAGCGCCAGCACCTGTTGATCCTGGCGGGAGAAGCCGGCCAGATCGGAGTGCTCGATCAGGTAGGCGCCATGCTTGTGGTAGTGGTAGTGGGCGATGTCCAGGCCGATCTCGTGGACACGGGACGCCCAGCTCAGCAGTTCGCGGTAAGACTCGTCCTGCAGCCCCCAGGGCTCTGCCACCTGGTCTAGCGCCGAGAGCGCTTTGGCCTCGACCCGTGCCGCCTGCTCCAGGTCCACGTGGTAGCGCTCCATCAGCGAACTGAGCGTGCGCTCGCGCACGTCTTCGTGATGGTAGCGACCGAGCATGTCGTAGAGCACCCCTTCGCGCAGGGCGCCTTCGGAATAGATCATTCTCCGAAGCTGCAGAGCATCGAAGATCGCTTCGATGATCGCCAGGCCTGCGGGGAAGATCGCCCGGCGATCTGGCTTGATGCCGTCCAGGTCCAGCTTGTCGACCTCGCTCTGCTTGAGGACCTTGCGTTTCAGCCAGACCAGGCCGTCCGCGGTGATTTCGCCGTTGTTGCTGTAGCCTCCGTTCTGTATGACCTGGCCGACGGTGCGGATGGTGCCCGAAGAGCCCACGGCCTCCTGCCAGCCAAGGCGCTGCAGCCCCTTCTCGATGTTCATCAGTTCCAGACGGGCGGCGGTGTAGGCCTGGGCGTAGCGGGCGGGGGTGATCTTGCCGTCCGGGAAGAAGCGGCCGGTGAAGCTCACGCTGCCCATCTGCAGGCTTTCGCGTAGCTGCGGCTCGAAGCTTTCGCCGATGATGAACTCCGTGCTGCCGCCGCCGATGTCGACCACCAGGCGCTTGCCCTCCGCAGCAGGGAGGCTGTGGGAGACGCCGAGGTAGATCAGGCGTGCTTCCTCGCGCCCGGAGATCACTTCGACCGGATGACCCAGGATTTCCTGTGCGCGGCGGATGAACTCGGCGCGATTGTGTGCCTCGCGCAGCGCGTTGGTGCCGACGATGCGCACCGCGCCCTGCGGCAACCCGCTTATCAGTTGGGCGAAGCGGCGCAGGCAGTCGAGGCCGCGTTGTATGGACTCTTCGCTGAGATGGCGTTGCGCATTGAGCCCTGCGGCCAACTGAACTTTCTCGCCGAGACGATCGAGCAGGCGAATCTCGCTCTGCTCGGGTTTGGCCAGAACCATGTGGAAGCTGTTGGAGCCCAGATCGATGGCTGCAATCAGTGAAAAGTTCTCGGCTGGGATTCTCGGCATGACGGGCGTCTCAAGGGGCGAACCGGAGCATCCTGCCATGGGGATACGGCTACGCCAATTTCGTATGGTTGAAAATGAATGACATGGCGGGACCATTATAGGGCGTTCGGATTGTAGGGATTAAAGCGGAACGAGCCGAACGGGCGGCGTTTTCTCCTGCTCGGCCTGCAGCAGTATCGACCGCTGGCGGGATGCTCTGGTTCGCAGAAAGGACTTGCGGGCGCTCGCCTTTCCAGTTCCGCGCGAGGCGGGCTATGATGTCGGCTGATCTGCTTACCGATCCCCGGAGATTTTCCATGAGCGACCTCATTATCAACGTCAGCGACGATAGCTTCGAGCAGGATGTGCTCCGTGCCGAGGGGCCCGTGCTCGTCGATTACTGGGCCGAGTGGTGCGGCCCGTGCAAGATGATTGCGCCGGTGCTCAATGAGATTGCCAAGGACTATCAAGGCAAGCTCAAAGTCTGCAAGCTGAATATCGACGAGAATCAGGGCACGCCGGCCAAGTACGGTGTCCGCGGGATTCCGACGCTGATGCTGTTCAAGAACGGCAACGTCGAGGCGACCAAGGTCGGCGCGCTGTCCAAATCGCAATTGGCCGCTTTCCTCGACAGCAATATCTGAGGCGCTGCTCCGGGCCGATGAAAGTCCGTGCCCGGGGCCGATGAGCGGAGACAGGTCTTGCGGCCTGTTTCTCTTCATCTGCCCGTTGAGCGCCGCGTTTTGGGCTTCTTGCGGTTTTTGAAGCAGGAGACTGGACGCCACTTCTAGCCGGTGTTACATTCGACACTCGCAACCTGTATTACCCGTTGCCCTCCGCCAGCCGTCGCCGACGCACTCCTTTCGAATAAGTACAGCGATCCGTTCGCCCTTTCCGTGACGCGGCTTCCCAAGCTCAACGCTTCCGCTTCCAACCTACGCCCTCTATGAACCTGACCGAACTCAAGCAAAAGCCGATTACCGAACTGTTGGAAATGGCCGAACAGATGGGCCTGGAAAACATGGCCCGTTCGCGCAAGCAGGATGTGATCTTCTCCCTGCTGAAGAAGCACGCGAAAAGTGGCGAGGAAATCTCCGGTGACGGCGTGCTGGAGATTCTCCAGGACGGCTTCGGTTTCCTGCGTTCGGCGGACTCCTCCTATCTTGCCGGTCCGGACGACATCTATGTCTCTCCGAGCCAGATCCGCCGTTTCAACCTGCGCACCGGCGACACCATCGTCGGCAAGATCCGGCCGCCGAAGGAGGGCGAGCGTTATTTCGCCCTGCTCAAGGTCGATTCGATCAACTTCGATCGTCCGGAAAATGCCAAGAACAAGATTCTGTTCGAGAATCTCACCCCGCTGTTCCCCAACCAGCGTCTGACCATGGAGGCCGGCAACGGCTCCACCGAAGACCTGACCGGCCGGGTGATCGATCTCTGCGCCCCGATCGGCAAGGGGCAGCGCGGCCTGATCGTCGCTCCGCCGAAAGCGGGCAAGACCATCATGCTGCAGAACATCGCCAGCAACATCACGCGCAACAATCCCGAGTGCCACCTGATCGTCCTGCTGATCGACGAGCGCCCGGAAGAAGTGACCGAGATGCAGCGTACCGTGCGCGGCGAAGTGGTCGCCTCCACTTTCGACGAGCCGCCGACCCGCCACGTGCAGGTCGCCGAGATGGTGATCGAGAAGGCCAAGCGCCTGGTCGAGCACAAGAAGGACGTGGTTATCCTACTGGATTCCATCACCCGTCTGGCGCGGGCCTACAACACCGTGATCCCCAGCTCCGGCAAGGTGCTGACCGGCGGTGTCGACGCCCATGCCCTGGAGAAGCCCAAGCGCTTCTTCGGTGCTGCGCGCAACATCGAGGAGGGCGGTAGCCTGACCATCCTCGCCACCGCACTGGTGGAGACCGGGTCGAAGATGGACGAGGTGATCTACGAAGAATTCAAGGGAACTGGCAACATGGAGCTGCAGCTCGATCGCAAGATCTCCGAGAAGCGCGTGTTCCCGGCCATCAACATCAACAAGTCGGGTACCCGTCGCGAAGAGCTGTTGACCGGCGATGAGGAGCTGCAGCGCATGTGGATCCTGCGCAAGATCCTCCACCCGATGGACGAGATCGCCGCCATCGAATTCCTGCTGGATCGTCTGAAAGATACCAAGACCAACGAGGAATTCTTCCAGTCGATGAAGCGCAAGTAAGCTTCCCTGCGGACAGAGACAACGGCCGGTGCTTCCGGCCGTTGTCGTTTCTGTTTCACTGTTCCGAAGCGCCTCCGATCGGCGCTAGACTTGCCCCTTCGATTTTTCCGAGGCACCAGCATGCAGTATCGCGACCTGCGCGATTTCATTCGCGGCTTGGAAGCGCGCGGCGAACTCAAGCGCATCCAGACGCCGGTTTCCCCCGTGCTCGAAATGACCGAAGTCTGCGACCGTACCCTGCGCAGGCAGGGGCCGGCGCTGCTATTCGAGAAACCCAGCGGATTCTCCATGCCGGTGCTCGGCAACCTGTTCGGCACGCCCAAGCGCGTGGCACTGGGCATGGGGGCTGAGGAGGTCGGCGAGCTGCGCGAGGTCGGCAAGCTGCTGGCCTTCCTCAAGGAGCCGGAGCCGCCGAAGGGGCTGAAGGATGCCTGGTCCAAGCTGCCGATCTTCAAAAAAGTTCTGGCCATGGCGCCCAAGGTGCTCAAGGACGCTCCCTGTCACGAAGAGATCCTCGAAGGCGACGACGTTGACCTCGGTCGATTGCCGGTGCAGACCTGCTGGCCCGGCGATGCCGGTCCCTTGATCACCTGGGGCTTGACCATCACCCGCGGGCCGAATAAGGAACGGCAGAATCTGGGCATCTACCGTCAGCAGGTGATCGGTCGCAACAAAGTCATCATGCGCTGGCTCAGCCATCGCGGCGGCGCCCTGGATTTTCGCGAGTGGTGCGAGAAGCATCCGGGGAAACCGTACCCGGTAGCGGTGGCGCTCGGTGCGGATCCGGCGACCATTCTCGGTGCGGTCACTCCGGTGCCGGATAGCCTTTCCGAATATGCCTTCGCCGGCCTGCTGCGCGGCCACAAGACCGAGTTGGTGAAGTGCCTCGGCAGTGATCTGCAGGTACCGGCCAGCGCCGAGATCGTGCTGGAGGGGCACATCTATCCCGGCGAGATGGCCGACGAGGGCCCCTACGGCGACCATACCGGCTACTACAACGAGGTCGACCGTTTCCCGGTGTTCACCGTGGAGCGGATCACCAAGCGCCGCGACGCCATCTACCACAGCACCTATACCGGCCGTCCGCCGGATGAGCCGGCGATCCTCGGCGTGGCACTGAACGAGGTGTTCGTGCCGATCCTGCAGAAGCAGTTCCCCGAGATCGTCGACTTCTACCTGCCGCCGGAGGGCTGTTCCTACCGCATGGCGGTGGTGACCATGAAGAAGCAGTACCCGGGGCATGCCAAGCGGGTGATGCTCGGTGTCTGGTCGTTCCTGCGTCAGTTCATGTACACCAAGTTCGTCATCGTCACCGACGACGATATCGATGCCCGCGACTGGAACGACGTGATCTGGGCGATCACCACGCGCATGGATCCCAAGCGCGATACGGTGATGATCGACAACACGCCGATCGATTATCTGGACTTCGCCTCGCCTATCTCGGGCCTCGGCAGCAAGATGGGCCTGGATGCCACCCACAAGTGGCCCGGCGAGACCAATCGCGAATGGGGGCGTGCCATCCGCCAGGACCCGGCGGTGAAGCAGCGTGTTGATGAGCTCTGGTCTCAACTGGGGATCGACTGATCCGGCATTTTGTAAGCACGAGGCCGTCTGCGCTATGGTGCAAGCTTGAGGGCCTCGTCCGCAGGTCGCCCCGATAATCTTGATAACGAGTTGAGCCGATGAAAGTCACCCTGCAGCCCTCCGGCGCCCGACTGGATGTACGCGCGGGCGAGCGCATTCTCGATGCCGCCCGCCGGCAGGGCTACGAATGTCCGCATAGCTGTCGCAACGGCAATTGCCATGTCTGCGCCGCGTTGCTGGTGGAGGGGCGGGTGCGCCAGGCTGGCGAGGAACGTGACCATGGCGAACTCTTCACCTGCCTGGCCGAGCCGCTGGAGGATTGCGTGTTGCACTGGGATGGCGTGATGGCCCGCGGAGAGCTACCGGTCCGAGAGCTGAGCTGCCAGCTGGTCGAATGCCTCGATGTGGGCGGCGAAGTCTTCCGCTTGCGCCTGCGTGCGCCGGCCGGCAAATCGCCGCGCTACTACGCCGGTCAGTACCTGTTGCTGGCCCGCGAGAACGGCGAATACTCAGCCTTCTCGCTGGCTTCGGCGCCGGCCATGGGGCGCGAACTGGAGCTGCACATCCTGGCGCGCGAGGCTCCGGTCCGGGAGCTGCTGGCGTTCATCCGGCGCCAGGGTATGGCGCGGGTGAAGCTCCCCTTCGGCGATACCCACCTGGCCGAGCTGCCCGACGGCCCGCTGGTGCTGATCGCCGCCGGCACCGGCATGGCGCAGATGCAGAGCCTGATCGAGCATTGCCGGGCCGAGGGCTTCCCTCATCCGGTGCATCTCTACTGGGGGGCCCGGCAGCCGGAGGATTTCTACGCGCTGGCCCATTGGCAGGAGTGGCAGAGCCTGCCGAATCTGCATCTGCACAGGGTGGTCAGCGATCTGTGCAGCTGGGAAGGGCGCTGCGGCATGCTGTACCAGGCGGTGCTGGAGGATTTCACCGATCTCAAGCACCTGCATGTCTATGCCAGCGGCTCGCCGGTCATGGTCTATGCCACCCTGGACGCTCTGGTCGAGGCTGGCATGGACCCCCATCAGATGCGTGCCGACGTCTTCGCCTACGCGCCGCGGGGCTGAATGCCTTAGCGTAGGGCGAGCACGGCGGCCCACTCCTCCTCGGCGACCGGCATTACCGAAAGCCGGTTGCCTTTCTTGAGTAGCGCCAGATCGGCCAGTTCCGGCCTGCCGCGCAGGTTCGTCAGGTCGAGGATGTCGGCGAAGGCCTCGACGAACCGCACATCCACCGCGCTCCAGGGGTTCTTCTCCAGGCTGGCCTTGGGATCGAGATAGGGGCTCCGCTGATCGAGTGCGCTCGGGTCCGGATAGGCTTCGCCAACGATCCGGCCAATGCCGGCGATGCCCGGGCGCGTGCAGCTGGAGTGGTAGAAGAAGAACAGATCGCCGTCACGCATTTCGCGCAGGAAGTTGCGCGCCTGGTAATTGCGCACCCCGTCCCAACGCGTCTGGCCGAGTTTCTGTAGGGTGCTGATCGCCAATTCTTCGGGCTCGGATTTCATCAGCCAAAACGGCATGGAGATTGCCTCAAGGTTCCGGCTCGAATCGCCCTAAAGTCTTGGGCGAAACCAGCCGACGATCGGTTGTATGGAGCATTTGCGCGGCGTCTCGGGTTAGCGGAGAATGCCGCCGCTTTCGGGAAGCCAGCACTTTTTTGTGGTCACCGTCAAACCGCTGTTCATCGTAAGGAATGTTGCCTTAAAGGGGGAGGCAGTCGATGAAACGCAAGCCAGATCTACTGTGGGTTCTAGTCATTCTGTTCGGATTGGGGGTGGTCACGACCGGTTACGCGGAGAGCCACTGGGAACAAAACCAGTTGCCGGTCAACGCCAGCGTGCTGCAGTAGCTTCCTACCTTTTCGACTGGCACCGCAGGGAGCGCGGTGCTGTTGTTCTCCGATCTTCCTCGCCGTACCAGGCTCTGTCCGTCACCGTCGCCTGCAAAGGCACATCCCAGCTGGCCAGTTCCAGCCGATCCACCTTCTGACATTCGTGGGCAAGCCCCAAGAGCGTCGGCTTCTGACAATTTTTGCGTCGGGCGCGATAGGCCAGGCTGCGGTCGTAGAACCCCCCGCCCATGCCCAGACGTCCCCCGTGCGGGTCGAAACCCACCAGCGGCATCAGCAGCAGGCTCAAGGCCCAGACCTTGCGCTGGCGGGCGTGGTTCGGGCGCGGCTCGCGGATGCGGAACCGGTTCAGCGTCAGCCTCTCCCCCGGCCGTATGCGCTGAAACACCATGCGGGTCGCCGGCCAGGCATTGAGGACCGGCAGATAGGTCTTCTTGCCGCGCCGCTGCGCTTCTCGAAGCAGCAGCTGCGGATCGATTTCGCCGTCGTTGGGCAGATACAGGGCGATATGCCGGCTGCGGCGGAACAGTGGATGCTGCGCCAGCTGGCGATAGAGTCTGCCCGCCGCTTGGCGTTGCTGGGAGAGACTGAGCGCGCGGCGTCGCTGGCGCAGCAGGCTGCGTAACTGGGCACGGGAAAGGCCGGCGGATTCGATCATGCCGATGATGGGTCGAGTCGGGAGGGATAACTTGCGCAGAGCCTACCGCAATCGGATGGGGTAGGCGAGACGAGAGAAGAGGGCTCCCCGAAGTGCCGCTGTCGGCTTGACCCTTGAACCCGAAAGTTCAAGGTGGCGACTGCCGGCGATCTTAAGGCTTTCCGTCAGGCGGACATGCACACGGATCGCACGTGCAGCCTCCGAGGTTTTGCGTATCGGGAGAGGGACGTGGCCAACTGGCGCACACACCAGGGAGTTGAGGCCAGTATACCCTAATCCCGAGCGGATTCAGCCGTGCAGCTCATCCGGATTGTTGGACAGGGCCCGGTCGACCCGGTCCAGCAGGGTGCGCACCTGTTCGCGGGTGGCGCCGGCCTGCTGGTCCTGGCGTTGCTGCTTGTGCAGCAGGTCGTGGGTGATGTTGAGGGCAGCCATCACGGCGACTCGCTCGGCGCCGATGACCTTGCCGCCGGAGCGGATCTCGCGCATCTTGCCATCGAGGTAGCGGGCGGCGCTTTCCAGGTTGGCGCGTTGTTCCGGCGGACAGGAAATGCAGTAATCCTTGTCGAGAATATGGACGACGACGGTATTGGGCTGACTCATGAATCCTGCTCCAGTGCTTTCAGGCGTAAGATCATAGATTCGACCTTGTGCCTGGCGATTTCGTTCTTTTCGATCAGATGAGCGCGCTCCTCGCGCCAAGCCTTCTCGTTTGCCAGCAGGAACCTGTTGTGAGCCTTGATCTGTTCGATGCGCTCGATCAGCAGCTCCACCTTGGCGGCAAGGGCTTGAAGGTTGGCATCTTCCATGGAATCCCCTACGTGGACTGCGAGTGAAACGGGGTGTCAGGCCGTTGGCGGAAGGTCGAGCCGTCAGGGGCAAACGCCGCTTTTCCGGCCGGATTCGCCTTGCTCGCCGGATCGTCGGCGGCCTGTCAGGATAGCCCGGCGGCTGCGCTCGGATTGGTCCTGGCGCACCCGCCGGTGCTAGGATACGGATGCTTTATTCTAGCCATTCACCCCCTTCGGCGCCTATAGCCCCCTGCCGGCTTTTGCGTGCGGCGCCGAGGTACCAGGAAGCGAGTCCATCATGTCCATCGACAAATCCCCCTATGCGGCCTTCGCCGCCCTGCTGGCCAGCACCGGCCAGGCGGCATCCCCGGCGGAACTGCATGGTCTGCTGCTCGGTCGCAGTTGTGCGGGGGCCGGCTTCGAGATCGAGCCCTGGCTGAGCGACGCCACCGATCTGGTCGGCAGCCAGATGCCGGACAACGTGCGCCAAGCGCTTGTCGGTCTGCAGGAGATGGTCAAGGGCGAACTGGCCGGCGGCGAGATGAGCCTGGTATTGCTGCTGCCGTCCGACGAGGCGCCGCTGGCCGAGCGCGCCGTCGCCCTGGGGCAGTGGTGCCAGGGCTTCCTCACCGGTTTCGGCTTCACCGCCGGCGATCGCGCGCTGAGCGCCGAGGCCATGGAGGTGCTGCAGGACATCGCCGCCATCGCCCAGGTTCAGGACTCCCTGGAAGAGACCGAGGATGGCGAGAGCGACTACATGGAGGTCATGGAATACCTGCGCGTCGCACCGCTCCTGCTCTTCGCCGAATGCGCCAAGCCGGTCGAGGCACCGGCCAAACCCTCTTTGCACTGAGCCGCCCGGCGCAGTCGCCTTCACTGTCTACGAGGAGCGTGCATGATCCGCATCCCGAAATCGGAATACGCCCGTCGGCGCAAGGAGCTGATGGCGCAGATGGAGCCCAACAGCATCGCCATCCTGCCGGCCGCGCCGGTGCATATCCGCAATCGCGACGTCGAGCATGTGTACCGCCAGGACAGCGACTTCCAGTACCTGTCGGGATTCCCCGAGCCGGAGGCGGTGATCGCCCTGATTCCCGGGCGGGCCCATGGCGAGTACGTGCTGTTCTGCCGCGAGCGCGACCCCGAGCGGGAGCTGTGGGACGGCCTGCGCGCCGGGCAGGAAGGCGCGGTGCGCGACTACGGCGCGGATGACGCCTTCCCCATCGCCGACATCGACGACATCCTGCCGGGCCTGATCGAGGGCCGCAGCCGCGTCTACTACGCCATCGGCAGCAACGAGGCCTTCGACCACCAGCTGATGGAGTGGATCAAGACCATCCGTTCCAAGGCCCGTCAGGGCGCCCAGCCGCCGAGCGAGTTCGTCGCTCTCGATCACCTGCTGCACGACATGCGCCTCTACAAGAGCGCCCACGAAGTGAAGGTGATGCGCGAAGCCGCGGCGATTTCCGCCCGTGCCCACGTGCGCGCCATGCAGGCGTGCCGACCGGGGCTCAGCGAGTATCACCTGGAGGCCGAGCTGGACTACGAGTTCCGCAAGGGCGGGGCGAAGATGCCGGCCTACGGCTCGATCGTCGCCGCCGGGCGCAACGCCTGCATCCTCCACTACCGGGAGAACGAGTCCCCGCTCAAGGACGGCGACCTGGTGCTGATCGACGCCGGCTGCGAAATCGACTGCTATGCCAGCGACATCACCCGCACCTTCCCGGTCGGCGGCAAGTTCTCGCCGGAGCAGAAGGCCATCTACGAACTGGTGCTGGCGGCCAATCTGGAAGCCTTCAAGCACATCGCTCCCGGCAAGCACTGGAGCGAGGCCCATGAGGCTACCGTGCGGGTCATCACCGCGGGCCTGGTGAAGCTGGGGCTGCTGGAGGGCGAGGTCGACGCGCTGATCGCCGCGGACGCCTACAAGCCCTTCTACATGCACCGTGCCGGTCACTGGCTGGGCATGGACGTGCACGATGTCGGCGACTACAAGATCGGCGGGGAGTGGCGGGTGCTCGAGCCGGGCATGGCCATGACCGTCGAGCCCGGTATCTACATCGCCCCCGACAACCTCAAGGTCGAGGCGAGGTGGCGCGGCATCGGCGTGCGTATCGAGGACGACGTGGTGGTCACCCGAGACGGCTGCGAGATCCTCACCGGCGGCGTGCCGAAGAGCGTCGAGGAGATCGAGGCGCTGATGGCCGCCGCACGCGAGCAGGTGGCCTGAGCATGGGACGGGTGGATCTGGCGATCATCGGTGGCGGCCTGGTCGGCGCCAGCCTGGCCCTGGCATTGCAGGAGGGCGCCAAGCGGCGAGGCTGGAAGATCGTCCTGATCGAGCCGTTCGCCCCCGGCGACAACTACCAGCCCAGCTACGACGCGCGCTCCTCGGCGCTCTCCTACGGCACCCGGCAGATCTACGAGCGCCTCGGCCTGTGGAGCGAGATCGCCCGTCGCGCCGAACCCATCCTGCAGATCCAGGTCTCCGACCGCGGCCACTTCGGCGCGGCGCGCCTGCGCGCGGCGGAGGAGGGCGTGCCGGCGCTCGGCTACGTGGCGGAGAACGCCTGGCTCGGCCGCTGCCTGTGGCGGGCGCTGGATGCCGAAGTGGTCACCTGGCACTGCCCGGCCGAAGTGGTCGGCCTGGAGCCCCTGGTCGACGGCTACCGCCTGCAGCTCGACGACGAACGCAGCCTCGACTGCTCGCTGGCGGTGCTCGCCGACGGGGGCCGCTCCGGCCTGCGCGGACAGCTCGGCATCGGCGTTCGCCAGCAGCCCTACGGGCAGAGCGCGGTGATCGCCAACGTCACGCCGAGCGAGCCTCATTGCGGCCGGGCCTTCGAGCGCTTCACCGAACACGGCCCGCTGGCCTTGCTGCCGCTGCCGGAAAACCGCTGCGCCCTGGTCTGGACCCGTCCTGGCGAGGACGCCGGACGCCTCTTGGCGCTGGACGACCGGCAGTTCCTCGCCGAGCTGCAGCAGAACTTCGGCTATCGGCTGGGAACCTTCCGCCAGGTCGGCACCCGGAACTTCTATCCGCTCAGCCTGATCGAGGCCGAGGAGCAGGTGCGACCGCATCTGGCACTGCTCGGCAACGTCGCCCACAGCCTGCACCCGATCGCCGGGCAGGGCTACAACCTGTCCCTGCGCGACACCCTGAGCCTGGCCGAGACGCTGCTGGAGAGCCCGGCGGCGCCCGGCGACTTCGCCACCCTGCTGCGTTACCGGGAGCGCCAGCGCCTCGACCAGCAACTGACCGTGGGTTTCTCCGACCGGGTCACCCGGCTGTTCTCCACGGGCGCGCCGCTGCTTGCCGGCGGGCGCAATCTCGGCCTACTCGGCTTCGATCTGCTGCCGCCGGCCAAGCGCTGGTTCGCCCGCCAGGCCATGGGCCTCGGAATCCGGGCGGATGGTTGAGGCGGAACTCTTCGACGGCGGGCGCGACGCCCATGATTACTGTGATGAGGAAAGGATGGACGCGGATCTGATCATCGTCGGTGCCGGAATGGTCGGCAGCACCCTGGCCCTGGCCCTGCAGGGCCAGGGGCTGGACGTTCTCCTGCTGGATGGCGGATCGCTGGAGGTCGCGCCCTGGGCGCCGGAGGCTCCCTTCGAGCCGCGGGTCAGCGCGCTGTCCTGCGCCAGCCAGCGCATTCTCGAGCGCCTTGGCGCCTGGGACGGCATCGCCGCGCGGCGCATCGCCCCCTATGGTGAGATGCGGGTGTGGGACGGCTCCGGCACCGGGCAGATCCACTTCAGCGCGGCCAGCGTGCATGCCGAGGTGCTCGGCCACATCGTCGAGAATCGCGTGGTGCAGGATGCCCTGCTCGAGCGGCTGCGCGCCAGCGACGTCGGCCTGCTGCCGGGCGCGCGGCTCGATCATCTGCGCCGCTCCGGCGACGGCTGGCTGCTGACCCTCGGTGACGGCCGCGAGCTGCGCACGCCGCTGCTGATCGCCGCCGACGGCGCCAACTCGGCGGTGCGACGCCTGGCCGGCTGTGCTACCCGCGAGTGGGACTACCTGCACCATGCCATCGTCACCAGCGTGCGCTGCGCCGAGGAGCACCGGCGTACCGCCTGGCAGCGCTTCACCGACGACGGCCCGCTGGCCTTCCTGCCGCTGGAGCGTGACGGCGACCGGCACTGGTGCTCGATCGTCTGGTCGACCACTCCGGAACAGGCCAAGCGCCTGATGGCCCTGGACCACGAGGCGTTCGCCAAGGCCCTGGGAGATGCCTTCGAGCGGCGGCTCGGCGAGGTGCTGGAGGTCGATCCGCGGCTGTGCATTCCGCTGCGTCAGCGCCATGCCCGGCACTACGCCGAGCCCGGACTGGCGCTGATCGGCGACGCGGCGCACAGCATCCACCCGCTGGCGGGGCAGGGGGTCAACCTGGGCTTCCTCGACGCCGCGGTGCTGGCCGAAACCCTGTTGCACGCCCGCACCCGCGGCGAGCGTCTGGCCGATCAGCGCGTGCTGAGCCGGTTCGAGCGCCGGCGGATGCCCTACAACCTGGCCATGATGGGGGCGATGGAGGGCTTCGAGCGGCTGTTCCAGGCCGACCCGCTGCCGCTGCGCTGGCTGCGCAACGCCGGCATGAAGCTGGTCGAGCGGCTGCCCGAAGCCAAGGCCCTGTTCGTCCGTCAGGCCCTGGGCCTGAGCGGCGACCTGCCCCTGCTGGCCCAGGGGTAGGTAGGCCGCGCCGTTCCTGGCCTGCGGGCCGGGGCGGTGCCGGCCGGCGGGTTCCCTCGTCGTCTCGCCGATGACCGGCGGATGCCTTGGAGCTACAATGCGCGCCATTCGATACGGTCTCACGGACAGGGCCTTACCGGATCATGGCCCGCTCAGAGACTTTTCGCTCAGCGCCCCGCCCGCATCTCGCCAGGCACGGAAGGAGAATCCCCATGGGACAGCGCACCCCTCTCTATGACCTGCACCTAGCCCTGGGTGCCAAGATGGTCGACTTCAGCGGCTGGGACATGCCGTTGCACTATGGCTCGCAAGTCGAGGAGCACCATCAGGTCCGCCGCGACTGCGGCGTCTTCGACGTTTCCCACATGGCCCTCGTGGATGTCCGCGGCGGGCAGGCGACCGCCTGGCTGCAGCACCTGCTGGCCAACGACGTCGGCCGCCTGCAGGCCACCGGCATGGCGCTCTACAGCGCCATGCTCAACGAGCGCGGCGGGGTGGTGGACGACCTCATCGTCTACCGCACCGACTTCGGCTACCGGCTGGTGATCAATGCCGGCACCCGCGCCAAGGACCTGGCCTGGATGCGCACGCAGGCGGACGGCTTCGCCGTCGAGCTGAACGAGCGCAACGACCTGGCCATGCTCGCCATCCAGGGCCCGCAGGCGCGCACGCGCACCGCCGAGCTGGTCTCCGCACCGCGCGCCGCGCTGATCGACCAGCTGAAGCCCTTCGAAGGCCTGCCCGAGGGCGACTGGTTCATCGCCCGTACCGGTTACACCGGCGAGGACGGCCTGGAGATCATGCTGCCGGCGGCGCAGGCCCCGGATCTCTTCAACGAACTGGTGGGCGCCGGCATCGCCCCGATCGGCCTCGGCGCGCGCGATACCCTGCGTCTGGAAGCCGGACTCAACCTCTACGGCCAGGACATGGACGAGGACGTCTCGCCGCTGGCCGCGAACATGGCCTGGACCATTGCCTGGGAGCCCGCCGGCCGCGATTTCGTCGGCCGACAGGCCCTGGAGGCCCAGCGCGCCGCCGGCGACCAGCCCAAGCTGGTGGGGCTGGTGCTGGAGGAGCGCGGCGTGCTGCGCGCCCACCAGACGGTCCGGGTCGAGGGCCTCGGCAATGGCGAAATCACCAGCGGCAGCTATTCGCCGACCCTGGGCAAGTCGATCGCCCTGGCCCGGGTGCCGGCGGCGACCGGGGTGCGGGCCGAGGTGGAGATCCGCGGCAAGTGGTACCCGGTGCGCGTGGTGCAGGCTAAATTCGTTCGTAACGGCAAGGCCTTGATCTAAATTAGGCGGACGCTATTCGCCATCACTCGAGGAAATGACATGAGCAATATCCCCGCCGACCTGCGTTATGCGAACAGTCACGAATGGGCCCGTCAGGAAAACGATGGCACCGTGACCGTGGGCATCTCCGACCACGCCCAGGACGCGCTGGGCGATGTGGTCTTCGTCGAATTGCCGGAAGTCGGCAAGCAGCTGACCGCCGGTCAGGAAGCCGGCGTGGTGGAGTCGGTGAAGGCCGCTTCGGACATCTACGCGCCGGTCTCCGGCGAGGTCGTGGCGATCAACGAGGCCCTGACCGACAGTCCCGAGCTGGTGAACAGCGATCCCTACGGCAGCTGGTTCTTCAAGCTCAAGCCGAGCGATGCCGGCGAGCTGGACAAGCTGCTCGACGCCGCCGCCTACCAAGCCGCCTGTGAAGCCGAGGCCTGATCGTCCCGCAGGCTGCCCGGCTCTGCCGCGCAGCCTGCGCAGGTTCCGCCCTGGCGCCCGGATGAGGGTGCCGGGGTACAACGCGTTCGGAAAACTTCTCTAAATCCTGCAAAGCCTCGCTCGTCGAGGCTTTCGCTTTTCTACGGGAGTGCGTCCATGTCCCTGACCCCCAGCCTCGCCCAGCTCCAGTCCACCGACGCTTTTCTCGAGCGGCATATCGGCCCCGACGCCGCCGAGCAGCAGGCCATGCTCGCCAGCCTCGGCCTTGCCAGCCGCGCCGAGCTGATCGAGCAGACGGTGCCGCCGGCGATCCGCCTCGGGCGGCCGCTGGATCTGCCGCCGGCGCTGGACGAGCAGGCCGCGCTGGCCAGGCTCCGGGAGCATGCCGCGCGCAACGAGCTGTGGACCAGCCTGATCGGCATGGGCTACTACGGCACCGTCACGCCGCCGGTGATCCAGCGCAACGTGCTGGAAAATCCCGGCTGGTACACCGCCTACACGCCCTATCAGCCGGAGATCGCCCAGGGCCGGCTGGAGGCGCTGCTCAACTTCCAGCAGTTGACCATCGACCTCACCGGCCTCGACCTGGCCAGCGCTTCCCTGCTCGACGGCGCCACCGCCGCCGCCGAGGCCATGGCCATGGCCCGCCGGGTGGCCAAGAGCAGGAGCAACCGCTTCTTCGTCGACGAGAACTGCCACCCGCAGACCATTTCCGTGGTGCAGACCCGCGCCGAGACCTTCGGCTTCGAACTGGTGGTGGACACCCTGGACAAGCTCGGCGATCAGGAGGTGTTCGGCGCCATCCTGCAGTACCCGGATACCCACGGCGAGATTCCCGACCTCAAGCCCCTGATCGAGCATCTGCACGCCCGGCAGGCGCTGGCCTGCGTCGCCGCCGACCTGCTCGGCCTGCTGCTGCTGACCCCGCCCGGCGAGCTGGGTGCGGACATCGTGTTCGGTTCGGCGCAGCGCTTCGGCGTGCCGATGGGCTACGGCGGCCCGCACGCGGCCTATTTCGCCACCCGCGACGACTACAAGCGGGCCATGCCCGGGCGGATCATCGGGGTGTCGAAGGACGCCCGCGGCAACCCCGCCCTGCGCATGGCCCTGCAGACCCGCGAGCAGCACATACGCCGGGAGAAGGCCAATTCCAACATCTGCACCTCCCAGGTGCTGCTGGCCAACATGGCCGGCTTCTACGCCGTCTACCACGGGCCCGAAGGCCTGCGGCGCATCGCCCAGCGCGTCCACCGGCTGACCGCGATCCTCGCCGCCGGTCTGGAGCGCAAGGGCGTGCAGCGCATCAACCGGCACTTCTTCGACACCCTGACCCTGGACGTCGGCGGTGCCCAGACGGCGATCATCGAGAGCGCCCGCGACGCGCGGATCAACCTGCGCATCCTCGGCCGCCACCGGCTGGGCGTCAGCCTGGACGAGACCTGCACGGAGGAGACGGTGGCGCGGCTGCTGGACGTCTTCCTCGGCGCCGACCACGGCCTGGAAATCGCCGAACTGGATGCCGGGGAACTGCCTTGCGGCATCCCCGCCGAGCTGCAGCGCACCTCGGCCTACCTGCAGCACCCGGTGTTCAACGCCCATCACAGCGAAACCGAGATGCTGCGCTACCTCAAGCGCCTGGAGAACAAGGACCTGGCGCTGGACCAGGCGATGATCCCGCTCGGCTCCTGCACCATGAAGCTCAACGCCACCAGCGAGATGATGCCGATCACCTGGCCGGAGTTCGCCGCCCTGCACCCCTTCGCCCCACGCGAGCAGGCGGCCGGCTACCGGGCGATGATCGCCGAGCTGGAGAGCTGGCTGTGCGCCATAACCGGTTTCGACGCCCTCTCCATGCAGCCCAATTCCGGCGCTCAGGGCGAGTACGCGGGACTCCTGGCGATCCGCAAGTACCACCAGAGTCGCGGCGACGCCCGGCGCGACATCTGCCTGATCCCGTCCTCGGCCCACGGCACCAACCCGGCTTCGGCGCAGATGGCCGGTATGCGGGTGCGCATCGTCGACTGCGACAAGGCCGGCAACGTCGATCTGGACGACCTCAGGCGCAAGGCGGCCGAAGCCGGCGACGAGCTGTCCTGCCTGATGATCACCTATCCCTCGACCCACGGCGTCTACGAGGAGGGCGTCCGCGAGATCTGCGAGGTGATCCACGGCCACGGCGGCCAGGTCTACATGGACGGCGCCAACCTCAATGCCCAGGTCGGCCTGACCCGGCCGGGGGACATCGGTGCCGACGTCTCGCACATGAACCTGCACAAGACCTTCTGCATCCCCCACGGCGGCGGCGGCCCGGGCATGGGACCGATCGGCGTCAAGGCGCACCTGGCGCCCTTCCTCGCCAACCACCCGGTGGTGCCGCTGGAGGGGCCGAATCCGGGCAACGGAGCGGTCAGCGCGGCGCCCTGGGGCAGCGCCAGCATCCTGCCGATCAGCTGGATGTACATCGCCATGATGGGGCCGCGGCTGGTCGAGGCCACCGAGGTGGCGATCCTCAATGCCAACTACCTGGCGCACCGCCTGAGCGGCGCCTTTCCGGTGCTCTACAGCGGCCGTAATGGGCGGGTGGCCCACGAGTGCATCCTCGACCTGCGCCCGCTCAAGGCGGAGACCGGCATCACCGAGGAGGACGTGGCCAAGCGTCTGATGGACTACGGCTTCCACGCCCCGACCATGTCCTTCCCGGTCCCCGGCACCCTGATGATCGAGCCCACGGAAAGCGAGTCGAAGCGCGAGCTGGACCGCTTCGTCGAGGCCATGCTGGCGATCCGCGCGGAGATCGCCAAGGTCCAGGCCGGCGACTGGCCGGCCGAGGACAACCCGCTCAGGCGCGCGCCGCACACCCTGGCCGATCTGCTCGAGGACTGGCAGCGGCCCTACGGCCGCGAGCAGGCGGTGACGCCGAGCGCACACACCCGGGCGCACAAGTACTGGCCGACGGTGAACCGGATCGACAACCTCTACGGCGACCGCAACCTGTTCTGTGCCTGCGTGCCGCTGGAGGAGTATCGGGAGTAGGCGAATCCCTTCGCCTGCGGGAGGTCGGGCGGAAGGGCGTCAGTGGCCGGCGAAGCGCTGCCCGGGCGCGTCGGCGGAGGCGGCGAGGATCGCCGTGGCCAGTTCCATGTCGCTGGCCTGCAGCTGCGGCTGCTGCTGACGCATCTGCCGCAGCGCGGCCTCCAGATAGGGGCCGCGGATCTGTCCGTCGCTGGCGACGAAGCTGCTGGCGTCGTCCTGGGCGGCGACGATCAGCTTGTCGTCCTTGACCGTCAGGTAGGTCGAGGCGCTGGTCATGCCGGTGGAGATCAGGTCGCGCCAGCCGTCCTCGTCGGCCTGTGCGGGGCTCATGGGCGCGGCGCCGAGGGCCAGGACGAGGAGGGCGATCTTTCTGTGCATGGGGGTACTCCGGGGAAAAGACCGCGATCAGATTGCCCGCCGCTTCGCTAGTTCCGGACCCGTGCGAAAAATTTGGGACTATCGTTCAGAAACCCTGCGGCAGGCGCCGCCGGCAGCGCTGCCAGCCCCCCGCGGCGAGGGCCGAGAGCCCGGCGAAGAGCAGCAGCTGCAGCTCCCAGGGCTGCGGGAAGAACAGCAGGAGCAGGCCGAGGCTGGCGGCGATCGAGGCGATCCACAGCAGATAGCCGCCGGCGTCGAACACCTCGAGGATCAGCAGCACGATGCCCAGGCTCAGCCAGTCCCAGCCCGACAGCATGTGCAGATAGGCCAGCATCAGCGGTTCCGGAGACGGTCGGGGTGGAGACGGGGAGTGCGGCGGGTGTTCATTGATCTCTCGAGGATGGGCCGGGAGGCCAAGCGTGGCGCCCCGCGGAAGGCCGCCGTCGCGCTTGCCGAGGCGGCATCCTAGCCGGTTATCGGTGCTCGCTCTGTGGGGTGACTCTCAGGACTTCCTCGAGGGTCGTGAGGCCGGTCGCGATTTTCTGCGCGCCGGACAGGCGCAGGCTGCGCATGCCGTCCTTGAAGGCGGCGCGGCGCAGGGCGGTGAGGTCGGTGTCGGCATTGATCAGCGGCTTGATGGCATCGTTCAGCAGCATGATCTCGTAGACCCCGGCGCGGCCGCGGTAGCCGGTCTCGCGGCATTCCAGGCAGCCCACCGCTTTGTGTGCGCCGGTCGGCAGCGGGGCGTTCCAGGGCCGGGTGAGGGCCTGCCAGTCGTCCGCGTCCAGCTGCGCCGGCGCCTTGCAGTGCGGGCAGAGGGTGCGCACCAGGCGCTGGGCCATCACGCCGAGGATGGTGGCCTTGAGCAGGTAGTGCGGCACGCCCAGTTCCAGCAGGCGGGTGATGGCGCTGGGCGCGTCGTTGGTGTGCAGGGTGGAGAGCACCAGGTGGCCGGTCAGCGCCGCCTGGATCGCCATCTCGGCGGTTTCCAGGTCGCGGATCTCGCCGACCATGATGATGTCCGGGTCCTGGCGCATCAGCGCGCGCACGCCGCTGGCGAAGGTCAGGTCGATGTTGGCCTGCACCTGCATCTGGTTGAACGCCGGCTCGATCATCTCGATCGGGTCCTCGATGGTGCAGACGTTCACCTCCGGCGTGGCCAGCTGCTTGAGGGTGGTGTAGAGGGTGGTGGTCTTGCCCGAGCCGGTGGGCCCGGTGACCAGGATGATGCCGTTGGGCTGGGCGGTCATGCTCTGCCAGCGGCGCAGGTCGTCGGCGGAGAAGCCCAGCTCGTCGAAGCCCTTGAGCAGCACATCGGGGTCGAAGATGCGCATCACCATCTTCTCCCCGAAGGCGGTGGGCAGGGTCGACAGGCGCAGCTCGATCTCGCCGCCGTCCGGGGCCTTGGTCTTGATCCGGCCGTCCTGCGGCTTGCGCTTCTCGGCGACGTTCATCCGGCCCAGGCTCTTCAGCCGGCTGACCACCGCCATGGTCACCTGCGGCGGGAACTGGTAGACGTTGTGCAGCACCCCGTCGATGCGGAAGCGCACGGTGCCGGCCTCGCGGCGCGGCTCGACGTGGATGTCGCTGGCGCGCTGCTGGAAGGCGTACTGGAACAGCCAGTCGACGATGGTGACGATGTGCGAGTCGTTGGCGTCCGGCTCCTGGTCGCTGGCGCCGAGGCTGAGCAGCTGCTCGAAGTTGCCGACGCCGCTGATCTTCTGGTCGGTGGCGCTGGCGCCGCTGACCGATCTGGCCAGACGGTAGAACTCCACGGTGTAGCGCTGGATGTCGGCCGGGTTGGCCACCACCCGGCGGATCGGCCGCTTGAGCACGTGGACCAGGTTGTCCTCCCAGCCGCACACGAAGGGCTGGGCGCTGGCGATGGTCACCGCCTCGGGCGAGACCGCCACGGCGAGGATCTGGTGGCGCTGGGCGAAGGCGTAGGACATCAGCGGAGTGACCGCCGCCACGTCGATCTTCAGCGGGTCGATGCGCAGGTAGGGCTGGCCGGCGAACTGGGCGAGGCAGGCGGTGAGGGTTTCCAGGTCGAGCTTCCGGCCCGGCCGCTGGCGGTCGTCGAGCTGCTGGGCGGCGACGAACTCCAGCGGGTGCTGCTGGTTGTTCAGCGCGCTGCGGCGGATCGCCAGGCACTGCTCGGCGGCTTCCTGCTCCAGCCGGCCCTGGGCGACCAGTTCGCGCAGCAGATCGCCCAGATCGAGCCAGCGGTCTTCTTGTCGGGATGAAGCGTGGGACTGCATGGGAATTCCTCGAATGGCTGGGCCGGCCCCGGGCGGCATTGGCCCGCGCCGGCGGCGGGCCAAGCTTGGACGCTCCCGGGGGCGCTTTCCGTGATCCAGGTCGGCGCCCGCTGCTGTCGCGTTCCGCTTTTTACTTCAGCAGGACTTTCCAGGCCTTGAGCGTCAGCAGGGTGTGCGCCTGGGCGGCGCGCAGCTCGCGCTGGGCGTCGTCCAGCGGGCGGGCGGCGAGTTCACCCAGCTTGCTCAGCTCGCCGTACAGGCGGTCGGCCTCCGGCACTTCGAGTGCGACGCGGGCCAGACGCAGCCAGGCCAGCAGGCGTTCGATCCGCGGCAGCTGTTCGGCGAGGTCTTCCGGCTGGCGTTCGTAGCGCGCCAGGGGCAGGTCCTGGGCCTCTTCCGCGAGCAGATGCCTCAGCCAGTTGCCGAGCGGAGCGGCGCCCTGGCGCTGGCCGCGCGCGCTGCGCTTCTCGGTCCAGGCGCGGGCCAGCAGCCAGCGCGAGGCGTTCAGCGAGAACAGGCCCCAGCGGGTGTTCTCCAGTTCGGCGGCGAACCCTTCCCGCGCCGCCTGGCGCGAGGCTTCGTCGTCGCGGCCGGCGGCCAGGCGCGGACGCCAGTCGTTCAGCAGGGCGTCCAGCGCGCCGCGCAGGTCGTGGGAGCTGGCCCGCGGCGCGGCCTGGCCGAGGCTGCCGAGCAGGGCGCGCAGGTCGACGAGTTGCTGCAGCCACTGCTCCAGCAGCTTCCAGTGGCTGCTCCAGCGGTACTGCTCGGCCAGGCGCTGGCTGCTGCCGAGCAGGTGCCAGGCGAGCGCGGCGAAGGCGTCGTCCAGCGGCATCCCGGCGTGCAGTGTCGGCTGCGGCAGGCTGAGGGCGTAGCTGTCCGGATCGAACAGGCGGTAGCCGCGCTCGGCCTTGCTGATGTCGCTGGGCATCAGCGGCAGGTCGGCAGCCAGTTCGATGGCCAGCTCCAGCAGCGCCGCGGGCTCGCCCTCGCGCAGCTCCAGCTCCAGTTCGCAGATTTCCTCCTCGCGCTCCCCGGCGACCACCTTGCCCAGGTCCAGGGCCACCTCGATGGCCACCTTGGCCTTGCCGCGGCCCCAGGCGATGTCTGCCTTCTCGCGGACGAAATCGGTGCTGAACACCGGCTGGATGCGGCGCTTGTCCAGTTCCGCCAGGCTGGCCGGCCAGCACTGGTCGTCGAGCCGGGACAGGTCCAGGCTGGGCTGCTCCAGGTACCAGTCCCACTCGTTGCGCTCGGACAGCCCGGCGACGCTCTGGCCGCGACTCTTCAGCGTCTGGATGTACTGCTCGCCGTCGCGGCGCAGGCGTAGGGCGACGCGGGCGTGGGCCAGGTCGCGCTCCGGGGTGTCGTAGTACTGGTTGAACAGCTCGTGGCGCTGCCAGCCGCTCTTGTTGCGCTTCTTCAGCAGCGGGTGCTCGCGCAGGGCGGAGAGGGTGGCGCGGCTGACGCGCAGTTTGATCTCGGTTTCTTTGACCATCGTCGACTCGTAGGTAGGTTGGTCCGCGTCGGGCGGTCGCGCCGGCGGGGCTTAGGGCCCCGCACGGCGATCGGAGAGCCGCTCAGACGAACAGCTTGGTGCCCAGCCAGAAGAAGGCGGCCGAGAGCAGCATGGCCGCCGGCAGGGTCAGGATCCAGGCGGTGAGGATGGTGCGCACGGTGCCGCCCTGCAGGCCGCTGCGGTTGGCCACCATGGTACCGGCAACCCCGGAGGAGAGCACGTGGGTGGTGGAGACCGGCAGGCTGAAGACGTTGGCCAGGCCGATGGCGGCGACGGCGGTGACCTGGGCGCACATGCCTTGGGCGTAGGTCATGCCCTGGCGGCCGATCTTCTCGCCGACGGTGCGCACCACCCGCTGCCAGCCGAACATGGTGCCGAGGCCGAGGGCCAGGGCGACGGCGACGATCACCCAGAGCGGGGCGTACTCGGTGGTGGCGGTGAGGTCCTTGCGCAGCTTCTCCAGGTCGGCCTTCTCGCGCAGGGACAGGCCGCCGAGCTTGCCGACCTTCTTCGCCGTGTCGTCCAGGCAGAGCAGGTAGCGGCGCACCTGGACTCGGCTCTCGGGACTCATCTCCTTGTAGTCCTGCACGGTGCCCAGGTTGCCGAGCAGGGCGCTGATGGTCGGCTCGGTGAGCTGGGGATCGCAGCGGAATTTCTTCGGCAGTTCGGTGCCGGCGTTGTGCTTGCCGAGGGCCAGGTAATCGCGCAGCTGGTCGTGGTGGCCTTCATAGAACTGCTGCAGATGCACCGCCGCGTCGCGGGTGCGCTCGATCTGGTAGGGGGTGCTGCTCTGGTCGAGGACGAACTTGGCCGGGACGATGCCGATCAGCACCAGCATGATCAGGCCGATACCCTTCTGCCCGTCGTTGGAGCCGTGCACGAAGCTCATGGCCATGGCCGAGGCCACCAGCACCAGGCGGTTCCAGAACGGCGGGTGCTTCTTGCCCTTGTGCTCGCGGCGGATGTGCGGGGTCTCGTGCATCTTGTTGACCGGCCGCCACCAGCGCAGCGCCAGCAGCAGCAGCGCGGCGATGCCGAAACCGGCCAGCGGCGAGGCGATCAGCGACATGCCGATATCAATGGCCTTCTGCCAGTTCACCCCCTCGCCCAGCGGGATGCCGGCGAGCAGGGCGTTGGCCAGGCCGACCCCGAGGATCGAGCCGATCAGGGTGTGCGAGCTGGAGGCCGGGATGCCGAAGTACCAGGTGCCGAGGTTCCAGGTGATGGCCGCGGTGAGCAGCGCGAACACCATCACCAGGCCGTGGCGGGTGTCGACGTTGATCAGCAGCTCCACCGGCAGCAGGTGGACGATGGCGTAGGCCACGCCGACACCGCCGAGGATCACCCCGAGGAAGTTGAACAGCCCGGAGAAGAACACCGCCAGGCGTGGCGGCATCGCATTGGTGTAGATCACCGTGGCGACCGCGTTGGCGGTGTCATGAAAGCCGTTGATGAACTCGAAGGTGAGGACGAAGAGCAGGGCGAGAACGAGACTGACCATGACCCAGCCGTCGAGCCCGCTGAAAAGATCGAACATGAAGGTTTGATGACCGTTCGGAGAAGGGGGCGAGATTATGCCAGATTGAGGACCTTCGTTCCTCATTCGCCGACGGCCGCCGAGCCGGTTTTCTCCGTGAGCGACACGACCTATCATGGTCCGACCCTTGCAGAGGAACCCAGCGAATGGCCATCCCACCCTTGAAACAGCTGTTCGCCGAGCTGATCGCCCTGCCGTCGGTGAGCTGCACCCAGGCGGCCCTGGACCTGCCCAACCGGCCGGTGATCGAGCGGCTGGCCGGCTGGCTGGGCGATCTCGGCTTCGCCTGCGAGATCCAGGAAGTCGCGCCCGGCAAATGCAACCTGCTGGCCAGTTACGGCTCGGGCCCCGGCGGCCTGGTCCTGGCCGGGCACAGCGACACCGTGCCCTTCGACGGCGCGCTCTGGGCCAGCGACCCGCTCGAGCTCAGCGAGCGCGACGGCCGCTGGCACGGACTCGGCAGCTGCGACATGAAGGGCTTCTTCGCCCTGGTCATCGAGGCCGTGCGCGAACTGCTCGACCGGCCGTTCCGCCAGCCGCTGCTAATCCTCGCCACCTGCGACGAGGAAAGTTCGATGTCCGGTGCCCGTGCCCTGGCCGCTGCCGGCCGGCCGCTCGGGCGCGCCGCGCTGATCGGCGAGCCGACCGGCCTCAAGCCCGTCCGCCTGCACAAGGGGGTGATGATGGAGCGCATCGACATCCGCGGGCAGAGCGGCCACTCCTCCGACCCCAGCCTCGGCCGCAGCGCCCTGGAAGCCATGCACGCGGCCATCGGCGAGCTGCTCGACCTGCGCAGCCAGTGGCAGCGCGAATACCGCAACCCGCTGTTCAACGTGCCGCAGCCGACCCTCAACCTCGGCTGCATCCACGGCGGCGACAACCCCAACCGCATCTGCGGCCAGTGCTCCCTGGAATTCGACCTGCGCCCGCTGCCGGGCATGGATCCGCAGCAGCTGCGCGCGGCGATCCTCCGGAAGCTGCAGCCGCTGGCCGAGCAGCGCCAGGTGAGCATCGACTTCCGCCCGCTGTTCCCCAGCGTGCCGCCCTTCGAGGAGCCGGCCGCCAGCGAGCTGGTGCGCCTGGCCGAGCGCCTCACCGGACACGCCGCCGGCGCGGTGGCGTTCGGCACCGAAGCCCCTTATCTTCAGCAGCTCGGCTGCGAGACGCTGATCCTCGGGCCGGGCGACATTGCCTGCGCCCACCAGCCGAATGAATACCTGGAGCTCTCGAGGATCGAGCCGACGCTGCAGCTGCTGCGCCAACTGATCGGGCACTACTGCCTCGCTCCGGCAGCGACCCCGTAGGAGCCGATTCATTGGCGATTCGAGCAGAGCGAATCGCGGATGAATCCGCTCCTGCAAGACGGGGCCGGCAGACACGAACTTTCCATCGACAGGTTTTCCATGCGCGACTACGTCAACTGGCTCCGCCACGCCTCGCCGTATATCAACGCCCACCGCGACCGCACCTTCGTGGTCATGCTGCCGGGCGAGGGCTTCGAGCATCCCAACTACGGCAACATCATCCACGACGTGGTGCTGCTGCACAGCCTCGGCGTGCGCCTGGTGCTGGTGCACGGCTCGCGTCCGCAGATCGAGGCGCGCCTGGCGGCTCGCGGGCTCACCCCGAAATTCCACCGCGACCTGCGCATCACCGATGCGCTAACCCTGGAGTGCGTAATCGACGCGGTCGGCCAGTTGCGCTTCGCCATCGAGGCGCGACTGTCCATGGACATTGCCGCCTCGCCCATGCAGGGCGCGAGACTGCGGGTGGTCAGCGGCAACTTCGTCACCGCCCGGCCGATCGGCGTGGTCGACGGCATCGACTTCCAGCACACCGGCGAGGTGCGGCGCATCGACCGCCGCGGTATCGGCCGCCAGCTCGACGAGCGCGCCATCGTGCTGCTGTCGCCGCTGGGCTATTCGCCGACCGGAGAGATCTTCAACCTCGCCTGCGAGGACGTGGCGACCCGCGCCGCCATCGACCTGGGCGCCGACAAGCTGCTGCTGTTCGGCGCCGAGCAGGGGCTGATGGACGAGCACGGCGCGCTGATCCGCGAGCTGCGTCCGCAGCAGATCGCGCCGCATCTGGATCGCATGGGCAGCAACTACCAGGCCGAGTTGCTGGACGCCGCCGCCCAGGCCTGCCGCGGCGGCGTGCGGCGCAGCCACATCGTCAGCTACGCCGAGGACGGCGCGCTGCTCACCGAGCTGTTCACCCGCGACGGCGGCGGCACCCTGGTGACCCAGGAGCAGTTCGAGCGGCTGCGCGAGGCGACCATCGAGGACGTCGGCGGCCTGATCGACCTGATCCGGCCGCTGGAGGAGCAGGGCATCCTGGTGCGCCGTTCGCGGGAGGTGCTGGAGCGGGAGATCGGCCAGTTCAGCATCGTCGAGCGCGACGGCTTGATCGTCGCCTGCGCCGCGCTCTACCCGGTGGCGGACTCGGACTGGGGCGAGCTGGCTTGCCTGGCGGTCAATCCGGAGTATCGCCACGGCGGGCGCGGTGACGAACTGCTCGAACACATCGAGGCGCGGGCCCGCAAGCTGGGCCTGAAGACCCTGTTCGTACTCACCACGCGCACCGCCCACTGGTTCCGCGAGCGCGGCTTCGAGCCGAGCAGCGTCGAGCGCCTGCCGGCGGCGCGGGCCTCGCTGTACAACTACCAGCGCAATTCCAAGGTGTTCGAGAAGGCGTTGTGAGGCGGCGGGAGCGGGGAAGGCCGCGCCGGCGCCTCGCGGCCGGGGAAGCCGCGAGAGGCCGGCGCGCTGGCCGGGCGGATCACTGCGCCAGCGGCACTTCCTGGGAGATCGCCATGACGGTCATGGCGTTGAGCCGATTCTCGATCTGCAGGAAGCGCAGGGCGCGCCGCGGCGAGACTTCCTTGGCGATGCGCTTGAGGTATTTCTCCTTCAGCTCCAGACGCTCCTCTTCCAGCTCCAGCGAGCGCTTCTGCAGCTCGCGGGCCTCCGCGTCGGTCACCGCGCCCTGGTTGTAGGCGCTGGCGTAGTCCATGAGGATCGCCAGGTGCTCCAGGCTCAGCTTGTCCGCCTCGGTGCGATAGCTGTTGTAGATCGGCCAGAACTTCGCGCCTTCCACCTCGTCGAGGTCCATGTTGTCCTCGACCAGGGCCTTGCGCTCGGAGTCGAGGTCGGCCAGCCGGCTCTGGATCATGGCCTTGTTCTCGCGGATCGCCTGCTGGCCCGGGCTGTCCTGGGCGACGGCCAGCAGGGGCAGGCTGAGCAGGGCGCAAGCGGCCAGGGCGGAACGTAACTTCATGCTGAACTCCTCGGGTCGGGGGCGGAGCCGGCTTGGCTCCGAATTGCCAGTATAGCGGCCGTTCCGCTCGCCGCGCGCTGCGACATGCGTCGGAGGGGCGGTGAGTCAGACGCCGATGCCGAGGATGCTCGCCTGGTAGGCGGCGACGAAGCTGCCGAAGTCGCCGACTTCGCTGCGCTCCAGTTCGGCCTGCTCCTCCAGCGAGGCGCGGGCGCCGTCCTCGAATGCCCGGCGCTCGCTCTCGTCCAGCGGGCGGCTGCGGAAGTGCTCGGCATGCAGCCGGCTCTGGCGCAGGGCGAAGGCGCGGAAGCTCTGGCCGCCGTCGCGCAGGGCGGCGAGCACCCGGGCCGACGGGGTCAGGGCGGCATCCGCGACCTTGGCTTCCTGGGCGCGCAGGGCGGCCCGATGGCCGTCGCCGCCGTCGGCCCGGTCGAGCAGCTCGGCGAGCGGGCGGATCTGCGCCAGCAGCTCGGCGGCCCAGTCCTGCAGCAGCACCGGCTGGCCCCGGCGCTGCAGGTGCAGGCCGGGGCGGCGTCCTTCCTTGACCGTCTTGAGGAAGTTGGCGCTGCAGTCGCGGCATTCCTCGCCGCCGAGCAGGGGGCTGTCCTGCAGGGCGCAGAACAGCAGGAAGGCGTCGAGGAAGCGCGCCTCGTCGAGGCCGATGCCCAGCGGCAGGAAGGGGTCGATGTCCAGGCAGCGCACCTCGATGTACTGCACGCCGCGGGCGATCAGCGCCTGCAGCGGCCGCTCGCCGCTGCGGGTCACCCGTTTCGGGCGGATGCTCGAGTAGTACTCGTTCTCGATCTGCAGCAGGTTGGTGTTCAGCTGCAGCCACTCGCCATCGCGCTGGGTGCCGACCTCGGCATAGGGCGGGTAGGGCGTGGAGACTGCCTGGAGGAGACTGTCGGTGTAGCTGGACAGGTCGTTGTAGCAGGGAGTGAGGCCGGCCTGGGCGTTGTTCTGGTAGCCCAGGTCGCTCATCCGCAGGCTGGTCGCCCAGGGCAGGTAGAGGGTCTCGTCGCCGAGCTGCTGCAGGTGGTGCGGATGGTCGCGCAGGAAGCTCTTGTCCAGGGCCGGCGAGGCGCCGAACAGGTACATCAGCAGCCAGCTGTAGCGGCGGAAATTGCGGATCAGCGCGATGTAGCGCTCGGACTGGTAGTCGCGCGCGCTCTGGCGGTCGCCCTCGGCCTGCTGCAGCAGCGGCCAGAGGCCTTCGGCCAGGGAGAAGTTGTAGTGGATGCCGGCGATGCACTGCATGGTCTTGCCGTAGCGCAGCGCCAGGCCCTTGCGGTAGACGTGCTTGAGCTGGCCGATGTGGGAGCTGCCGTAGCGGGCGATCGGGATGATCTCCTCGGCCGGCAGCGGGCAGGGCATCGACGGACTCCACAGGTATTCGCCGGCGAGCTTGCTGTAGGCGAAGCGGTGGATGCGATCGAGGTCGTCCAGGGTCGTCGCCGGGTCGGTTTCCGCCGGGGTGATGAACTCCAGCAGCGACTCGGAATAGTCGGTGGTGATCTGCGGGTGGGTCAGGGCCGAGCCCAGTGCCGCGGGGTGCGGGGTCAGCGCCAGCTGGCCGTCGCCATCGACGCGCAGGCATTCGCGCTCGATGCCATGCCGGCACTGCTTGAGCAGGGGCAGGTTGGCGGGCTCGCCCAGCAGGGCCAGGCGGCGGGAGAATGGCTCGCTCAAGTTCGGACTTCCTTCAGGCACGATCGGCCCAATATGGGGGCTTGCGGGGCACTCTACAAGAGGCCCCGGATGGCCGCACGCGGCGATTCAGAGCTTGGCGAAGGTGGCCACGGCCTTGGCCACCAGCTTGCCTTCCTGCAGCGCCTCGGCTTCGATCACCTGGGTGCGGGTGCCGTCGTGCAGCACCTTGGCGTGGCAGGTCAGCTCGCCCTCGCTGACCGGGCGCATGTAGTTGACCTTGCACTCCAAAGTCACGCTGCTTGGCTTGCCGTCGCTGAGGCTGAGGCTGGCCTGGCCCATGGCGGTGTCGATCAGGGAGAATAGCGCGCCGCCGTGCAGCTTGCCGTGTAGGTTGCGCAGGCCGTCGTGCATGTTCAGGCGCACCAGGGCCTCGCCCCGCTCGGCCTTGAGGATCTCCAGGCCGAGCAGGCGGCCGAAGGCGCTGCTGACGCCGATCGCTTCTTCTTGGGCGCTCACGGTCTCATTTCCTCAGCTGCTTGGCGTTGGCGAACAGCGCGGCCATGGCGGCGTTGGCCGGGGCCGGCTTGTCCTGGGCCGAGTGGCGCTCGCTGCGCGGGGCGTTGCCGCGCGGCTTGCCGCCGCCACGTGGGCCGTCGACCTTCTCGCCGGGGGTATCGCCCATGCGCATCGACAGGCCGACCCGGTTGCGCGGGATGTCCACCTCCATGACCTTGACCTTGACGATGTCGCCGGCCTTGACCACTTCGTACGGGTCCTTGACGAACTTCTCCGACAGCGCGCTGATGTGCACCAGACCGTCTTGATGCACGCCGATGTCGACGAAGGCGCCGAAGTTGGTCACGTTGGTCACCACGCCTTCGAGGATCATCCCGGGCACCAGGTCCTTGAGGCTCTCGACGCCCTCCTGGAACTCGGCGGTCTTGAACTCCGGGCGCGGGTCGCGGCCGGGCTTGTCCAGTTCCTTGAGGATGTCGGTGACGGTCGGCAGGCCGAAGGTCTCGTCGGTGAATTTGGCCGGGTCCAGGCGCTTGAGGAAGCCGGAATCGCCGATCAGCGAGCGGATGTCGCGGGAAGTCGTCTCGGCGATGCGCTTGACCACCGGGTAGGCTTCCGGGTGCACCGCCGAGGCGTCCAGCGGGTTGTCGCCGTTCATCACGCGGAGGAAGCCGGCGGCCAGTTCGAAGGTCTTCTCGCCCAGACGCGGCACTTTCTTCAGCTCCGCGCGGCTCCTGAAGGCGCCGTTGGCGTCGCGGAAGGCGACGATGTTCTGCGCCAGGGTCGCGTTGAGGCCCGAGATGCGCGCCAGCAGGGCGGCCGAGGCGGTGTTGACGTCGACGCCGACGGCGTTCACGCAGTCCTCCACCACCGCGTCCAGCGAGCGCGCCAGCTGCAGCTGGGAGACGTCGTGCTGGTACTGGCCGACGCCGATGGCCTTGGGCTCGATCTTCACCAGCTCGGCCAGCGGGTCCTGCAGGCGGCGGGCGATGGAGACGGCGCCGCGCAGCGACACGTCCAGCTCGGGGAATTCGCGCGCGGCCAGCTCGGAGGCGGAATACACGGAAGCGCCGGCCTCGGAGACCATGATCTTGGTCAGCCTGAGCTGCGGGAACTGGCGGATCAGCTCGCCGGCCAGCTTGTCGGTCTCGCGGCTGGCCGTGCCGTTGCCGATGGCGATCAGCTCGACGGCGTGCTTGGCGCAGAGCCGGGCGAGGGTCGCCAGGGTGCCGTCCCAGTCGTTCTTCGGCGCGTGGGGGTAGACGGTAGCGGTGTCCAGCAGCTTGCCGGTGGCATCGACCACGGCCACCTTGCAGCCGGTGCGCAGGCCCGGGTCGAGGCCGAGGGTGGCGCGCGGGCCGGCCGGTGCGGCTAGCAGCAGGTCGTGCAGGTTGCGGGCGAACACGGTGATCGCCTCGCTCTCGGCCTGCTCGCGCAGCTCGCCCAAGAGGTCGGTTTCCAGGTGGGTGTAGAGCTTGACCTTCCAGGTCCAGCGCACCACCTCGGCCAGCCACTTGTCGGCGGCGCGGCCGCGGTTGTCGATGCCGAAGCGCTCGGCGACCATCGCCTCGCAGGGATGCGCGCTGCCGCTGGCTTCCTCGCCGACCTTGAGGGCGACGCTCAGCACGCCCTCGTTGCGCCCGCGGAAGATCGCCAGCGCGCGGTGCGAGGGCACGCCCTTGAGCGGTTCGTCGTGCTCGAAGTAGTCGCTGAACTTGGCACCTTCCTGCTCCTTGCCCGGCACCAGGCGGGCGCTGAGGGTGGCCTCGGCCTTGAGGAAGCCGCGCAGCCGGTCGAGCAGGGCGGCGTCCTCGGCGAAGCGCTCCATGAGGATGTACTTGGCGCCTTCCAGCACGGCCTTGACGTCGGCGAAGCCCTTCTCGGCGTCGACGAAGCGCGCCGCCTCGCTTTCCGGGGCCTGCTCCGGGTTGCCGAACAGTGCGTCGGCCAGCTCGCCGAGACCGGCTTCCAGGGCGATCTGGCCCTTGGTGCGGCGCTTCTGCTTGTACGGCAGGTAGAGGTCTTCCAGGCGTGTCTTGGTATCGGCCAGCTGGATCTCGCGCTTGAGCTCGGGAGTCAGCTTGCCCTGTTCCTCGATGCTGGCGAGGATCGCGGCGCGCCGCTCGTCCAGCTCGCGCAGGTAGCGCAGGCGCTCCTCAAGTGTGCGCAACTGAGTGTCGTCGAGGCTGCCCGTCACTTCTTTCCGATAGCGGGCGATGAAGGGCACGGTCGCCCCTTCGTCGAGCAGCGCCACGGCGGCGGTGACCTGTTGCGGGCGCACGCCCAGTTCTTCGGCAATGCGGGAGTTGATGCTGTCCATGAGGCTTCCTGCTGATGCGGGAGACGAAGGCCGGGCAGCCGGCCGGAAAGGGCGGAATTATAACCGTAGCGGCGCGCCGGGGCGCGGTCGTCGCTGGTCGTCGGGGACCGCGCAGGTGCGGCGAAGTTCCCTTACAGCGAGTGCGTCAATTTGCCACGTCAAACTTTTCGACTTTTCACGAAATTTTGAATAAATTGGCACGAATATGCCACTTATGTGGTACCCGTCACAGTTCCTGACAGCTTCATAACTTGCTTTTCGGTCGGTGCTGGTTTCAAGGCGCTCCTGGCAGCGGTTGTCATGGCTCTAGATGTACCCCCGGATCGGGCGACGACGCGTTTATCGGGAGTAGGGCGCGCTTGAACAATAATAATTACGCATTGCCCATTCCCGGCTTGCGGGAAGAGTGGGCGCAGTTGCGGCAGGGCGGCCTCTACTGGCTGAGCTGCGAACAGGCGGGGGATGCCGAAGCGCTCGGCCGCCAGGTGCTGGCCGGCCTGCCGGCGGAGTCGCAGGCCATCCTCGTGGTGTGCGGCGGCTCGCCGACGACGCTGCTCGATTCGCTGGGCGCCGACCAGGGGCCGGGTATGCTCTGGCCCTACGCCTTCGCCGAGGAGGACGCGGCGTCCGCCCTGCGACTGCTCGGCCGCGAGCTGCGGCGCCTGCGCGCGCCGCGCGGCCAACTGATCCTGCTGCTGGCGCCGGCGGCCTGCTGGGACGCCTTCTCCGATCCCGCCCTGCAAGCCTGGTGCGGCGAGCTGCAGCGCTGGCTGCTGCAGTGCGGCTGCAGCCTGCTGGTGCTCGGCCACGGCCAGGTGGCGAGATCGTGCGAGCGGCTGCTGGCGTGCAACGAGTTCCTCTCCGGCCTGGCCCAACTGACCCACGGCGACGGCTCCCTGAACTACCAGGTGCACTACTGGCGCAACGCCTTTGGCGTGCAGGCCGCGGTCGAGGCGCGCCTGGTTCGGCTCGAAGGCGGCTACGCCTGCCAGGGCGAGAGCGCCCGCGCCGACGTTTCCGCCGCCGCCAGCGACCGGCATCTCTACCTAGCCCGGCGCACCGCGCTGGAGGGCGCGCCGCCCTTGTCGGAGCACTGGCGCCTGTACGACGACGACGAATCGCTGCTGAACGCTGCCGGAAGCGCCACGGCAGCCTGCGTCGTCTTCGTCGTCGCCGACAACGGCCGGGTCGGCGAGCTGGCCGAGTATCTCTACCGGCTGCGCCAGCGGCGCGGCCGGGCGCTGCGTCTGGTGGTGCGCGAGATCGCGCCCTGTCTGCGCCATCTCGACGAACGCCTGCTGCTGCTCTGCGGCGCCAGCCTAGTCGTGCCCTTCGGCACCGGCCTGTCGCGTTTCCTCGGGCTGCTGGACACCCTGCCCGGGCAGGTGTGGACGCGCAGCCTGCCGGAAGACCTGGGGGCGACCCTCAAGCGCCTGCGCCCGCCGGCGTTGCGCGGGTTACTGCCGGCCCACGAGTTCGCCGCGGCGGTGGTCGACCTGTTCGGCGCCGAGCAGGGCGGCGAGGTCAACCACCTGCTGCTGTGCCTGAGCCCGGTGGAGGGCCTGAACCTGTCCCTGGTGCTCGGCCAGTGCCGTCTGCGTCGCGCCGGCGACCTGGCCTGCGTGGCCGGCGGCAATCTCTGGCTGTTCCTCTTCGCCTGCCGCCAGGACGTGCTCGACGTGGCCCTGGGGCACGTCTTCCGCCTGTCCTGGCGCGAGCTGTTCAGCGGCTACCGGATCTTCCCCGGCACCGAGGAGCTGGTGGCCGCCGTCGCGGCGGCCGGGGTCGAGCGCCTGCCGGAGCCGGGCGAGGCCGAGCGCGCCTCGCCGGCCGGCGGCCCGCTGGCGCCGGCGCGCATCGGCTTGGCCGGGCTGGGGAGGGCGCCATGAGCGACGTTCAATTCTGGCAGCTGCTGGGTCTGACCGCATTGCTCAGCGCTCCCCTGGCGCTGCTGCTGATCGCCGTCCTGCGCCGCCTGGCCGGCTGGCTGGCGCGACTCCTGCCGTCGCGCCATCTGCGCGCCTATCCGCCGCGCCGGCGTCCGTTGCAAGGGGAGGGACGCCCATGACGCTGCCCGCCGTTCCGTCGTCCCCGCGCTGGCGCGGCCTGGGGGCCTGGAATCTGTATTTCCTGGCCAAGTTCGCCCTGGTCTGGTTCGGCCTGCTGAACTTCCAGGCGCTGCCCAACCTGCTGTTCGCCGCCGCGCTGCTGCTGCCGCTGCCGCGCTGGGCGGCGCACCTGCGCACCGTTCTGGCGTTGCCGGCGGGAATCGCGCTGCTCTACCACGACAGCTGGCTGCCGCCGCTCGAGCGTCTGCTGGAGCGCCAGGAGGCGCTGCTGGAGTTCTCGCCGGCCTATCTGCTGGAGCTGGCCGGGCGTTTCGTCGACTGGCACGAGCTGGGCGCCGCGCTGCTGTTGCTGCTGGCCTACCAGTTGCTGGCGCCCTGGTTGCGCCTGACCACGGTCAGCCTGGCCGGGCTGCTCTGGCTCGGCCTGCAGGCCCTGCCGATGCCCTATGCGACGGCGCTGCCGCCGGTGGCGCAGGCCGCCGTGCCCCAGGCAGGCGGCAACAGCGCGGCGCCGGCCGGTGCCGGCGGTCCGCCGGACAACGCCACCCTGGAGCGCTATCTGGCCGACTTCTACCGCGGCGAAGCCGAGCGCCAGGTGAGTTTCGACAGCGCCCGCCCGGGGCCGGCCTTCGACCTGCTGTTCCTCAACGTCTGCTCGCTGGCATGGGACGACCTGCGCTCGGTCGGCCTGGACCGGCATCCGCTGCTGCAGCGGCTGGACATCCGCTTCGACGACTTCAACTCTGCCACCGCCTACAGCGGCCCGGCGGCCCTGCGCCTGCAGCGCGCCAACTGCGGGCAGAGCCCCCATGCCGCGCTGTACGAGCCGGCTCCGGAGCAGTGCCAGCTGTTCGACCAACTGGCCCGGCTCGGCTACCACATCGAGCTGGCACTCAACCACGACGGCCGTTTCGACAACTACCTGCAGGCGATCCGCCAGAGCGGCCATCTGCCGGCGCCGCTGTTCCCGCCCGACAGCCTGCCGCGCGCGCTGGTCGGCTTCGACGCCTCGCCGATCAACCGCGACCTCGACCAGCTCGAGGCCTGGTGGAAACAGCGCCAGGCCGATCCGTCCCAGCGGGTGTCGCTGCTGTACCAGACCATCACCCTGCACGACGGCAACCGCATCGTCCGGCCCGAGGGCGGCACCCGCAGCGCCGGCTATGCCGAACGCGCGCAGCGCATGCTGGACGATCTCGACGCCTTCGTCGGCCAGCTGGAGCGCAGCGGACGGCCGACGGTGGTGGTGCTGATCCCCGAGCACGGCGCCTCGCTGCACGGCGACCGCCTGCAGATCGCCGGCATGCGCGAGATTCCCTCGCCGTCGATCACCCATATCCCGGTGGGGGTCAAGTTGGTCGGCCTGCCGCTGGACGGCGCCTCCGGACCGCAGCGGATCGGCACGCCGACCAGCTACCTGGCGTTGGCCGAGCTGCTGACCCGCCTGTACGCCGGCCCGCCGGCCGGTCAGGCCGGTTACGACCTGGCCAGCCTGGCGCGCGACCTGCCGCAGACCGCCAAGGTGTCGGAGAACGCCGGCAGCGTGGTGCTCGAGTATGCCGGCCGGCCCTATGTGCGCCTGCAGGACCAGGGGCAGTGGCTGCCCTATCCGCAGAGCCAGCCCTGAGCGATGGAAGAGGTACCCGTGATGCGAAACGACGAACCCGGCACGAGCGAAAGCGACATCGACGCCCTGCGCCAGCGCCTCGGCCTGAGCGGGCTGGACTACCTCGACCTGTCGGTCCGCCGCGAGCTGGAGCAGGCCATCGCGCGCTGGCCGCTGCTGGCCGAGCTCGCCCCGCGCGCGGCGCTGCCGAGCGGCGCGGCGAGCCGGGAAGAAGTGCCGGCATGACCAGTCTCGGGCTCGTCGGACTGCGCGGCGGCTGCGGCGTCAGCAGCCTGGTGGCCGGGCTCGGACAGGCCCTGCACGCGCTCGGTGAGCGCGTGCTGCTGGTCGATCTGTGTCCGGAGAACCTGCTGCGCCTGCACGGCAACCTGCCGTTCGCCGACGAGGGCGGCTGGGCGCGCTCGCTGCTCGACCAGCGGCTCTGGGCCGACTCGCTCTGGCAACTGCGCGAGGGCCTGTGCCTGCTGCCCTACGGCCGTCTGGCGGCGGCCGAGCAGGGCCAGCTCGAGCGCTTCCTGCTCGGCACCCCGGAATTCTGGAGCACCCGCCGGGCGGAGCTGGCGGCGCATTTCGACTGGCTGCTGTTCGATATGCCGCAGCGTCTCGCCGGACACGCCGCGGCCGGTCCGCTGGATCTCGCGCTGCGCGTGCTGGAGGCCGACGCGGCCTGCCATGCGCTGCTCCAGGGCTGGACGGGCGAGGGCGAGTCGCTGCTGCTCAACCGCTTCGATCCGACCCGCGCCCTGCAGCGCGATCTGCGCCTGCTCTGGCAGCAGAGCCTCGGCAGCCGCCTGGTGCCGCAGTGCGTGCACGCCGACGAGGCGCTCGCCGAGGCGCTGGCGAACAAGCTGCCGGTCGGCCTGTACGCGCCGCACAGCCTGGCCGCGCAGGATCTGAACAGCTTGGCGGTCTGGTGCCTGGCCGCCCGTGCGCGGCAGACGGCGGCGCAGCACGGGGTGAGCGCATGAACACGCTGGTGCGCCCGGCACCCGCCGCCGGCGGCTGGCGGCAGCGCCTCTGGCCGTACCCCCGGCTGCGCGGCGAAGGCGGCGCCAGCGCGCCGACGGCGCTGCTGCTCAGCCTGCTGAACCTACTGGCCTGGGCGCTGCTGCGCCTGGAAGAACCGAACTGGCAGCCGCTGCTGGGCCGCTGGGCCGACTGGTATCCGCAACTCGCCGGACGTTCCCCGCGCCCCGGCGACCCGCTGCGCTTTGCGGTGCAGACCCTGTGGCTGCTGCTCTGGCGCAACGGCGCCGAGCCGGCCCGCCCCGCCCGGACGGTGCTGGTCTGGCGCGCCGCGACCCGGTCGCTCCGGCATCTGGGCGATGGCCTACTGGCCCGGCTGCGGCGGCTGCCGTGGCCGGCACAGATGCCCTGGCGCCGCGCCGAGGCCGGCCTGCGGCGCAGTTCGCCCGCACGCCGGCGGGCCGCGCTGGTGCTGGCCGGCGGGCTCGCCCTGGTACTGGCCCTGCTGTGCATCACCGAGCCCTTCGGCTACCTGGCGCAGGTGGCCTTCGTCCTGCTGTTGTGGAGCCTGGCCATGCTGGTGCGGCGCCTGCCGGGGCGTTTCCCCATGCTGCTGCTGGTGATGCTGTCGGTGATCGTCTCCTGCCGCTACCTGTGGTGGCGCTACACCGCGACCCTGAACTGGAGCCACAGCCTCGACCTGATCTGCGGCCTGGTCCTGCTGGCGGCGGAGACCTACTCCTGGCTGATCCTGATGCTCGGCTACGCGCAGACCTGCTGGCCGCTCCACCGCCAGCCGGCGCAGCTGCCGGCGGACCCGAGCCTGTGGCCGCGGGTCGATTTGCTGATCCCCACCTACAACGAGGATCTGGCGGTGGTGCGCAACACCGTGTACGCCGCCCTCGGTCTCGACTGGCCGGCGGACAGGCTGCGCATCTACCTCCTCGACGACGGCAAGCGCGAGAGCTTCCGCCGCTTCGCTGAGGAGGTCGGGGTCGGCTACCTGATCCGCCCGGACAACCGCCACGCCAAGGCCGGTAACCTCAACCACGCCCTCGGCCACATCGACGGCGAGCTGGTGGCGATCTTCGACTGCGACCACGTGCCGGTGCGCTCCTTCCTCCAGCTCACCGTCGGCTGGTTCCTGCTCGACCCCAAGCTGGCGCTGGTGCAGACCCCGCACCGCTTCTTCTCCCCGGACCCCTTCGAGCGCAACCTCGGCGTGTTCCGCCGCCGGCCCAACGAGGGCGAGCTGTTCTACGGCCTGGTGCAGGACGGCAACGACCTGTGGAACGCCGCCTTCTTCTGCGGTTCCTGCGCCGTGCTGCGCCGCGCCGCGCTGGAATCGATTGGCGGCTTCGCCGTGGAGACCGTCACCGAGGACGCCCACACCGCCCTGCGCCTGCATCGCCACGGCTGGAACTCGGCCTACCTGCGCATCCCCCAGGCCGCCGGTCTGGCCACCGAGAGCCTGTCGGCGCACATCGCCCAGCGGGTGCGCTGGGCGCGCGGCATGGCGCAGATCTTCCGCATCGACAACCCGCTGTTCGGCCGCGGTCTGAACCTGTTCCAGCGGCTGTGCTACGCCAACGCCATGCTGCACTTCCTGGCCGGCCTGCCGCGCCTGGTGTTCCTCACCGCGCCGCTGGCCTTCCTGCTGCTGCACGCCTACATCATCTATGCGCCGGCGGCGATGATCATGCTTCAGGTGCTGCCGCACATGGTCCACGCCAGCCTGGCCAACTCGCGGATGCAGGGGGCCTACCGGCACAGTTTCTGGGGCGAGGTGTACGAGACGGTGCTGGCCTGGTACATCGCCTGGCCGACCACCCTGGCGCTGATCGATCCGAGCAAGGGCAAGTTCAACGTCACCGTCAAGGGCGGGATGATGGCCAAGGACCAGTTCGACTGGCGCACCGCCTGGCCCTACCTGGCCCTCGCCGCAATCAACTTCCTCGGCCTCGGCTTCGCCGCCTGGCGCCTGGGCTACGGCCCCGCGAACGAGCGGGCCACGGTGCTGGTCAGCGCCCTGTGGGTGACCTACAACCTGCTGATCATCGGCGCCGCCGTGGCGGTGGCCGCCGAGGTGCGGCAGATCCGCCAGAACCACCGGGTGCCGGCGCGCCTGCCGGCGGCGCTGCGCCTGGCCGACGGCCGGCTGTTCAGCGGCGTGCTGCTCGACTATTCCAGCGGCGGCGCCGGCATCGAGCTGCCGCTGGAGCTCCAGCTCAAGGCGGAGACCCCGGTCTGGCTGCTGCTACACCGCGGCACGCGCGAGTTCGCCTTCGCCGGCCGGCTGACCCACTGCCTCGGCCAGCACCTGGGCATCCGCTTCGACGAGCTGTCCCGGCAGCAGCAGATCGACCTGGTGCAGTGCACTTTCGCCCGCGCCGACGCCTGGCTCGACTGGTACCGGGAGCAGGACGAGGAGCGCCTGCTGGGCAATTTCCTAGACGTCCTGTCCCTGGGGCTGCACGGCTACGTGCGTCTGGTCGAGCACGCCCCGCAGCCGATCCGTCCGCTGCTGGAGCGGCTGCTGCGATCGCTGCGCTGGTGCGCCAGCTTCCTGCCCCGTGCGCCTCGCACCTCCAACCAACAATTCTCTTCGCGAGCCCTGCCCGTATGACCCTGTCGCTCAAGCCTTGGATGGCCGCCCTCGTTCTGTCCGCCGCGACCCAGGCCGCGCCGGCCGCCACCGTGAGGGCTCCGGCCGTCCCGGCGACCTCGGCGCCCGTCGCCGTTCCCGCCGCGCCGGCCGCCGATCTGCCGCCGGTCTGGCAGCGCAGCCGGCGCCTGAGCGACCTGGGCTACGCCAGCGACGTGATGCTGCTGGGCATCCGCAACAGCCAGCAGATCGAGTTCGGCCTGCGCCGCGACCGGCTGGTCAGCGCCGCGCGCCTGAGCCTGGAGTTCACCCCGTCGCCGTCGCTGATCCCGGGGCTGTCGCACCTGCGGGTCTACCTCAACGACCGCCTGATGGGCGTGCTCAGCGTCGACCACGACCGGCCCGGCCAGGCCCAGCGCGGCGAGCTGGCCCTCGACCCGCGCCTGCTCGGCGACTTCAACCGCCTGCGCCTGGAGTTCGTCGGGCACTACGCGGAAGCCTGCGAGGACCCGGCCAACAGCGCCCTGTGGCTGAGCGTCAGCCGCGACAGCGCGATCCTGCTCGACGAGCAGGCGCTCAGCCTGCCCGGCGACCTGGCGCATTTTCCGGCGCCGTTCTTCGACGGCCAGGACAACGCCGCCCTGGAGCTGCCGGTGGTGTTCGCCGGCGCGCCGGGTCTCGGCGAGCAGCGCGCCGCGGCGGTGCTCGCGTCCTACTTCGGCAGCCTAGCGGGCTGGCGCGGCGCGCGTTTCCCGGCGCTGTTCGACCGACTGCCGGAGGCCGGCGACAAGCCGCCGCGGGCCGCCGTGGCGTTCGCCACCAATGACCGGCGCCCGGCCTTTCTCGCCGACGCCACGCGCTTCCCGGCGGTCGACGGGCCGGTGCTGGAGCTGATCGACCATCCGGACAACCCCTATACCAAGCTGCTGCTGGTGCGCGGCCGCGACGACGCCGACCTGCTGCGCGCGGTCGAGGCCCTGGCCCTCGGCGGCCCGCTGCTGCGCGGCAGCCGCGTGGCCGTCGGCGAGCTGCCGCCGCCGGCGCCGCGCCAGCCCTACGACGCGCCGAACTGGACGCCCACCGACCGCCCGGTGCGCTTCGCCGAGCTGCTCGACTACCCGCAGCAGCTGCAGGTCAGCGGCCTGCAGCCGCCGCCCGTCGGACTCGACATCAATCTGCCGCCGGACCTGTTCGTCTGGCGCAACCAGGGCATTCCCCTGCGTACCCAGTACCGCTACAGCGTGCCCGGCAACCCCGAGGACTCGCGGCTGAACATCCGCCTCAACGACCAGTTCCTGACCAGCTTGGAGCTGCGCGGCCGCGAGCAGCGCAGCGAGCTGGAGGAGCTGCGCCTGGCGGTGCGCGGCGGCGACTCCGGCAGCGAGAGCAGCGACCTGCTGGTGCCTTCGCTGAAGGTCGGCGACCGCAACCGCCTGAGCTTTTCCTTCGATTTCGCCAGCGTCTCGGCCAGTGCCCAACGCGACCGCTGCCTGACCAACCTGCCGGTGGCGATGCACGGCGCCATCGACGATAACTCGACCATCGACCTGTCCGGCTACCACCACTACATGGCCCTGCCCGACCTGCGCGCCTTTGCCCGCAGCGGCTTCCCCTTCAGCCGCATGGCCGACCTCTCCGAGACCCTGGTGCTGGTGCCGCGCGAGGCGCACGAGGAGCAGGTGGCGACCCTGCTCGAAACCCTCGGCGGGATCGGCGCGCAGATCGGCTATCCGGCCTTCGGCGTACGCCTGACCGACGACTGGCAGGTGGCCGCGCAGACCGACGCCGATCTCCTGCTGCTCGGCGACTGGCCGCAGGCGCTGCGCGAGCGCGCCGACCTCGAGGTGAAGCTGGCGGCGCCCTACGACCGGTTGCTCGCCGGCCGGACGGTGCGGGCGCAGCCCACCGGCCGGCAGCTCGAGGGCGGGGTCGCGCCGCAGGCGGCGGTGGAGATCGCCGCCGAGGCGCCGATCGCCGCGGTGGTGGGCATGCAGTCGCCGCAGCACGTCGGGCGCAGCATCGTCGCCCTGCTCGCCGCGCAGCCGGCCGACTACGCCCTGCTGCGCGGCGCCCTGGCCGACAGCGGCTCGCGCGAGGCGCTGGCCGGTTCGCTGGCGCTGATCCGCAGCAGCGGGGTGAGCAGCCAGTTCGTCGGCGAGCCGTATTACGTCGGCCAGCTGCCGTGGTGGCTGCTGCTCTGGTTCCACCTGACCGGCCATCCGGTGCTGATGGCCGCGGTGGCGGCGCTGACCATCGTGCTCGGCGCCGTGCTGGTCTGGGTCCTGCTGCGCGCCGTGGCGCGCCGCCGCCTGGAGAAGGCTTGAACATGGGACGCTGGCTCTGTGCCGTGCTGCTCGCCCTGACGGTCCTGCCGGTGGGCGCCGCCGACTGCGCCTGGCCGGCCTGGCAGCGCTTCCGCGAGGCGCTGGTGAGCGCCGACGGGCGGGTGATCGACCGCTCCTCGCCGCGCCAGGTCACCACCTCGGAAGGACAGGCCTACGCGCTGTTCTTCGCCCTGGTGGCCGACGACCGCGGCGGCTTCGCCCGCCTGCTGCGCTGGACCGAGAGCAACCTGGCCGGCGGCGACCTGCGCCGCCACCTGCCGGCCTGGCAGTGGGGCAAGGCCGACGACGGCCGCTGGCGGGTGCTTGACGACAACAACGCCAGCGACGCCGACCTGTGGCTGGCCTACAGCCTGCTCGAGGCCGGCCGTCTGTGGCGGCGGCCGGACTACGCCCGGCTCGGCCAGGACCTGCTCTGGCGCAGCGCGGCGCAGACCCTGCAGTCGCTGCCGGGGCTCGGCCTGATGCTGCTGCCGGGCGACCGCGGCTTCGTCTCCGAGGCCGGCTGGCGGCTCAACCCCAGCTACCTGCCGCCGCAGCTCCTGCAGCGCTTCGCCGACCTGGCGCCGGTCTGGGCCGAGCTGGCCGACGATACCGCCCGACTGCTGCGCGAGGGCGCGCCCAAGGGGCTGGCTCCCGACTGGCTGCTGTGGCGGCGCGGGCAGGGCTGGGCCGCCGATCCCGAGCACGGCCGCGAGGGCGACTACGACGCCATCCGCGTCTACCTGTGGCTGGGCATGCTGGCCGACGACGCGCCCGGCCGCGCCGCGCTGCAGAAGCACTTCGCGCCCATGGCCGAGCTGGTCGCCGCCCGCGGCACGCCGCCGGAGCGCATCGACGCCGCCGACGGTCGCGCCGAAGGGCAGGGCCCGGTGGGCTTCTCCGCCGCCCTGCTGCCGCTGCTGGCGCACCTGGCGCCGGCCGCCCACGCCGTCCAGCGCGAGCGCCTGGCGCATCAGCCGGCCGCCGCGGACGCCTACTACGACCAGGTGCTGACCCTGTTCGGCGGCGGCTGGGACGACGGCCGCTTCCGCTTCGCCGGCGACGGTCGCCTGCTGCCGGCCTGGGAGTCGATATGCGCACGCTAGCCCCGCTGCTGCTCTGCGCGGCGCTGCTGCCGCCGGCCGCGGCGCAGCCGCGCGCCCTCTCGGCCGACGAGCAGCGCGCCTGGCTGCTCGGCCAGGTCCGCCTGGGCGAGGCGCTGGAGCGCGACGATCTGGTCGACGGCGCCCTCGAGCGCCTGCAGGAGCTGCAGAGCGACGATCCCGAGGCCGAGCTCGCCGCGGCGCGCCTGGCGATCCGCCGCGGCGACCTGGAAGCGGCACGGCGCGACCTCGACGGCTTGCTGCACCAGGCGCCCGAATCGCCCGCCGGACGACAGGCGCGGGTGCTGCTCAGGCTGGCCGAACCGGCGGGCCGCCAGGCCCTGCAGGAGGCCCGCCTGCTGGCCGCCAGCGGGCGTCTGGCCGAGGCCCGCGCGGCCTACGACCGGCTCCTCGAAGGCCAGCCGCCGAGTCTCGAACTGGCGCTGGAGTACTGGCGCCTGCGCAGCCGCCAGGACGGCGAACGTGCCCTGGCGGTGGAACGGCTCGGCGAGCTGGAGCGGCTCTACCCGGAGCACGCAGGCCTGCACCAGACCCTGGCCGATCTGCTGTTCGACGAAGGCCGCCCCGACGAGGCCCGGCGCCTGCTCCACGAGCTGGCCGAGGACCCGCAGGCGAGCAAGGCCGCCTCGCAGCGCGAATACCAGTATCTCGCCGAGCAGCCGGCGAGCGCCGCCAGCGTCGCCGCCTGGCAGGAGTTCGTCCGGCGCTACCCGGATTCTCCGCTGCTGGCCGAGGCGCGGGCGACCCTCGACGCCCAGCGCCGGCTGATCGCCGACCCGGCCTGGCAGGCCGGCCAGCGCGGTCTGGCGCTGCTGGAGCAGGGCGATGCGCCGGGCGCCGAAGCCGAGCTGCGCCGCGCCCTGCGCGGCCGGCCGGAGGATGCCGGGCTGCACGGGGCGTTGGGTCTGGCGCTGGTGCGCCAGGGCCGTCACGGCGAAGCCCTGGGCGCCTTCGCCGAGGCGCACCGGCTGGAGCAGAACACCCGGCTGATCGACAAGTGGCGCGATCTCTACGATTCCACGCGCTACTGGGCGCTGCTGGAGCAGGCCGAATCGGCGCAGCCGGAACAGGCCGCCTCGCTCTACCGTCAGGCCCGCCAGCTGCGCCCGCAGGGCCCCGAGGCGCTGGTCGGCCTGGCCGCTCTGGCGCAGGCCCGTGGGCAGACGGCCGAGGCCGAGAGCCTGCTGCTGCAGGCCCATCGCCTGGAGCCGGGCAACCGCGCGACCCTGTGGGGCCTGTTCAAGCTGTACCGCAGCCAGTCGGCGGAGCGCGCGCTGGCCTTCCTGGACAGCCTGCCGCCCGACCAGCAGGCGCTCTTCGCCGACGCCCAGCGCGGGCTGCGCGGCGAGCGCCTGCAGGCCGAGGCCGAAGCCGCCGCCGCGCGCGGCGACCTGCGCCGCGTCGGCGAACTGCTGACGGCGGCGCGACGTTTGACGCCGGACGATCCCTGGCTGGCCTACCGGCTGGCCGGCAACCTGCGCGAGCAGGGCCGGCCGGCCACGGCCGACGCGGTGTTCGCCGATCTGCTGGAGCGGCGGGGCGGCGACCCGCAGGCGCGCTATGCCCATGCCCTGTACCTGGCCTCCGGCGAGCGCGACGACGAAGCCCTGGCCAGCCTGGCGGCGCTGCCGCGCAGCGCCTGGGACGAAGGCATCGGGCAACTGGCCGCGCGCCTGCGCCACCGCCAGCTGCTGGCCCGCGCCGAGGCCCTGCGCGCCGCCGGGCAGGAGCCGGCCGCCATCGCCCTGCTCGAAGGGCAGGCCGAGATCGCCGACGACGATCTGCTGCGCCTGGCCGACTGGGCCCGGCAGCGCGACCAGCCGGGCGCGGCGCTGGAGTATTTCCAGCGGGTGCTGCAGCGCGATCCGCAGCAGCCGGAGGCGCGCCTCGGTCGCATCGAGAGCTGGATCGACCTCGGCTGGCTGGGGCCGGCCCGCCGCGAGCTGCTCCGCTCGCCGCCGGCGTTCGCCGCCGACCAGCGCAACGCCCGCCGCCGCTTGGCCAACGCCTGGGCCGCGGTGGGCGAGCCGGCGCGCGGCCGGGAGCTGTTCGAGCAACTGCTGGCCGAGCCGGTCGCCGACGATCCGCTGCTGCTGCGCGACGCCGCGCGGCTGCAGGAGGGCCCGGCGCCGCAGCGCGCTCTCGACCTCTACGCCCGCGCCCTGCAGGCCACCGGCGTGCTGACCCCGGAGCAGGCGGCGCCGCGCGACGACCGCGCGCTGACCCGCGCCAGCCGGCCGCAGGAGGGCGACGACTGGCTCGCGCGCAGCCTGCGCGGCTCGGTCGACACCCTCTACCAGGCGCAGAACCCGACCCTGCGCGTGCAGCACGACTTCGGCTGGCGCAGCTCCAGCGTGACTCCGGGGATATCCGACCTGAAGTTCGACACCACCATGCTCCAGCTCGACCTGCCGCTGGCCGGCGGACGGGCCTTCCTGCGCGCCGAGGAAGTGCAGATGGACGCCGGCCGCTTCGACACCGACGCCGACGGCCGCCACACCCAGCTCTACGGCACCTGCGCCTTTCCCGGGCTGCAGGGCTGCCGCGGCACCCGTCCGCAGGACAGCGGCACCACCGTGGCGGTCGGCTGGCAGAACGAGCGCTGGTCCGTCGATCTCGGTCACTCGCCGCTGGGCTTCACGGTCGGCAACTGGCTGGGCGGGGCCAGCTATTCCTGGGACTACGCCGGCCTGGGCTGGACGCTGACCGCCTCGCGCCGGCCGCTGACCAACTCGCTCTTGTCCTACGCCGGCGCCGTCGACCCGCGCACCGGCACCCATTGGGGCGGGGTCACCGCCAGCGGCGCCAGCCTCGGCCTGAGCTACGACCACGGCGGCCGCCACGGCGTCTGGGCCGACTTCGGCCAGCACTGGCTGCGCGGGCTGAACGTCGCCGACAACCGGCGCACCCGGGTGATGAGCGGCTACTACTACAAGCTCGTCGACCGGGTCGACCAGCGCCTGCGCATCGGCACCAACGCCATGTTCTGGCACTTCGACAAGGACCTCGGCGAATACAGCCTCGGCCAGGGCGGCTATTACAGTCCGCAGCGCTGGTTCTCGGTGGGCCTGCCGGTCTCCTACGCCTGGCGCGACGCCGACTGGTCGCTGCTGCTGGAAGGGGCGGTGAGCCGCTCGTGGTCGCACAGCAGCTCCAGCGAGTATTACCCGCTGACCGATCTGGTGGCGCAGAGCGGGCTCGACCCGCAGGCTCTCGCTTCCGGCTATGGTCGGGCGGGAGGCAACGGCGGCACCCTCGGCTACCGCTTCGGCGGCAAGCTGGAGCGCCGCCTGAGCGATCACTGGGTGCTCGGCGGCGGCTTCGAGTGGCAGCACAGCCCGGACTACGCCCCCAGCCAGGCGCAGGTCTACCTGCGCTACACCTTCGAGCCCTGGCAGGGCGCCCTGCCGTCCGGCACCGACTCGCTGCAGGCCTACGGCGACTTCAAGTGAGGGAAGGGGCGTAAAATCTGCTAACAATGCCCGGGCGCGCCTCGAAGGCGTCTGGGTCATAATCGGCCGGATGGTTTCCGAGGAGTTTCGATGAGTCCTACCAGCAGCGCCCAGTCCGAAGGCGAAAAGATTCTCGTCGTCGACGACGATCCCCGTCTGCGCCGCCTGCTCGAGCGTTTCCTCGCCGAGCAGGGCTACCGCGTGCGCGCGGTGGAGAACGTCGAGCAGATGGACCGCATGCTCGGCCGCGAGCTGTTCAACCTGGTGGTGCTCGACCTGATGCTGCCCGGCGAGGACGGCCTGTCCGCCTGCCGCCGCCTGCGCGAAGGCGGCAACCAGGTGCCGATCATCATGCTCACCGCCAAGGGCGACGAGTCCAGCCGCATCCACGGCCTGGAGCTGGGCGCCGACGACTACCTGGCCAAGCCGTTCAACCCGCGCGAGCTGCTGGCGCGGATCAAGGCGGTGCTGCGCCGCCAGGCGCCGCTGGTGCCCGGCGCGCCGGCCAGCGAGGACGAGGTGGTGACCTTCGGCGACTACCAGCTGTCCCTGGCCACCCGCGAGCTGAAGAAGGGCGACCAGGTGCACATGCTGACCACCGGCGAGTTCGCCGTGCTCAAGGCGCTGGTGCAGCACGCCCGCGAGCCGCTGACCCGCGACAAGCTGATGAACCTGGCCCGCGGCCGCGAGTGGGACGCCCTCGAGCGCTCCATCGACGTGCAGATCTCCCGCCTGCGCCGGATGATCGAGCCGGACCCGTCCAAGCCGCGCTACATCCAGACGGTCTGGGGCGTCGGCTACGTCTTCGTGCCGGACGGCGTCAAGGCGTAGGCCGGCGCGCTCCTCTCCATCCTCCGACAGGGCGACGCTCCCGGCAGGGCGCCGCCGATCCCGTGACTGCCTGGTTCCATCGATGAAAACCCCGGTCTGGTTCCCGCAAAGCTTCTTCGCCCGCACCCTGTGGATGGTGCTGATCGTGGTGCTGTTCTCCAAGGTGCTGACCGTGGTCTACCTGATGATGAACGAGGACCTCCTGGTCGACCGCCAGTACAGCCACGGCGCGGCGCTGACCCTGCGCGCCTACTGGGCGGCGTCCCCCGAGGACCGCCCGCGCATCGCCACGGCGGCCGAGCTGCAGACGGTGACCCAGGAAGGCGTGCCGCCGACCGAGTACCACTGGCCCTACAGCGAGATCTTCCAGCGCCAGATGCAGGAGGAGCTGGGGCCGGACACCCAGGTACGGGTGCGCGGGCAGCCCACCCCGGCGCTTTGGGTGATGGCACCGAGCCTCGGGGCGGACTGGATCCGCGTGCCCATGTACCCGCACCCGCTGCGCGGCCAGCGGATCTGGAACGTGCTCGGCTGGTTCCTCGGCATCGGTCTCCTGTCCACCGCGGCTTCCTGGATCTTCGTCCGCCTCCTGAGCGCTCCGCTCAAGCAGCTGGTGTCCGCCGCCCGGCAGATCGGCCAGGGCCGCAGCGTGCGCTTGCCGGTCAGCGACAGCCCGAGCGAAATGACCGAGCTGTACCGCGCCTTCAACCAGATGTCCGAGGACGTCGAGCAGGCCGGCCGCGAGCGCGAGCTGATGCTCGCCGGCGTGTCCCACGACCTGCGCACGCCGCTGACCCGGCTGCGCCTTTCCCTGGAACTGCTCGGAGGCGACTCCGAACTGACCGAGGACATGGTCCGCGACATCGAGGACATGGACGCCATCCTCGACCAGTTTCTCGCCTTCATCCGCGACGGCCGCGACGAGCCGCTGGAGACCCTCGACCTCGGCGAACTGGTGCGCGAGGTGGCGGCACCGTTCAACCAGGGCGGGCAGAGCGTACGCCTGTGCCTGAAGCCGATCCCGCCGTTCCCCCTGCGCCGGGTGTCGATCAAGCGCCTCTTGGCCAACCTGATCCAGAACGCCCTGCGCCACGGCGGCGAGCAGGTCGAGGTCGCCGCCTACGTGGCCGGCGACCACAGCGCGCCCTACGTGGTCCTCAGCGTGCTGGACCGCGGCCCCGGCATCGACGCGGCGGAAATGGGCGAGATCTTCAATCCCTTCATCCGTGGCGACCGCGCCCGCGGCGGCAAGGGCACCGGCCTGGGTCTGGCCATCGTCAAGCGCATCGCTGCCCAGCACGGCGGCAGCGTCGAACTGCGCAACCGCCCCGGCGGCGGCCTGGAGGCGCGGGTGCGCCTGCCCCTCGGGCTGATGCTGCCGCGCGACGCGGACTGACCGGCGTTCGGCGGTAAGGCAAAGTCCCAAGAGGTGTGGCGTTTTGCCGCATACCAAGGTGCTATGGCTACTTGCCACTGTTAGCCCCTTCAGTAGACTGCGCGCGTCATCTCCCGCAGGGAACGCGCATGTTCAGATCGATCCTCACGGCTTCCGCCGCCTGCTGTCTTCTCGCCGGCGGAGCCGCCCGCGCCGAGGCGTCGGCCGAGGCCTTGGCGCTGGCCGATCCCCTGCTGTCATCGTCTCCCGCAGAGGCTTCGAGCGCTTCGGCGGACGAGGCGCGCGGCGTGCTGCGCGCCCGCGACCAGGCCATGCTGTCCGGCGAGCTGGCCGGGCGCATCCTGGAGATGCCCTTCGCCGAGGGGCAGTCCTTCGACAAGGGCGACGTGCTGGTGCGTTTCGACTGCAGCGCCTACCAGGCCCAGCTGCGCGCCGCCGAGGCGGGAGCGCGCGCCGCCGGTGAGGAACTGGCGCACAACCGCCAGCTGGCCTCCTACAACTCGGTGGGCCGTTTCGAGGTGGCGCTGGCCGAGGCGCGGCACGCCGAGGCCCAGGCCCAGGCCCAGGTCCATCAGGTGCAGGTCAAGCGCTGCACGCTGAACGCACCCTTCGCCGGCCGGGTGGTGGCGCGCAAGGTCCAGCCCCACGAGAGCGTCGCGGCCGGCACGCCGCTGCTGGAGGTGGTGGACAACCGCAGCCTGGAGATCCACCTGCTGATCCCCTCGCGCTGGCTGAGCCGTTTCCGGCCCGGCGACGCCTTCACCTTCACCCCCGACGAGACCGGCCAGCCGCTGCGTGCCGAGGTCAAGCGGCTCGGTGCGCGGATCGACGAGGGCAGCCAGATGCTGCTGCTGATCGGCAGCCTGCCGGCCGATGCCCAGGGCCTGCTGGCCGGCATGAGCGGCACGGCGCGATTCGCGGCCAAGCCATGAACGCCCCTGCCGCCCAGGCCGAGCAGATCTTCGCCCAGTTCCTCCTGCTCGAGCGTCAGGCCCGGGCGGCGACGGACAGCGGGCAACTGGCCTACGCCCTGGTCAACGACGGCCAGGCGCTGTTCGGCTTCCGCCACGCGGCGCTGCTGATCGCCGGCCGGGTGCGCGCGCTCAGCGGCGTCAGCCAGGTGGAGCCCAACGCGCCCTTCGTGGCCTTCGTCGAGCGTGCCGCGGCGCAATTGCTGGCCCAGGGGAGGCTAGCCGAGGTCGGGGTGGTGGCCCCTTCCTGGCTGGACGCCCAGACCCAGGCCGACTGGCGCGAGCTGTCCGCCGCCGAAGCCTTCTGGCTGCCCCTCAAGGACCGCCGCGACGAGGTCTTCGGCGGTCTCTGGCTGGCTCGTGAGCGGGTCTGGAGTCCGGCCGAGCAGGCGCTGCTGGCCCAGCTCGGCGACACCTACGCCCACGCCTGGCTGGCCTTGCAGCCGCGCCAGCCGTGGCGTCTGCGCTGGCCGCGCCGACGCGTGCTGGCGCTGGGGGCGGCGCTGTCGCTCGGCCTGCTGCTGCCGGTGCGCCAATCGGTGCTGGCGCCGGCCGAGGTCGTGCCGCTCGGCGGTCGGGTGGTGGCCGCGCCGCTGGACGGGGTGGTCGGCGAATTCCTGGTCAAGCCCAACCAGCCAGTGCGCGCCGGCGACCGGCTGCTGCGTTTCGACGACACCACCCTCAGGGCGCAGGCCGACGTCGCCGAGCGGGCCCTGGGCGTGGCCGAGGCGGAACTCAAGGCCAATGCCCAGCGCGCCTTCGCCGACGCCGAGTCGAGCGCACGCCTGGATCTGTTGGCCGCGCGGGTCGAGCAGAAGCGCGCCGAGCGGGATTACGCCCGCGATCTGCTGGCGCGCAGCGAGCTGCGTGCCGAGCGCGACGGCATCGCGGTGTTCGCCGACGCCGAGCGCTGGACCGGCAAGCCGGTGCAGACCGGCGAGCGCCTGCTGGAGCTGGCCGATCCGGCTCAGGCCGAGCTGCGCATCGAGCTGCCGGTGGGTGACGCCATCGATCTGGCGCCGGGCGCCGAAGTCGCCCTGTTCCTCGACAGCGACCCGCTGCACCGCCACGAGGCCCGTCTGGAGCGCCAGGCCTACGAGGCCGAGACCTCGGCCGCCGGCCAACTGGCCTACCGGCTGGATGCCTCTTTCGCCGCGGCGGCGCCGCGCATCGGCCTGCGCGGCACCGCCAAGCTGTACGGCGAGCGGGTGCCGCTGGGGCTGTTCCTGCTGCGCCGGCCGCTGGCCGCCCTGCGTCAGAGCGTGGGCCTGTAGATGATGCTGCCGCCCCTGCGCCCCGACCTGCAGCTCTCGTCCGCCGCCCCGGCAGCGGACGGCGCACCGCAGTGGACCCTGGCCGACCCCCTGCGCGGTCGCTATTTCAAGTTGGGCGCCGATGCCATCCGGCTGCTGCGCCACTGGGCGCAGGGCGAGACGGTGCAGGTGCTGGCGGCGGCCAACGCCGAGCCGGGCGCGCCGCTGGACGAGGCCATGCTGGAAGAGCTGCTGCGCTTCCTGCGCGGCCACGACCTGATCGTCGGCCAGGACGCCGAGCAGCGCGCCGGCTATGCCCGCAAGGTCGCCGCCCAGCGCCAGGGGCCGCTGCAGCGCCTGCTGCACCATTACCTGTTCTTCCGCATTCCCCTGTGGCGGCCCGACCCTTTCCTCGAACGCACCTGGCCCTGGCTGGAGCGCCACGGTCCGCGCCTGCTGCGCTACGGCCTGCCGGCGGTGGGCGGGCTCGGGCTGCTGCTGGCGGCCCGCGACTGGGAGCGCTTCGTCGCCACCTTCCCGCACCTGTTCAGCCTGGGCGGGCTGCTGGCCTTCGGCGCCGCTCTGCTGTTCGCCAAGCTCTGCCACGAGTTCGGCCACGCCTACATGGCCAAGCGCGCCGGCTGCCGTGTGCAGAGCATGGGGCTGGCCTTCATGGTCCTGCTGCCGCTGTTCTACACCGACGTCAGCGACGCCTGGCGGGTGAACGATCGCCGTTCGCGGCTCCTGATCGGCGCCGGCGGCGTGCTCGCCGAGCTGCTGCTGGCCTGCCTTGCGCTGCTGGCCTGGTCGCTGCTGCCCGACGGCCCGGCGCGCAGCGCGGCCTTCCTGCTGGCCAGCGCCACCTGGATCACCACCCTGCTGGTCAACCTCAACCCCTTCATGCGTTTCGACGGCTACTTCCTGCTCAGCGATCTGTGGGGAGTGGACAACCTCCAGGCGCGGGCCTTCGCCCTCTGCCGCTGGCGTCTGCGCGAGGCGCTGTTCGGCTTCGCCGAGCCGATGCCCGAGCCCTGGCCGGCCGGCCTGCGCCGGCGCCTGCTGCTGTGGGGCTACGGTGCCTGGCTGTGGCGCGCCGTGCTGTTCTTCGGCATCGCCCTGACCGTCTACCACCTGTTCTTCAAGCTGCTGGGCCTCTTCCTGATGCTGGTCGAGCTGACCTGGTTCATCGGCCTGCCGGTGTTCCACGAAGGGCGCGAATGGTGGCGCCGCCGCCAGGAGGCGCAGCGCGGCCGTAGCCTGGTCAGCGGCGCCGTGCTGTGCGCCGGGCTGGCGCTGCTGGCGCTGCCCTGGCGCGGCGGCGTGGAGCTGCCGGCGGTGCTCGAGGCGTCCCGCGCCACGGCCCTGCACGCGCCGCTGCCGGCGCGCCTCAAGCGCCTGCACGTGACGGACGGCCAGCCGGTGGAGCAGGGCGCCCTGCTGATCGAGCTGGAGTCGCCCGACCTGGACGCGAAACAGACCATCGCCCGCCGCGAGATCGAGCTGCTGCAGCTGCAACTGCGCCGCCAGGCCGGACGCAGCGAGACGGTGGCCGACGTCGGCGTGCTTGAACAGCGCCTGGCCGAGGCGCTGGCCGAATACCGCGGCCTGGCCGCCCAGCGCCAGCGCCTGCAACTGCGCGCCGCGCAGGCCGGCACGGTGCGCGATCTGGCGCGGGATCTGACCCCCGGCCGCTGGCTGGCGCCGCAGACGGTGCTGCTGCGGGTGGTCGAGCCCGGCCTGCGCCTGCGCGGCTATCTGGAGGAGGCGGCGCTGTGGCGGGTCGAGGCCGGAGCCGAGGGGCGCTTCGTTGCCGACGACCCGACCCGGGCGGCACTGCCGGTGCGGCTTGCCGAGGTGGATGCCACCGGCGCCGCCCACCTGGAGCTGGAGGCCCTCGCCTCGGACCGCGGCGGCCCCATCGCCGTGCGCCGCGATGAGCAGCAGCGGGCCGTGCCCGTGCAGGGGCAGTACGGCGTCAGGCTGGAATTGCGGGATGCCTTCCCCGCACCGGCCCGTCCCCTGCGTGGGGTGGTGGTGCTGGAAGGCGAGGGAGAGTCGTTGCTGGGGCTCGTCGGGAGACGGCTGGCGGCGCTGGGAATCCGCGAGAGCGGCTTCTGAGCCGCAGTGCCTGCCGCGACGAGGCGGCAGGCGGTGGTGAGGCGCTCAGGGGCGAGACGGAAAGATGCCCTCGGTGGCGATGCACAGGGTCATGCCGAGCTGTGGCGGCAGGGTCGACACGGGCTGATTGCCGCCGGCCAGGGTGGCGGTGAGCCCGCCCAGGGCGACCTGGGTGCCGCTGGTGCCGGCCGGAGCGTAGGTCGGCACCTGGGTCGTGCTCGAGCGATCTCCGGTGTTGGTGACCGCCAGGAGACTGCCGGCGGAGGGGATCTTCTGGGTGCCGTTGGCCTGCAGAGCGTTGAGGGTCACGTTGAGGTTGCTGGCAGGCAGGTTGTTGGCGCCCAGGGCGACCGACTCGGCGCCGCGCTGCTGGCCCAGGGTCACGGGCGAGAGGCCTGCAGCCTGTCCGACGTTCACCACCGAGCGCCCTTGGAGGTTGGGCAGGGCGAAGGTCGTCTGGCCATCCCCGCCGTAGGTGGTGCCCAGCAGCGCGAAAAGCGCCGAGTTCTGGGAGATCGACAGCAGTGCGCCGTTCGCCGGAGCGTAGCCCCGCGGGCAGAAGTTGGAGGCGAAGGTGCAGACCTCGCCGATATAGGGTTCGGAGCCGCAGGCGTGGGCGCTACCCGAGGCCGCCAGGGCCAGCAGGGCCGCGGCTGTTTTGAGCTTGGTGTCGATGATCATGTGTCCGTTACTCGTTTTCGTTTTTGCGGTCCGCGCCTCACCGGTGCCCGGCAGTGGGCGCCGGGGGGGACGCGGGAGCTCCATGGGTGAGCCGGCGCCCGAGGCGCTGGCGCGCGCATTCAAGAGGAGGGGGCGGGCGAAGGCAAGGAATGCGCTGCAGGTAGTGCGAAAAATGCCAAGCGCATCGAGTACTCGAATAGTGGCAATTTAACATTAAAGAACGTATGGTTATTGGTGGCTCCGTGGGCCTGCAGCAGGCACCCGCCGTTAACCGAACCGCTTTCGCGCATTGACAAGGAGAACAAGAATGGAGTGGCTGAAGCGCATCATCGGCACTTCCCGGCGTACCCCCACCAGCACCCGCGTGCCGCAGACATCCGGTGCCCTGATCCGCGCGCTCGAACCGCGCATGATGTTCGACGGAGCCGCCGTCGCTACCACCGTGGATGCGGCCCAGACCGCCGACGCGACCCAGACCGATGCGAGCGCTTCGGACCCGACCACCGACCAGGCCTCCGCTCCTTCCGCAGCGCAGCCGGATGGCTCGGGCGTGGCGACCACAGGGCCGCAGGTGGTGTTCATCGACAGCCGGCTGGACGGCTATCAGCAGCTGCTCGGCGCCATCCGGGGCGATGTGGAAGTGGTGGTGCTGGACGGTAGCGGCAATGCCCTGGAGCAGATGGCGCAATGGGCAGAAAGCCACCAGGGCTATTCGGCGATTCACCTCGTCGGCCACGGCAGCAGCGGCTCGCTGCAACTGGGCGACCTGTGGCTGCAGGAAGGCACGATCGCCGAACAGCAGCCACTGCTCGCCCAGCTGGGCGCCGCGCTGAGCACGGACGGCGACATCCTGCTCTACGGCTGCGACGTGGCGGCCGGCAGCCAGGGGGTCAGTTTCGTCGATGCCCTGGCCGCGGCCACAGGGGCCGACGTCGCCGCCTCGACCGATGCCACCGGCAGCACCTCGCGCGGTGGCGACTGGGAGCTGGAATACCGGAGCGGCAATGTCGAGGCGCCGCTGGTCCTGGATACGCAGCAACTGGCCGGCACGGACATCCTCCTGGCGCTGCCGAGCAACGGCGTCAAGGATCTGACCGAGTTGACCTCGTCCGACAGCTTCTTTCCCGGCTTCACGCTGGTCACGAGCAATCCCCTGCTGGGTGACCCCGGTGATAACACCCTCGCCGTCAATGGCGTCTACCTGGACTCCATGCCGGGCGAGTTGTCCGGCTATTTCGCCGTGAGTGCCGATGGCTCGAACCTCGGCAGCTTCGACCTGACCGGCATCCACTTTGCCAAGTACACCAATGACGGCAATTTCACCTTCACGGTGACCGGCTACAAGCCGGGTGGCGGCGAAGTGACGACCACTTTCACGACTTTCAGTGGCTCCAACTCCTTCTCTTCGGGGACTTACACCAATTTCACCGGTATCACCGGCTTCAGAATCCAGATCGACGGCGATTTTCTCAACACCAGCAACGTTACCTTCGACAGCTTCACCGTTGCCAACGTCGCGGCTCCGGACGTAGCCCCCAGTCTCGTCGCTACCGGCAGCAACCCCACCTTCACCGAGAAGGGCAGCGCGGTCGATCTGTTCAGCGGCGTTTCGGCCCTCACCAACGACAGCGGCCAGACCTTTACCGGCATGACCCTGACGGTGGCCAACCTCGGCAACGGGACGAGCGAGAAGCTCAATATCGCCGGCACCGATATCCCCCTCGTAGTAAGCAACGGCTCCATTGCCGGCATCGGCTCCTATGACATCTCCCAGACCGGGAACACCGTCAACATCACCCTGTCCGGCTTGAGTCTCAGCGAGACCCAGATGAGCGCGCTGATCGACGGCATGACCTACCGCAATGCCAGCAACGATCCGACGGGCGCCAGCCGTGTGGTGACCATCACGAGCCTCACCGATAGCGGCTACAACAACAGCCACACGGTCACGACCGCCAGCTCCACCGTGTCCATCGCCCCGGTCAACGACGCGCCGAGCCTGAGCGTGCCGTCGAGCATCCATGTGACCGAGGACGTCGCCAGTCCGCTCACCGGCCTCTCCTTCGGCGATGCGGATGCCGGCGGCAACAGCGTCACCGTCGTCCTGTCGGAGGCCAGCGGTCTCGGCACCCTGGCCGCGGTCAGCGGCGGCGGTGTCACGGTGAGCGGCTCCGGCAGCGCCTCCCTGTCCCTGAGCGGAAGCATCGCGGCCCTCAACGCCTTCGTCGCCGCCGGCAATCTCACCTACACCACCGCCAGCAATGCCACCGCCGATGCGACCCTGCTGGTCAGCATCGACGACGGCGGCAATACGGGCTCCGGCGGGGCCAAGTCTGCCAACACCCAGATTGCCCTGCAGGTCGATGCCGTCAACGACGCCCCCAGCGTGACCGTGTCGGGCTCCCAGACGGTCGTCGAGGATATTCCCACGCCCCTGGGCGGCATCGTCTTCAGCGACGTGGACGCCGGCAGTGGCAACGTCACCGTCATCCTGTCGGAAGTCGACGATCTCGGCTCCCTGGCTGCGGTCAGCGGCGGCAATGTCACGGTGAGCGGCTCCGGCAGCACCCAGCTGACCCTGAGCGGGAGCATCGCCGACATCAACGCCTTCATCGCCGCCGGCAATGTGACCTACACCACCGCCAGCAATGCCAACATCGATGTGAGGCTGCTGGTCAGCATCGACGACGGCGGCAATACGGGCTCCGGCGGGGCCAAGGTCACCAACAGGATGGTTTACCTGCAGGTCGTTGCCGTCAACGACCCGCCCGCCTTGATCGCGACCGGCGGCACGCCCACCTACACCGAGAACGGCAGTGCGGTGGACCTGTTCAGCGGCGTCGGTGTAGGCGCCGGCGACTCCGGCCAGGCCATCACCGGACTGACCCTGACGGTCGCCAACCTGGCAGACGGCTCCCAGGAAATCCTCACCATCGAAGGCACGGACATCCCGCTGATCGACGGCTTCTCCACCACGACCGCCGTCACCGGGATGACCGCGAGCGTCAGCCTCGTCGGCGGCACGGCGACCGTGACGCTGAGCAAGGCGAGTGGCCTCTCGGCGTCGAGCACGTACGACCTGGTGAACGGCATCACGTACCGCAACGAAAGCGACGCTCCCAGTACGGCGACCCCGCGCGTAGTGACCCTGACCAGCATCACCGACAACGGCGGCACCGCCAATGGTGGCATCGATACTGCCGCCCTCTCGATAGCGGCCACGGTGACCGTGGCGGCGACGAACGATGCGCCGACCCTGTCGGCCGGCGCCTTCTCCCTGACCGGCACCGACGAGGACCATGCCTCGAATGGCACCGCCGTTTCCGCGCTGCTGAGCGGTCTTGGCTACGGCGATGGGGACGGGCCCGGACAAAGTGGTATCGCCATCGGCGGGGCGACGGGCAACGGCATCTGGCAGTATTCCACCGACGGCAGCACCTGGACCGACCTCGGCACGGTGTCCGCCAGCAGCGCGCTGCTGCTGTCCGCCAGCAGCCAGCTGCGCTACGTGCCGGACGGCAGGAACGGCGAAACCGCGACCCTGAGCCTCCGTGCCTGGGACCAGACCAGCGGGACGGCTTCGGCCACCGGCGTCCGCAGCTTTGCCGATACCGCCAGCAACGGCGGCAGCACCGCCTTCTCGTCCTCGACCGCCACCGCGAGCCTGCTGGTGAGCCCGGTCAACGATGCGCCGTCGATCATTACCGCCTCGGTCTGGATGAGCCCGACGAACGAGGATACCCCGACCGCCTCGCTCAGCATCTCCGACCTGTTGGGAGCCTTGAACAGGACCGACGTGGACAACGGGGCGCTGTCGGGGGTCGCGATCACCTCCGCCACCTCCAACGGCAACTGGCAGTACAGCAACGACGGTGGTGCGAGCTGGGCCGATTTCGGCAGCGTCAGCGACAGCGCGGCGCTCCTGCTCGACAGCTCGGCCCTCATCCGCTATCAGCCCGATGGCATCCATGGCGAGACCGCCAGCTTCGCCCTCAAGGCCTGGGACCAGAGCAGCGGCACGGCTTCCACCAACGCCGTTCGTTCGACCGGCGACACGACCTCGGGCAGCGCCTATTCGAGCGCGACGGTACCCTTCACCCTCGTGGTCACCGAGGTCGCGGACGCAACGGTGGTGACCACCAGCGGCGGTTCGGCGACCTTCATCGAGGCCGACGGCGCCGGGTCGATCCCCGTGGCCATCGACCCGGGCCTCACCCTGAGCGATCCGGACAGCGCCACCCTGGCCAGCGCCACGGTGACCATCAGCGGAAACTTCTACTCCGGGCAGGACCTGCTGTCCTTCGTCAACGACGGCAGCACCATGGGCAACATCGTGGCGAGCTACGATGCCGGCACCGGCACGCTGACCCTGACTTCGGCCGGCGCCAGCGCCAGCCTCGGCCAATGGCAGGCCGCCCTGCGCGCCGTCAGCTACGGCAACAGCTCGGAGACGCCGAATACCGCCACGCGCGTCATCGCCTTCTCGGTCAACGACGGCGGCGTCTCCAGCAACTCGGCGACCCGGCTGGTCGGCGTGGTCGACACCAACGACACGCCGAGCCTGAGCATGCCGTCGAGCATCCGCGTGACCGAGGACATCGCCAGTCCGCTCACCGGCCTCTCCTTCGGCGATGCGGACGCCGGCGGCGGCAGCGTCACCGTCGTCCTGTCGGAGGCCAGCGCTCTCGGCTCCCTGGCCGCGGTCAGCGGCGGCAATGTCACGGTGAGCGGCTCCGGCAGCGCCTCCCTGACCTTGAGCGGGAGCATCGCCGACCTCAACGCCTTCGTCGCCGCCGGCAACGTCACCTACACCACCGCCAGCAATGCCACCGCCGATGCGAGCCTGCTGGTCAGCATCGACGACGGTGGCAATACGGGTTCCGGTGGGGCCAAGCTCGCCAGCACCCAGATTGTCCTGCAGGTCGATGCCGTCAACGACGCCCCCGGCGTGACCGTGCCGGTCTCCCAGACGGTCGTCGAGGATGTGCCCTCGCCCCTGAGCGGCATCGTCTTCGACGACGTGGACGCCGGCAGTGGCAGCGTCACCGCGACCCTCTCGGTCTCCAGCGGCACGTTGGCCGCCAGTGGCGGCGGCACCGTCACGGTAGCCGGCAGCGGCACCGCGATCCTGACCCTGAACGGCACGCTGGCCGATCTCAATGCGTTCATCTCCGGCAACGGCGTGAGCTTCGCCACGGCGAGCGACTCCACCGCCAGCATCACGCTGAGCGTGGCCCTCGACGACGGCGGCAACAGCGGGGCGGGCGGCAACCGGAGCGCGTTGGCGACGACCACCCTGATGGTCAGCGCGGTCAACGATGCGCCGGTCAACGGCATGCCGGGGGCCCAGGCGGTCGACCAGGATTCCGCCCTGGTGTTCGGCACCGCCCACGGCAACGCCATCACGGTCAGCGACGTGGACGCCGCTGGCGGCAGCCTCCGGGTCACGCTGACGGCCGGCAACGGCCTGCTCACGCTCGCGGGAATCTCCGGGCTCAGCTTCCTCGCCGGCGATGGCGCGAACGACGCCAGCATGACCTTCGAGGGCAGCCTGACCGACATCAACCAGGCCCTCGACGGCCTGCGCTTCACGCCCACTCCCGGTTACAACGGCCAGGCCAGTCTGCAGATCGTCAGCGACGACCAGGGGCTGAGCGGTAGCGGCGGGGCTCAGAGCGACACCGACAGCATCGCCATCACCGTCAACAGCGTGAGCCCGCTGGTCACCGGCGTGAGCGCGAGTAGCCCCGATGGCGGCTACAAGGTCGGCGACCAGCTGCTGCTCACCGTCACCTTCGATCAGGCGGTGATCGTGGACACCAGCGGCGGCACGCCGAGCCTGCTGCTGGAAACCGGCGCCACGGACCGTAGCGCCAGCTATCTCTCCGGCTCGGGAAGCAACACCCTGACCTTCGCCTACACCGTACAGGCGGGGGACGTCAGCGCCGATCTGGACTACGCCTCGACCGGGGCCTTCGCCCTGAACGGCGCGACCATCCGCAACGTCAGCAGCGACGACGCCATCCTGGCCCTGCCGGCGCCGGGCGGGCTCGACTCCATCGCCGGCCAGCGCGCTCTTGTGATCGACGGCAACGCCCCGACGGTCACCGGCGTCGCCGTCCCGCCCGACGCCACCTACGTGGCGGGGCAGAATCTCGACTTCGTCGTCGATCTGTCCGAGGCGGTGGTCGTCGACACCGCGGGGGGCACCCCGCGGCTAGCCGTGGACATCGGCGGAACGACGCGCTACGCCGAGTACGTCTCGGGTTCGGGCAGCAGCGCCCTGGTGTTCCGCTATCAGGTGCAGACCGGCGACCACGACGGCGACGGCATCGCTGTGGGCGGCGTCATCGAGCCGAACGGCGGCAGTCTCCGCGACGGCGTCGGCAACGCCCTGCAACCGGCCCTGAACGGGGTGGCCGACAGCGCTGGGGTACGGGTGGATGCCGTCGCGCCGACCGTCAGCGCCATCGTGCGCGAGAGCGCCAACCCGACCAGCGCCGGCAGCCTGAGCTACCGGGTGACCTTCGACGAAGCCGTCAGCGGCGTCGATGCCGGCGACTTCGTGCTGGCCACGACCGGCAGCGCCCACGCCACCCTGAGCTCGGTGGTTCAGCTCGATCCGCGTACCTACCGGGTGGTCCTGGACGGGGTGAGCGGGGAGGGGAGCCTGACCCTGCAACTGGCCGGCGCCGGCAGCGGGATCGTCGACCAGGTCGGCAACGCCCTGCTGGCGGGGGCCAGCGGCGAGTCCTATACGCGGATGGCACTGACCGGCGACCCGCAGTTCCGGATCACCACGCCGGGCAGTTCGGTCGCGCTGGGGGAAAGCCGGTCGTCGCTCGGACCGGTATCGCCGACTCCGGATCATGGCGTCTCGCCGTTGTCGATTCCGCCGCTGTTGCAGCCCGAGCGCCTGGGCGGCCTGCCGCCGCTGGCCAGCCTGTTCGGTGAGGGCGGTATGCCGCCCGGCTTCATCGCCGGGCTGTTCGGCCGCGGTATGGACGGTTCGGGCACGGGGCAGGGCTTCGATACCAGCGGCCTGGCGGCGCTGTTCGCGGACTACCGGATGACGGACGGCCCGGAGACTCTCCTCGACAACATCCCGGGGGATGCCGCGGACTCCGGCGCTCCCAGCCTGGGCCAGCAATTGCATGAGCTGCAGGAGAACCAGCGGCGCCGGCTCGGCGAACTGGCCCGTGCGCTGCGGCAGATGAGGGGGGCTTAGCCACCGATTCGACTGCCAGCACCTTTTATATCTACATCCTTAAATAACGAAAAAAGTGCCGTAACAAGGGGGCGGCGCAGGATGCAATTACGTCAGAAAGTGTTAGGCATCTCCGTACTGGCCTTGGCCATCAGTGGATGCGCGGTCAACACCCAGCCGATCGACCGTCTGGCCAGCGAGCAGCGGGCGAAGAGCGACCTGCAGATCATGTTCAAGGACCAGGAGCCGCTCAGCGGCCCGCTGACGCTGCACACGGCCATGGCCCGCGCGGTGAAGTACAACCTCGAGGCGCGCCTGAAGGTGATGGAGGAGGCCATGGCCTACCGCCAGATGGACCTGGCCCGCCTCGACATGCTGCCGCGCATGGCCCTCCAGGCCGGCTATGCCGGTCGCAGCAACGTCAGCGCCTCCAGCAGCCGCAGCATCCTGACCGGCAACCAGTCGCTGGAGCCCTCGACCTCCCAGGACCGTAATCGCGAGATCGGCGACCTGACCATGGTCTGGAACGTGCTGGACTTCGGCGTCAGCTACGTCAGCGCCAAGCAGCAGGCCGACCAGCGGCTGATCATCAAGGAACGCCGGCGCAAGGTCGTCCACACCATCATTCAGGACGTGCGCTCGGCCTACTGGCGCGCGCTGACCGCTGAGCGTCTGCTCAAGCGGATCGACACCCTGATGGCGCGGGTCCAGTCCGCCCAGGACAACAGCCGGCAGATGGGCCAGGAACGGGTCGGCGACGTGGTGCAGACGCTGGGCTACCAGCGTGCGCTGATCGAGGCCACCCGCCAGTTGAAGGAGCAGCGGCGAGCGCTGTCGCTGGCCAAGACCGAACTGGCGACCCTGATCAATCTGCCCCTGGGCAGCGATTTCAGTTTGACCGACGACAGCTCGTACCGGGTGCCGGAGTTGAAGGTCGATCTGGGCCGGCTGGAGCAGGAGGCCCTGACCAGCCGCCCCGAGCTGCGCGAGCAGGATTACCAGGCGCGCATCAGCGCAGCGGAAACCCGCAAGGCCATGCTACGCATGCTGCCGGGCCTGGAGCTGAACGCCGGCGCGCACTACGACAGCAACTCCTTCCTGAGCAACCAGAGCTGGGCGGACTACGGGGCCAAGATCACCTGGAACCTGTTCGAAGTGCTCAAGGCGCCGGCGGCGATCAATCTGGCCAAGACCGGCGAGCAGGTGGCGGCGGCGCGCCGGCAGGCGATGTCGATCGCCGTGCTGGCCCAGTTGCACGTGGCCAACGCCAACTACCACGAGGCGCGCCAGCGCTTCCAGACCAGCCAGGAACTGGCCGGGATCGACGAGCAGATCGTCGAGCAGCTGCGCAATCGCTACCAGGCCGACGGGCTCGGCGAGCTGGCGCTGATCCAGGGGGAGCTGAACGTGCTGCACGCCGAACTGGAGCGCGATCTGGCCTATGCCGACCTGCGTAACGCCTACGGCCAGATCTTCGCCAGCGCGGGGCTCGATCCGCTGCCGTCGGAGCTGCCGTCGGGGCGGTTGAACGACATCGCCAGCGCCCTGGCGGGCAGCGAGGCGCGCTGGCAGGAAGGCGACATCGGCCGGCAGAGCCTCTGATCGCGCCTTCGCTCCGGGCCGCAGCCGCCTCCGCCGGGGCTGCGGCCGTCCCGATCAGGTTGCGGTCGGGCCGGCCAGGCGCTTTCTCGCCGCCGCGACCACGGCCAGCAGCTTCCGGTCGTCCGGGCGATGCGCCAGCAGACTCTCGGTGGCCCGCAGGATCAGCGGCGGGCTGTCCTGGCCGAGGGCGGTGGCCAGGGCCCGCTCCAACCAGACAACGCCGACCCCGGCGGCATCCCCCCGGAGCGACAGGCATTCGCCCTTGAGTCGCAGCAACTCCGCCACGGCATAGTGGCCGGCGTACCGTTCGGACACTTCCAATCCGCGCTCGATCACCTCCAGCCCGCCGTCGAGCCGGTCGGCGCGCCACAGGGCGTCGGCGCTCACCGCCTGGAAGAAGATCGCCGAGCCGCCCATCACCGGGCTGACCGCTGCGCAGATCTCGAGGAGCGGGGCGATGGCCCGCGCGTCGCCGCGGGCCGCCTGCGACCAGCCCAGTAGGGCGGAGCAGGCCAGCTCCCAGAGGGCGATGCCGTGCCGCCGGGCGATCTCCAGCCCCTCCCGGGCGCAGCCTTCGACATAGGCCGCATCGCCGCTGGCCTGACCGAGCAGGGCGGCGAGGGACAGGGACTGGCTCAGCACGTAGGCCGAGTCCAGGCTGCGCGCCCGCCTCAAGGCCTGTCCGCTGACCTCGAAGGCCTCCGCAAACCGGCCGCAGAACCACAGCGATAAGGCCAGGAAGGAGAGACCGTTGGCCCGGGCGTCCTCGCCGAAGCGCAGCGGCTTCATGGCCGCCAGGGGCAGCTGGCCGGCCTGGCTCAGGGTGGCTGCCGCTTCGTGGAAGCGGCCCATGGAGTGGAGGCTGTTGCCCAGCGCGTAGTAGCCATGGGCGAGCAGGTCGGGATCGTCCGCCTGCTGCGCCAGGCGGATCAGCGTGCGTGCGATCCGCTCGCTCCGCGGGAAGCCGTGCCAGGAGCTGGAGCCCAGCCAGAGTCCCCAATGGGCCGGGAACAGCTGGGGATCGTCGCCCAGGGGTTCGGCCAGTTGCATGGCCCTGTCGAAGTTGTCGCGACAAGTCTGGGCGCCGTTGCCATCGAGGATCGCCAGCGGCGCGGCCATGGCCATGCGCAGCTGCAGTTCCTCGCCCGCCTCAGCGGCCTCGTCGAGCAGCGCCAGACCATGCCGGTAGTGCTCGAGCGCCTCGCGATAGGCCGAGCGCAGGGCCGCCTGCCGACCGGCCGCCAGCAGGTAGCCGCGGGCCGCTTGGGGCTGTCCGGCGTGCTCGCAGTGCCAGGCGAGGCGGGCCGGGTCCTCGACCGCCACTTCCGGATGCAGGCGCAGCAGGCTCGCCAGGATGCGTCCGTGTGCCCATCGCTGGCGGCTGTGCGGCATCGACTGGTAAGCCGCCTCGCGCAGCAGCGCATGGCGGAACTGCAATTCCTGTCCGTCGGCCGCCACGATCAGGCGCTGCTGGCGCAGGGGCAGCAATAGCGCCGCCAGGGTGGCGGGTTCCAGCTCGGCAGCGACGGCCAGCAGCTCGGCGCTGAAGCTGCCGTCGAAGGCCGCGGCCAGCTGCGCCACCGGCTTGGCCTGCCCCAGGCCGTCGATATGGGCCGTCATCAGCTCGCGCAGGCTGAAGGGCAGCGCCGGCGAGGCGTTCCCGCCGTCGCGCGAGGCGAGCACGGTGCGGGTCATCTCTTCGATGAACAGCGGCACCCCGGCGCAGATGCCGGTGATCTGCTTCACCCACGGCGCATCCGGCTGGTCCTGCCCGAGCAGGCGGCCGACCAAGGCGGCGCTGGCCTCGTCCGACAGGGCCTGCAGGTGCAGGTGCGCGACCCCGGCGGTGGCGTCCCAGGTCGGGGTCAGGGCATCGCGGGTGCCGATCAGCAGCAGGCGGGCGGGGAGGGGGTGCTGGATCAGGCGACCCAGCAGTTCGCGCGTCATGGGGTCCGCCCAGTGGGCGTCGTCCACGCAGATGACCCCGCCCGGCGGCACCTGGCTCTGCAGTAACTCCAGCAGCTGCTCGCGGATGTCGTGGGCCGAGGCCGGGGCGCTGCGGGAGGCGTCGAGCAACTGATGCAGGCGCTCGAATGCCGCCTGCCCCGCTTCGTCCTTCGGCGTCGGCAGGCGTTGCAGCCAATGGAGGAAGGGATGCAGCGGAGTCATCGCCGATTCCTGCCGGCAGGTCAGACTCACCCCGGGCAGGGCGAGGCTCTGGCGGAAGAAGCGCAGCAGTCTCGACTTGCCGATCCCGGCCTCGCCGCTGACCAGCACGCCGAGGCCTTCCCCCGAGCAGGCCTTCCGCCAGAGCTCCGCCAGGTTCCGCAGCTCGTCGGTCCGGCCCAGGGGCGGTTCGGAGTCGGCCGGCGGCGGTCCGTAATGGCCGGCCACCAGCCAGACCGGGGAGGGCTCGCTGCCGCCCGAGAGGCGGATGGGGCCCAGCGGGCGCATGTCGAAGTGCTCGACCGGAAGCCGTCCGGCGGTTGCCTGGGTGACGAGGATCTGCCCCGGCAGGCCGAGATCCGCCAGCCCCAGTGCCGGGCGGGTCAGGCGCCCGCCGATGTCCGGCACGTCGTCCTCGGGCAGGCTCAGCGTCTCGCCGCTATGCAGGGCGCAGACGATGCCGCCCGGTGCGCCGGCGATCCGCTGACAGTCGAGCGCGGCTAGCAGTGCCCGGCGCGCCGCGCCCTCCATGGCCTGCGGGTAGCCGAAGTAGGCCAGCAGATCGTCGGTGGCCGTCCGGCGGACCAGGGCGCCGGCTTCGCCCAGCAGCCGAAGGCAGCGGCTGGTGGGGTCCTGCAATGCCAGCCAGTCGTCGGGGTCGGTGCTGTCGGGGCCGCACAGCCGGCAGCAGAGCACCGTCATCCAGCGCCGTTCGGGCGCAGGCGGCAGCTCCGGCGTCTGCAGCAGGGCCAGGGTCGCGCTGCCGGGCTCGGCATCCAGCTCCTCGGCGAGCGCGGCGCGGCATCGGGCCAGCGCGTTCTGCGCTTCCTGGCGATGGCCATAGCCGATCAGCAGGCCGATCAGTCGCTGCCAGGCACTCTCGTTCCAAGGTTCCTCGCGGGTCAGGCGGCGGCTGTAGGCCAGTGCGCGGGTCTGGTCGCCGTGACGGGAGAAGCCTTCGGCGAGTCGTTCGTACAGGCGACAGGCCTTCTGTCGATAGTGTTCGCGGCAGTCCTGCACCCATCGGTCGCAGGCGTTCCCGGAATCGCTCTGCACTCCCTCGATGAAGCCGCCGCCATACAGCCCGACCGTGCTTTCCAGCCATTCCAGCAGTTCGAGGCCGTCGCTCGATGGCTGCCCGGCAGCGTCCAGTATGGCCAGGTGCTCGCCGAATATCCGCGCATCCACCCAGAGCTCGCCGCCGACGTGCAGGCAGATGTGATCGCGTCCGCTTTCCAGGGCTTGGGCGAAGATCTCCCGCAGCTCGAACAGGCAGCGTTTTAGCCGGCGCCGGCCGACCGCCGCCGCCTCCTCCGACCACAACCATTCGGCTAGCCAGTCCCGGCTGTGCCGCTGCCCGGCGTTGAGTGTCAGCCAGGCCAGCAGGATGCGCGATTTCTGGTATTTCAGGGCGCGGACGACTCCAGCGCGCTCGATCCGCAAGCTGCCCAGCAGGTGGATGCGGATCGGCGGGCGGGATGCACAGGCGTCTTCAGGCATGGGGGCTGCTTTCCATGAGCGGGGCTTGTCCTTGGGGATGGCGCATCTCCACGTTCGGCGGAGTCGATGCATTGCCGAGCGTAATAGGACCATAGTCAGCAGGGGAACGTTCGGGGAACGCGAGCCTGATATCAAGTTGCCGTTTGGCCATGTATCAGACCCGCTCACCTCCAAGGGGAGGACGAACGTCGCCCCACGACGGTTTTGGCCCGTGGGCGTGGGCAGGCGTCTGACGGATAGGGAATGCTGAGGGTTGTCGGAAGTGGGAAAGATTCTCGTGGCAGTAAGGAGGTCGGGAGTCGGTGACAGGCGAATCCGTTGCCCGCGCGGGAGCGGATGCCAAGTCAACGGGGCTGCCTCATCGAGCGAGCTTTTTCGGGTGTCCAGCCGGCGGGAGCCGGCTGCCGGAATTGGCCGGGGCGGCGCGCCCGGCGGGGGAGGGGCGGGGCATGGCTGAGGTCGGATTGCTGTGGGGAATGCTCTGCCTGCTGCTGTTGATCCTCACCCTGTCGGTCCTGGGACTGGTCGTGCAGAGCCTGCGAATCCACAGTCTCAAGGAGCGGATCGCTGGCAACATGGCGTGTCTGTGCCGACAGCGGGACAGGATCCTCGACCTGGCGCACAGCAACCGCGAGCTGCACGCGGTGCTGCGCGGGAAGACGCTGCGCATCGAGCAGCTGGAGCGGCAACTGATGCTGCAGAAGTGCCCGGCGGACTGAGCCGCCGCCGGCAGCCGATCGTCCTGGCGTTCAGCCCTTGCCCTTGGTCCGGGTCAGGCCGTGCTCGGCGTTCTTTTCCAGATACTGGATGATGATGCTGGCGACGTCCTTGCCGGTGGTGGTCTCGATGCCTTCCAGGCCCGGCGAGGAGTTCACCTCCATCACCAGAGGCCCGCGGTTGGAGCGCAGGATGTCGACCCCGGCGACGTTCAGGCCCATCACCTTGGCCGCGCGGATCGCCGTCATGCGCTCTTCGGGGGAGATCTTGATCAGGCTGGCGGTACCGCCGCGATGCAGGTTGGAGCGGAATTCGCCGGGTTTGGCCTGGCGCTTCATCGCCGCGATGACCTTCTCGCCGACCACGAAGCAGCGGATGTCGGCGCCGCCGGCTTCCTGAATGTATTCTTGGACCATGATGTTCTGCTCCAGTCCCATGAAGGCCTCGATCACCGATTCGGCAGCCTTGTGCGTCTCGCAGAGCACCACCCCTATGCCCTGGGTGCCTTCCAGCAGCTTGATCACCAGGGGCGCGCCGCCGACCATCTCGATCAGATCGGGGATGTCGTCCGGCGAGTGGGCGAAGCCGGTCACCGGCAGGCCCAGGCCGCGCCGCGAAAGCAGTTGCAGCGAGCGCAGCTTGTCCCGCGAGCGGCTGATCGCCACCGACTCGTTGAGCGGGAACACTCCCATCATCTCGAACTGGCGCAGCACGGCGCAGCCGTAGAAGGTCACCGAAGCGCCGATGCGCGGGATCACCGCATCGAACTCCTCCAGCGGGCGACCGCGGTAGTGGATCTGCGGCTTGTGGCTGGCGATGTTCATGTAGGCGCGCAGGGTGTCGATCACGGACACCTGATGCCCCCGCTGCTCGCCGGCTTCCACCAGTCGGCGGGTCGAGTACAGGCGAGGGTTGCGTGACAGCACAGCGATTTTCATTGGACACCGGAGAGGAAGGGAAGCAGGGGTTTGTCTTGCACGTAGGTGAGCGCCGGATTCACGACCAGCTGGGCCTGGATCAGGGCCTTCGAACCCAGCAGCACGCGATAGCGCATGGCCTTGCGGCAGGTTAAGGTGAACTCCACCGGCCAGGCGCGATCACCGAGCACCAGCCGGGTCAGGATCACGTAGCGGGTCTGGGCCTGGCCGTTGGAGCTCTTGATGGTCTTGACTGCCACCAGCGGGGCCTCGCAGCGGCGATGGCGGAGTTGCACCAGGGTGCCGAGATGGGCGGTGAAACGCACCCAGGGCCGGCCGTCGCGCTCGAACTGCACGATTTCCGTGGCGTGCAGGGTCGAGGTGCTGGCGCCGGTATCGATTTTCGCCCGCAGGCCGGCAACGCCGAGATCCGGCAGGTCGATCCATTCGCGCAGGCCGATCACTGACTGATGGTCGAAGGTTTTCAAGGCAACTCCAAGCGTTGGCGGGCATTCTAATCGGCATGGTCGACGGCCGCATCTGCGGCCGCAGACCGTGATTATGTATTCAAGGGGCTTGAATGGGAGGCCGAACCGAAGATCCATGAGTGATAAAGAAGACGATAAAGTCCGTCTGGACAAGTGGCTGTGGGCGGCCCGCTTCTACAAGACCCGGGCCCTGGCCAAGGCGGCGATCGAGGGCGGCAAGGTGCATTGCCGGGGGGAACGCTGCAAGCCGTCGAAGGAGCCTAAGATCGGCGAGGAGCTGACGGTCCGCTGCGGCTTCGACGAGCGCACGGTGGTCGTACGCGCCCTGTCCGCCGTGCGCCGGGGCGCGCCCGAAGCGCAGGGGCTGTACGAGGAAACCGCCGAGAGCATCGAGCGCCGCGAGCAGGCGGCGGCGATGCGCAAGGCCGGGGCGCTGGGGCTGGATACCGATGGCCGGCCGAGCAAGAAGCAGCGTCGTCAGCTGCATGATTTCCGGGAAAGGCACGACTGGTGAGGGGCATGGCGACGATTGGCAGCCTCTATTTGGCCCCGTGAGCCGGTTCCGGCTTGGTTGAGGCCGGCCTGGTGCATAAAATGACCAACTTTCGCCTTCTCCCTGACGAGTCCGCATGCACGATTTCACCCAGCGTTTTCTGTTCGACGATACCGATGTCCGCGGCGAGCTGGCCGACCTGCAAGGCAGCTATGCCGAGGTGCTGGCCAAGCATCCCTACCCGGAGCCGGTCGCCCAGCTGCTCGGCGAGATGCTCGCAGCCGCTTCGCTGTTGATCGGCACCCTCAAGTTCGATGGTCTGCTGATCCTGCAGGCGCGCTCCTCCGGGGCCGTACCGCTGCTGATGGTGGAGTGCTCCAGCGAGCGCGAGGTACGCGGCATCGCCCGCTACCACGCCGAGCAGATTCCGGCCGGCGCCGGCTTGCGCGAGCTGATGCCGGAGGGCGTGCTGGCCATGACCGTCGACCCGGCCCAGGGCCAGCGCTACCAGGGGATCGTGGCGCTGGACGGCGCCACCCTGGCGCAATGCCTGTCCAATTATTTCGCCAGTTCGGAACAGCTGCCCACGCGCTTCTGGCTGAGCGCCGACGGCCGCCGCGCCCGCGGCCTGCTGCTGCAGCAGCTGCCGGCCGACCGCCTGAAGGATCCCGAGGCCCGGGCGGCCAGCTGGGAGCACCTGATCACCCTGGCCGACACCCTGACTGCCGAGGAGCTGCTCGGGCTGGACAACGAAACCCTGCTGCACCGTCTCTACCATCAGGAGGCCGTGCGCCTGTTCGAGCCGTGCCCGCTGCATTTTCGCTGCAGCTGCTCGCGCGAGCGCTCGGCCAATGCCCTGACTAGCCTGGGGCAGGAAGATGCCCAGCGGCTGCTCGAAGAGCAGGGCGGAACCGTGGTCGTCGACTGCCAGTTCTGCAACCAGCGCTATGTCTTCGATGCCTCCGATATCGCCCAGCTATTCGCTGGCGGAGGCATCGAGGGACCCTCCGCGACGCGCCATTAACAACAAACGAAGCGCCGCGGTGAACCTTGTCAATCGCAAAGGTTCCTACTGTAGTCGTAAACTTTCTGGCATAATCGCCGCACTTTTTTATCTTCTCTCTGTAGCTGACAGGATGTCTGGCTACAAAACGTATGGAGGTTCGGCCTCTGGCCGAGGTGGACGCACATGACGCAAGCCAAACAAGCCGTGTATACCGATATCAGCACCGCTCAACTCGTTGAAGAAGCCATCCGCCGGGGAGAGGGTGAGTTGGCCGCCAACGGTTCGCTGGTGGTTCGGACTGGCCATCGCACCGGCCGTTCGCCGGCTGACCGTTTCATCGTCGAAGAGCCGGGCACCCAGCATCACATCGCTTGGGGCTCGATCAACCGTCCATTCCCCATCGACAAGTTCGATGCCCTCTGGGCCCGCGTCGAAGCCTACGTGGCCGAGCGCGAGAGCTTCATTTCCCATGTCCATGTAGGTGCCGATCCGGACCACTACCTGGCGGTCAAGATGACCACCGAAACCGCCTGGCACAACCTGTTCGGCCGTTGCCTGTTCATCAATCCCGAGAAGTTCAACCCGGCCGGCAAGAGCGAGTGGCGCATCATCAACGCGCCCTTCTTCCAGTGCGTGCCGGAGCGTGACGGCACCAACTCCGACGGCTGCGTCATCATCAACTTCGCCGACAAGAAGGTGCTGCTGGCTGGCATGCAGTATGCCGGCGAGATGAAGAAGGCCATGTTCTCCGTGCAGAACTACCTGCTGCCGGAACAGGACGTGCTGCCGATGCACTGTGCCGCCAACATGGGCGAAGACGGCGACGTGACCCTGTTCTTCGGTCTGTCCGGCACCGGCAAGACCACCCTGTCCGCCGATCCGAGCCGCTACCTGATCGGCGACGACGAGCACGGCTGGGGCGTGGGCACCGTGTTCAACATCGAGGGCGGTTGCTACGCCAAGTGCATCGACCTGTCCGAGAAGAACGAGCCGGTGATCTGGAAGGCCATTCAGTTCGGCGCCGTGCTGGAGAACGTCGTGCTCCACGAGCATAGCCGCGAGCCCGACTACGCCGACAGCAGCCTGACCCAGAACACCCGTGCCGCCTATCCGCGCGAACTCATCGAGAAGCGCGTCGACGCCAACCGTGCCGGCGAGCCGAACGCGGTGATCTTCCTGACCTGCGATCTGACCGGCGTGCTGCCGCCCGTGTCAATCCTCAACAACGAGCAGGCCGCCTACCACTTCCTGTCCGGCTACACCGCGCTGGTCGGCTCCACCGAGATGGGCAGCGGCAGCGGCATCAAGTCGACCTTCTCCACCTGCTTCGGTGCGCCGTTCTTCCCGCGCCCGGCCGGCGAGTACGCCGAGCTGCTGATCAAGCGCATCAACGGCTTCGGCTCCAAGGTCTATCTGGTCAACACCGGCTGGACCGGCGGCGGCTACGGCGTCGGCAAGCGCTTCAACATCCCGACCACCCGTGCGGTGATCGCCGCGATCCAGAGCGGCGCGCTGGTCGGTGTCGAGACCGAGCACCTGCCGATCATCAACCTGGACGTGCCGAAGGCCGTCGCCGGCGTCGAGACCGAGCTGCTCAACCCGCGCAACACCTGGACCGACAAGAACGCCTACGACGATGCAGCCAGGACTCTGGCGCAGAAGTTCATCGACAACTTCAAGAAATTCGACGTCTCCGACGCCATTCGCAACGCCGGCCCGCAGCTCTAAGGCCGATCGCGAGAAAAAGCCGCCTGCGGGCGGCTTTTTCATGGGCGCCCATTTCTCCTTGGCCGGCGGCCGAGCCTGTTATTCTCTGCGCCGTGTCGATGTAAGAGTGTGAAGGCATGGAGCAGGACGCTTTACACCTCTGGGGTTACCTGCTGGGGCTGATCCAGTTGCTGGGCGCGGTCGCGGCGCTGCATGCCGTGCTGACCGTGCGTACTGCCCAAGGCGCCATCGCCTGGGCGATCTCGCTGCTGTTCATGCCTTACCTCACCCTGTTGCCCTATCTGGTGTTCGGCCGCAGCCGTTTCGATGCCTATATCCAGGCGCGGCGCCAGGCCGACCAGCAGATGCACCGGGCGATGGCCAAGCTGGACTGGCGGCCCTGGGTCGAGGAGGCCCAGGCGGCCCGCGAGAGCGACGTCGGGCGGAGCCTGCGGTTGCTAGCCAGGCTGGCGCAGCAGCCGCCGCTGGCGAACAACCAGGTGCGTCTGCTGATCGACGGCGAGGCCACTTTCTCCGCCATCTTCGAAGCCATCGCCGCCGCCCGGAAAGTGGTTCTGGTGCAATTCTTCATCGTCCACGACGACCAGCTCGGGCGTCGCTTGCAGGAGCTGTTGCTGGAGCGGGCGGCCGCTGGCGTGCGGGTGTTCTTTCTCTATGATCGCGTCGGCTGCCACGCCCTGCCGCGCCGCTACGTGCAGCGCCTGCGCGAGGGTGGGGTGGCGGTGCAGGCCTTCTCCGCCTCGGTGCGCAGCGGCATGCTCAGTCGCTTCCAGCTGAACTTCCGCAACCACCGCAAGCTGGTGGTAGTTGACGGTCTGCGCGGCTTCGTCGGCGGACTGAACGTGGGCGACGAATACCTCGGGCAGAATCCGCGGCTGTCGCCTTGGCGCGATACCCACATGGAACTGCGCGGGCCGGTACTGGCCTGCCTGCAGGAGTCCTTCGCCCAGGACTGGTACTGGGCCTGCCGGGAACTTCCGCCGCTGCTGCTGGCGGATGAATATCCGGCGGGCGGCGTGCTCTGCCAGGTGGTCAGCAGCGGGCCGGCCGATCCTCAGGAGACGGGCTCGCTGCTGTTCGTCGCGGCGATCAATGCGGCGCGCCGGCGGATCTGGCTGACCAGCCCCTACTTCGTGCCCGACGAAGCGGTGTTCGCCGCCCTGCGACTGGCCGTGATGCGCGGGGTGGAGGTGCGTCTCCTGCTGCCGGCGCGGCCCGATCACCGGGTGGTCTATGCCGCTTCCAGTCTGTACGCCCGCGAGGCTCTCGCTGCCGGCGTGCGGGTATTCCGCTATCAGCCGGGTTTTCTGCACCAGAAGGTGCTGTTGATCGACGACGACACGGCTGCGGTGGGCAGCGCGAATCTGGACAACCGATCCTTCCGACTGAACTTCGAGCTGACGGTATTCACCATCGATACGGCATTCGCCGCCGAAGTGGAGCGTATGTTGCTGAACGATTTCAGCCATTCCCGCGAGATGGATATCGACGATGTCAGTCGCGCCCATCAGCTCAAGCGACTGGGCATGCGCGTCGCGCGCCTGATTTCGCCGATCCTCTGAGTCCGGGCGCGCCGAGGAGCGTACAGGCGCCTGTGCGCTATGCTTGCGGACTCGATTGCTCTTCGATCATGGGGGCCGGTTCGAGCTGGCGTGCCCGCCGTAAGGAGCTTCGCAGCGCCTCAGTGATGGTGGTGCCGGCGGTGATGGCGACGATGCTCGTAGCGATAATCGTCATCGTAGTAGCGGTCTTCGTAATAACGACGGTGGCGGCGATTGCGATCGTCATGGCGATCGTCGTCGCCCACGGCGTTGCCTATCATGCTGCCGGCACCGCCGCCGAGGGCGGCACCGAGCAGGCCGCCACTGCGCCCGCCCATCCGCTGCCCGACCGCATTGCCGCCGGCGGCGCCGAGAGCACCGCCGATGGCGGCTTCGGTACGGCTGTGGTTGCCGGCGCCGAGGGCGCCGCCGGCCGCACCACCGACCCCGGCGCCGATGGTGGCGCCGGTGGAGCCGCCGAGAGATCCGCCGACCACCGATCCCAGAACACCGCCCAATGCGCCGCCCACGGCGGCCTTGGTCTCGCCGGCGACTGCAGTGACGCTAGCGCTGGCCAGGCCGAGTGACAGCAGCATGATCGATGCGAACTTCATAGCATGGAAACCCCATCTGGCTGAGACGGTCGCGATCGTCGCGCTTGTTCGGTCAGTTGGCAAGCAATTTCGGCTAACTTGCGAGAAAATTACAGAGTTTGTAACTACTTGTTTTTATTGGGGAACTTGTCGAAAGAGGAAGCGGTCGAAGGCGCTCGGACTACTGTTTTTACTGGATTGGATCGGATTCATCCCCTTTTCCCGAGTCCGCCGCATCGGCGCTTTTCGTTCGAAATGAAAGAGGCCGGCATTGCCGGCCTCTTCGGGATCCCGAGTTCGGGAAAGACGCTGTGATTTAGCAGTTGCCTTTCTTGGCCTGTCCCGGTGGGCAGAAGCCGCCGCCATGGCTGTGACGACGGTAGCCGCCATCGTAGCGCCGATCGTCGTAGTAGCGATCGTCGCGATCATAGCGGTCGTAGTAGCGACGGCGTCGGTCGTCGCGTCGGTCATCGTCACCTATGGAGTTGCCCAGCAGGCTGCCCGCGCCGCCACCGACCGCCGCACCGATCAGGCCGCCGGTGCTGCCGCCCATCTGCCGGCCGACCGCGTTGCCGCCGGCCGCGCCGAGCGCGCCGCCGATGGCCCCTTCGGTACGGCTGTGCTTGCCGGCACCCAGAGCGCCGCCCGCCGCGCCGCCGACGCCAGCCCCGATTGTGGAGCCCGTGGCGCCGCCGAGAGATCCGCCGACCACCGATCCAACAACACCGCCCAGTGCACCGCCCACGGCAGCCTTGGTGTCGCCGGCGACTGCGGTGACGCTAGCGCTGGCCAGGCCGAATGACAGCAGCATGATCGATGCGAACTTCATAGCGTGGAAAACCTCAGTAGGATGTGACGGCGGCGATCGTCTCGCTTGATGGGCGTAATTTGCAAGTATTTTTCGCGAAAATTGTCGATCCGGTAATTATTTTATTTTTCCGCCATTTTTCAGGAACTTAGGTCAGGCGAAGCGGGTCGAAGCTGGTTAATCCTCCCGCTCAGCCATCTGGTTGCCACGATTCTCTTTCCTCCCTCGTGGTTGGGCGATCTCGTGAACATTCCTGCTCCCCTCTGGTCAGCTTTTTCGTCGGCTGGATCCAAATCCGTCGCGAGTGTCGTTTTGCCGTCCCGTGCCGCCGCCGGCAGCGCTCACCCTAGATCAATCGAGGAGGATCAACCATGAGTCTGTTCTCGTTCGTCAAAGATGCTGGAGCCAAGCTGTGGGACACCCTGTCCGGGAACGAGGCCAAAGCGGCCGAATCGCTGAAGGAGCATGTGGCCAAGGTCGGCCTCGGCAATCCGAACATCCAGTTGCAGGTGGAAGGCGATAAGGTCGTCGCCTCCGGCGAGGTCGCCAGCCAGGAGGAGAAGGAGAAGATCCTGCTGGCCCTCGGCAATGTCGCCGGCATCGGCCAGGTCGAGGACAACATCACCGTGGCCCAGACGGCTACGACCGCTCCGGTCGCGGCCGCCCGCTTCGTCACCGTGAAGTCGGGCGATACCCTCAGCTCCATCGCCAAGGCCGAATATGGCGATGCCAATGCCTATATGAAGATCTTCGAGGCCAACAAGCCGATGCTCGGCGATCCGAACAAGATCTATCCCGGCCAGGTGCTGCGCATCCCTCAATGACCCGGGCGCTCGCTCGCAGGGGAGGTCAGCCAAGCCCTTCGAGCAGTTCCCGATAGGTTTCCACGGCCTCGAATTCGGCCGTGTCCCTGGGCGGCTGGCGGCTGTCCGGCCGGCGTACCCCCAGTAGGTGGGCGATCCCGTAGCGGCAGGCACTGCGCAGGATCGGCAGGCTGTCGTCGATGAACAGGGTGCGCGCCGGGTCGAAGGGGAAGTCCTGCTGCAGGGCGAACCAGAATTGCTGGTCCTCCTTGGGAAATCCATAGTCGTGGGAACTGATCAGGCGGTCGAACCAGGGCGCCAGTTCGATCTTCTCCAGCTTCAGCGACAGCGAATCGCGATGCGCGTTGGTGATCAGCGCTACGCGCTTGCCGGTCTGGCGCAGGGCGGCGAGGAAGCGGTCGGCGTCCGGTTTCAGGGCGATCAGGTGGGCGACTTCGCGCTTGAGCGCGCTGACCGACAGCTTCAGCTCCGCGCTCCAGAAGTCCAGGCAATACCAGGTCAGCTTGCCGGCATGGGCCTCGAACAGCGGCTGCAGCTCCAGGTCGGCCATGGCGCGGCTGATGCCATGGTGCTCGGCGTAGCGCCGGGGTAGGTACTCCAGCCAGAAATGATTGTCGAAGTGCAGGTCGAGCAGGGTGCCGTCCATGTCGAGCAGGACGGTATCGATTTCGCTCCAGGGCGGCGCGGGCATGGCGGTCACTGATCCGTGAGTGGCTTCGGGGCGCTTGGTCGTTCGCTGTGCAGGACTATCTCCGGCGGGGAACGGTGTCCAACTCGGGTTATGATAAACAGCTACGTGGTTCGGGACGAATGCCGGCCGAGCCCGCTTCGGTCAGGTCGAGGAATGCCCATGCGTCAAAAACCCACTGTGCTCGCCCGAGAAATCGTCGCGTCCAGCCGTCTGTTCCGCGTCGAGGAAGTCCAGCTGCGCTTCGCCAACGGTGTCGAGCGCACCTACGAGCGGCTGGTGAATCGGGGCAGCGGCTACGGGGCGGTCATGGTCGTCGCCCTGGTCGACAGCGAGCACGCGCTGCTGGTGGAGGAGTACTGCGTCGGTACCGACAACTATCAGGTTTCCCTGCCCAAGGGACTGATCGAGCCGGGCGAGGACGTGCTGCTGGCGGCCAACCGGGAGCTGAAGGAGGAGGCCGGCTTCGGCGCTCGCCAGCTCGAGCACGTCACCGAGCTGACCCTGTCGCCCGGCTACATGACCCAGAAGATTCAGGTGGTGCTGGCCAGCGACCTCTATCCGGAGAGCTTGCCCGGCGACGAGCCCGAGCCGCTGCGGGTCGATCGCATCAATCTGCGCGAGCTGTCCAGTCTGGTGCAGCAGGAGCAGTTCAGCGAGGGCCGGGCCCTCGCCGCGCTGTACCTGGTGCGTGACCTGCTGATCCAGCGCGGGGCGTTCGCGCTGTGAAGGATGCCTGGCGGCAGTCGTTGATCGAGCTGGTGCGCCAGGCCGGGGCCGCCATCCTGCCCTACTGGCGGATGGATATCGAAGTGACCACCAAGGCCGACGCCACGCCGGTGACCGCCGCCGACATGGCGGCGCACCGGCTCCTGTGCGATGGGCTCCGGGCGTTGGAGCCGGCGATTCCGGTGCTGTCCGAGGAAGGCTGCGGGATTCCCCTGGCCGAGCGGGCCGCCTGGCAACGCTGGTGGCTGGTCGATCCGCTGGATGGCACCAAGGAGTTCATCGCCGGCAGCGAGGAATTCACCGTCAACGTGGCGCTGATCGAGCATGGGCGGGTGTTGTTCGGCGTGGTCGGCGTGCCGGTGACCGGGCGCTGCTATTACGGAGGTGCCGGGCTCGGTGCCTGGCGCTGCGATGTCGGCGGGTCGCCCGAGCCCATCCGGGTGCGCGAGACACCGGCAGAGACGTTCACCGTGCTGGCCAGTCGGCGGCACAGCAGTCCGGCCCAGGAACGTCTGCTGACCGGGTTGGAGCGGCATTTCGCGGGGTTGCGCCTGAGCGCTGTCGGCAGCTCGCTGAAGTTCTGTCTGCTCGCCGAGGGCAAGGCCGATTTCTATCCGCGCCTGGCCGCCACTTCCCAGTGGGACACCGCGGCGGCTCAGGGCGTGCTAGAAGGGGCCGGTGGCGAATTGCTGGACCTGCGCGGCGTACCGCTGCGCTACCCGCCGGCCGAGGATTTCCTCAACGGCCCGTTCCTCGCCCTGCCGCGCGCCGCCGCCTGGCGCGCCGAGGTGCTGCAGCTGGTGCGGGAGCTCTGAGGCGCGCTGCGCCTCAGTCCAGCATGTCGCTGAAGCGTTCGTCCTTCTTGAAGCGGATCGCCTGACGGAAGCCCGGCACCTTGATCCCTTCCGGGCTCAGCTCGATGGCGTGATCGTCGATCATGCCCTGGCCGAAGTGGTAGAGAATGTCGAACTGTCCCTTGAGAGCCTGCTCGTCGTAGCGGCGGGCGGCTTCGCGGGTGGCCTCGCGGCGGGCGCAGTAGTCGGCGAAGGCGGCTTCGCCGTGGCGCTTGCGCAGCATCTTCTCGGTGACCTGCGGCGACAGCAGCACGCCGGTGGCGTTGTTGCCGCCGAAGCCCTTGGAGTTGATGAAGCAGACCTCCAGGTCGTCGCGGCGCACGTCGCGCATGGACAGGCTCAGGTGCTCGTCGTGGATGTCGTCGGCGAAGCGATCGACGGTCTTGATGCCGGGCAGCAGGCCGTACTTGAAGGTGCCGAGGGCGGAGATCAGCTGGTCGCCGCTGGCGGTGGCCAGGGAGTGGCCGACGAAGGCCTTGACCGCGGCGATCGGCCAGTCGGCGATGCCGAAGGCCCCGGCGACGCGATCCAGCAGCTCGGACTCGGTGACGCGGTTGGCCGGCGTGCTGGAGCCGTGGGCATGGACGAAGCTGCGACGGCGCACGCCTTCTTCGCCGACCAGCTGCTCCGCGCTGGCCACTGCCTTGGCCAGGGTCAGGTAGTTGCCCGGGCCGGGGGCGGAGATGGACTTCTTGAAGCCGTCGGCGTTGACGAACACGTCCGGCACGGAGCCGTGGATGTCGGCGCCCAGCTCCAGGGCCAGGGCATCGTCCATCAGCACCACGTACTGCGCCGACTCGGCCAGGGTGAAGCCGCAGTTCTCGCCGAACGGCCGGCTGGCGCGGCGGAAGTCCACGTCGTCGCGGCCTTCGATGTGGCGCAGGCCTTCCTCGGTGGCCAGGGCGCTCATGGCCGCGTAGCCTTCGACGATTTCCGGGGTGATGGGGGCCTCGGCGTTGCCGACGACGACCACCCGGGCCTGGCCGGAAGTGATGACGTCGATACCTTTCTGCAGGTTGTAGAGGAAGGTGGCGCAGGCGCCGGTGATGCTGCCGGTGATGCCGACGCTGCCCAGCACGTAGGCGTTGATGAAGTCGGTGGGCATGCTGTTGAAGCCCAGCGGTAGCTGCTTGGCGGAGATGCGGTGGCCCTTCAGGCGCGACTGCAGGAGACCGCCGTAACCGTTCTCGTCCAGCTGGCTCATGATGCTGCTGGAGAACACCGCCACTTCGTCGGGCTGCACGTGGTCGAGGATGGTCTGCCAGTCGATGCCGACGGAACGCAGGGCGTCGGTGGCGGCCACCACCGACAGCTGCAGGCCGCGCGGGTGGAAGCGGGAGTTGTAGAGCTCGCCGGGCTCGAAGCCGGTGGGCAGCTGGCCGGCGGATTTCACCGCCATCTCGCGGTAGCTGTCGACCTTGAATTCGCAGCTGTCGTGCAGAGTCACGCGCACCTGATTGCCATCCAGCTCCTCCACCTGCCAGTTGGCCGGCAGCGGCTCGGGCAGCTGCTTGCGCTGGGTGGTGAAGGTCAGCGGGGTCTCGGCGTTGACGGTCAGGCTCTTGTGCCAGTGGGCGGCGTCGACGTCGAAGTACTGGCGCTCGATGCGGCGAATCAGGGTGGATTCGAGGATCTGCTGGCCGTAGCGGCGCTCGATCTCGGCCTTGCTCAGGGTTTCGCCGTCGGCGCTGCGGTAGTCGCCGTCGACCATGCTGACCAGCTTCATCATCACCGCTAGGCCGGTGAGGGTCTCCTGGCGCGCCTCGGGATCGAGCGACTCGATGACGGTACGACGGAAACCGTGATGGAAGGAGCTGCGTCCGGCCGAGTTATAACCACCAAAACCAACGATGACAGGTAAGCGAGACATAACTCGAAAAACTCCTCACGCAAGGGGACTGCCAGCTCCGGGGCCGCGGTCCCGGCGAAAACCGCTGGTCCGCCGCACGGCTCGAAGGCGGGCTCACTGGACCGCCGGGGTCGAAACGGAGATTGGAATGCCTAATTGACGTGATCGACGACTTTCGAGTCACCATTCACGTCGGCGTCATGTTCTTGTGCTCCCTCTCCGGTACCGGACAGGAGCAGGGGCGGATCTTAATCGATCGTCGCGCGGATTGCAGAACCGGCCGCCGCATGGTGCGGCGGCCGGTCGCTGTCGACGCGCCTTAGCCTTAGAGGCCGGTGGCTTCGCGCAGGGCGGCGGCCTTGTCGGTCCGCTCCCAGGTGAAGGCGGTGAAGGTGTCGTCGCCGACGGTCATCTCGAACGGGTTGCGGCCGAAGTGGCCGTAAGCGGCGGTCGGACGGTACATCGGGTGCAGCAGGTCGAGCATGCGGGTGATGGCGTACGGACGCAGGTCGAAGTGCTCGCGCACCAGCTGGATGATCTTGTCGTCGCCGATCTTGCCGGTGCCGAAGGTGTTGATCGAGATGGAGGTCGGCTGGGCCACGCCGATGGCGTAGGAAACCTGGATCTCGCAGCGGTCGGCCAGGCCGGCGGCGACGATGTTCTTGGCCACGTAGCGGCCGGCGTAGGCGGCCGAGCGGTCGACCTTGGACGGGTCCTTGCCGGAGAAGGCGCCGCCGCCGTGACGGGCCATGCCGCCGTAGGAGTCGACGATGATCTTGCGGCCGGTCAGGCCGCAGTCGCCCACCGGGCCGCCGATGACGAACTTGCCGGTCGGGTTGATGTGGAACTGGGTGCCCTTGTGCAGCAGTTCGGCCGGCAGGGTGTGCTTGACGATCAGCTCCATCACCGCCTCGTGCAGGTCGGCCTGGCTGATTTCCGGGTTGTGCTGGGTGGACAGCACCACGGCGTCGATGCCGACCACCTTGCCGTTCTCGTAGCGGCAGGTGACCTGGCTCTTGGCGTCCGGACGCAGCCACGGCAGCAGGCCGGTCTTGCGCGCTTCGGCCTGGCGCTCGACCAGACGGTGGGAGAAGCAGATCGGCGCCGGCATCAGCACGTCGGTCTCGTTGCTGGCGTAGCCGAACATCAGGCCCTGGTCGCCGGCGCCCTGGTCTTCCGGCTTGGCGCGGTCGACGCCCTGGTTGATGTCCACCGACTGCTTGCCGATGATGTTGATGATGCCGCAGGTGTTGCCGTCATAGCCGACGTCGGAGCTGGTGTAGCCGATGTCGACGATCACCTTGCGCACCAGTTCCTCCAGGTCGATCCAGGCGGAAGTGGTGATCTCGCCGGCGACGATGGCCACGCCGGTCTTCACCAGGGTCTCGCAGGCCACGCGGGCGTACTTGTCCTCGGCGATGATGGCGTCGAGGACCGCATCGGAAATCTGGTCGGCGATCTTGTCCGGATGTCCTTCGGACACGGACTCGGAGGTGAAAACGGAATATTCGCTCATCTATCGGTTCCTAATCTTACCGGTGGAGGGCCCGCGGGCCCTGTTCAAACAAACTCTGCTTGCGGCCCGCCATGCGCTGACGTGGCCCGTTCTGGTGTTCCGGCTTGGCGAAGTGCCGAAGCTGGATCTGGAAGCCGTTCCTCAGGCCGATGTAGAGGCTCTCGCCAGGTTCGAGCCCGGCGATGTCGGCCCAGTGCGCCAGGTCGTCCTGGTCGAAACCGAGCCAGAGATCGCCGCAGGCTTCCCGGGCCCAGTTCTGGTCGTGGCTGCACAGTTCGGTGACCAGCAGGCTGCCGCCGGGCCGGACCAGGCGCGCCAGCTGCTTCAACGCCTCGGCCGGCACGGCGAAATGGTGCAGGACCATGTTCAGCACCACGCAGTCGGCCGCCTCGTGCTCGTCGTTGAGCGCGTCGGCGAGCTTCACCTCGACGTTGCCCAGGCGCTCCTCGGCGCAGCGCTGGCGGGCCAGTTCGAGCATCGCCGGGCTGTTGTCGAGCGCGGTCACCCGGGCGAAGCGGCGCGCCAGCTCCGGCAGGAAGGCGCCGTCCCCCGGGCCGACCTCCAGCGCCGTGGCGCCGGCCGGGAAGCGCAGCGCATCGAGCAGCGACAGCAGGCCGTCGCGGTACTGCGGCAGGGCGGCGATCAGATCCTGCTGGGCGCGGAAGCGCTCCGCCATGCGACTGAAGAAATCGCGGCTGACCGCGGCCCGCTGGGCGTGCACCGCGGCGATGCGCGCGCGGATGGCCTCGTCCAGCCGGAGTTCGTCGACCTCGCCGAGCAGGGCGGCGTGCAGCGCGCCGCCACGGCCGCCGGCGGCCGGCAGAGCGCGGCGGTAGAAGATCGCGTTGCCTTCGCGGCGGGTCGCCACCAGGCCGGCCTGGGCCAGGACCTTGAGGTGGTGGCTCATGCCCGACTGGCCGATGGCGAAGATCTGCGCCAGCTCCAGCACGCCGAAGGAGTCGTTGGCCAGGGCGCGCAGGACCTTCAGGCGCAGCGGATCGCCGCCGGCCTTGCACAGGGCGGCCAGTTCGTCGCTGTCGTCGTGGTGGAGGTCGGGCAGGCGCATGCTCATAAGCCGCGCAGTCTAGACGGACGATTTTCATCCAGCAAGAACAATATCAAAACATTTTGATATGGGGTCTGCGGAAGGCGGAATAGGGGAGGAGGCCGCGCGCGACGGGGCGTCGCGCGCGGTTGGCGGTCAGTGCTCGATCGTCACGTGGCGCACCGCGCTTTAGTCCGCCAGACCGTGCCTGGACAGGCTTTGGCGCAGCACCGAGATTGGGCGGGCGCTCTACCAGCCGAGTTGCTTGTTGAAGCCGAGGGCATCGTAGTAGTCGCCTTGGTAGGTGATCTTGCCGTCCTTGACCCGGACGAAGCTGACCCCTTGGAACTTCAGCGGCTTGTTGGCGGCCGGGGTATCCGCGCTCCAGGCGCCGGTATTGTGGCCGGCGAACTCCCACTGGAAGGCGATGCCGTCGGCGCTGACGATCGGCGCGCTGGTCATCTTCCAGGTCAGGTCCGGCAGGGCACCGATGAACACCTTGATCACGTTGTCCCGGGCGGCGGCCTTGCCGTTCTGGGGGATGCCGACGGCGGCATCGAGGAACACCGCATCGTCGGCGAGGAAGCTGGCGGCCTTGTCGACGTCGTGGGCGTTCCAAGCGGCCATGTAGCCGTCGACGATCGCCTTGGCGTCGTCGGCCGCCTGGGCCAGGGTCGTCAGACCACACAGTAGGATCAAGCTGAAATTACGCAGGCAGTTACGCATTGTCCGTTCTCCTGTCGGAACATGGGGGCGGCGCCGGGCCGCCGGGCAGGGGGTGCAGGGAGGGAGCGCGGGGGCCCTCCCTCGCGAGGCGTCAGTGCTTGATCATCACGTGGCGCACGGCGGTGTAGTCCTCCAGGCCGTACATGGACAGGTCCTTGCCGTAGCCGGACTGCTTGACGCCGCCGTGGGGCATCTCGCTGACCAGCATGAAGTGGGTGTTGATCCAGGTGCAGCCGTAGTGCAGGCGCGCCGCCAGGCGGTGGGCGCGGCCGACGTCGGCGGTCCACACCGAGGAGGCCAGGCCGTAGTCCGAGTCGTTGGCGAAGGCCAGCGCCTGGGCCTCGTCGTCGAAGGGGGTGACCGAGACCACCGGGCCGAACAGCTCGCGGCGGACGATCTCGTCGTCCTGGCGGGCGCCGGCGAGCACGGTCGGCTCGAAGAAGAAGCCCGGGCCTTCCACCTTGTTGCCGCCGGTGACCACGCGGATGTGCGGCAGCGCCTTGGCCCGCTCGACGAAGCCGGCCACCCGCTCCAGATGCTGGGCGGTGACCAGCGGGCCGAGTTCGGTGGCCGGGTCCTCCGGCAGGCCGTAGCGGATGCTGGCCACGGCTTCGCCGAGCCTGGCGACGAAGGTCTCGTAGATGCCCTTCTGCACGTACAGGCGGCAGGCGGCGGTGCAGTCCTGCCCGGCGTTGTAGAAGCCGAAGGTGCGGATGCCGGCCACCGCGGCCTCGATGTCGGCGTCGTCGAAGATCAGCACCGGGGCCTTGCCGCCCAGCTCCATGTGCATGCGCTTCACGCTCTCGGCGGTGCTGGAGATGATGTTGGAGCCGGTGGGGATGGAGCCGGTCAGCGACACCATGCGCACCTTGGTGTGGGTGACCAGGGGAGAGCCGACGCTCGGGCCGCGGCCGAAGACGATGTTGACCACCCCGGCGGGGAACAGCTCGGCGATGAATTCGGCCAGCTTCAGCGCGGTCAGCGGAGTCTGCTCTGACGGCTTGAGCACCACGCAGTTGCCGGCGGCGAGGGCCGGGCCCAGCTTCCAGGCGGCCATCATCAGCGGGTAGTTCCAGGGCGCGATGGAGGCGATCACCCCCAGCGGGTCGCGGCGGATCATCGAGGTGTGGCCGGGCAGGTACTCGCCGGCGGCGGAGCCGGACAGGCAGCGGCTGGCGCCGGCGAAGAAGCGGAACACGTCGGCGATCGCCGGGATCTCGTCGTTCAGTACGGCGCTGTAGGGCTTGCCGCAGTTCAGCGACTCCAGACGCGCCAGCTCTTCGGCATGGGCCTCGATCCTGTCGGCGAGCTTGAGCAGCAGTTGCGCGCGGTCCTTCGGCGGGGTCTGCGACCAGCCGTCGAAGGCGGCGTCGGCAGCGAGCACCGCGGCGTCCACCTGGGCCGGGGTGGCCTCGGGGATCTCCAGCAGGACGCTGCCCAGCGCCGGGTTGAACACGGGTTGTGCCAGGCCTTCGCCGGCGATCAGCTGGCCGTTGATCAGCAATTTGCTTTGCATGGTCGAACTCCTTGGAGGTGGAAAGGGCGAATGGCTACGCCCGACGGGCCCGGACGGGCGGATGGCTCCGCCCCCTCGTCCCTGTTTATTTGCCGCTCCCGGCGACGCTCTCGCCGCCGCGGGTCAGGTAATAGGCGCCGAGGATCGGCAGCATGGTCGCCAGCATCACCAGCATGGACACCACGTTGGTCACCGGCACGTCGCGCGGGCGCGACAGCTGGTTCATCAGCCACAGCGGCAGGGTCTTCTCGTGGCCGGCGGTGAAGGTGGTGACGATGATCTCGTCGAACGACAGGGCGAAGGCCAGCATGCCGCCGGCCAGCAGCGCCGAGCCCAGGTTGGGCAGGATCACGTGGCGGAAGGTCTGCCAGCCGTCGGCGCCCAGGTCCATGCTCGCCTCGATCAGGCTGTGGCTGGTGCGGCGCAGGCGGGCGATGGCGTTGTTGTGGACGATCACCACGCAGAAGGTGGCGTGGCCGACCACCATGGTCAGCAGCCCCGGCTTCAGGCCCAGGCCGGCGAAGGCCGCGAGCAGGGCCAGACCGGTGACGATGCCGGGCAGGGCGATGGGCAGCACCAGGAGCAGCGACACCGTCTGCTTGCCGAAGAAGTCGCGGCGGTACAGCGCCGCGGCCGCCAGGGTGCCGAGAACCAGGGCGATCGCCGTGGCCAGCGTGGCCACCTGCAGGGACAGGCGGATCGCCTGCAGCACGTCGGGACGGGCGAAGGCGGCGCTGAACCAGTGCAGGGTGAAGCCCTTGGGCGGGAAGCTGAAGGCGGCTTCCTCGGTGTTGAAGGCGTAGAGGGCGATCAGCAGCAGCGGCAGGTGGAGGAACAGCAGCCCGCCCCAGGCCGCCAGTTTCAATCCGAACGAGGCTTTTTCAGAATGCATCGAAGGCCCCCAGACGCTTGATGATGGACAGGTAGACGGCGATCAGCGCGATCGGCACCAGGGTGAAGGCGGCGGCCATGGGCAGGTTGCCGACGGCGCCCTGCTGGGCGTAGACCATGCTGCCGATGAAGTAGCCGGGCGGGCCGATCAGCTGCGGCACGATGAAGTCGCCGAGGGTCAGGCTGAAGGTGAACAGCGAGCCGGCGGCGATGCCCGGCACCGACAGCGGCAGGATCACCTGGAAGAAGGTCTGCCGCGGGTGCGCGCCGAGGTCGGCGGAGGCCTGCAGCAGCGACGGCGGCAGGCGCTCCAGGGCGGCCTGGATCGGCAGGATCATGAACGGCACCCAGATGTAGACGAACACCAGGAAGCGGCCCAGGTGCGAGGTCGACAGGGTGCTGCCGCCGACCCCCGGCACGCCGAGGAGGAACTCCAGCACGGGCTGCAGGTGCAGGTTCTCGACGAACCACTGGACCACCCCGCCCTTGGCCAGGAGCAGGGTCCAGGCGTAGGCCTTGACGATGTAGCTGGCCCACATCGGCAGCATCACCGCGATGTAGCAGAACGCCTTGGTCCGCCCCGTGGTGTAGCGCGCCATGTAGTAGGCGATGGGGAAGGCCAGGGCGGCGCAGGCCAGGGTCACGGCGACGGCCATGCTCAGGGTGCGCAGGATGATGTCGAAGTTGGCCGGCTGCAGCAGGGCGCGGAAGTTGGCCAGGGTCAGCTCCGGCGTCACCGTCATGCTGAAGTCGTCGAAGGTGTAGAAGCCCTGCCACAGCAGGTTCAGCAGCGAGCCCAGGTAGATGGCGCCGAACCAGGTCAGCGGCGGCGCCAGCAGCAGGCCCAGGTACAGCCCGGGCTTGCGGTAGAGCAGGTCGGACAGGCGGCGCAGCGGGCCGCCGGTGGCCGGCCGCTCGGCGGCTTCGAGGGTCAGTTCCATGTCAGACGCTCCCGCTGCACAGGCGCACCATGGCCGCCTTCGGCCAGCGCGCGGTGACCCGCTGGCCCGGCCGGTAGAGCAGCTCGGCGTCGCGGGCGTGGTCGTTGCCCAGGGCCACCGCCAGGTTCTCGCCGTTATCCAGGCGGACCTCGTAGCGGGTGGTGGCGCCCTGATACTGGATGTCGTGGAGCAGACCGCTGACCAGTATCTCGTCCGCGGCGGCGGTGCCCTCGCCGAGGCGGATGTGCTCGGGGCGGATGGAGAAGGGCTGCTCGTCGCCGCTCAGGCGGCGGGCCAGGTCGCCGGCCAGCACGTTGGAGGTGCCGACGAACTCGGCGACGAAGGGAGTTGCCGGCTGCCGGTAGAGGTTGCGCGGGCTGTCCACCTGCTCGATGCGGCCCTTGTTGAACACCGCCACGCGGTCGGACATGGACAGCGCTTCGCTCTGGTCGTGGGTGACGAAGATGAAGGTGATGCCCAGCTGGCGCTGCAGCTTCTTCAGCTCGCTCTGCATCTGTTCGCGCAGCTTGAGGTCGAGCGCGCCCAGCGGTTCGTCGAGCAGCAGCACCCGCGGCCGGTTGACCAGCGCCCGGGCCAGGGCCACGCGCTGGCGCTGGCCGCCGGAGAGCTGCGCCGGCTTGCGTACGCCGTAGTCGGCCAGGGCGACCATGGCCAGGGCTTCCTCGGCGCGGGCGTGGCGCTCGCTCCGGGCGACGCCTTTGACTTTGAGGCCGTAGGCGACGTTGTCCAGCACGCTCAGATGGGGGAACAGGGCGTAGTCCTGGAACACCGTGTTGACGTCGCGCTGGTAGGGCGGCAGGCCGACGGCCTCGACGCCGTGGATGCGGATCGAGCCGGAGGTCGGCTGCTCGAAGCCGGCGATCAGGCGCAGGCAGGTGGTCTTGCCCGAGCCCGAGGGGCCGAGCATGGAGAAGAATTCGCCTTCCTCGATGGCGATGGATACGCGGTCGACGGCTTTCACGGCGCCGAACACGCGGGAAACGTCGGTGAATTGCACGGCAGGGGTCATGTCGGGAATCTCCAGCGGGGCGTGCGGCTCCCCGGGCGGGGAGCCGGTCTGGGCTGCGCTCAGCGCCCGCCCATGATCGCGATGTAATCCTGGGTCCAGCGGCTGTAGGGCACGTACTTGCCGCCCTCGGCCTGCGGGGTCTTCCAGAAGCTGATCCGTTCGAACTGGTCGAAGCCGTTGGTTTTGCAGCCTTCGGCACCGAGCAGTTCGCTGGCCTGGCAGGCGGCCGGCACGGCCGGCAGCGAGCCGAACCAGGCGGCCACGTCGCCCTGCACCTTGGGCTCCAGGGTCCAGTTCATCCACTGATAGGCGCAGTTGGGGTGCTGGGCCTCGGCGTGCAGCATGGTGGTGTCGGCCCAGCCGGTGGCGCCTTCGGCCGGCACGGTGGAGGCGACCGGCTGGCCCTCGCCCTTCAGCGCGTTGACCTGGTAGGGCCAGGCGCTGGCGGCGACCACGCCTTCGTTCTTGACGTCGTTCATCTGCACGGTCACGTCGTGCCAGTAGCGGTGGATCAGGCCGTGCTGCTTGCGCAGCAGATCGAGCACCGCGGCGTACTGGGTCTCGTTGAGCTGGTAGGGATCGGTGATGCCCAGCTCGGGCTTGGTGCTCTTCAGATAGAGGGCGGCGTCGGCGATGTAGATTGGGCCGTCGTAGGCCTGTACCCGGCCCTGGTTGGGCTTGCCGTCGGGCAGGGTCTGCGGCTGGAACAGCACGCTCCAGCTGGTCGGCGCCTGCTTGAACACGGCCGTGCTGTACATCAGCACGTTCGGACCCCACTGGTAGGGGGTGCCGTAGGTCTTGCCGCCGGCCACGTACCAGGGCGCGTCCTTCAGGCGCGGGTCGAGGTTCTTCCAGTTGGCGATCAGCGCCGGGTCGATCGGCTGCACGCGCTTGCCGGCGATCAGCCGCAGGGAGGCGTCGCCTGAGGCGGTGACCAGGTCGTAGCCGCCCTTGGCCATCAGGCTGACCATCTCGTCGGAGGTGGCGGCGGTCTTGACGTTGACCTGGCAGCCGGTGGCCTTCTCGAAGCCGGTCACCCAGTCGTAGTTCTTGTCGGTCTCGCCGCGCTCGATGTAGCCGGGCCAGGCGATGATGTCGAGGCGGCCTTCGCCTGGGCCGATGGCTTTCGGTGTTTCCGCGGCCTGGAGGCCTGCGCTGGCGAGCAGGGCGGTGGTGAGCGCCCCGAACAGAGCGGTGTGATGCTTGGACATGTGTATCCCTCGTGGTTGCGGTTCCGGTCGGGGCAGTTTCGATAAGGAGTGCGGGTCGGGCCTCTTGGCGGGCCCTGACCTCTCGGCGCCGGCGCACCGTTCGGGCGCGCCGGCGTCGGCGGCTCAGTCCAGCTCGTCGAAGCACTCGGCGAGCAGGGCCAGGCCGCGGTCGAGCTGTTCGTCCGGCACGGTCAGCGGCACCAGGATGCGCAGCACGTTGTAGTAGGGGCCGCAGGACAGCAGGATCAGGCCCTTGTCGCGGGCGCGGGCCACCACCTGCGCCGCCAGCTCGGCATGCGGCCGGTGCACGTCGCCGTCCTGGAACAGCTCGATCGCCACCATGGCACCGAGGCCGCGCACGTCGCCGATGGTCTTGTGCCGAGCCTGGATATCGCGCAGGCCGGCCTTGAGCCGCTCGCCCACCGCCTGGCTGCGCGCCAGCAGCCGTTCCTGCTCGAACACCTCCAGCACCGCCAGCGCCGCGGCGCAGGCGATCGGGCTGCCGGCGTAGGTGCCGC